>Ga0307514_10003477_pt1 | contig 15114 bp, 17 predicted proteins | sample 16_EM_MG_FD_203088 | JGI IMG/M metagenome (GOLD analysis project Ga0307514, IMG submission 203088) | Populus trichocarpa ectomycorrhiza microbial communities from riparian zone in the Pacific Northwest, United States - 16_EM | ecosystem: Host-associated > Plants > Roots > Unclassified | place...
GGTTAGGGTGTCGGGGAGTGTGAAGTGGGAGGGGGGCGGGGAGGGGCTGACGCTGGGGCTGGCGATGTGGTATGTGTGTATGCTTGCCGCGGAGGATGGGGGCTGGAGGGTGGAGGGGTGTGAGAGACCGGCGGTGGAGTTGGAGGCAGGCGAGGGGGGGGAGAGAGAGGAGATGGACGATATGGCGGATGAGGATTGGATGAATTGAATTCGTAAATGGTGAGTAGGAAACTGTACCGCTATCATGGTAATGTCGCGCCGAGAGAGTTGACAACTAGACTGTTTCCTCATGGCCAGCCACCTATTTTGACGAGAAATAATGAGAAAACTAAGTGGTGGGTAATAGCGGGGGAAGATACTGATGCGTACCGAGAAGATACTCGATTCCTTTCCTTTCAAGCTTTCTTGCTCCTCCCGCCGAAGTCACCTATCCTAGGCACTGTTGGATCTATCGTGGGACTTCGTACGGCATTCTGCCAAGGATCGGGTATAAGTGAGAGCTTCCGATCGCATGCAATTCGACGCCATTTAACTTGGACAGATACATTATACATATACAGACGCATGATATCGATCTCTTGACAATGACCCCGCAGATTGGTGCGATTTAATGCGCATGCATGCGCAATCTACTGTCCATGCCTAGCTGAACTCCGAATGATAGTTCATAGCTCAGCTGAGCACCATACGCCCTATCCCTGTCGAAAATACTCTTGCTATATTACTTTCTCATAGTCCAATTGGCTAGGTTTGATCCAGCTAGTTTTATCACCTTTACGCTGCATTACTAAACATAAACCGTCGTTCCCCTCATCAATCAGATACAGTTTCCAACAATTCCCAATGATCGCCTACTAGCGCCGCTGTTATAGTCCATTCGCGGAGGCGGTTCCTCCGCGGAGTACCTAGTCAGTTCACGGAGGCCCACCATCCGTGAACGAACCGTCCATTCACGGAGTCCGTACCCCACCTCCGTGAACTGACTAGTTCATTCACGGAGTCAATGCAAAATTATAAATCATCTATACATCATCGCGATCCGTACTATCGGATGCCTCTTGGACGTCCCGATGCAACTTCAATTACGCTGTACTGCATGTCATCGTTTGAAACGGGTTCATCTATCTCATTTCCCTCCTCATTGCCCTCCTCATTCCCCTCCTCCTCTTCCTATTCTGCATCCTCCACAGTGACCCCTTCCTCCTCGGGAACCTCCTCATCCTCAGTATCCAGGAATGTCAAATCACTGCTCTCATTAGTGTTCACTAGGGATTTGGCTTGGTGGCTTCCTTAGTCTGTGATGCTGGTGGACTCGGGCATGAGGCTGATGGCTTGCCACCCCTATCGGCCTCCCCTGCCCCCACCGGTCTCGTCTGCCCCCACCTGCCTCGCCTGCCGCCGTCTGCCTCGTCTGCCCCCATGCTAAGGAGGAGGGCTCGGCACAGGTACTCGGCTCTGGGCTCCAGCTTTGGTAGTCGGCATGGAGTTTTCCTTCTCTCTTTCGTATATATGTCTATAGTTTTCTCTCTCTTTGGATCGACAGACAATTGTGCTTCTTGATTCTTTCTCGTTTGTTCTCAACAATTAGCAGTATCCGCCACCTATGGGAGATCAGTATCGACGCAAGCATCTCCTTGTGTATTGGCTCGACGGTGTTTTAAATTGTGACTTTGCTCCCGTGGAGCTGATTATGTGTTTTGATCGAGATTGAAAGTACCTGATGGCGCAGCAGAAGGTCCAATATTTATGCACTGCGCACCACCATCTCGGCCAGGGCAATGAAGTGTGCGCTTGGCCTGTGCATTGAAACACTTGCAACGAATAGTCGTGCAGTTGCCTTTACACCTACAACGTACTGGGATGAGCTCAGCAGGGGACTGAAGACGAGCAGTTTCCCGAAGAGTAAGTTCTCAATGGGTATCCTTTTTGAATGGCGGAATTCGATGTGCGATGGCAGATGTAAGGTGGTCGATATTATGTGCACGATAGAATCCATGGAAAGTACTCAGTTGCGTTGTGAAGAATGTACTCAATTGCGCTGCACTGTACGTACAGGATTGATGAATGTACCCAATTGCGCTGCGCAGAACGTATATGATTGATGAATGTACCTAATTGAGCTGCGTTGAAAGTATGCGGTTGATGAATGTACATAATTGCGCAGCGCTGAACGTACGCGGCTGCGCTGATTGAATTCAGTTACATAGAGCGAGCTGACTGTACGTACATGCCAGTGCATGCACATACAGGCGTGCAGAGCAGAGTATTTGTAATTTTTGACTGACTCCGCGAACGAACTAGTCAGTTCACGGAGGTGGGGTACGGACTCCGTGAATGGACGGTTAGTTCACTGAAGGTGGGCCTCCGTGAACTGACTAGGTACTCCGCGGAGGAACCGCCTCCGTGAATGGACTAGAACAGCCGCTAACAAAACACCGATAGAGAAAGTTGTGTTTATTTAATTAACTATCAATCGTCTCATCAATGACAGCCCACGGCAAACATCATTGTTGTATATGTGTAACGATGGCTGAGACTGCTTTAGGGACCCGCTACAAGACGCGGGAAGCAGCTTGACCGGAGATAGGCGAGGGACATGTAATGCTCTCGAAGCGGTGGATCTAAAGGTGCCAATAGCAGAGGATGACAATAAGTGTGAGTCTAACCCGTCTTATTTATTACCTTTAATCTGGTCAGTAGAGTGTGTCTTCGCATATCCTCGGATAAACATGCATGACGCATGGACACCATTGTGTACGTTAATACGACTAAACGTGTGTACGCATTCGTTAAAGTCTCATACGCCTGCAAAGACATAAAGCGCGAGATAAAACAAAAGACGCTCTCTGAATCGATGCCGGTTCCCTTAAGCTTCGTAGAGGTACAGCATTTCCAATAATTGCAGCAGTTGCATCTACATACCACACTGCCTTCGCCTCTCTCGATATTCTTGGGATAGAAAAATTATAATTAATTACGAAGGGACGATTCCCTTCTTTTATTATCAAAACTATTCTTCCCCGTCGCCCGGCATATCCTGACGACGGGATTCAAACGATCCGATCCACATTGCCCAGAACTAACCCAATCCGTGCCTGGCAGCTGCTTCATCTCTCCGTGGAATCTGTTTTTCCTTCCCCTTCAATACAGTCCCACTCTCCCCAGCTGGTTTTTGTCCTGCGCGTTTCTCGTATCAACTAAAACCTTGAAGCTCTTCCACCACTCACGAATTTCATCATCCCACGACATACCCTGGTTACTGCATAGCTCGTCCGTCGCCATAGTTTCCAACAAGCCCTCATCGAAGGATTGATCATTCCCCTGGTCATATTCATCTAAATATCTTCCTACAAAGACTCGGTGACTGTAAGAGAGAAGTGCCTTGCGAGTCCAATCCTTCAGGTCGTGATAGCTCCATGAGGATGGTGGCACAGGTAGGCCTAGTAATCCTGCATGCAGCCTCATCTTTAAATATTTGGCCCATTCCCGGTCACATACATAGCTCCGCTCGAAGAAATGAGGCACTTTGATATCGTGGGCATAATAGGTTAAAAATTTGAGCCGTGGCGATCTACCGGTAACGATAACATGTGTGCAGGGCTCTCCGTAAAGCGCGAATGACGAGAAATCAGATATTGTATCAATTGAAGTAGTCGGTGAGATACCCGTGGTGTCGAATTCTATCATCCAGCAGTATCGGTCATTGAGGTAGCGGCGCGTTTTGAAGGGGTCATTCGGGGTCGCCGATTTTTGAGCCTCTACATCAGCGCCAAATACGGGCGAATTCCTTCCCGCCCTATACGCTAACGTGTAACCCCTACGACTGTACTTCGAATAGCACTCTTCGGTCGCTTCATCGGTGGAACGTGTCTTGATGCCTCGACGCCGTATGAAAGTGAGGAGTGGGAACATTGCGCAACCTACATTGGAGATTAATCAGTTGTCTCGCTGCAATGGGAAAGATGTACCCCTGTTCCAAGTGTAAAAGTTCATCATCAGCGTAGAATGAAAGTTGATGATACACAAGAGCGGCGAGGAGCAGCAAAGAATGAGCTGGACCTGTTTTGTGGGCCCACCAAACTTCCCTCTGGCGAACGTGAATACCTGATGCCTATTAGTCAGGGTAGTGAAAAAATCATGGTTGGGCTGCAAGATATCATACTGCCCTGATATAACGATTCGCATATATCTCCGTCATTGTGAACGGATCCAGCTTCCCACAAGCATCTTCCCATCGCGCAACTTGCCCCAGCTCCCAGTTCGGAACAAACACATATCCCTCCACATCAACAAGGTACTTCCCCATCCTCTGCACTGGGTCAGCGTTAACCGAGCAATCGAAATACACATCCAAATCGCTCTCTCTCCAATAGACCCTGTCGAAAAATTGTAGCGCACTGGAACCTGAAACGACAGCACCACAAGCTCTCATCATGTTCCGAAAGGAATTTGCGTTGGCAAAAAAGTTTGAGAGGTGATTATCGATGCTCCAATGTGTTCGTTTCAGGTCTCGGTAGAGGCCACGGAGGGACTTGCACACCCGTGTCAGGGCGAAGATTGATCCCAGGTTGAGCCTACGGGAGATGGAATCTCGGATCGGGTAGAACTCGGTACTGAGAGCACGCACAAGTGGAAAGTGGCGATCGGCATTACTGATGTCGGTGCTCTGCAATTCCGACGTCTCTGAGTATCCGGATATGATGGATACATTTAGCTGACTGAGCGAAGGAGCGAGGGAGTCTGTAGCCGAATCCGGGCACGAGAACACTTCCGACGCTCGAGTTTCGGTGTCGGGCATAGTGATGGAGAGTTGTTCGAAGGAAGGATGTGTCCGCTGGCGAGATGGGTTTCGTGGGTTAAAAGTGAGGGGAACCAATCTTAGTAATCGTGAGGGGTTGCATGCACGCATATGTAATTGGTACCGGTATGATGGCTCGTTCTCATGAACAGTCACCCGGAACATGTGCTGTCACCCGACTAGCGCATGTGTATACTTTTGAAATATGGAGGGGAGAACCGTGTGAATAGACTTAGGTACAGAGACTGGAGAGCAGGAGAAAGACTCGAGATATATACAAGGTAGTTGGGTGCCTTATGCCCTACCGGCTGTGTGCCTTGACATCAGCTCAGCTGAAGCTGATGATTGCAAAAATCAGTGGCGGTGGCGAGTGAAAACTCGTGGATGAGTCTACGACTGTGAGTCCGTAGCCTGTGAGTCAATTCGGCGATCTCAGTATCGGCGACTTCCCTTCAGATCATATAGTAACACTTCCTCCTCTTGCTACGCTCCGTGGAGCAAGAAAATCAAACAAACATCTTGCCAACCATCCATAAAGTAAGATCTCCGGTGCCTCATTAAAACCCTCCTCCAATTGGCTGCGGTAGGCAGGGAAAGAGTGCAGTCCGTAGCCTGATATTGGAGGGACTTCCCTTTACATAAGAAATCCGAATGTATACGAATTTCGTGATCAGTGCCTTCTAGCTCTTTCTACTATAACCCCATGGCTTTTGTGAACTTCTCGTGCTTCTCGTTCGTGGAGATCTCGGCTGGTATGGTAGCAAACATCTATATGTTTCCGTTCGAGATTTGATGGCTCCATTGGTGATGTGTGAAAGCGCACCTTCATTATCGCAGAGAATAGGGAGCGGCTTGTTTTGGTCGTTTTGTGTTGTATTCGTTATTTTCGTCGTTTCGATTGCGTTTGACATCTCAGCATAACTGCAATAGCTATCTGCCTTCTCTCGAGGCCTCCGAGCATGTGATATACTCCGTCTCTAGTGTCGACATGGCAACTATGTCTTGCTTCCGGGACTGTCAAGATATCGTGCCATTTTCGGATTGGTAAATCTCGATCCCGAGGAATTGTCCAACGGTGCCGAGGTTGGTGAGCTTGTAAGTTGCAGCAAGAGCTGTCTTGATCTCTTCTGCCTCTTTTGGTGCCTGTGGTGAGTAGGTCAAAAGCATATCGTCAACGTAAAGGAGTAGAAGAATACTGCCCTTGTTTTGTATATAATGATTCAGATCGACTTCTGATTGAACGAAATGTAAGGCCGTAAAGTGCTCTTCGTAGTCGGACGACTCTGACTTCCGAGTCTTCACCCTCAGGGTAGTCGTCCATAAGACCCTCGATGTGGTGTTGGCACGGGATTTGGCCCGATGGCTTTTGTGGCGTTCGGCCTAAGGCTGCGGGCATGAGGCCGGTGGCTTGCGGCCCCCATGCCGAGGAGTAGGTCTATCCCCGGCAGTGATGCCCGGCATCGGTCTCGGGATGTGATACTCGGCTTCGCCGAGTATGCCCTCCATTCCCATATATATTTGCCTGTCTTTCTCTTTGCTCTTTAGACAATCACTTTTGTACGATAGTCAATTCAATATCTCTATTCGTACTCGATTAATCTCAACATGTGGGGCCAGCCCTCCGGTAGCTCCATGAGCAGAGTATCATCGTCCATGCCAGGGTTAAGGAATGCAGTAACCACATCGAGATGAGCGATGTTCCAGTTATTTCGCCCTTGCCTTGTACCACGTTGAGCCGTCGGGATTTCGTTCAGTCTTGAAAACCCATTTCGATACGATTGGCCTTGCTCCGAAATCGTTTCGTAGTTCATGAAAGTTAGCTGGTGAGAAGGTCTCGTTTCGTATGATAGAGTTGCTCTCCTCCATGATTGGGGCTTCCCATTGTTTCTTGACTGGGCTAAGCATTGCTTCTTCGTATGAGCGCGGATCGCCATCAATTGTAGTCGAGGCTGGTATATTATTCATCGGTTCAGAGACCAGAGACGTGTACCTGTGTACTTGCTTTGTTTGTTGTGACTCTGTCTGTCAGTACTGGAGCTTTCTTTGATCATTTAGTAGTAGCTGCGACAGGTTGTCTCAATTGTTTTTGTGTGATAACCTCGTCTCTTGATGGGGCTTGATGATGAGATTCGAGGATTGGACAGTGACCGCTGTGTCCATTGTCTGTGTTGACTAGGAGTTTGGCTTGGTGGCTTTCTTAGTCTTCGATGCTGGTGGACACGGGCATGAGGCCGGTGGCGTGCCGCCCCCATTGACCTCGCCTGCCCCCATGCTGAGCAGGAGGCCTAGCATCGGCACTGATGCTCGGCTTCGGGCTCCGGCTCTGGCAGTCGGCATGGAGCTTTTCCTTCTCTCTCTTTCCTATATAAGTCCGTAGTATTTCCTCTCTTTAGATCGACAGACAATTGAACTTCTTCGTTCTTTCTCTTTTACTCTCAACAGTCTGTGTGTGTGGGGGCGTCCTCGTCAGGAGCCATATGTGTGTGTGTGGCCATCTCTCTCACCTGAAGCAGGTGGACTTCGATCTCCATGCCCATTTGTACTGTTCCCAGATAATGGAAGATCGGAATTTGCTCCTGCCGCGGTGGGATTCCCAGCGACTGGCAGGCGGGCAACCTCATCAGTGCGGCCATGAGACATGCTTTCACCCATTCCATTCGTACCCTGAGTGCGGCCATGAGATATGCTCTCATCCGTTCCACTGGTAGCTATATCTATCTGTTCAATATGAGTTTCGTCTTGCAGTCGACCAAATATGTCAATTTCGGTGGTCTCTTTTGGTTTGTCATCGTGTACACCCTGCTTGCGTTTTGGTGATTGCGGGCACGATATGTAGGTATTCCTTTGCTTGTCAAATATCACATTCGATTGAGCCTTTACTGTATTGTGTTCTGGGTCCCAGATTCTCCATAACGTCGTGGAGTCATGCACGCAGCTGCTTATCATGCAGGTCTTAGCGAGTGCATGAGAATGCGGCATCTCGTATGGTGTATCGTATGGGGACTTGTGGCCATCGTGATTATCTCGGCTTGTGAGCCCCTCGTTGGGAATACGCTGATAGAGATATACAGCCGTGTTGACTGCTTCCCCCCAAAATTCAAGGGGTGCTTCAGCATCCAATATCATTGTTCTTGCTCTTTCAGTGATTGGGAGAATCATCATCTGTTCTAGTCCATTCACGGAGGCGGTTCCTCCGCGGAGAACCTGGTCAGTTCACTGAGGCCCACCTTCCGTGAACGAACCGTCCATTCACGGAGTCCGTACCCCACCTCCGTGAACCGACTAGTTCGTTCACGGAGTCAGTCAAAAATTACAAATACTCTGCTCTGCATGCACTGGCAAGTACGTACACTCAACTGACACTATCCAGCTGAATTCAAACAGCGCAACCGCATAGGTTCTGCGCAGTGCAATTGAGTACATTCATCAACCGCATACGTTCAACGCAGCACAATTGGTTACATTCATCAATCGTGTACGTTCAGCACAGCGCAATTGAGTACATTCTTCACAGCACAACTAAGTACGTTCCACGGATTCTACCGTACTAACAATATGGACCGCCTTACAAATTCCGCCATTCAATAAGGGTAGCCATCGAGAACTTACTCTTCGAGACGCTGCTCGTCTTCAGTCCCCTGCTGAGCTCATCCAAGTACATTGTAGGTGTAAAAGGCAACTGCACGACTGTTCGTTGCAAGTGTTTCAAAGCAACAGCCGAGTGCACACTTCATGTTGACTAGGGATTTGGCCGGGTGGCTTCCTCAGACTCCAATGCTGGTGGACCCAGGCATGAGGCTGGTGGCTTGCCGCCTCCATCGGCCTCGCCTGCCCCCACTATTGAAAATACGGAAGTATCTACATTTCTTTTATTAATAAGGGTACATTTGTTTTATATCTACCTATTATGGAAGGTCTATACGGATAAGAACAACGTGGTGTGTCAATTACTTTGAATTCTTTTGTAATCATGTTTACAAGGCATCTAAAAAGTTCCGGATAAGAAATGGTCCAGAACCTTCTGTTTAGTTCGGTTTAGACAAGGTGTTTATCAGTGCTTATCTTAGTAGAATACACATAGATGGTTCTGTTTTATACATTTCAATTCTTATGTATTGATGTACAGTTGATGAGATTTTCTTTACTGTGATAGGATATTGTTCCATGACCGTGGTCAGGGACAATCACTCCTTATTTTCCGGCTATACAGATGCTCCTTCTCTGGTTGGAGAACAGTTCTGTAGAATTGCTCAGACACAGATAGGAAAACAATACTATCCCCTCCCAAATCATGTTCAGTATATGTAGCTTTGTGAATACTATTTAATATCTTTATAATCACGATGATGGTTGCTCCACATCATTCTTTTGAGATTCAAAGAAATCTCTCTGGACATTTGCTTGGATATATTATTGGGCTGTCAGCTCGAACAAGTGATACTGAATCAAATCCTGGATATGTTCAGCTGCCTGGGAATGTTTTTCATATCCTGATTGAATATCCAAATTCAGCAGTTCATTACGGTCTACCCTCACCTCCATCACTTTTGCCTCATCCAACAACACCAATACAGGTGGCTGATGGCTGGTCCTCATTCTTCGGAAAGTATCCTGAGTTCCCATTGTCGGCACAAATCGATAAGAAAACTCTTGTAAATGCTTAGGGCGATAGTATCTGCAAACATACAGGAAAAGATACACATCAGATATGAAGTCTTTTGATGACGGATATCCTGAGATAGATTAAGGCATATAAGACTCGTGTCGACGGCGTGTCCCCAGCAGAAGATGCTGACTGCGCAGATATTGCTGTTTACAAAGATTTTTGCTATACCACGTCAACTATATTCATCGAGATAGTCTCTCAAGTTATTCTGGAGAAGATGATTCAACCTGAGCAGCCCAACCTCATTCGGACCTGGCTACATACGAAATACTTGAGAGATTTGGGGTCTCCACTCGTTTCTCACATACTGAATCGAGTTCCTCATCCAACTTCGTACACTGATAACAATTCGTTGGAAGTTGTAGAAAAGGTTGAGTCAGAATGGCTCCTCCAGATAAAACTTTCAATGCCCTCCTCAGGTTTATATTGCACATCAATTGAAGTGGTCCTTACAGAAGAAAAGGCCAAGTGAGATGTTTTGCCGGGTTGTTTGGTTGAACAGCATAAAAATGCTACCAATCACCTTACAACAAAAGATAGATGGCGAAACAGAAACAACACGATAGGTCGACCACAACGATAGCAACTGAAAGACGGATGACGGCAAACAATTCTGGACATCGAATTGATCCTGGAGCGAGTGTTCCAGCATCGGCGAGACCGCGTGAGGACGGTGTGACCAAGGACCCACACAAGTGAGATATTGGCATACGAAGTCTTGGCAAAAACACAACTGACCCAACTTGTCGACACACGAGTAAGCAACAATGTGGGCTACTCTGAATGAGACTTGCTTCACATACCTGATGACCAAAGTTACAATGCGCGAGACGAGCGGCATGAACAAGGGTGAAGCGGCGAACCGAAGGAGCAGCGGACTGGAGGAGCGACGCTCCTACTAGGTCTATGGAGTAGTGCAGGTCATGCAACCTGCAACTGAATGCTATGGGTTGCATTCATGTTACACTACAATAGCATTCAGTTGCAGGGGGTGCATACAGGGGTCTGACCTGCCATAGCATTCACATACAGGGATCCTAACCTGCTGCCATAGCATTCAGTACAAGGATCTCACCTGCTACCATAGCATTCACGTACAGGGATCCTGACCTGCTGCCATAGCATTCAGTACAAGGATCTGACCTGCTACCATAGCATTTGCTTCCAGGGTGTGAACTACTCCTTCCCATTTGGGATTAATTCTGGTTGCACCACCCACACTAAAAATTTCTCGCCAGCCTGCAACATCCACATTACCATACTGCATAATCTATCCACAATGGTAAAATAGAAAGACAAAATAATTAAAAGCCATTGGAGATAACTATCAAGAGAAGCTGCTAACAAAATTTCAGACTCAGAATACCAGTAGTTGTTGAGTAGTTGTTGATTCTGCTGTGGAAAGTGCAAAAATACAGCAAAAAATGCGACAGGTGATGAGCTGGGAGTGGTACCCCACCACAAATATATCATGCCAGCTTAAAAGTTTCACTTTATCAGTCAGTACTTATTATTTACAATCCTGCATTAGAGAGTAAAAATAAATACAAGGCATGAGAGATAAGTATTAAGAGAAGCTACAAACAAATATTCAGACTCAAAATCACATTATGCGGAAAGTAGTTGTTGATTTTGCAGAGGAACATGAAGGAAAATACCAAAAAATGCACCAGGAGCTGAGATAGAGTTTTACCCCACCCAAAATATTACTTGGCAGGTATACAAGTTCCCCTTACCACCTGATACTATCTGTTAATAATCTCGCATTAGAGAAAAATACTAAATGCAAGGTTGTAGCTATATGTATCAACTGATGCAGAATACAAATCTTCAGCTTGAAAGAGGCAGTATTGGTTGCATAGTCCTCAATTCTGGAGAGAACATTGTGTGAAAATGGTAATTAATTCAGTAGGTAACGAGATGGCAGAGTAAACAACACATGATACATCCAAGCAGCCTCAATGTTTTTCCTTCCCTGCTGTGTATCTAAAATCCTAAGTTGAAGAGAAATACTAAATACATGGTTTTAGTTACAAGTATCAAGAGAAGCTGAAAATGCATTTGCAGATTGAAAGAGGGATCATTCGTTGCATAGTGTTTGATTTTGGAGTGAACAATGAATTGATATACAATTTAATATACCTGGTGATGAAATAGCATACTAGTACCCCACTCAGGAAACATCTTACCCGCCACCATTGTTTCCATTCCCTGCTGCTGCCGATTATCTGAAATCCTGTGTTGAAGAGGAATACTAAATCTATTGTGTTAGTTAGAAGTATAAAGAGAAGTTGAAAATCAATTTGCAGCCAGAAAGAGGCATTATTTGTTGTATAGTGTTTGATTTTGGAACAAACAATGAATGTATATTCTAATTAATGCACCATGTAATGATATAGTGTAGTTGTATGCCAGCTATGATATATCTTACCTGCATCCATAATTCCTTGTAACTGCCTTCACAATCAATCTTAAAACTGGCGTTGAAGAGAAATACTAAACACCTGGTTTTAGATAGCAGTAAGAAGAGAAGCTGAAAATTAATCATCAGTCAGAAAGAGGCGTTCTTCGTAGTATAGTCGTTCATATTGCAGCACAAGCTCAATGCAAATACTAAATAATTCGCCAGCTGATGACAGTGCGTAGTACGCCACACACAAAATATCTTGCCAGCAACAATAGTTGCTGCTACCCAATTGTGCTATTTATCGAAATTCCTAAGCAGGTGCAAAATACTAATTCCACGGCTATTGCAGTAAGTTTAAAGTGAAGCTAGTAACCAATTTTAAACTGACAATAGCTTGGAGGATTGAGTCATTTTTTGATATTCCATAGCAATCTGAACAGACATACTCAAAACTATTCACGGCGATGCCATGGAGTGTTACCCTACCTATCACAATTCTTGCCAGTGCTATTACTGCATGTTACGTCCTGGTTTTACTTATCCAGAATCCTACCTCAGACAGAAATACTACATTCATGGCCTTAGCATCCAGGAGGAAGAGAAGCTACTTACAAATTTTAAACTGTCAGTAGTTTGTTTTGTTGAGGACTTAGTGATTTCTCTGAGGAATATGAAGAAAAATATCAAACAATGCACCACCCAATGAGATGGAGCAGTATTTAATCCAGATTATTTCACTCCAGCTGTGGTAGCTCACTGAACACTGGGTACAATTTATCAACAATCTCGCATTACAGTGCAAAACTATACAGGAGGCTTGAATCCTAAGCATTATATGCAGTGAGAAACAAAGGTTTATACTTAGAATCGCAATATTTGTGAAGTAGTAGTTGACTCTGCAGTACAATATAACAAGAAATACTAAGAAATGTATGAGATGATCAGATGGTATTGTATCCCACCAAATTATATTTTTGCCAGCATTAATAGCTCTCCTTACCAGGTGGTACTACCTATCAAGAGTCTTCTATTACAGAGAAATACCAAAGAGCAGTCTTGAGACAGAAGCATAAAGAGAAGTTACCACTTATCTTTCAGCTTGAGAAACGTATGACTTGTTCATTAATTGTTGAGTGTGGTGAGGAATGTCACAGCAACTACACGAAAATATGACAGGGGTTGAGACTGGGTACTAACCCACCCACACTATGTGTTGCAAGCTGTAAAGCATCCCATATCTTCTCTATCGTTATATTTCAAAGATTCTTGGCATATCTGTCAATGATTTATTGCACACTCAATATATAATTCATACTGTGTATTGTTCACACTTTATTCAATTTGTTTTTGCCTCAAGGTAGAGAGGATATTGAAATCTGATATGAACTCCTTCGAGGGCATCCAGTATATATGAACTAAAAACACACACTGCTCACATACCCAGCTACTATCGTTTAATGAAACATAAATCATAATTCCCTATACAAACAGAATATGAATTATAATTATCACCAATTGTATACTTATACAAATCCATTCAATTGGCTGTGTTTCTGCTGATGCATTAGCTTATACAATGCTGGGTACACAACTTGGTATTAAGAGTCATATTATGCATATTGAAACTATATCTATACTGTCATATTATTAATACAATCCATGTTAGTTTTATTTCCATATAAGTCTGGCACTTCCCCATACACCAATTCAGATATACTATCACCACCCCCACTGCAAGTGTTCACCACGAAACGAATCCCTAGTATAGAAACACTTTTCAGTTAATCTTAACCAATAATTTGTAGCCCCCAGTCATTTGAATAAACCTTCACTGTCATTCCATTTCAATCCCACTATTGCGATTGGGATTCCATTGCCACAGGTATATTTTTATAAATTCCCACACAATATATTAATTACTAATGCAATTTTAGTATTTGCAAATGTCTGGCTCCAGCACAGGATTCTGCACAAAGTGCAATACTACTATTAATTTCATTCAAAAATATCATGATTGTACACATCACCAGCCCCAAGTTCAAATAACGTTCAAGGATTCCCAGTTTGAATCAATTCTACGTTCTGAACATGATAATCAATTTCACTGTCCATGTGGAAACTATCAGTCTCCCAATCCAACAGGAATTCGAAAGAATGCAAAAATTCACTCCAAACCAATTACTCTGGATGGTTAGTGTTGCAAATAGATTGTCCAAAACTATAGAAGTACTAGCTAATGATGAGCATAGTCAGTCCAACTACCACTCAGTGTATGTAAATATATTCAGTATTTATGTAATCACATTAAATCATGATACAAAATATTTAGTATTAGCATTAAATATTTCCCAAGGGATTCAAGAAGACTCAAACAGACATACTGAGCCATCAGGTATTATTACCTCAACATCAAACACAATTACGTATATAGCTTCAAATAATATTGATTCCATCTATAATCTAGCTGTTGTAGCAACAATACTAGGTAAGATATAGTACTAGAATATATGTCTAAAAATGTCTGGCCAAATACTAACATTGTGCAACAGAAAATTCTCCACTGCCGGAAGAAAGTATAGTACTAGCAACTCCGCAAATCACTGGTATTAGTATCATATCATTTGTTATAGTGTAATTGAATGCTATAGATACCAATACTAAGTGGGACTATGCAGTTGGAATACGCTCTGAGATTCCAGATTCTGAAACATTGGGAATTTCATTCTGCTAACAATTCCGGGTTATCATCTGCAAAGATTGCCAGATAGAGATTCAACTGTCCAAGTTTATCTAGGTCTATGGAGTAGTGCAGGTCAGCTAACCTGCAACTGCATCCTATGGGTGGGATGCACGTTACACGCCATAGGATGCAGTTGCAGGGGGTAGAAACCAGGGTCTGACCTGCCATAGGATGCACAGGCAGGAGTCCTGACCTGCTACCATAGGATGGAGTACAGGGATCTGACCTGCTGCCATAGGATGCAGTTCAGGGGTGTGAACTACTCCTGCCTATCTGGGGTTAATACTATATCTCCATCCATACTAAAAATTCTCGCCAGCCTTGATGAGACCCTTCATCATACATTAGTATGTCCCCACAATGTCACAATAGAGAGGAAAAATAATTAAAAGGGATTGAAGATAAGTATGAAGAGAAGCCAATAACAAAATTTCAGACTCCTAATTGCATTATTTGTGTAGTAGTTGTTAAGAATACTGGTGAACAAGGATAAATATAGCAAA
>Ga0307514_10003478_pt1 | contig 15113 bp, 10 predicted proteins | sample 16_EM_MG_FD_203088 | JGI IMG/M metagenome (GOLD analysis project Ga0307514, IMG submission 203088) | Populus trichocarpa ectomycorrhiza microbial communities from riparian zone in the Pacific Northwest, United States - 16_EM | ecosystem: Host-associated > Plants > Roots > Unclassified | place...
AATAACGGTATTTATGTTCCCCCAAGACATGCATACATGGGATATAAATTTATCTCCCCGCAATTAAGTATGCTGGATGTGACCCAAGCATTTGAGGAAATCTCCCGCTTCTTCGCCACTATACTACCAGCCGGAGATGAAGCCAGCAAGGAACAGAAGTTGCTGGTTTACTTCACACCCTCCAGTTATACTCATATTCACATAGAGGTTTTCGATGATGAGGATTGCGACTGGGCAGCTAAGTTTTGTGTGATATGCATGCTATTCGAGGATATTTTCTCGACGACGTGGAGCGGCCCCAATTTTTCGGAAACGGCGTCTCCTCTAACCCGATCCATGTGGGGTGCCTGGACAAGGCGTTGGTGGAGGGAGCACCCCAATCACAATTCTGAAGATATCCCATCAATAGGTTTAGATTTGGTGAAACATATGATAGGCCGCAGCAGGATTGCGGAAGTGGCAGTTGTGTTTAATGACGAGGACCCAGATATGCGCAAAGAGCTTCCAAGTTACGCTGCTGAGTATGAGTTGCGTATGGCTAACAACTCCGAGTTGTGGGAACATGAGTTGTGGCAACATATTGATGGAACGGCCAAGATAGCAACACAATTGGGGGAACCAGTTGGCGGAAACAAGGGTGGTTCTGGCACGGATAACTATGGAACGGTCGATAAGTACTACAAGGTCAACCTTGGGTACGCTTACTTCCGCTATGGGACCGTGGAGTTTCGGGAGTTCCCAGCTCTAAGGCTCGAGTGGGAGGGAGACCTCTTATTTTTGGTTAACTTTTGTATGTGGTTGCTTTCCATTTCAAACGAGATAGGCTGGCAGGAGCTCGCAGTCCTTGGGAGGCTCAAGGACCTTTGCGACAAGACTGGAAAACCCCATAGGGAATTCATGTGGACAGCGCTATTTGGTGTTTTGGGGCACTTGAATGGCGGAGATTCGTATTATTACGCGATGGCAGAGCGTTTCGCCAAGAGCTTGTACACGGTAATGAAACGCCACCATGACGAGACATTTGTACATGATGAAGGGGTATTTACAGATCAAATGATAAAGGCTTTCGAGCCTATGACGCTGCTGGATGGCGATAAGATTCATGGGACTTTGGAACAAGGCCGGATAGTGGGGGCCCTAGCCTTTATCCGCAGCCTCTGTCTGATTGTGAATCCTCTCGGACTCCAGGACTTCGTACCACCACAGCCACGAATGCAGCCAGGAAGTTTCGCGGAGGAGGGCCCTGAACCCGAAGTCGAGGGTCTTGAAGGTGAGGATCTTGAGGATGAGAACCTTGAGGGTGAGGATCCTGGGGATGAGGATCTTGGGGGTGAGGATCCTGGGGATGAGGATCTTGGGGGTGAGGATCCTGAGGATGAGGATCTTGAGGGTGCGGATCTTGAGGGTGAGGGTCTTGGGGATGAGGATCATGGGAGTGAGGATCCTGGGGATGAGGATCCTGGGGATGAGGATCTTGAGGGTGCGGATCTTGGGGATGAGGACCATGGGAGTGAGGATCCGGGGGATGAGGATCCGGGGGATGAGGATCTTGAGGGTGCGGATCTTGGGGATGAGGATCATGGGAGTGAGGATCCTGGGGATGAGGATCCTGGGGATGCGGATCCGGGGGATGAGGATCCTGGGGATGAGGATCCTGGGGATGAGGATCCTGGGGATGAGGATCCTGGGGATGAGGATCCTGGGGATGAGAGTCCTGGGGATGAGGATCCTGGGGATGAGAGTCCTGGGGATGAGGATCCTGAGGATGGGGATTTTGAAGACGAGTACGACAGTAACTCAGAACATTAGAGAGTGTCTCATGCACTGACCAGAAGACAACCCTCCAGGGCTAACCTTAAGAGCAGGCCACCGCATAACAGGCTACCGCAAAATAGCCTACTACAGGATACTCTCTGGGCTTAACTATCGCCCAAATTGCAATTTGCAGAAAGAAACCGAATCATGTCAAACTGGGATTGGGAGTCGTCAGATTTAGGCGGGGTATGCTTGAAAGGCATTTTTGGTTGAGCCTACAGCTGGCCCGTAGAGGAAACAGTGAGGCATTAGATGTGTATTGTTGGTGAATTTGGTAGTTATTGCTTACAAGGTTTCAATATGCGAGTCTATACATAAAAACTAAATATGTCGTTACGCTTTTTGGTTCACAATTTATTGACTACGCCGCCTTATGCCACGCAGTTATTAATCATAGTCTGTGGTGTTCTCGTGCCCAGACTGATTTATTACAAGTCTGCGGGGCTAATTCCCGAATGGTTTTGAGCATCCATACGGCAAGACTGTCGCATACCTACAAATCATACTTCATATAACCTACTACATTCCGGTTATCTACGGCTATAAGACGGACCCAAGATCATACCTACTTAACTATGTACCTCGCACTAAGATCACCATATTCTGCCCCCTCCGCATCCTTGGGGTCTACAGGCCTACAATTTGGACACACCCAACTCGCTACTGGCTGTGGTTTTTTTTTCTTCTTTCCAGAATACTGGCTGTGGTCTCCATAATATTTAAGCTGTCTACAGCTACTCCCAGCTGCCTTCGAACTCTCAGTTTCCGGTCAAACACTGCATCGGAAAGTATACCATGAGGTACAGTTCCAGCACTATTACGCTCATCCCCCTCACCCAGAAGGCCCTCCCAGGCTTCACCCATCCCATCCTGGGTATACATACTACTAGTCTCGCTTCCACTCCTTTCCCTCGCCGGCCCAAGGCCAGGGGTTCCAAAAAGATACCCACGCAATGCCCCTGAAGCCTTTAGGTTCGCTAGGCTTACTGCTTTGCCTGGAGTAGGATCCTCGACTTCAGCAGCTAGGTCCTGGGCGGCGGCTTCTTGGGCAGCGATGTCTGCATAGTGTTGAGCGAGGCCGAGCTCAAGGGAGGTACGAATGGAGATGTCAACGAGGGAGCTGTGTAGGGTGGTGAGGAGGGTGGATTTCTGGCGGGGAGAAAGATTGTTGGAAGTAGTAATGCGGCGGAGAAGAATGTGGATGGGAAAGGGTTTGGGGATCGAGGTGGGAGAATTTGTAGGTGGGTAAGTGCCGGAAACTGAGGGTAGGTCCACTTCAGCGGGAGTGGTAAGTATTTGGGTATGTGTTTGTTTGGTGGCCGTACCCTCGTATCTTCCTTTGTGGTGCCTGTGTTGGCCGGGCCTCTCAAGCATGATACTCTCTGGAACCACAGAAACAGGATGGCCAGTGAGCACCTCAGGGCCAATCTGCTCTTGCAAGTCCTCATTTTTCCTTTGATGCCGCTCCAGCGGGCTTATATGGCTAGTGCTTCTGTGAGGTTTACCCGAGGCTTCAGCCTTAGGCTTTGGGTCATCTAGATGTTCCTTCGGATAGGACTTCAGACGAAAGATGTCCTCGTTCTCTTTCTCCTTTCCCTTTGGTGACCCTCGAGATTTTTCTTTGTGGCCTCCCTTCGGGGGCCCAGTCATCCCCACCACCAAGCAAGGCTCAGCCTCGACAGTCTGAGAGTGGGGTTCGATGCTCGTTTTCTCTCTATGCTTTCTGCTACCGCTCTCTCCCCCTCTATCCCTTCTATCCTTTTTCCCCCCTTCCTTATCCCTCCTTGTATCCTTCTTTTCCCCCGCTTTACCCTTCCTATCTTTTGTTTCGCCCACACTTACAGGCCGGGCAGCGGCAACCACAGCTCCCCTCGCTGTATCCTCTCTCAAAGCAGGATGCACATTCGGGTCTCCAGGAACTACTTGATAAGAGCTGATGTTGGGGTGGACTGCATGATGGCGTGGCATGTCGCTGAGGTTAAACCGCGGTGCACGGGCAAAGGGTGATATTGGCACCGGGGCTACGACTGCTGGTGGCCACTGTGCCACGCTAGGGGGCAGGGCAAGAGTGGGTGGAGGTGGTAGGCCTTTCTTTGGCATAACTACTAGTGTTTGTAGTTGATATGTTTGTAGTTGATATGTTTCAAGTTGAGTTAATATTTTGATATCAGCAATTCGCCGAGACCACGCAACAAACGTGAGGGTGGGCACAAGATAATATATCGATTAAGGTGAAAGGGAAAGTTTGCTTCAGTAAATGCATGACAATCATAAGGTAGGCGACTTCTTTTATATATGGGAAACTTGGCCCATGAGACATACAGTACGTGATAGCATCTGATGGTAGCTGGTAGCCTAGTCGGATGACATGATTCCAGGATTCCAGGATCTTCTGTTTATTTTCTCGTGGCTAGCCTGATTTATTCATTGAAATCCAAAAACTAGTGAATTATATATAAAGAAATGGAAAAGCTGGAAGTCAACCAAAACATGCAAAAAAAATTCCGACCTTACGCCTGCTGTGAATTTCCAAAACAAGTGCTACGTTCTACAATCTACGCCTCTAGTCTATCATTCGTCCTCGTCCACCACCGCCGCAAAACCGCCCGCTCGGGTATCATACCTCAGGCCCTCCTCAATCCACAGCTTCTCTACCTCATTGCTCGGAACTCGCTTGCTATTCAGCACTTGCTGTAGCTGTCTCTGTCGCTGCCTCATTTGAACCAGCTCTGCTAAATTCAACACCTTCATACCCGCTCGCCTTGCTAAGTCTGTCCCAGGATCTGAGTTAGGACCATCAGCAGCAGCGCGTGTAGATCTCCATTTTGGGGTCACAGATCTATGCCCACTGCCAGGAAGCCTTTTTGCATGAAAGAAGTTATTTTGAGTAGCCTGTCCGGCTACGGATCCTGGTGTCAATCCTGGTAGATTGAAACCGGGTCGTATTGGGTTCTCACTTTGCCAGAAACCAGATGTTGCTGTGTTCTGCCACGAATGCCTGTTTTCGCGAGGCACGCCTGCTGGTGGCTGACTTGCTTGCTGAGGAGATGAGTAGCATTGGCCATTTCCATACTGCTGGGTGTATTCATATGCTTTACCTACCTTTGGAAAAAGGTTCACCGGAACTACCTCCATTCTTGGCCCAAATACATTCCTGGGGGTCGATGGCGCCTGCTTAATGCTCTGCAGTGTATCCAGCTCCATATTTTCCGACTCTTCCTCTATAGTGACTGGGATCCCTGCTGAGAAACTTGGCCCAAAAGAGGTTCGTCTAAATGTTGAAGTCCCCTCCACCCCTCTTTTTGGTGCGGCTCCTGGGGTAGTGCCCCAAAATGCTGGAGTGGGTGTGACATCTGCACTTCGCTGAGTGCCATCAGACCACGTAGATGAGATGAGTGTTGAGTTGGTTTTGGGGGTAACTGGATCCCGGCCGGCCTGCCTCTGGTCTACAGTAATATTCCGCCCACCTCCAGGAGTGTTGTTATCAGGACGTGCTACTGAATACATGGGAGCAGTGGTCCATGAGGTCGTAGACTCAACAGAACTATTTGTGTTGGGGCTTTGCAGTTGCAACCACTGAGGGTTCTGTTGTTGAGGCCATTGTTGCCGCTCCTGTTTTGCAATATCGCGCTGCAATCGCTCCTGCTGTTCCTGTGCCTCCCTCTGTAAACGCTCCTGGTATTCCTGCTGCTGCTGCTGTAATAATGCCGCTCGCTGTGCCTCCCTCTGTAAACGCTCCTGGTATTCCTGCTGTTGCTGCTGTAATAATGCCGCCCGCTGTGCCTCCTGCGCCTGCTGTCCCCATCGGTTCCATGACTCCTGTTGTTGCCATCTCTGATATTCTTCCTGAACTTTTAGTTCCTGTTGTTTCCTCTCTTCTAGTTCACGAAGCTTCTGAATTCTTTTTGCTGCCTCCTGGTTCCGCTTTGCCATATTCTCCTTCCGTTCAATTTCTGCAAGCTGGTTTAATATAGCTTGTTCCTCGATTTTCTGTTGCTCAGCTGCCTTCTTCATCTCTCGTGCTTCCTCAATCTTGCGCTTGGCCTCCCCCTCTCGCCAGTCTCGCTGCGCCTGTATAAACTTCTGTTCGTTTGTCTCCCTTTGCTTTTCCCACCATGCTTTCTGACGTTGCGCGGTCTCTGCCCAAAGCCGATTGGCTCTGATCTCCTCTTCCTCTTCACGTTCCTTCCTCTTCCTCAGTAAGTCTTTTGCTCGTAGCTCTGCTGATAAATACCTCTTTTCCCACTCCTCTAAGCCTGCATGAATAGGTAACGGCACTTGCGGCTCTCGATACTCGTACTTGGATGTAGGAAGCTTTGTATCTGGAAGGGCCTTTTCAGTGTTCTGCCCGGGCACGGCAGGTGATAGGCTAGGGTAATGCACACCACTATCCCGGACCTCATCGATTTGCTCATCCTCAAAACGAGCCTTGGCCCAGTTAGTGTTGTAGAATTTTGTTTTGGCGGGTGAGAACGCGTTTCCTAAGAACTTTGAAGGCCCTGCCTGGTTTGGAAGAAAGGGTGTCAACCCATTATTGAGCCTGTTCATAGTTTTCCTACCCTGACCTAGTTGAACCCCGGGTGTAGGGTGACCTGGTCTGAAATATGGGGACTTTGGGCAGGTCTTCTGGTGGGCCAGGAGATACTTGGGCCACGGCTTACCCGCCATTGGTAGATGAGGGCCAAGTAGTGGAGTAAGATCACAGCTGCAAACCTCGCCGCCTTGGTTCCCATGTGGAGTGTTTAGCGGCGCCGCAGTTGGGGCTGAGTTACCCGGAACTGAATTGGGCCTCTGGTTTCTTCCCATCGCCTCTCTGAGCCATCGCTGCTCATAGGGAGTAAATAACCTATCTCCTGTGATACCATCTCCAGTTGGAGTGACCTCAGGTCCTGCTGGGGCTTTAATTTCCTCTTCTGAACCCGGTGCAAGCGGAGGGGAGGGGTCTCCACTATGGTTACCGCCATTATCGGAGGAAGTATCTACAACTGCTGGTGACTTTGGGTCTTTCTTGGTCTGGGCTGAGCCGAGCGTCTGAGAGAAGTTCCTAAGCCAATCCCGTGCATCTCCTGGGAGAGCCTTATCAGCTTGTTCGATCTTCTTCTGAACCAGCTCACGAACGCGCACGCGCCCGATATCTTGCTTTCGCAAAAAGCTAGCCACAGGGCCAGCTGAAGCCTTGCCCACACCCTCTGCTTGAGGTTTGGCCTGTGTCTCCTGCTTTTGTGTCTGGTACGGAGTCGTCCGGCGTGACCAGGCTGCCTTATCACGCCTGGTGGGTGTACTACCACTTGCCATGTCTTCCATTCTACGGCCAGGTACATACCTTCCTGCCAACCACTCGCTTGGCTTCTGTTGTACCGGGCTTGTGGTGAAGATCTTTCCCAATGGTGGCGTCTTGGGACGGCCCGCTGCTATAAATGCTTGTGTGGCCCGTTCCAAATAATCCCGTTCCCTTCGGTCTATGTTAGCTTGGATCAATTTCTGCCTTTGCACTTCAAGGGCCACGATTCTCCCCCGGAATCTCTCTGCATCGGCGACTAGTTGTGCTTCCTCCCTTGCTTGGTTTTCCAATAAAATCTTGTTGGATGTAACGTTCCAGACTGAATACAAACCCAAGATGATGAAAGTACTTACACCCAGCCCACATAATACCTCCACCACAACATCCCCAAAACCAGATATGGAGCCCGAGTAAGATCGTAAAGATGAATGAACGGGTGGGCTGGTGAGGCAATACATTGTATAGGATGACAAGAGAAAGACCCACTGGGCGATACCTTCGTTATCGGTAAAAAACCACGAGACCCATGGAGCAATGAACATAATCACGGGGCTCGAGAACACTGATTGGGTGTCTGCGAATGCCTGCATCCCGATTGTATAGCGGCGTGGGCTGGGAGGAAGAAGAGTGTCAGTCTCCATCTTATCAGTAAATCTGCCCTAACACCTGTGAGTCAGTCTGGTTTGTAAAGCTGAGATTGTATAATTGTATATTCTAGCCGTCAAATTGTACCTCGTGTCTGGAGGGTGGTCTGCTGTGATATATGTGCCTGGGCTATCACCCTAATTGTGTTTCCTTAACAGTTTCGGATATATCGAGTAAACTATGAATAGGAAGTTGATCCAGGGGCTGCCAAGTTGAAAGAACCGTAATCGAGTCAGGCCATAGACCTAAAACAGTACTTATGGCCCATGGCTCGATGGTCTAGTATCGAACCATTGTTTATGAAACGACGAATAATGCTTGTTAGATTACATCAGGCTGCTGTTATGGCCTATTCAACAAGACCCCCACCCAGGACACAAGTACCTAGAGTATGGATCCGAGCTTGTGTTTTGGATATGATATGAAGAATAGATGGTCAGGAAGCTATCTCTGTTGGCTGCATGTTGAGGATATCAAATCTAAATCCAAACATTTGTTGATGGCTGTCTGCCAGTGTCCACACATTTGAAGACCAGAGAAAACTGCACGGCTTTTGCCTTTCCTTTGTTTCCATAGTCCCTACTACTAGTGGCATTCCGGTTCCAACTGAAGTCATGGGATACATACGTACAACATTGGGAAAATTTGCCCTCCCCTCCCCTGCACGCGGGTCGAGAATATTCTCAAAGCCAATGAATCCTAAGTGCTTGGTATTAGGTTATTGCATGCATGTGGGATCGACTACCATACTCATGCTATGCCTAAGCCTGTTCTGGAGGGACCGAGGTGCTTAAGTGATCCCGCCACTCTAGTTAGCCTGATCTTTCTTAGCTGGCACCGAAAATAATTGTGAGGCAAATACAAAGAGTCGCACGAGATCAGCCTCAGTGCCGACTAAAGTTGACGACACGCTACCGTATTAGGGGCATTCACAGCTGTGTCCTTTCGCGTGTCCTTTCGGTCCTTCTGCGAGGATCCTTTCACGTCCTTCTCGATTTCACTAAGGAAAGCGCTAGTAAGAGTCTAAGTATAATGTGTTATAGCCCGTCTAGGGGTGAAACTTGGGATATCAGAATCAACACCCAGCACACATCAGTCTGGCACGTATAGGTAGATAAGTAGAGATTTGATACACAGCATCTCAGAGCGCTTTGTAGAATAAGAGCAGATACTGCCACAACAGTGTCCCGCATTGCCAACACTGTTGACATATTACATGTAGTCAAACTCTGCAACACATAAGAAAGAAAAACAAAACTAGAATCAAGGCCACTTTCTAAAAGCATAGCGGGAGATCCGGTTCAAAATTTGTCAGAATTTAACCGTCCCTTTTGTTGAAATATATGGTTATATCAGAGTGGCAGCGATACAGATATGTGGCCAATGAAGGAATACTTCACCTAGATCATATATATCTGGACGTTATGCGTTCTGTAGCTATGGAAGCTGTGATAAGCTCTTCATCACCCATCTATATACATGATTGAGTTCTATGTTACGTCACTCAGGTATCATCACTCACGATTAACCATATATTTCAACCCTTTGCCTGTCCTCTTGCCAAGCACACTTCAAAGAGTAAAAGGAGAACGCAGTTATTGTGTCATTGACTTGTTCTCCAACCAAGGCCCTCCACTCACCTCATAGACTGCGTATTTGACGTCAGGCAACTACCACTTCCCTGGATGTAGTAAACCCATCGCCCATCCACAAAGGCATCATGACGTCTCTGCATAATCTCCTGATTTCAGGTCCATTTAACGCCTCTGCCTTCACCCATCTTTGAGTATATAACAACCACAACTGACACCAAACCCCGCCATGAACTCTATCTCTATCACACGCAAAAGTGCACTTCACATTAATCTCGCCTTCAAGAAGCAATTTCAGACCCAAGTTCCCCGAATCTGTCTCCGAAATTTTACTGCCTCCACAATGGTGAGCGGAAAGTATAAGGAAGGCCAGAAGGTCGAGTATAAGCCTGTTGGAGGTATGGTTTTTCTTTTTTTCTTTCACATCCGAAGGCTGGGCGCCTGTGCTCTGACAGTGCTGTTTTCTTGCTTAGGGCGTGACTCGAATACTTCGTCGTCAACTGGTATCATCGAGCGTGTTATCACGGAGGATACTCCAGCTGGTAGCACAGGAGTTACTGTCAAGGCGGATGTGGAACACCCCCGATACGAGGTACGTGATACCATTGAGACGATAAATGGTGGCTTACTAACCGCATTGCTTGTTGTAGATCAAGAATGACCACACGGGCAAGACTAGTGCGGTCAAGGAGGAGAATATCTTGAAAACGATCTAAATTCGGGACTTTAATAATAGTGCCATTAACTTTATATACGTTGAGTGCGCATCAAACATTTATCATGTGCTGCATACTATGTCACTAAATAGCTTAATTGTCAATCAAAATGCATCATTAACTGCAAATTACATCAAACAATGATAATCAGAGGATGCCAAGCATCCAAATTCGGTAGTATCCTCATGAATCAGCTCCTTTAGTTTTAGCGCCGAGACGCATACTGTGTCCCAGACCGCATAAAACCTCTGGGGTGGCCGAGCGGTTTGTACTTTCATTGGTTCGGGAGGAGGCGGGAATGGGGAGCCTAAGGCACAGACTTCAAAAAAAAAACATTTTTCCTAGCCTGGGGGCACCCAACTTCTCTCCGATTGCTTCCATAGAGCTTGTACCCTTCGATTACCACACAGCTCTTTGTAGTACTGTGGTACATACATATCAACCTGGAAACTTCCACCAAAAGAAACTCTTCCTACGAGCAGCTTGTAACCTGTTCTCAGAAAGTCTCCTATTGTATATGAACTTATCGCTAGTAATACTGGCAGGACTCTGTCGTCGTTTTTAGTATTATGGTACGCTCTTCAGCAGTGGCGTTATGAACCTCGTATTTGTGATGGGCATTCTTTCCATATCCTCGATTTTACCGAGGGTTTCATGAAGTATACAGGAGGCTTGCTGGATGATTGGTCTGAGCTTCTTGATGAGGCCCGCCTCGTCGGTGTTGTTTGCCTTGTCGACTTCCTACTGTTTGAAGCAAATATATTTACAGAATAGTCAATAGCGGAAACCGAATGGCGGCTAATTTACCTCAGTAGTCATTTTTAGGAAGCGTGCAGTCCTCCCAAGACACTGTCCGATGGCCTTTGCCATATCAGTCACCAATTTCTTCTCGGCCTCAAGCTGGTCATAATAAAATGCGGTATGAGAAAGTTAGAACACAGGCTGTGAATTAGTACTAGAGAACATACATCCCTCCCATGTGGATTTACAGTATGTACCCTTTGAAACTGGCTGATATTAGGAACAGGAAATTAGTTGCAGAGTAACCCGGGTCAGGCTTGGAATTCATTATTTACAGGGCGAACTACATATCGAATGAACTCTACAGTAGCATTTCCATGGCAGGGGTAACCAGACTGGTGTCCTGAGAAATTAATCCAACGTTGGGTTTGTTGCCACTCTATGGCCTAGCCTTGTATGGCCAAGTCTACCCATACATCAAATATTATATAGTGATGGAAGTAAGTGAGGTTTGCGGACAATGAGCTTGTTCATTGATGTCTTTGTTCAGCTTGTTCTTGTCTTTATTTCTTTGTCTATAGGCACTCAGCGGCTGAGGGTATGAACGTTCTGTATGAGCGCGTCTTGTCTATTTAGACCCCACCAATGTCCTGTCGCAATAAGTAACTACAACTACATATCGAATGAAACATATCTCCGCTTACTAAGGCATCCTTCGGGGGGAAAGGCGTACATGTATAGACTCAAAAAGAAAAAAATATCTCCACTTACACCCGCCTCATAGCCTAAGGCTCCCTTCGGGGAAAAAGGCGTATACTTATACAGTATAGACTCAAAAAAAAAAATTATCCCCGCTTACATATGCAATATCTCGTGCCCAGACTTGTAATTTTTATTTGGGAATGCTTGGCATTTGTCCTGCTCACCCTACGGTATAACATCCCTTCTTATCTGCAGCTCACGTGATGCGGTAGTAGACCCCACATCCGCCCAATTACCGACTGCGGGAAAGTATCTTGGGGGGGGGGGAGGCCCCAATCGTATAATGGACGCCGCAACCGTCTCCACCCACGACAAAATCCTCGAAATCATATCCTTCCTACTGCCCCTGCTCCAGGACCACTGTGCTAGCAGCCCTCCCAGCTCAGTACCACCCTTCTTCCTCGGAATCACTGGCATCCAAGGGGCGGGCAAAACGACCCTCACGATACACCTCCATCGTGCGCTTACGTCTGAGCCATACAATCTCCGAGTCTTGACACTGTCAATTGATGATTTATACCTCCCACATGCCCAGCTCACCGCTCTTTCCTCAGCGCATCCGCTAAACCCGTTTCTCCAGCAGCGCGGGCCACCGGGGACCCACGATGTTCCCTTGGGAGAGCGTCTGCTTGAACAGCTAGCGGAGCAGCGTGCGGTGGTCAGGCTGCCTGCCTATGATAAATCCGCGCATGGAGGCCGTGGGGATAGGGTACTGGAGTACAAGTGGAGTGTGGAGAGGGGGCCGTGGGATGTGGTAGTTTTGGAAGGTTGGTGTGTCGGGTTTATCCCCGTGGGGAGAGACGAGGTCCAGAGGCTGTGGAAGGAGAGTAATGCACACGGCAAGGGTATTTTGCGGAAATATAGTTTGGAAGATTTGGTGTGGCTAGATGAACAGCTGCAGAGCTACCAGGCGTTCTGGAGGAAGCTTGATGCGTTAGTGCAGGTGTATGACCCCCTCACCCCCCAAACGTTTTCGAACCCCCCAGAAACTAACTTACTCGAGCTCAGCGACGCGCAAGAGCTGGAATACGTTTACAACTGGAGAACCCAGCAGGAGCATAACCTCATCAAGCTCAAGGGTACGGGAATGTCAGACGAGCAAGTCCGGGCGTTTGTAGACAGTTGTGCGTACTCCCCCTCCTCCTCCTCCTCCCTCTCTCTGGGACTAGTACTGAAATCTCGCCAGATATGCCTTCGTATGAGCTTTACCTCCCTGGCCTCAGACACCCCCGTACCCACACCACCGCAGGGCGGAAACCCCATCTGAGGTTTGTGGTGGGGTGCGATAGAAATGTGGTTATGACAGAGCGTTCTTTTTGGGGACTTGAGGTATCCGCCGCAGAGAGCAAGGAAATAGAATAAATATCTGTATAAATCCATACACGATTGCTAGGTTCGAATCCGATTGCGCATATTTAGGCATACATGAAACGCCAACTTCAAAAGATTTCTTCAGTTGCGGAATATGTCTTGGGGGGGATCAGAGATAGTTGGGGAAGTGCTCGCAATGGATTTAGAAGGGCATCCCGGGGTCACTCTTGGGGACAGGACTGTTTGTGTTTTTCTTGCAGGCTGCACTTGCTGAGTCGTCTATACTGCATACAAGTGGCATGAGCCACCTAGCTGGATCAAAACTATACTTTAAGGTGGTTGAGCTAGGTCTGAGCTAGATGGACGGTACATATGGTACCTGTCATCTGCAGTTATTACAAACAAGAGAACAGTAAGAATAAGTCAATGGTGTGAGATTGGTGTAGAGACTAGTGACGACAAGACATACTAACACCAGCGCAAGAGAATGATATAACAACCCAGAGACGGGACGGGGGTTAAGAATTGAACCAGCAGTAGAGCTTGTGGTCTACCTCAGCCTCCGAGTTGAACTTCTCCTGTCTGATCCTGTCAACCTCCGAGCTCTCCTTGTACTACCTACTCCAAACCTCTGTGTGATGCTAAATAGTTTGTACAGCAAAACGTTAAATTGAATAGAACAGATAAATACGCATTAGTCCTATGATAGATAGTTCCAATCCCAGCTTCCGTTAACCACCAACATGGTCAAACGCAAGTGCGAGTGTTAATTTACCTATCTACAGTCACTCTCGTCACGCCCCACTCCCTCCATTCACACTGCAACGCACTGGCTTTGTAAGGAAGAGCCAGGAATACATTGACCCTAAGGCGTCACTGGCTTATGGTTGGAAAGTACGGTCTGCTGCTTAAACAGTTGGAATACATGCTTCGGAAAAATTCTGAATTGTCCGGCTGTTTGTATTACTTGAGGATGGGAATGGGGTTGGAAAATGGGATGAATTATCTATCAATTGTTTTTCTCCCTCTATCCCTCTGTCTGAATAAAAGGACTAATATATGACCCTAAACATTGGAAAGAAATTTCATAAAGAAAACCTCAAACAAAACTCCAATACCCAAGTAGAGGAGCTAGATTCCTTCAACCTAATCCACCCAGCCACCCCCATTCTCCCTCCCGGCTAAATTAAAAAGTATCATACATTGAGAACGACCACAGGTACGACCCACCTTAATGTAGGCTGCAGAAAAAGCTACCCAATACCCCTGGAACGACCCCACCTACCATGGCGCCCGGAGCATCACCTCCCCCTCCTCCCCCACAACCTTCCCTCTATCCCATTCCCTCACCCCGCCTTTTTGTGTCCACCGAATATCCTTCTCATCCCTTTCCCCCCCGGTATTCTCCTCCCACCGCTTCACAAAGTCCTCTCCGAATCCGGCGCTGCGAAGCCTTTCTGCTCCGGCGGCTTTCCATTTCTGCCTGTTGCGGAAGGCTGCGAGGGCTTCGTCCCACCCCGAGGAGGAGGGAGGGTTGTGGGAGGTTGATGAGGTGGTGTTTGTTGGGGCGAGGGTGGTGGTGAGCGTGGTGGATAGTGAGGGGTCGGAGAAGTGGGTGGACATGAATGTGCTTGTGGAGCCGCGACCACGGATAGATGGAGCTGGAGCGGGGGGAGTGGGGGGAGCGGGGCCGATGAGGGGGGAAAGGTGTGAGGAGGAGGAGGAGGAAGAGGAGGAGCGGGAGTAGTTGTCACTGGCGTGGCCGGAGATGTCGGAGGGGGGTGGAGAGGGGGAAGGGGGAGGTTTTGAGGGCTTGGATCGGGGGGGGTTTGTGGTGTGGTCGGTGGTATCTCGGTGGTCGGATTTCCGTCGGCGAGGGTGTCCTCGCTCTTTACTCCGTGATCTATCCCTGTGGCCATGGCTCCGGTCCTTGCGCCGGGTACTACTGCCGTCTTTACCCTTGTCGTGTCGTCTTTGTGATGGTGACTTTTGCCTCCTGCTGCTCCCGTGGTGTCGGTCACTGTCTCTATCCCTCGCTCGATCTTTCGCCTTTCCATGGCCATCTCCTTTCTTCTCTCGGCTCCGATCCCGGTTATGTCTCTCGCTCCTCCGCTCCCGCTTCCTCTCCACATCTACACACCCTTCTCTCCGCGGAGACCTCGATCTGGACCTGGATATAGACATAGACGGGGACCTCTTTCTTCTCCTCTTCCCCCTCCTCCAATATCCCTCTCCCTCGCTCATATCTCT
>Ga0307514_10003479_pt1 | contig 15109 bp, 17 predicted proteins | sample 16_EM_MG_FD_203088 | JGI IMG/M metagenome (GOLD analysis project Ga0307514, IMG submission 203088) | Populus trichocarpa ectomycorrhiza microbial communities from riparian zone in the Pacific Northwest, United States - 16_EM | ecosystem: Host-associated > Plants > Roots > Unclassified | place...
CACACCACGGAAGGCCAACTATCCGACCCAGAAGCCCATGGAAAGAGAATACAAAAAGAGCCGTCTAGCAGGTTCCGCGAGGATATGAATCCGCGAGATGACCCCTAAACAGTAAAACCCTCGAGGCAGATATTGGGCCAGAGGTTATCATTATTATGACGGTGTTTTTCTTTTTTATTATTTCTCCAATGTTTATATTCCGGGTCACAGGAGTTGGGTCTGGCTTCTTTCTTTTGAAAATTTGACCACTTGTGCCACTATACGTATACTTCTCGGCGTGTCCTGCAATTCTACCTTCTTGTGTGTGTTTGCAATTTCTAACTCTCTTTTGTACTTTTTGCCTTTGCTTCTTGCTGGGATGGTTATTTTTTATGTTTATTTAGCTCAAGTAGGGTTCGGCAGTTGTGATACCCAATTACAGGTTGTGTTTATGAGAGTGTATAATAACCTCTAAACATTTTATTTTTTTCTTTGTCAGCATTCGATGTTTTATTCTCGAGGACGATAGTATTGCCTCGGCATATTGATGAAGAGCTTCGATTTGCGGGCACGTTTTATTTAAGAGATTCGGAACTAGATGTGTAGTATATACAGTTTGAACGTGGCTTGTGGAACTGGATTACGATGTGTGTTAGATGGGGCTGTTTCTGTTAGGATAACCCTACACTTGGTAAGGTGGATTGTGTTGTCATGAGCAGTGCAGGACAAGGGGTTCGATATTAGTGAGCACAGGTGGTTTTGCCTTCAAGCTTTCTTCTCAACTTTCATAGATACCTAGGGGGAGGAGAGAATACTCAACATAATTTAATCTCGCTGTAACGTAACCCTGAACTCAATATCCCGTGGTTTTCGATTGGACACGTGCATCTCACGCGTCGATATAAGCTCCAGTACTTTAGGCTGTAAAAGCTCATACTTCATTATGTCTGTTACAGTGAGTACATGGCGTGATCTATACATTGGACCATAATTATATCAGTATCTATTGAGAACAGAGCTAACATATGATTACAGTTACATACAGATTTGGGAGATATCAAAATCGAGGTCTACTGCGAGGCGGTGCCAAAGACTGCGGAGAACTTCCTGGCGCTATGTGCTTCAGGATACTATGATAATGTCCTAATCCACCGAAATGTATACTTTGCTTTGTTATTTCCTTCCCTCCCTTGACATATACCCCAATATCCCCAATATCTCTAATATCCCCAACCAAATATACCCCCCAATTTCGTCCATGCTTGAAACACTCTAATCCCCCCCATCTCTCATCCAGATCAAAGGATTCATCTTCCAGCTCGGCGACCCCCTCGGGACCGGCAAAGGCGGGTCGTCAATTTGGGGGGGCAAATTCGAGGACGAAATCCGCCCAGCGCTACGACATAACCAACGCGGGGTGGTGAGTATGGCTAACTCGGGGCCAGATACGAACGGAAGTCAGTTTTTTGTGACGTATGGGAGCCACCCGCATTTGGATGGGAGGAATACAGTGTTTGGGAAGGTGATTGGGGGGTTGGAAGTGCTGGATGAGTTGGAGGGGAGGGAGGTGGATAAGAAATTTAGAATGAAGGAACAGGTTAGGGTGAGAGGGGTGACTGTGCATGCGAATCCGATTGCGGAGAGAGAAGAGGAGTAGGAGGTGCGAGGAAGGAGAGAGGGGGGGAGGAGGGAAGGCGGCCGGAGAGGGGGGTTCACGCGTCTCTCTACTGGGTGCGACGTGAGCTTTTTGATAATATAGATTCCTGTTTTATTTTTAATTATCAATCACATTGAACTGCGACATCTGTTTTTTAATGCAATCGTAAGTATGTATGGTGTGTGTTTTCTATGGTTTTCATTTCTTTTGATATGTTTCTGGTGGTTGTACATATTTGCCCACCCAGAGCCTCACTCACTACTGTACCAACGACAACTGAAATCGCTATATATACCCCACTGGGGCCAACGTACACACCGACGTTCTCTCCCAGAAAACCAATTGCCAAAACCAAATCATGGCGCACACACTCTCCCCACTCGAGCAAGAAGTCCTCGATGAATACACCCGGCTGCTAAACAACATGAACCAAGTACCTCTACCGGTCCCCTCCTCTCCTCCCCCCTTCTACTCAGCGTAGCTCCAGCAACTCCGCTGACTCCAGAGTCCAGTTATCTACCTCAATAGCCACTCTCGCAACATCCCCCACCGCCCAGCTCCTCGATTCCCTTCGTGAATTGGAGAGGAAAACGGGATTAGTGTTTACCCTGTTGAAGGCTAGTGTGTATAGTATTGTGCTGCAGCAGCAGTTGGAGGATGAGGGCCAGATGGGGGGTAGTGGTGGTGGGTATGGTGGGGAGGCTCCTGCGGGGAGTGATAATGGACAGCGCAGGGGTGGGGGGGATGAGTATGAGGCAGGGTATTGAGGGTGGGGTGGGGTGGGGTGGAGTGGGGTGGGCATTATATAGCATGATAATATGGCGAGATGTTACATGTCACTCAATGGTTGTGGGTTTGGGCGTTATAATTTATTCCCTGCTGGTGTGATTGAGGTGATATTTATGTAGTGTACAAGAAAGTATAAAATTGCCTGCATATTCACTTGGGCGGCATGCTTCAATAAACAGGTCTGGATATATACATACCATTAGCTAGAGTCACGGGTACGAGAGAGAACACATTAGATAGATTGTTTTGAAAATTTGTTAAAAAAATAGTGGGTTGTTTCCCAAACATAAGCACCCTTTGAATTTTTTATACATTTCTGTGCCCTTGATTTCTGTCACTTACCCTGCCATAAACACATCTGCGCGGGTGCATATCCAGGACCACTGTAAACAGACTTTTACCGCCGCATTATATTATATATACTGTACAAATGATACCCAGATCTTTTTTTTTTTGAATCCTGTATGCATTTATAGGTAGCTTGATGGGGTGCCCATATTTGCGCCGTTGTAGTACACCCTTCTTACGTCTGCAAGCTTGATGCCACGGCCTCGGGCAATTGTATCTGCAGGAGAAATTAGCCGTCGTTTGGTGAGAGAACTGAGGCAATGGGGAAGGGATCCTACCGGGTAATTGCTGGTTCCTCAGCCCTTCTAGGGCAGCCTTGATGACATTCATACGGTTCCTCGAACGGGTGAGCTTTGCAGAAAGATCCTGTATACCGACACACCTGCAAATCTCGAATATAGGTTCTGACGCGCGAATACCATATCCTAGCCCCCTGTCAGATGCATGTACGACCAACCGGAGGTTTCCAGCCTTACCAGGTGGTGCAGTCCTCAGCTCCAATTCCACCGCTCCAATCTTCACCTGGACATTTCCATAAATTGTCCTCCCTTCATACCTCGGGATCGGCTCGAGATTCCTCAAGGCCATGTATGTTGCAATCTGACCCGCATCACCTGGTTCTGCTGACTTGCCTTCCCCAATACCCAGCAAGCCATTAGTGTTCCCTGCAATGTGTAGGGCGTAGAATCGCTGTATTTTTCCCATCCTGGTTTGGTTGACGACTCGGTGGAACACCATCTTCCTCACAGGAAATCTCCTGAGCTGCCCTTGCGTGTACCCAGTGATTCGGGTGAGATCTTCCCCACGGTAAAGCCCTTGAAGCTCCTCCGCCTCAAACTTGAACCTCGGGTCTGATATTTTCGGTAGAGGTTGCTGTGGATAGCCCGTTACAGGCGTGTACTCTCCCTGGGGAAAATCTAGAATTGGGTCCACTTCCGACAGGTCACTGAGGTAGTTGAGCTTGTACGGGTCGTAGCCATTGCGGGGCTGTCGGCGGGCAAAGTCCTTGGGGTCAATGGCAGCCTCTCCAGCGAGAATGGACTCTAGCTGTGACGGAGTATAGTAGTTCTCGAGCTTGGCACGTTGTTCGGCGGTGTATTTTTCGGGCCTCATGGGCATGGGGGTATTGCTGGAACCATTCCGAGGTAGGGCGGCGAGCGAGGTGCTGTGGAATTGGCGAGCGGGTGCGAGCTGGGCTGCCTTGGAGAAAATACACCGGAGTGGCCGTGCTGCGCTCATTTTGGATGCACAGTATGTACTCCGTATGTGTTCGGGGCTTTTTTTGGGGGGGGCCTGGCTGCAGCAATATGCACAGCACATGCAGCCAGAGCCTTAGTCTCATGCCAAGACCCTTCTAGGCCGAGCGCCGCGAGGCCAGAGCCTCAAAAAAAAAGGAAAGAACAATGCTTATGTAATCCCGGACGGCCCGCGTTTCAGGTGTGATTAGTGAGACAAACCGGTACCTGTGGATCAACGTCTGGATTTGAGTTCATACCTAATACGACGATCTCACTTCGTACTGCAATATGGTGACTGGGATAGGTATCGAACTGCGTTTTTGTTGTTTTTTGCCTTCAATCCCACGACCAGCTATTCCACCAGCTATCCCACCAGCTATCCCACCAGCTATCCCACCAGCTATCTATTCCACACTCTCCCACAAATTATCCCACCAGCTAGCTATTCAATCTACTAGCACCGCCAGCACCGCCAGTACCAACATTCATGGTAGTCTACCCCTCGTTGTATTGTACATATGTAGAGTACATATTATACAGACACCCTGTGCGACTGGCAACTCTCTGCCCCTACCTACCTAGTCTGGTTTGTACCTAGTGACAAGGTGCAAAGCTCATACTGTATTTCTTATGTCCTGTCTGAACACAAGTTATTCACTACGCCCGAAAAAGAAGAAGAAAGCTTAAATCGCGGCCAATGCCAAGATCAGGCTAGAGTCACGGGTACGAGAACAGGAAGAAAGCCTAGATCCCGAGCTAGTGCTAGTTAATTCTTACCCTCTGGCCCGTGAGCCCAACCGAATGACTCAAAGCAACAAAGCCCCACCTTAACCAACCCCACTACTACCACCACACCACCACCACCACCACTCCCACCACCACCACCACCCAAAACCCCTGGCCAAAAATAAAGCTCAGAGGTATCCCGTACAACCACCTCACAACTCGACATCCCATCTCACTACCCAATTTCTCATCTACAAGCATGTCATCGTACCCAGTCATCCACCTCCGTGCTGAGAGTAAGACTCACCCAGTAACTGCTCTGTGTGCTCAACTGCAATCTGCAACTGCAATTCCCTGGTGCTAACCTATGTTGCTTGTGTGTGCAGCTAAGCCGCTCGAGCACCGGAGTGCCCTGACTCCCACCACAGCAAAGTGTGTCTCTTTCCCCCAGTTATCTGGCCTCAATTGCAACAGAATTGACATTTTGGCACTAGGATTATCCAGAACGCGGGCTACGATGTCCGAGTAGAGCACAGCACGCAGAGGATCTTCGACGACGAGGAATATACAGCGTCAGTCTCCAGTTACTCCCCCCCCCACCCCAACACACACACGCCCAGCTCCTCATGCTAACTGCCGCCCGCACACCAACAGTGTCGGGATCCCCCTCGTCCCAGAAGGCTCCTGGGTCAGTGCCCCAGCCGACCACATCATCCTCGGGCTCAAAGAGCTCCCCGATGAGGACTTCCCCCTCAAGCACACACACATCACCTTCCTGCATGTCTTCAAGAACCAAGGCGGCTGGGAGCGAGTCCTCGGCCGCTTCCCCCGCGGAGGGGGAACCCTCCTCGATCTGGAATTCCTTCAAGATGAGCGCGGGCGCAGAGTCGCCGCATTCGGATACCACGCTGGCTTTGCTGGTGCAGCTCTCGGCCTCGAGGTCTGGGCACACCAAGCAGTCAACCCTGGCCGGGAATTCGGCGGTGTCAAGCCCTTTCCTAATGAGCAGGCACTTATTGAGCACGTCAAATCCGCTATCGCCTCGGGAACTGGGAAGCTAGGCAGGCAACCTAGGGTTCTTGTGATTGGTGCTCTGGGTAGATGTGGAAAGGGCGCAGTGGATCTCTGCCTGAAGGCGGGGTTGGACAAGGAGAATGTTCTTCAATGGGATATGGCTGAGACGGCCAAGGGTGGTCCGTTCGTGGAGATTGTCGAATCGGATATCTTCATTAACTGCATTTACTTGATGCACAAGATCCCGAACTTTGTCGATACCCAGAGCTTGGCGAACCCAAACAGGAAGCTCTCGGTGGTGGTGGATGTGAGTTGCGATACGACGAACCCAAATAACCCGATTCCAATCTATAATGTCAATACTACGTTTGATAAGCCGACTGTCCCAGTTGAGGTCTCGTAGGTTTTCCTCGTGTGTGTTTATAAAAATATATATAGCTAACAATTCCGCAATAGTGGCCCACCAGCACTCTCCGTCGTCTCAATTGACCACCTCCCCACCCTCCTCCCCCGTGAGGCCTCGGAGGCGTTCAGCAAGGACTTGATCCCGACCCTGCTCCAGCTGAAGGACAGACACACTGCTAGGGTGTGGACTGATGCTGAGAAGCTGTTCAAGGAGAAGGTTGCGTCTATCCCATCCCTAGCTGCAGTGGAAACAGATTAGGGTAAGATGGATAGCGGAGGATTTGGGTAAAAGTAGTTGAAAATATCTTTTAGTCGATACACAATACAAAGGCGCATGGGGTAGTTTTCCTGGGCATCAGAATGTGTTTGTGATGTATGAAGCTACTTCACTGGGACTGGGGTTCGGCATCATGATAACTGTGTGGGAGCTGAGCAAGGCGAGGATACTACACAAACAACCACATTGTGCGAACGAACAAGCAATATCCAGACTCAAAGGCTTTCCCTGAGTCGTTTGTCGCTTGGCCGTGTTTGGGCATGTGCTCACTACTTTCGTCGCCAATTTGCCAAGCTCGAGTTCTGGTGAAAACAGGAATTACCCTGAACTCAAACATCCACATTAAACCCCACTCCACCCCCCAGCATTAACTCCAAAAAATATGTACCTAACGCAGTGAAGCGGAAAATGTTGGGAGAAGGGAATCTATTGTGTGGATAGAACCCAAAACCATGGGTTCGAATACTTTGTATTCTTGATCAATGGACTTATTTGGCATCTCCCTGTGCACTGAGTCATCATCTGATCGATGGAGCATTTATTGGATGGCAGGTATGCACTTTGGATAGGCTGAACCACTTTATAGCCTTATTTGTAGAAGCACATGGAGATACGTGAATATACTACTCGACGCACCAGATAATTCCCTGTCAGTTGTCGGACATTTTACAATTCTCATGAAAATTCAACTCTGCAGTTGTAACATCTTTCCATGCACGCTGATAATCACCTTTTATCTTATAGTAGGCTTTTGTATTTTGACATAGTGTAAAGAGTAGCAAGCGGAGAGGTAGGACTCGGTAGGGTATCATGTCGAGCAGTTCCAAGGGGTCGGGTGAGACAGAAAGGTATACCGTATATACACCACAGAACCCCTGGTGGGGGTTTTTTTTTTGATGGTATTCAGTCAGTCTGGATTGCCGCATATACAAGTATGTTGTCCAGCCCCGGGGCTCCCTACCCCTACTATGCTCTTGAGAAGAATATGAATAGGGCTCAAGTTTTTTTTTAAGGAATAATTAATCGTATTCAAAAGAGGAAATTAGCGAAGGGCTAAGCGCGCTTGGCTTCCGCTTTTGCATGCCTATCTAGACTATGACGAAGGGCTGCTGGGATTCTACTGTACATCTAGCTAACACACCCCTGCAGCTACCGGAAGCTTTGGGTGACTGATGTCCTCGAAACTGGCAGCCTCCTCTGTCACCTAGCGCAAATCTAAATCAGCCTCCCTTTGCTCCGTTGTCCCCGAGGACCTCAACCCATAATGCCCTCACGAGGGTCGAGGAGTCTCCCTGGAATTGATCTAGACATCGGCGAGTGGGGGGGTTGGAGATGTCCTAGCTGACATGGATATATCTTGGTTTATAAACATGGGCATGGGTTCTTGATTACTCTAACCTCTCAACGAACATGCCTGGGCCTCAGGCGCATGCAATAAGGCAGGCTCGATTCACTTATGCACAGCCACAGCAGGTGGCCCAGTCACAACACTCTCGATATCCTGCCAATGCTTAAGGAATACAAGTCAGTAATATCTTCGCCGGATGTGAGGGCTACTGGAACAACAAACGCTATAGCATCTGGGTCCGATGGAGCAGTGTCAGGTCCACCACTAGCATCGAGCCACTTTCAGAATTAGCAATCGAGCGAAGCAGGAGAGGGTGATGTTGATTCAGCTGGAGGAAACGACGGGAGTATGGGGGTTGGGTGCGCACTTTGAGTACGTGTTGGGAAGTTTGTAAGATGAAATACTCGGTCCAGGAGGCCAGCATGTTCTGAGAGGCCGACCAAGTACGGATACCTGGTCCAGAAGATGAACAGCCTGAGAATGAAGGAGCGGGCTCGAGAGTTTAGCGAGATGAGATACTCGGTCTGGGAAAGTATAAGCACCCTCCACAGGCAGATTGAATTCAAGAACTCGGCCCACGCGAGCAAGGTCATGAGGGTGAAAACTGCCCAAGGTCTAGGCTTCACGCAAACAGAAGTCACCTCTGCCACCTTCGCGCACCCCTGGGTGGCTCTCCGATGCCCACATCAACGCCTACCTCGGCGCCACCAAGCCTAGCACCAGCTTGGAGTGTCAGGTTTCCAGAGGTTATGAGGGCTTGCAGACCCAAGTGTGTCCAGATACTTAATCACCTAGAAGCCACAGCACCTGCTTCCCAACAAAAAATCATGGTGGGCATGCCCCAGATGCCAGGTTAGAGCTTTTCCTTGTAACCAGCCATGCAGTGGACATTCATTCGCGGTCTCACTTCTACTATACGCACTTGCAAACATCAGCTGTGTCTGGGTGTATAGAAGCGCCGGAAGTAAAGGGTAATAGCTTGAACCAATGGGCCAGATAAATATTTTTTAGCCTTCAATTGTATCAAGAGTAAGCATACCACTCAAGCTGAAGTAAATCAGGAGACACTTGGAAGGTAGGGCTTGCACCTACCGGCAGAATAAACATTGGTACTATTTCCAAATGCTACTCAGGGCATCTATCTTATAAGGTAACAAATATGACAGTCAAGGGACAAAAAAGAGAAGGTGGAAAGAAAAGAAAAAGGTTGATGAAAGGAGGGGGATTCGAACCCCCGCGGGTTGCCCCACGAGAAACCTGTTCCAAGAACAGAAGCATATTCTGCTTGAGTCACGCGCCATAACCGCTCGGCCATCCTTCCAGTTTGATGTTGCAAATACAACGAGGATACTTATACAGAGTAAACTTTTTTAAAAGTCCATAGTGCCTACAGCGAAAATACGGAGACTAGTATCAGTGGAGAGTGGTAATAAACGTTCTTGCCTAGGCCCGCGTAGTCTTGTAATCATACATTAGGGATTGTCAAATCAGAAACTTCTCGTGTTTATGTACCGTATAAGCATGTCACTGTCACTGTCACTTCTGCGAATTAATCCCAGTGCTGCAACCGGACTAGCCAGTCAAGGATGAAGATACAAAATTACAGTAGGTAGTACATGTATGGAATCCGTCCTCGCAAGTCGCCCACCACACACCGTCCTCTCCACACTGTACAGTAGTATACACCCACACATCTGCCCAGACACTCAATACCTGCGACTGACTTGCGTCCTGCACCTGCACAGCGTCCGTCTGCTCCGTTTACTGCTCCGATCTGGCCACATTAGCCCGCACCTTGTTCCCCCAACCCCCCAGTGCTTTAGCTCTGTGTACGCAGCTTGCAGCATCTCAGCTTGAACCTGTCATTCTGTGCCCCCCTGCCTATAATTTCGGTCTAGAGCAGCATATCCGCGGTATTATTACTGAGGCAGCCTACCAGCGTTGCTTCCTTCAAAATCACCTACGTCAACGCAGCATCAACACACACATAAAACAAACAACTTTCTCTTGCCTCTCAGCAGTGATATATCAAACGCAACATAAGGTCATTTGCACCGCACAACTTACTGTCCCCTCCCAATCTTCGGTTGATAGTTAGCCACCAACAGGCACTTGGAATTCAGTCATGAGTGTGAGCCACAAGAGAACGCCGTCGAGAATGTCGACAAGGGGCTCAGTGCTTTCAAGCCCGGAGGATGGCCCCAATCGGTCGACAACGGCTTCGCCTAACGCCGCTCATTTCTCAAAAAAGTTGGTGGTGGTGGGGGATGGTGGGTGTGGAAAGACTTGCTTGTTGATTTCATATTCATCAGGATACTTTCCAGACGTATGTTGTTTGTTTTCCTTGGGCATTCGTTTATCCCCCACGTTATCTAGGTGATCCGTTTATTATCTCGGCAAATACTGACGGATTTGCGCGAATAGAAATACGTTCCGACAGTATTCGAAAACTACATTACATACAAAGTACACCGAGCCTCCGGTAAGACAGTCGAACTCGCATTATGGGACACTGCCGGGCAAGAAGAATACGACCGACTACGGCCGCTATCCTACCCCGAAACCGACGTCATTTTCGTATGCTTCGCAATTGATTCACCACACTCATTAGAAAATGTCATGGATAAGGTATTTTCCTGGAAGTCTCAAACTAGGGGGACCTAGTTAGCACAAAACAACCCGGCTAATCATGAATCATCTTCTCCTAGTGGTATCCAGAAGTAGTGCACTTTTGCCCAAACACGCCAATAATATTAGTCGGCTTGAAAACGGATCTCCGAAATAACCGGAACGCCACAGAGTTGCTGAAGACGCAGGGAATGACGCCAGTGACGCCTAGTCAGGGACAGTCTGTGGCGAGTAAAATGCAGGCGAAGTACATGGAGTGCTCGTCGAAGGCTGGAACAGGGGTAGAGGATGTGTTTGATTTGGCAATCAGTATGGCGATTGGAGATTTGACGGTTAAGAAGAAGCCGAAAAAGAGGAATTGTGTTATTGTGTGAGCGAGGTGTGGGTTTTGGGGTAATGGTAATGGTAAATGATGGGGGAATGGAGTTTGGGTTTAGCGGTGATGATGATTGATTGTCCTGCCGTGATAGAATGAATGGGTGAACCGGGTCACGTGGATGGACCGACGAGATATGCGGAGCATATAGTTCTCTTACATTCGAGTTGCATATTTTCCTTCATTGGAGACCATTGCCGTTTTTTTTTCTTTTGGTTCTTATTTTACTTGTTTTTTCCCTCTCTTCTTTTGCCCGTGTAAAAGGTTTACTTTCTTCCGTCAAGTCCTTTGGATTTCCAAGTTTCTCTGAGGGAGTGGACTTTTCCTTTTTCCTTTTCCTTTTTCCTTACCTTTTCTTACCTTTTTTATCTTTGGTTTTTTCATTTTTGCACAAGATTCCCTTTCCCTATGTTTTGGTTCGTGCGGGTAGCGGCTTTTGTGCAGTTTTTTTTCTTTTTCTTTTGATTAAAAATTGACGATGGCATGCATAGCATATGCATATATGTGCATTGGTTGATCTTGTTTGTTTATTGTGATGCGAGAGCGAGAGCGAGCATATCTGCTGTATGTGTGTATATGTGTGGCAAAGAATAGTTATTATCTTGAATGCAGTGATGTTTGGATTCTTGAGGGAGTGAAATATTTAGCATTGCATATACCGTTATCAGGGCAATAAGTTGAGAAAAGCAAACGTGGGAGGCGGTGCATGGAGGAATGATTGGTTTTGTTGTGAAATAAGGTGTGGGAGGGTAGGGAACCCCAAGTAGTTGACGGACCATTTGTGCGTGGCATGGCATCGACTGATATGGTACTATCGAAGGAGGGGAGTTGGATTGGTGCAGGGTATGGAATGGTATGATAGGTACTAGTAGTCCGAGTCTGGTTGCACGTGCTACTTGCACATATAGATGGGGGTGTATCGGATTCGCTACGAGGTAGTTGAGCCTGGGGGATTTGGCTGGGGTGGCTAGAGATGGGGGAAGATACAATGAGACGGCCTCATTAATACAGTATGCAGGTAAACGAATTTGGTGCTTGTAGGCACTACCCACTTGTAGGCATATAACGTGCAAAGACTTATCTATGTAAACGTACTGCTGGTGATTTATAACTGGAGCTGGAGAGTTGCGTATCTAGGGGTTACATAACCTGTAGGTAGGTAACTATGATGGTGGTGTTGTTACCCTGAACTGGCTGCCTGCATTACCTGTCCGCTACTATTACAATGCACATTTGTATCTCGCAGCTCATCTCCACTACATCACACGGCCCCCCCAGTACTACTCCATACCGAGCAATATAGTGAACCCCTCCGGATACTGCTCATAGGTTCTCTATGTTTTTGTGCATAGGTATATCCTCTTCTACCCATACCCAATGTAGTCGTGCTGCAGGCTCCCGTAATACCCCTTTGGCCCCCCCTTCATCATCATGCTTTTCTGCTTCCAGGTTGCTCTAGCCGGCAGGCATAATAGCCGAACGGCACGTCGCAGGAGGTAATTCTCAGTATGGTATTCTGAATTACATGCCAATAAAATCACTGTGGATGATTGATTTAAATGGTTGGATTGATGGTACGGAATGTGTAGATTTGAAGATAGAGCGGGATGTCTGATGTTGGGAAAGTCTGCGAGGGGTAGTGGAAGCAGATTGGCATTGCAAGCTCGGCGGTTCTCTGGTTGTTCGCCCGTGACTGAATATGTTATACTCTCCCCCCCACTGCCCACTTCTTGCAGGTATATGTTCTGCAAGAATCAATGGCTATTTCCAGATCTCTTCGACTACGGCTTTTTCAAAGTCACTATTGTACAGAAGTATAAGTCACAGATATTTAGTTCCTCCACTCTTTGGTCCAAGAATTCTTTGCTCATACGCTGTTTTTTTTTCTTTGGCCAACTTCTCAGCAGCTTCTAGTATTTTAGTCTGACCAAGGGGCTGGTGCCCGCTATACTCCCCCCTGTGTCCCAGTTGCTGGGCTCGAGTAGTTAACAATTGTTCCCTAGTTAATACCATATTCCAGCTTATCATCGCTCAAGGCATTGCTGATATAACATGCAGCCCTGCTCGAAGACGACAGTGTAGGGTGGATACCCAGTTGATGGTCTTGTTGTATTCAGTCCACAAAAAAAGAAACACCTCTTTGTGAGAATGAGATGTCACTTCAGGGTAACAGCCGCGGCAATAACCACAAACGTCCCTCCAAAAATCCCACGGGTGTTACAGTGATTGGGGATGGCAGACTAGAGTGACACAGAGCTGGTACCTCAATGCCATTCATAGCCTCCCCCAGTGGAAGTACCTCTCAAGGCTTTTACGACGTACTTCCCTCTAGATAATGTTTGGCTTCTAGAATCCGCACAATCCCGCGCCACAGACAAGACACCATTAAAACTGCAAATACGTAAGAAAATAAAGGGAGGGCCACCTGCGGATTGCGGATTGCGGATTGCTGGTTGGGGTACCAACCCAGTCGGCAATCTAGCGAGGCTGCAATATATGGTGAAATTTACAGCTTTTCCAACTAACCTTTCCTAATAAAAATATAAAATATATCAAACGAGTTACCCCGGTTTCAAAGGAGGGAGGCAGGCTTCTACCGTAAGAGGGAATTATCAATACTGGAGCTTTCACTTTGAAGCTGGAGTATTAAGGCATCGACCCCTTACGAAGTAGTATTTATTTAAGGCAATTCATTTTTGCCAGCATAACCAAAGCCGTAAAGTAAAGAACCTACCACTACGCCATGCCTATCTACCGTTAGTTCATTGGTTGCGCCCCCAACAAGCAATATTTAACGTTGACTTAGCGGCAGACTGGTGAATGGGTCGTGCTAGCACTAGTCTGTACTGTGCGCCATTGGTTGTCAATAGTGCCCGATTGGCCAATGGGTCGGCCAGTAGAGTGGTGGTGGTGGCTGTAGGCGGGCGGGGCAGGGGAGCTGCGGATAAGGCTGTGACCTACTTACTATAGCGGATCGGCCAACATAGCGGTAGTAAAGTCATGAATAACTAAATTGACGTGATTGCTGCTAAGTTTTGCTAGTCTGATTGACACATTGCAAAAGTCTTTCAAGCCCTTATCTGATCTTCTGGAGCGCTAAATCCTGGCGAGAGTCTCCCTTTTTGAGGAGGGGGTGGGGGATGCTATCTTTGACCTGTTACCCTGAACTCCCGAATTCAAGCGGAGACCACTCACTATATGACAATAATATGAACGCTTCCTTACTTCTTAAGTACTTTGACTGAGAAAGCGCGAATGTCTTTGGGATAGTAGAGGATTGGGAGGTATGAGAGGTATGGGAGGTAGTTTTTTTTTTTTTTTTGGGGGGGGGAATCATTATTTGCATTCAGCCTATCTAGGCTATGTCGAGAGACTGCTCCTACATGTCCCGGATCCGGTCTCTGCTCCCTAGGTAGTTGATTGCCAAACTTGGGCGGGAAGGAGAGCGTCAGAAAGCTAAAATACGATTTAAGCACCCATTCTTGTCCCCAAAGCGTATTTATTTCAGCGCAGGTGGTAGATAAGAGTCTGGGCACGAGAACAGACCGTCTAGCCTAAAGCATCTAGATCTGCGCATATGTATCTCGATATCGCCTTGCTGTTCCCCAATACCCGCCGACCTCAGATCTCAGCTTGCCTACTACTGGTAAGCCCCAGAGCCTCGGTTCATAACAGTTGGAATGTATTCACATCTCACTGTAGCTACTTTTTTTTATGAATCCATTACTCGTATGCAACACTGTAGCTATGGTGATTACCGCGGTATAAATACGCATGCAGCTTGCGTAAAGGTAGGTATATTAATTAACTATACTAATTAAGGCGAGAGTGGGAGACAAATTGGGAGTTCAGGGTAACAGATCAAAGCTGAGCGCCGCTTGACTGGCGCAGATGGAGCAGTTGGCCCAACCTCATGTAGTTAGTTAGACAGGTGCAGTAGGTGCACACAGAGTCCCGTGCGTAAACCCAAACCTTCAAAGGGGCGGGAACAAGGCCCCTCGGAGAAAAGATGTATAGACAAAAAAAAAAGAACTGTACGATTATCAGTATTCAACCACAATTACCCTGAACTTATGGGTATCGGTTGCCCCGGAGCAAAAAGGCAAAGCACCATCCACTTCTACCTCTACCCCTACCTCCCTCATCAGCAGGCTATCAGCCTGCACCCCACCCCCCCAACGCTTCGGCACTTCAGGAGAGCCTATGTTAGTTATCTACCTACTTATTCATGGGTATCTGCATAGTCTTCATAAAAAACCAACCTCTCGTATCAAACACCAGAAAGTCCACATGCATGCCCCTTCTCATCGCACGCCCAACCCCA
>Ga0307514_10003480_pt1 | contig 15108 bp, 21 predicted proteins | sample 16_EM_MG_FD_203088 | JGI IMG/M metagenome (GOLD analysis project Ga0307514, IMG submission 203088) | Populus trichocarpa ectomycorrhiza microbial communities from riparian zone in the Pacific Northwest, United States - 16_EM | ecosystem: Host-associated > Plants > Roots > Unclassified | place...
CCCTACACCTCTTTTCGAAGCCGCACTTCCTTGAATCGTACCCACGCTGGTGATGCGCACAGCCGGAGGAACCACGACCCATACCACCCCGTGTTATCTAGTAATATGTCAAATGCACACTCACCCGGACACGAGGTCCGTTTGCCGTATAAATACACCGCATGTCTGGACGCGGACGCCTTCGCTCTTGGAAACGTCCTCTTCGTCCCTCACCCCCTGCCAGTTCTCGAGAAATGGACAAAGTTAAGAACCTGTTATCCCCACTGGCCTCGAGTACGATTAATGACACATGGGTGAGTCCCAGAACCTCAGAACCCCTCTCTATAGTTACCGAGAAATGCCAACGCACCCACTTTGCACCATCCAGAAATTGGTCGTTATTGGTGGCACGATGGAAACCGCCCGCAGAGCGTCCGTCTCTGCCTGGAACGGTTTTGTTGACTGTAATTCCATTTCTTTGCCGGTTTCTCTATACAACACACGCTCAGCGGCAAAATCCCCAAAATAGCCTTCTTCTTGACCGCGCACTTTTCCCAGGAGGATTATCCGGTAAGTGATTCCCCACAGTCGTTTACGGTGGCCGTCCGGAGCTGAACGAGCACTGGCTGGTTTCCCCCCACACAGTATGATTGGTACGTTAGCTCTACCCATCTTGTTCTTGGGGGCGCTAATTCGGAGACTCACGTTCTGTGGTCATAGGTTGCTGCATTGGTTATCTAAGGTACGCGCTCGTTCGAGCTAAGCGATCTTCCGCGAATCAACCCTGTCACCTATCCAGCAACCTGCGTGGGGGCGAAGCAGAGAATTTGACATTACGACGAGAACTGTAGGCCGAAACGCCGTCACTCAGTCTACAACCGGCGACCTCTTCGATGACGAAGAGGACGAATCGCTCGTTCACGGCCACAGAAAGCGGAAGGTGGCGTTCGAGCCGAGCCCTGGTATGCCAATCACTATTTCGAATATAACATTGTTACCGATCAGCACCCACGATCAGAAACCACGCACACAATCTACTACCGAAGTCACTGGTTGAGGGTCAGTACTTTTTCGCCGCAAAAAATTCCCCGTGTTAACTCGTTGAGAAACCCCAAAGATCACAAGGACGAAGCGCAATAAAGATTATGGGCACTCTTCGGAACTGAAGATCAGGTGGGTTTCTACCCTTCCCCCTCTCTGCTAGTTCACGGCGTCACGAATGTTCACCATGCGGCGTTCGTAGTGTCGTCGCACGTAATAACGACATCTTGAAGCAGCTTGTCCTCGAAGCAAAACGCGAATATGAAAAGGACACCGAGCATAAAGTTCATATCTACATGGCTGACACGTAAGCGTTTGATCCGCATCTTTGCGAGTCGGACCGCTGAGTCTTAGGTTCAGGACCTGGGGGTGTTGGACGTGGACGGGTGCCCGCCAGAAGCGACCCATGAGTTCGATCGTACTGGAACCTGGCGTGAAAGATATGCTCCTTGCCGACTGCAAGGATTTCTTACACTCCGAGGATTGGTGAGCTGCTTCGTGTCCTCCAAGCCAAAAGTGTACTAACAGACTCACCAGGTACGCCGAAAGAGGTCGGTCGGTCGGTCGCGGAACAGGGTCTCCACGGATCTAACAATAAATTTACTAATCGTCGCAGGTATTCCGTTCCGCCGCGGTTATCTTTTGCATGGTGTCCCTGGAAGGTACGTGACCATTACCCATACTTGTTACCGAATAGTGTTTTGATCGGCATCTCCAACTTTAGTGGAAAGACGTCTTTGATTCACTCAATAGCTGGTGAATTGGGCCTCGATATTTACGTCGTCAGCCTTTCGGCTAAGGGGTAAGTTCGGTTCCGTTATCTCTCTCGTGGGGCTGCGTTTCTGTTGTGGTCACAAGAGGCTCACTTCGGTTTAGCATGAGCGATAACAAATTAACGAAGCTCATGGGACGTGTTCCATCGAGGTCAGTCGAGACTCTTACCATACTATCATAGTTTGTCTCTGACCAATGTATGACAGGTGCATCCTGCTCCTTGAGGACCTAGACGCCGCCTTCACCCGTGGCGTATCACGAGACGAGAAGTCCACGGGCGCCCCGATAACCCCAACTAGTTCTACCTCCGGGAGCAAAAAGGATTCAGACAATGACGGAGAGTCTACCCTCAGTTTGAGTGGTCTCCTGAACAGTCTGGATGGTGTTGCCGCCGCCGAAGGACGGTGAGTTCCCTCCTGGGTATCTCGATGACTTTCTCCGACCGTACTCACGGCGTCTACTTCAGCCTACTTTTTGCGACCACTAACCACATCGAGCGTTTGGACCCGGCCCTGAGTCGACCAGGCAGGATGGATGTCTGGATAAACTTCAAGAACGCGACCAAGTGGCAAGCCGAGGAGATCTACAAGAACTTCTTCCCCTACAAACGCCCAGAACCCCCCACACCGTCGACGCCACAAGAAGGAGAAGCGACCGAACAGAAACCGAAACCGAAACCGAAGCAGAAGACTTATTCCGTACCGATTCTGGAGGAGACTGAACTGGCGGATCTTGCCAAGCGCTTTGGTGACGCTATCCCCGAGGAAGAGATGAGCGTAGGTTGGGCCTCGGTCGCGGTATCTGCGCTTGGCTGACGAATTCGCCCAGGTTGCCGCCCTCCAAGGATACCTCCTCAGGAACAAGAGTCGACCAAGAGAGGCTGTGGAAGAGGTCGCCGAATGGTGAGGATTCGGATTGATCCTCCATAATCGAGGGCGTCAATTAACTGATCTTCTTTATCACCCATGCAGGGTCATCAAAGAACGCGAGATGCGGGAGAAGATGAAAAAGGAGAAGCAGGAGGTCTGTGGCTGGCGCCTGGTCGTTTACGGTTCGTCAGGGTCTGACCCATTCATTTCTGTTAGCGTGAAGAGAAGGAAAAGAAAGAACGTGAAGTAAAGGAACAGAAGGAGCGAGAAGAAAAAGATGCTAAGGAGGTTAGTACTTTATTCGCTCATCTCGTATCTTCCCGTGTTAAGATTTTCCAGAAGGAGGAACGCGTGAAGTTGGCTAAGCTTGTATGCGTCCCTTCGAACTACACTTATTGGCAACGTACTGATAGGCCATCTTTCTCTTTCCTTTAGGAGGCCAAACTTAAACCACGCGCAGTCCCGGTCGTGATCGGTTCCGGCACTTCGACCAGCTCCAGCTCCACCACAAGCCTCGCAACAGCTAACAGCAGCAGCAGCAGCACGGGTGCCGATGCTGACACGGAGGAAACAACCGCCTCCGAGGGAGAGCCCGATAAGAAGGATGATAAATGGGTATCCGTGCAAACCGAATCGACTCCTACGAAGACGGCGGCGATCACCACTTCATAGAGTCATTCATGACGCTTCTTGTGCGACCTCGGCTACATGCTACACCCCTGGTCCACGCACCACGCACCACCAACTGTTGCATTCCGCATCCTGTCGTCTCGTGTTCTCGATGTTACGTCTACTTCGTTGTAACCTTCTTTCCAGTTTCTCCCTTTGGGTTTGGTTCGGTTTGGTTTGGTACGGGAAACGTCTCCGGCATGTCGCCGCGGTTCCTGTGGATGGTATACCTCGCTTCTTTTCAGCACTACACGCGTATTCATCGCACGATGTACGATCTGTAGAACGCACGCGAAGGGCGGGCATAGGACTTGTTGTTTGTCCGATTTCTTGCTTTTGGATCTGAGTGTCACAGTTCTGTCTCTACGTTAGATATCCATGTGTCATACCGTTGCACAGGCTCCGCCTCGGCGTGCAGCTGATCGATTTCGATGGACAATGATAACGGCTGTTACCTATCAAGTAGCGGCTTTCATTATTACCAGCTATAAAAATGCAGGAGAGGACCGCAGTGCTGCAACGAAATGGAGATCATTATGAGGGCCTTGCGATAACCGGGAAGAAAAACATGCAGGGGACCTGGGCTGGAATTCAAGCTGTTGATTTTATCGTTGCGGGAGGATTCGGGTGTTGGTGTTACAGGAAAGGTCTTCTATACCTCACAATCATGAGTCACAGACGAGAAGAAGTAGAGGTATCCACGGCCATAGGACCTTGAAAGCACCGCATCCCGTCCGATCTGCGAAGTTAACCAGGGTGCCGCCTAGTTAGTACCACGGTGGGGGACCACGCGGGAATCCTGGGTGCTGTGGTTTATTTTTTATTTCTTTACATCTTACTTTCTCACTTCACTTTCCCTTCCCTGACTACGAAAGGAGGAGGGTTTTGTCCGTGATGAAACGTCCGCAACTCTCAGCCAACGACCGGCTCTGGTCCGGGATGGATACCACCCATGGATAGATGCGAGACTGTGCATTGCAAGATAGTTGGGTACGGACCTCCAGCACTACACAGCGGAAAAGGAGACGGCAGAAATGTCACATAGGTTCACTACCTAATGAGCAACGTATACTTGGGATCCCCACCGCCGACTCTGGTTTCTGGAATGTGGGGGTCGTAGGAAGCAGGCCTGAAGACCTGAGAGTGGATTTTTACATGTTTGTTGGGCTCTATGGGAAAGAGGTACGTGGTGTACCAAGGATCGTAAAAAACAAAACATTAGCTACGATTGGTATGTCCTTCTTTTGCCAACTCCTTCAACCCGACTTCAAATTCACCTCCGATAAAGTCTTGAACGCATCCTTATACGCGTCCAACAAGGATTTCACCCTTGCCCTCTCCGACACGAGCGACTCGTCTTCATGTAACAGCTCGATGAACAGCTCGGGCTTATACAGCGTCGATACCAACCTATCCTGAACGTGCCTGGAAGTATGGTTCACGAGCAGGTGCATGATCGCCTTCGGAATCAAGTCTTGGATCGACTGCCTGACGATGGCAAAATACGACGTGATGAGTGAACGAATTAAGTTTACCTCCATTTCTTCTTTGGGGTTCAGGTGCAAACCGCCGTCTGACGAGGTCTGATGAAGATAAAGGGAGGAAATGTGTCAGTTAGCCACATTCAAACGAGTTCATCGGATAAGATGTACGGGAGAAAGAGGAACGGCAGGTTGGCGGGGTCAATGTTTCGGTCATCTGGGCTGTAATGCGAACCCGGGATAAAGTTATGAGGTATCTGCACACAAAAGTGGCCGGGTAGATCACAGATCTATGAATGGCGACATTGGAAAAGAGGATGGATGGTCTCAAACGATGCTGAAGAATTGGTGCTGTGCCTGCCAGGTAGACGATCACACCACATCGATGACTTCGTGAAAAGGCAGAGGGACCCATGTAGCGCTGGACTAGAAGCCCAAGAGCCACTCCGGCTAGAACTCCAAAAAGAAAAGGACGGGAAGTTAGGACTCACAGCTTCGATATGCTTTCCCAGGCTCTTCATGTCGAAAGCAGCATCACTTCCATCTCCAGTCGGACCGTTCCTCGCCCGAATGAACGCATTGGCAGTGGGATCCGGTCCAGAAACATCTCTCCCAACTGCCCCACCCACCCGGTTCAGATGACTGTGCACCTCACTCTGCATGCTCGTGATGTTCGCGCCTGCCACAGGTCCGGGTCCGTTCTGACCAAAGAAATAGTTCAAGAAGGATTCTTTGGCAGTAGATGTTGATGAAGACGCAGACGAAATCCTATCTCCATCGTTGCGCCGGGAGCTGTTATGGTGGTGGTGGTGATGAGATGATGCTGACGAAACCGAATTCCTTGTGGATTGGGAATGGTGTGATTGTGAATGCCTCCCGACGGTGGTTGACGACCCTCCATTAACTGAAGGGGCAGAGGTGCTCGTCAGTCGGGAACGGTCATGAACGGTGTTGGAAACGGATCGCCCGCTGGTAGTACCTCCGTTCAATCCACTCAGGATGTTATCGGTCGTAGTAGAGGACGTATTCGAACCCTCGTCATCGTCCATGTCGAGCGAGACCATCCCAACGTTACTCAAAGGTTCCGCTGATTGCGGCTAGAGACAGAAATAGAATGAGTGACCCGGCTGATGGAGGAGATGACGGTGAGATTTATTGACCCGAGGAGGTAGGCTCTGCCTTTGTTTTGGTGAGCTCATATGAGTAGTGGTGGCGGTCTGTGCGCTCGCCATAAACGCGGGATGGTTGGTGTTGATGTACGCGGATTGAATATCGATGAGGCTTTGAGTGTAATCCGAGGTCGGACCCAACCTCTCCCTCAACAGCTCCGAAACGACGTCGACAACTCGGGCATGGAAGCTAGGGAACCGTTGGAGTTCCTATAGATGACCTTGAGTACTTGTGAACCAGACACCCTCTGCCAACTCACCGGACTTGTGCAATTATGACAAATCTTGACCAGTTCCTCGTAGACCAGCTCCACACATCTAGAACTCGGCGACTCGAGTAGTTTAATCTGCGGCTTCACCAACAAATCAAAAGCTACCTCCGGGACGAACAAGCTCGGTCTCGGTCCCGACGAATTCCTAATGGCGGTTCTGATGTCCTGATCACCCAAGTTGGCAGTTGCGTCCAGATTCGCGAGTGCGTTCCCGAAGACGTCATGGAAGATGTAGTATACACGGGCACCTCCGGAAAGTTCCTTTGTGGAGATGTCGACATTCGTACCCTCGATCGAAGAGACAAAGTCCCGAGCGAACTGGGTCATAAGCCTGAGAACGATCGTTCCTTGTTGGTTTTTGTCTCCAAAGAGTGCTTCATCACCAAAAGAATTGAGCTCTTGTTGTGCCTGTCCCATGAGTGTGTTGAGGCGGGCTTTCATGTCTGGTATCTTATCCCGAATATGGTTCATGAGAACCTAGAATTGCGAAAGTTTAGGGAACCTTCTGCACAATGTCTCAGCAGTGAAACTTGCCTGGTTAAGGGTCTTTGCCAGGTACTTGGTGCCCTGCTTATGTGCAATAGTCCTATAGGCCGGGTGGTTGGTAAAGAACTCCGTCTCGCTCTCCAACGCCGCGTTCATGGGTTTATCGGTGTTAATATCCTGTTGACTCCTATTCACGACACCAATGAACCCTAGTTTGAGAGGGTATGTCCGTCCCGTCAGGATATCGTTAGCGTTTGTTCCCGCGTCCATGAGGTCAAGTTTTGTAAGGACCCCAATGGTCCGACGACCTTGGGGGTCTACGGACCGGGCAAGCTTCAGCGATTCCGAGTTGGCAAGGTCAACGTTTGCGGCGGAGACTGAAAGTATGACACTGAAAGTAGGCAAGATGTCCGTCAGGAATGTGTTTCGCAGAACGTGGTTTGACTGGACAAACCAATTTGGTTTAGAAATGTAGTCTAGAACGAGGTTTCGTATTTGGCGTTCGATATCGCTCGGTTGGTCTCCGACCGGGATCTAAACCATAAAATATAACAGAATTAATCAACATGGACAAATTGCTGAAACCACAAGCACGTAGTCACGAGGGGCCTCAAGTAATCGGTAGTTTCATTCCAAACCAGCTACCCACCTTGGTCAGCCCAGGTAAATCCACCAACGTCAGGTCCAAGACATTGGGACTGTATATCCGCAGATTAATGGGGAGCTTACTGATCCCCTTGTTCTGGCCAGCCACCCTGAACGTCTCTTGCTCGATCTCCTTCCGAATATCGTTGAAGTCTGTGAACCGTTTGTCTACGTGGAGGAATTGTCCCCACTCTGTGCATGTCGGCGTTGAAGAGGTGTCTGAGGATGAAGGATCGGAGGGAGAAGGGGCGGGTGTGTGGATGAGTTGGAGAACCAGTGGCCTGCGGGTGACGATTCCTTGACCACGAGGGAGAAAGTCGCGACCTACAATCCTACATCCCAGGAACCGGAGATCAGTGGTGGGGATCCCGGGGCAACGGGTGGACGACTGACGTTTCGAGGACGCTGGACTTTCCTGCAGACTGGCTCCCAACCTTTCACGCGACAAAGCTAGGTTAATACAACTACCTCTCAGCTGCGAGGAGACGTACGACGGCCAGCTGTGGCATGTCCAGTTCACCACCTTTCAGAACGAACGACTGTCAGGGCGGATCTCTCATGTACAAAGCTCCACAGTTGCCCTCACCAAGATTGGCAAACGTGTCCTGGAGCTGGTTCACGAGTTTTATGAGGTCGGAATCCATGGCTTGTCGTCGTGACTGGACTGATGCTGCCGACGCGGGAGAGGGAAGAAGAGGGGAGGTGGTGGTAGGTAACACGGTTTGGGTGGCCGTAGGTGTGCTGCTGGGATCATGGAGACGCGTCGATCCGGCACATGCAACCAAACTACGGATTACGGAAGAAATCACGATGCAGGCAGCTACGGTGTTTAAAGGTTGTCTATTAAAATTGGAGCATGCTACAGACGACCGGCGAGTTTCTACTCTAGATAGCCTTGGACTTGACCAGCTCTGCAAAACGGGGACAGAAGCGGTGAGCGCAAAGTCCGACAACGTTCCGATCAGAGCGTGACACTCACGCTCAACCTCGACGATGGCGCTTGCGAGGATGTCCTTCTGCGTCCTTTCGTCCTGGATCGCCTTCAACACGCTCTCGATAACGGATTTTGCAAGGGCCGCCTGCTCGTTCTCCTTGGCTTGTTGCTCATAACGGACCCAAGAGTCCAAAACGGACTTGAGCTCGGAAGTCAAAGCAACCTTTTGCTTGAGGACGAAAGAATCGGCCTCGAGTTTGGCGGTTTCCTAGGTTGAGTACATGTCAGGTCCAGTCCATTTGACAGAATCAAACTGTGCAAACCTTGGAGAGAGCAAAGAGACCCTCGGTGATGGAAACGACATCCTTCATCTGCTCAACAGAGTTGATTCTGTCCTTGACAGCATTAGTGTGTTCGGCGCGAGCACCGTCGAGGACTGCCTTAATTTTGGCAACCTGGGTTTCAGCCCAGTCGCGGTAGGGCTCGCGGATGGACTGAAGTACGATTTAAACATTAGTACGATTATGAGATCTCGGTGGCACAACTCGAAACATACCTTGGCGATGAAGCCGAGGAGCAAGAAGAAACCAACGGCAATCACAGTCTCCTCGTTCATAACATAGAGTTCCTGAGAGATGGCGGTTGCGACCAAGCCAGAACCAAGGATGACGGTGCCGGTCTTGGTGACCAAGTTGGGAGAAGAGGGAAGCTTGTTGATGATCTCGGAAGCCTTCTCAGCTGGTGGTTGGGTAGACATTCCCCGTCTGCACGACACAAAATACGCGTAAGCTGAGTTATAATACACCATGCACCCGAGACATACGATTGGAATCTTGAGACGGCGGCGAGGGAGGCCTGGGGTCGGGCCCTGCCAACTGTTTGGAAAGTTACAGCTCATGGTTGACCTGGGTTGAATGAAATGCTATGAGACTTGCCAGTCGATTTGAGGGCGTTGACCGCGATTCTGGACGCCATTTCTGGAGATTAGAAGAGAGGGAGGAGTAAGGTGTAAATCGTCGTCGGGTCGAGAAAGAAAGTGGCTTGTAGACAGTCCGCCTCTGATCGTCCGTCTCCGCGTCTTTCCGATGTCGTTCCATCCTTCTCTCTCTTCAGCTTCATCTTTACCAGCGCATTCGCTCCCTATGTTCTACAACAAAAATGCAAAATATTCTCTCTACAAAGGCTGATGAGGTCTGCGCCACAGAGACGTTCCATGACGTTCCCGGGTTTTTCTGCGGCGGCGTCCGAGCGCTTTGAAACCGGAACACGTTGCAAGAGCCTATGCATTGAACCCCGTTTTAAGCCTATATGACACAGCATGGATTTAATCTCCAAGATGTGTGGCGGAGTACCCATTTCTCGGGCTGAAGCTTTGGGTTCCCTCGAACTTTGACGCAGTATGTTATACTACCCAGTCCCAATCAGATTCAAGTGATAGACCTCACTTTTGCCTCGCCATTCAGCTTAAATCCGTTGAATGAACACATCGCCGTCGAGTTGACGACAGTTCATTGTCTATATGCCTTAGGGACTTTGACAATGGCAGCTAGATTCCGTTGTCGGGACGGCCCTCGCATGCAAGGTTTCCTCTGAGCCATCCTCAAGGCATAATTCTGGAATCTAATCTTTTCCTTTTCGTTCTACCTATCGGAAAGCACAATTTTCAACCTGAAACTGGTTAGATTGATTAGTCAAAGTCATCGCCAGGCGATATTGATCCTGTGGGTTTGAAGTTGACCATGCAGCGACTTCGATCTAGCCGATGATCGGGGTATGGACCATGGCCTTGCCACTGGTGTGGCTCTGTCCTCTTTTATACCCGCGAGCCACTCATTCCCGTCGCCGTCCACCCCTCCTTTCACCACAACTACGATACTTGCCTCTTCACCTTCCCACTTTTTTGTGCTCCCCTATCGAGTTTTCCGCGTCTACGCGCCCACAATGTTGTTGAATCCCGTCGCAATTGTGGCGCTCGTGCTCTACCTGATAGTAGGACAACTCACGGTCCCCCAACGGTTACAAGCTCGATTCAAGTCTCTGGGCCATCGTGTCCACCAGAAAATATCCTCGGCCCTCTCTCTCCCACACGCTACATTCGAACCTCAAGATTACCCTGTCATATTCGAGGATAACCCAGTTGAAGCGCTTCCTATTGCTCCAGTCAAAACCAGCGTCATTTACCCACCCGAGGCCATTCCGACACCCGCGGTTCCGCTTGAAGACTACGTAGAGGTTGCCACCCAGGAAGTCTGTCCCATGCGATGTGATGACCATTCCTTATCGGCCTCCGCTCGCGTGTTCGTGGTGCCCTCTGAAAATCGAGGCCCATTCGGCTGGCAGGACCTTTTCAACTATCGGGTCCTCGAGGTACTAGCTGCAATTTGCTTCTCGGTCTGCTTGGTTGTTTTCCCCTTCGTCGTCAGGCGTATCCCGCGTTCGGAGACCCTCGATGAGACAGAATGGCCCATTGACACGCCGCCAAAACTGCTCCCCCCCAAGTTCCTTGCTCCTCCCACAACCGCTCGGATCCAGATTCTCGACTCCAAAACCTACGCTCCTCTGGAGCCCATTTCCTCCCCTGCCCCTTCGGAACCTTCCGTTCTCCGGCTTGCCCGTGAGTACCCACCCGTATCTCCCGATACGCGCCGCGATCTAAGCATTTGATCAGCTGAACAAGGACAACGAGACCAACCATCTTCCCACACCCCTCTTCTCCGCCTCTTGGACTTCTCCCCCCTCCAAAGTGAGTCTCAGAAGAAACGTAAGCCGTTGCATCCTCACTATTCATAACGATCTAATCGTTGGCTAGTCTCGCCACTTCTCTCTCCAGCAGATTACGGTTATGAAATCATTCTCCTCGACACGGCGTCAGATGCTTCTTCCCTCGGTACGTACACATTTTTTGTCCCGGCCTCTGAACTCTCCCACCCATTTTACGTGTTCAGTCCTTGGCGAGGTTTTGAATGCCACTCCAGAGCACATGGTTACATCACTCCCTACAGTTGATGCGAAAACAACACCCGTTCATGGTAAATGACCTTGGGTTCAACCTCTCGCTCAGACTCCCCATTCATCCGACCCGCCCACTAGATTCGAACAGTATCGCCACCTCTGACGACTTCACTGGAGAGGAGGTTGATACCACCGGATTCGTGCGTCTTCTTTATTGTGGCTTTTAGTCCTAAATCCCTCTCTGACCGGTCTATTCCAGGACACCGACATTGAAGATAACGACGACGACGGCTCCACCACCGTCACAAACTCGACTGCCAACCTCGCAGACCTTAACGTTCGCCCCGCCCCCGTTCCAGCAGAGGTGCTTGCGGTCAAGCTGGGGTTTGTCGCAACTGCCTCGATCAAGGAGACCAAGTCACTCCCAGAGCGTCCTGCCGGAGAACGAATCATAACCATTCCCCCGTCGGACGAATCGGCTACGGATCTATCCCCTCACGAAGAACCCACTACCGAATTGGGGACTGTCGCCCAGGAACCCGCCGTAGAGGAAATTTCTCTCGATGTTTGCACATCTGAACCTTCACCAAATGCGACCGGCACGATCGTAGGCCCCGTTTGTAGTGACGAGATAGCTACTATTGGTACCGGCTTGGAGACTACAGTGGAGACTCCGGTCGAGGACGACCTCCCTTCCCAGGATGATTCAGAGCAAGGCGTCGAGCCCTGGATCCCAGATTATGAAATTCCCACTATCACTATCTCCCCTCCATCCGAGGCCGATCCTGAAGATTTCACACAGCAACTCGACTTGGAAGATTTTTTTGACCCCAACCCTGAAACCGAACATGAGCAGTTCGTATTACCCTCAAGCCCCGTGGAGAAGGACGATCCTTGGCGTTCGCCGAAAACGGGGACTGGGAGCTTGTTGTGGTCTGACGATGAAAGTGTTGATTTGGGTCCACTACCTTTCTCCGAAGAAGTTACCCATGTGGAGGTGTTTGACAACCTGGAAAGCACCACTCTGGAAACCCATGGTGTTCCCGAGGTAGCTGAGCATCCGGAGGCTTCCCAAGTCGTCAAGCAGGCTGAAGCCGATTCCCCCACTGAGGAAGGAAGGTCGGACACTACCACGGCCGCTTCGGAAGGCCTGAATAGTGAGTCCTCTACTTATCGCCCCAGAGAAATGTGCTGATTGAACTGTTTTCAGCTGGAGAACCTGTCGTGGAAGCGGCCCAGCAACCTGTTGAAGGACCAGCCTCAGAAGCAAATGTGCAGGAAGTCGCCGGACTCGCTCCAGCCGAACCTGTTCCCCCTACTTCCCCCAGCCCTCAAAGCCCTCCTCGCGCCACCAAGTCACCCCACGTTCGTACAAAGAGTTCTTTCGATAACGGGAATCACGGTGAAGGAAGCAAACGGAGTGCCAAGACCATCGGAATCCCTCGCCTCCAATACTTCCACTGTTGCAAGCTTTACAGGTCTGACGGTCGGCCCAAGTCGTGGAAAAACTGGAAACTAGAAAAACCAGCCGCTTGTATTCCGATGAAGACAAACCTACAGGAGTGGCAATTCGTCCCCCCCACGGACAAGGACGGCGAGAACCCCACAATCCGTATCGCTATCGACAATTTGGACGCGGATTGGTTCAGGACGGTCGAAGGAGTACTCTCGTACAACTATTTGACTGAGGCCATGGGATTCTTCTCAACGAAATCTTATCGGTGCTGGAGGGGCAGGACGATCGGTGGGGTCGAATACTCCTCTATCGGTTATGCCACCGTCGACTTCGATTCCATCGATGAGGCTGTCAGGATGTTTGTCGAACTTCAGGGGAGACGCCTCCGAGGACACACATGGCACTGGCGATTGGAGTTCGTGGATCCGAACGACGAGAGCCACGGTGGCAGGAAAATTATCCGGACGGAGTTGGTGTCGGAATCTATGAAACAAGCGTTGGCTGCAGAGCTGGAGGCTTCGACCAGGAAGCGTGGTAGGTCAAATGACACCAGTACCGATACCGCTGGTGTTAGAAGACCCCCTACCAGGGTGAGGCCACAGCTCAGCATCAGCGGGCAGTCCCTATTCACCGGTGTCATGTCCAATGTTGTGCGGGACCGTCAAACCGAAGAAAAGCCTGCTCGGCCCACGGCGAGGTCACCACATCGGCGACCACACAGGTCGTGATGGTAGTCCCCTCTCTTGTTTACCTTTTTCTCTTTTCTCTCTGGTTCAGTTTTCCTCCCTCCCATCTATAGTAGATTTGACACACGCATCTCGGATACATATTGTTTGTACTTTTAAATGTTGTTCCTGTACATACCCCTGTACTTATAGGCACTGACGTGCTTAGTCTCTCGTCTGCCTCTGCAGTTTAGATGCTTTAATGCGGACTTTATGATTGGCTTGTAATGTACTCGTACGCGATTCTTCCCATGGTTTTATCCTTGAAGTGTTTTCTCCGTTCCATTCCTGCGGGGGACTATGTTGACACTGGGGGTAATATATAGGCGCCTAACGATGACAGATGTGACTATATATTGAGTAGCACTTACGGGACCTGGAACTAGAGCAGGTCTGCTGGCTTTATAGATAATCAGCAGCCAATTGGTCTTCATGTGACCGTATCCAGAGTCAAGCACCCATCGTGACCTCGATGCCGTGAACTGTTCCGATATCTGGTGCGCATCATAGCGAGTATGATAGCCACGGAAGGACATTCCCACGGGATTATATGAAGAGCGCGCTGCATGAGACCCCTTCAAACTGTGGTTGCCCTTGTAAAGTTTTCTTGCTCGATAGTGAACCTGACCAGTAGAAACGCTCCTCAGTAGTGATCGTCATCTTCGAGTGAGCGAAGGACTCGGAACTGCAGCATTCCGGTCGAACAACCCAGGTCATCCGACACCAGTGGGGTTGAACGTGACACCATCAGCCACAGGGTTCAGCAAAATCCGCCATACAGTAAACTTACACTTCGGACGGTGATTCTGTCGGATTTCTCCCGATTCATACTGGAGCTAGAACCACGCAGCCGGCGGGAGGCACCTTGGTTACCCAAGTCTTCTCCCGATGCCAAGTGCTACTAGGTATTGTGTGCGTCGACTTCTGTCCTCCCTTCCATTTCCCAGCGGACATTACATCGACGCCCGCCTCCGGTTTGGGCGGTCTTTGTCAGTATCCCTCTAGTTAGCATGGGATTGTCCTATAAGAGCGATTCAAACCATAAGTCATCCTTGTAAAGGTTTTCCAGGTTGAAATCCATCCAGTCCGTTCCGTACTTTCTGATGGTACAATGAGGTACCTGCGCTCTAATGCTAACTTCTTCGCACCTCGGTTGTCTGGGGTACAGCCCTCGCCTAGAGACCGAAGGAGCATTTCACCATCAAACAAGTTAACCCTCGTTCCAGCCCGTGCCTTGTGAAATGGATCCACTTATTTTTCGGCTATTCCACGTGTCTTCTGTGGGTTCACAGTGAGCCAGTGTTGTGCCGGCCATTGGCCGGCCACGTAATGCCAATGGCCTGGCGAAGCCTCGGCGATTTGTCGCTATTTGGCCATGGCTTTCGGGGTTTTCGGTGACATTTTTTTTCTCACGGCCCATCCGGCGGGAAGTGAAGGGGAGACCGGTTTTTAGCGCAAAGTTTCCGAACTGACATCGGAAAAATAATCGGTCTATTTTGACGCGTTTTGGACCTTACGATCGACAAAAATTATTGCCGCTCCTCGTAAGGTTCTCATGATCTCTTTTCCGTCCTCATAATGGTTGAAGCCGTACACCTTCGGATTTCAACCTGGGGTACCACGCCTATCCCCCATCGCCCCCTATACGGACCTGTG
>Ga0307514_10003481_pt1 | contig 15108 bp, 14 predicted proteins | sample 16_EM_MG_FD_203088 | JGI IMG/M metagenome (GOLD analysis project Ga0307514, IMG submission 203088) | Populus trichocarpa ectomycorrhiza microbial communities from riparian zone in the Pacific Northwest, United States - 16_EM | ecosystem: Host-associated > Plants > Roots > Unclassified | place...
TAACAGGTGAGGACATTCACATTCTCTCTCTCTCTCTTCTTTTCTTTCCTTTTTTGGATTTTCTTTTCTTTTCTTTTTATTTGTAATTGATGCCACTAACACCATTATCGGGCCGACATAAAACGAACATTGCGCGCGCGTGCGCGAAATCACGTGAGTACATCTTTTGCCAGCCTCTCTATCGAGAGGTTGAGCCCCAACATTTGTTTATTTGTACATTGATCTCATCACAACCAATCATGTATACATATTGCGATCCTCTCGAATTGAGAGGCTGGTTCTAGGAGCCTGGTTATAACCGAGTATCCTGTGAACTTGTTTCCCAAAATGCGAAATATCAACGAAATATGTCAATCTGCTCGTGAACCAGTTCAATTTCCAGCACTTGAGGACTGGGTGATATGGGGGGAGGGTAGCACCATCCTCAGCAACAAGAAACAGTGGTGAGTCTTCCCTTCTCTCCCTCCTCATTTCCCTCGTTCCTTTTTCGGCTTTTCTTTTCTTTTTCTTTTCTTTTTTTATTTTTATCCCACCAACATCAGTATCGAGCCGCCGTTTTTTCCAATTCCCGAACTTTCTGGCTGGTGCGTCTAGTATGTTCTATTTCAAATCACGGCCTAATAAATATAAGATGACCCCACCTTTGTCTACCTCCTCCATGGACCATAGGTAGACGAAATGAAATGTCAAAATGTCCGACTTTTACCGACTCCTCGTTGTCTGATTGGCTAAGGGTTGCAGAACCGTCAAAATTTCCTATACTCCAATCTTCGGCCTTGTCATTTTGACGGTCGAGCCCACCCATATGGTCGCCTCATGAGTGGATGAGTTAACGCCGGATTAATGAGGCCGACGATCCCCTTATCAAGTGTTCAGTTGAACGCTGCAGCGGAGAGTTAGAAACAAAATAGGAGGATAGGATATGGTTTGTTATATTGTCCTCGTTTTCATTTCTTGCTGTTCATGGTTATATAGGGAGTTCATGTTTTTGTCAGTAGACCCAGGATTCTGCCAGCGGCCTCTCCTATCAACCATGACTTCCTCCCTGCTTCCATGTAGGCAGTCTTCGTGTGGTATGCTCTCGCTGCCCTCATTCTGACCATCGACTGCCTCTTGATCTGTTGCATCCTTATCAGTGTACCACGTACCGAAAGAGAAACGGGCTGAACCGTCTACACGAGCTAACCCGTCGTATGAGCAGTTCCAACTTCCATTGTTTGCCCTTATTTCACACTGGTCAACAGTCTTCGATGCTCCGTCAAAAGATATCATGAACAACCCATTCCGTACGGTTCTTTTCACATACTACCCCTGTGGGTCTCAGTTCAGTGGGATTTACAATTCCGTCTTTCCTTGAGTACTAATCTCTGAATTCCACTGGCAGGTTCTCGAAAACATGGGGTCAACCAATCCTCGTCCGTCTCTCCTGTTTAATTCTATCCTTAAATCAACTCGCCAAGTGGACTCTCGGATGCACTCGACTCTACGGGAGCTTTTCCTGGGAAATCTCCAGTACATGGCCAAAATGTCGAATGAAAACCCAGGTCTACTTCGAAAACTCGCAAACGAAGGACAGCGTGAGTCCACACCCGAAATATATGATACTCATTATTGATTATTCCCGTCTCTGTATAAGACCTCTATGCTGATAGATTGCTCAGACTCGAGAGTGAGCGAACAAGAAATATTCTCTGCCCAACCAGGAACACTGTTCACTGCAGGCAACATCAACAGATTCGACGAAAACGATCTCAACACGTACGCTCACTGCTTGCCGCAAAATTAATGACCCAATTTCGCCAGCTGATTTGATTAATTTTATCTGTTGTTTTTTCGCATGTGAAAATGTAACAGTACTGCAGTCCTCTCTTTTGCTGTGGAATCCCTCAAGATTAAACACATCATTGTTCTGGGTCACTATGGGTGCGGGGGTGTTGCCGCTGCCATGATCCAACACGATGCAGACGCAGCCCGTCCAAAGTTGGATCTCACCCTCTTGACAACCGTATTATTGGAACTCAAGGGTGTCTTGCGCAGGAAAGAAATTGTTCTATATCGCGAAAAATCGGAGCTTCGGCCATTGCCTGTGTTTCCTTGTAATTGCACGTATTCCTGTTTTTAAAAACTTTCCGTCCACCGGCTCATCGACCCTTTCTTTTTATTTTGGGTCTTTCAGCTGCATTTCGCGTGCTTGCAGAAGAGAACGTGAAATCCAATATGCAAAAGATCGCCAACTCTAGAGTTCTGAGTCATTCACGAGGCAAATTACTATTATTATTTCTTATCACCCAGGTTCTTGAGGAACTGATGCCTTTCAATTTAATTTTAATTTTAAAGCATACGAAGCACGGGCAGAAGAGGATGGCAAAGGTTCGCATCGACCAATGGCGGACATATACATCCATGGGTGGATGTATGATCTTAAAGAAGGCAGAGTGTTAGACTTGGGAATATCAGTTGGCTCACCTGGAAAACCAGTTCCACCCAGTCCCTTCCCCTTGGCTAATTCTGATACAGATTCTGTATTAATAAAGGCATGACAATCCGACTAGAGTCGTAGCCGACCAAAATAATCTAAGATCCAGCCCGAATAGAAGATACCAGGGGACGTACAAACTCAGAGATGGCGATGAAGGAGAATCACGTTAACGACACCATCCCTGCCTCCAGCTACTGGAGGGTGAAGCTACAAAGATCCACATTCCCCCCGTCATATGCTATCTGCCAAGTCCGGGACCTAACCGCAGAAGAAACCATCGATTCTGGCCTACTGATGACTTCTCGGGTCGAGTGGGGGACCCAGAGAATAACAGTTTAGCTCGCGGTTCATTCGCGTTCTTACCTTAATCCCTTGACGGCCGAGTCTCTAAGGAAGTTCACGAAAGAAGACTTGCGAATACGTTGTGGCAACTTAGGAATATTAATCCGGCCGGTCAAATACTGTTGGGTAAAGATACATATGTATTACAGGAAGTACGTAACTTCATACAAGTGCATCAGTACTTAGACCCTCTGACCGAGAATGACATCCAACGTTTCCAGAGCATCACAGCCAAAAGTTTCCCACCGAAACCCTATATCCTTATAACGTCGACCGCTAACCCGCTGATTGTTCCCAAGATCATCCATTCTAATAGAACTCGGGTTTTCTGTTTCTGCGAGAGGCAGACCAGTGTCAACTGTGTGCCGTTTCCTGCTCGAGAACGACAAATTCATAGACAAACTGCCCCATTTCGGCATCATCGATACCAGCGATCTCAGCTTGTTCGCTCGGGTGCGGAGGGGTGTGAGATTCATAATCCAGAGAATGATGGTCTAGAATGAGAGGCGGTTATTATCATGTCGGCAAGTATATAGAAAAAATATTTTACTGTCATAACAGACGAAACCAGTGGCCGAGTCGGCGAGTTGGATCCCAAGCTGTTTGTAATGGTGGTCCATCCAACCTCCCTCAATGACAGTAAAACCATCGAAACTAGCAATGCTCGCTTGAGCAAAGAGGCCAGTCAGCACGTTCCCGGTGATTCCACCAATTGCGTGACTTTGGCGTGACTAGCAAAAATATCGAGGGCATCGTCATAACCAAACATGAATTTGAGTTTGGTGCCAAAGTTGCACAAAGTTCCGGCCATAAAACCGAAAAGCACGGCAGTGGCTTTAACGAACGTTGGGTTACCAAAAAATTGAACATCTGGATTAGTCGCACTTACGAGCTCCAACGTAACCTGAACCTGGGGTAATAGCAACGAGGCCAGATATGGCGCCCGAGCAAAAGCCCACTATAGTCCACCACTTTTGCAAACGGTAATCCCACAACATCCAGGTAATCCCACCCATTGAAGCGGCAAGGTTGGTCGCAACGCAAGCTTGGACTGCACGAAGGCTGGCAGAGACAGCGGAACCACCATTGAAACCGAACCATCCGAACCAGAGGAAAACTGTATCTATTACGACGTAGGAAGTGTTGTGCGGTTTGTAATTCAGGCGTTCATAGCCTGTGCGTCTGCCAAGGGAGATCGAGATAGCGAGGGCGGCTGCTCCTGAGCTAATGTGGACTGGGGTTCCTCCAGCGAAATCTAGGATACCCGATTTTGCGGACCAGCCATTACTGTTCCAAGTCCAGTAGGCAATAGGATCATAGACGATGGTGGTCCAGATGAACATAAATACTATTGTCGGTCCAAGTCGACCGCGTTCAGCGATGGCACCAACAGCGAGAGCGACACTGGGAACGAGGTAAGCATAAATTCGATTGAACAAAAATATAGTTACGTGAATGCAGCGAACATGAGTTGGTAGATGCAGAACAAGAGGGTTGGAACACGGCGAGTTGGTTGCGCGAGGACATTTCTCAGACCGAAGAATTCTATCTGACGTTTAGAGCTGTGACTGGAATCTGAGTATGAGTAACTTACTGAGTGTGCCAATAAACGGTCCACCGTTATCAGCAAAGGTCAGAGAATATCCCCAGAAAAACCACTACAAAACGCTGAGTGCGGACATTCTGTTCGCATGACAAAAAGGCGTGCCTGAAGGGAGACAACCGCAATGGACAACATGGATGTCCAGAGCTTGGAGAGAGCATTTTTTCTTCTCAACAGGCCCGAATAAAAATAACCGACTCCAGGAATCATGATGAAGACTAGGGACATGGCGGTCATAAGCCAGGCCATGTCTCCGCGTTGGTGACGACCATGCCCAAGGCTAGAAGGAAGTCAAGACATTTTGTCTGAGTGGGACAAGTAAAAACTCACAGCTATTGGGGACCTACTAAGACTCACAAGAGATTATCTCAGTAGTTGAGCATTGAAAAATTCAGCAGCCGTCTATTGATTCGGAGAACGCACTCTGAAAAGTAAGAGCGTTTGTCTGAAGTACTAGTAATAAATACGACAAAGATTCTAGGCTCGTCTAGAGCAAATGGTAAGTCGCCAATGAGGGGTTCAATATCTAGAAAACTCTTGGGTTTGATCTCTGTCACGGCCAATCGAATCGGTCAGAGTCTCATCTTTTTCTCCCGAATCCATGTCATTAACATTCTCTCGAGGCCATCCCCTGCTTTGGGTACAGGTTGATATCAAAGATTTAACGAGCAAATTCGCGGTGATGGACCTGGTCCTCTGGCCGGTATTCGCCGTACCTGCACAAAGATTCATGGCGTAAGCCACTTTGCACCTTTGCTCTCCTCCTCAGTGGCCACTATGCCGCTCGTGGCACTACTGCTCGCCCTTTCCCTCCCTTTCGTCTTCTCCACCAACGGATCAAACACGACGATGGCGGGCGAGCTGTCCATGATCCATTCCTCTTCTTCGTCTTCGTTGTTGTTGATCCCGTCGACAACTGGGCGAGGACCATTCATTTGGACGCCCGTGGACCCGAAGTTGGGCGGTGCGATGGGCACACGCGGTTGACCGTTCACAGTCCCGGATGATACACGGGCCTTGATAGGTGTCTCTTCAACGAGTGTGACACCTTTATCTTCTCTGTGACGTTTTTCGGCCTTGGATGCCTTGACTTTAACAGTTGCACTGGCAGCAACTCCACCTTTTTTCCTTCCCTCAGCCTTGCTTACTCCTCTCCTCTTGCCTTTGCCTTCACTCTTAAATACCCTCGACATACTTACCTCCCTATTCAACCTCTTTTTCGTGTGTTGCTCTGCTGCGTTGGCGGCCGCAGCAGCACGTTCTTCTTGTTCCTTGGCGAGGGAAAGTGAAAGGGAAGACGAACGCGAACGAACAATAGTGCGGGACGGGCCAAAAGTAGAAGACGATTTTGGATGAGTCGGAGATGGGAAATGGCGGGAAGGCAAATGTGCACGCAAGGAGGCTGAAGCCCCAGGCGAAATGGAAGTTGACGGCACACGTGAGAGAACTTTCTTGAGCGGGACTCCTGTCGAAACATGAGACATTGTAGGAGATGTAGACATGACGGGTTCAGGCGACGCTTTTCGAGTGGTTGGCGTATCTGACTCTGTGTCCGAAAACGGGGGGGTCGGAAAGACTTTTGATCGGAGAAGCTTGCAAGCTTCAGGTAGTTTAGACTTGAATCTGTTATAAATTTGAGTGGAGTAAAAATTTCAGGAAAATAAACGCTTACTGCGGTTCAACGACGTCTTCGGCAAAGATTTGCATCCAGTCGCGGTCGTCTTGGTTTTTCTTATTCTTGTCGGCCTTCATCTGTCCCGTGTTAGTAGAATTCAATGCGCCGTCAACGCGCTCCACGAGCTGCCACATTGTCAACTTGTCCATGAGAGATTCCAGATGATCTTCAGGGGTTAGAATTGGCTTGGGTGGGGAGAAAATGGCGGATCGTTTCCGCTTCTTGGACTTTGACGTCGAGCCAATATTATTGGCGGCTGGTGGTGGCCGAGGCCCAGGAAGTGAGAATTTGAAGAGGTAAAGCAAAATTTGAATCTGAACTCTTTATCCAACTTAGAGCGGTTGAAAAGGATGGAGCGAGATCAAGTACATACTCCCTCCCTTCCATTCTCTCCATATATTGCCCTCTCCAGTTTGCATTGGTCCAGGGTCCCTCATCACCGTCTCTACCATGCTTCTGAGGGCTGTTTCCACCGACATCATCCAGGGGTTTCTCATGCTCAACTGCATACCACATCATTGCTTCCTCCATCTCCCCTGCACCACCACCATCAGATAATATTCGTGCCAGTTCAGAACGATATTTTTCGTTTACTGAGAGGGTTGTGAGTAGGAGAGGCTCGAGAATGGCGTGCATTGGATGTGGCATTGGTTTGGATGAACCTGATGGTACGTTGACACGTTGGAGGGATGGAATAAGGTAACTAAGAGGCATTATAGACTGCAAAACATATCAACCGCAGGCACAAGAGGACTGTCTGTTAATAAGGTATATACCTCTGGAAGCCATAGAAATTGAAGATAAGTTCGGACGACATAATCCCCAGGTTCTTCTGCTTGCAATTCAAATGGGTAGGTTGTCGAAATACTCCTTTCTTGTGCAGCAGACCAATTTGTGACATTTCGCTCGTCTTTCACATAGGTAGGAGGTGAAAGGATCGCCAAAGTCATTCAGAAGATGAGGGAAAGTAGCCCGGCCCGAATAGTGTTTTTAATTCCGGGTTGTCTACTGGTGTTGATTCGGAGGTATGTCCCTTCTTCCTAGGAGATTCCTTTCCACTGCCAGTGCGACTTATCACGTTCGCCCTCAACCCTCGAAGGCGCACCACCATGGTCTCATTCCTTCCTCGTCTTTCCCAAAAGGCTTTGTTGTCGGTGGAATCTACTCTGGCATCAAAAAGGATTCCTCTGCCTTAGACTTGAGCGTTATCCTATCGACATCGCCTCGTGATACATCTGCAGCGGCGTGTTTTACGAGGAACGCATTTAAAGCAGCCCCAGTTGTTGTATCAGACGAGATCTTGCGACGGAATGGGGGTTATGCAAGAGCTGTTATCGCCAACAGTGGATGCGCAAATGCTGTTACAGGGAAGAAAGGACTAGCTGATGCGTGGACCATGGTACGGGAAACCGATAAACTACTATCGAAGAAAGCGCAAATTTTTGAGAATGAGACGCTGGTTCTGTCCACTGGAGTCATCGGGGTGAATCTGCCCATTAACAAAATTGTCGAGGGCATCCGGTCTTTTGCTCCATCTGCAACTACGGGTTCCTCGACTCTTGGATCAGACTTTCTCGCGTGGGAACGCACAGCAAAAGCGTTCATGACGACGGATACTTTCCCCAAGCTTCGTTCCCGAGTATTCTCCATCGGGGGCGTCGAGTACCGCATGGCAGGAGTAGACAAAGGCGCTGGGATGATCCATCCAGATATGGGCCCAGCTTCGACCTCTTTCGACTCTGCACCCAGGCCATTGCATGCCACACTCTTGGGGTGTATCGTAACAGACGCGGCTGTTTCACCTCGAAGTCTTCAATCGGCATTGACTTATGCGGTAGACAGAAGTTTCAATTCAATAAGCGTCGACGGTGACATGTCGACCAATGACTCTGTCTATGTTTTGGCAAACGGGGCTGCGTTACCATACGAAGGCGAGATTATCGACGAGAAGAATGACAGAGCAGCATATGAAATCTTCAGGGAAGAGCTGACGCTATTCGCTCAGGATTTGGCAAAATTGGTTGTTCGCGATGGCGAAGGTGCAACCAAATTCGTTACTGTTACCGTTAAGGTGGGATTCAATCAATTTAACCCGAAAAGGGCTCTAACCAGGTTGCGCAGGGCGCTCCGACGTATCGGGATGCGCACAACATTGCGTCCCGCATCTCCACTTCTGCACTGGTGAAAACTGCACTGTACGGAGAGGATGCTAATTGGGGTCGTATATTAGCAGCGACGGGATCGGTCCCGCTGCTTCCTTCAGACTCGTTATCATCTACTACTTCAGTACAACCCGCCATTGATCCCACAAAGGTTTCTGTAACATTTATACCATCGAACGGGTCGTCCCCGCTTCCTGTTCTCGTGAAGGGGGAGCCAGAGGTCGTGGATGAGGCAAGGGCAAAGGAGATTCTACAGGCAGAAGATTTCGAATTGGAGGTAAACCTCGGATTGGGAGGTCGGGAAGGGGAGGCCAAGTATTGGACTTGTGATTTCAGCTATGTGCGTTTCGCTTCTTCCTATGTGTTTTCTTATTCATCTACTCTGCCACTAGGAATATGTCAAAATAAATGGCGATTATCGTAGTTAAATTTTGTTTGTTTGAAATCAAATATGTTGGACGTCCTATATGTACTACAATGAGTTTTTGAGCGAGGTAGGCTTGGTAGATTGACCCAACCCAATTTTGGACAACTGGTTTTTAGACCCACGGTCCGGTCTCAGTCTTTCCGAAATCAAAGTTTCCGGTTGACCATGGCTGCAAAGGCAAAGGCCAGGTCAGTACCCGTACATTCCTCTGTACCTGAAGGTCTTAATCACGGCTCCAAGGACTCTTATTGTTCGGTTAATTTCAACAGCCCAAACTGGATATTTCTACACTACGCAGAGGCTTCGTCAAGGACCCAAGCTTTCTGCTGTGAAATATGATCCACGAGGTAGGGGATTTGTCTGTTTACAGCATAATCGATCCCTTACACATTAAACCGCAGTGAAACAACGTGTTCTGTTTGTTGAGAATAAGAAAACGAAGAAGAGTTGACGGAAGTTGGAATAATTGCAATGGTCGGTGAGTTGCGCCTGTCTCAACGCAACTGGTTTCTGACGACCCAAAAGTGCCAGATATATAGATACTTCGTCACTAGATTTCAACGTAAACTGTTGCTACAGTCACAATTATGCATCATGCAACGAGGAAACCCGATGTTTCTCATCTTATCCTTTAAATGCGGCGACCGCGTCGCTAGCAAGGAGACCAAATCGCGTGTTCGACAAGAAGTTGGATAACTATGCTACGATTCTGTTTATCTAAACGAAAATGTGGGTAACAGCATGCATCTACACATTGAGACCAGCTATGCACTCCCTCAATGGTGCCGTCCGTGAGCACCGCGCCAGCTGGGAAATATCTGTTGCATCTTGATTCTGCGTCAGATTTCGGATTCAAAACGTTGGAATACCGCGTCGTCGATGCTAGGAAGTAACCGTACGACCTTGAGGAATTTGACAAAATGTCGGGCGAACCGCAGCAAATTTCTGCGAAACTAAGACCGCCTTGCACACATAAGGTCAGTGTGAATGAGAATCTTTAAATCACTATGATGCAAGTTATGAATTCTTGGAAAAAGATTTAGAAATGCGGAACAAAATACTTTTTTTACTCTTTTCTTTGTTTATATTTTTTCGCCAGCGTCAAAAGCCATGCAAAAGCCCAAAGCGCCAAAATCAGGTCTAGCGACCATATTATTAAAGAAGAACACACGAGAGCGACGACCGGGGGAACGGTGGTCATTTCAAGGCCCGGCATCGTGTGCGGTGTACGATGAATTCTTGAAGCCGAACTACGACGTTGGTCTTTCGATTGCCGGCTCGCTTTGCCAGATCGACGGCCTGACGACCTGCTCTCGCTCCTGTTCTCATTCGACCCTTTCTTTCGCTTGGAAAAGTGGATATGAGCCGCCTGTGGGCGGGTCTTGTTCACCCATTCAGCAACACGGTCTTCTGTTGAAAGATATTGGCGATATCTTGTGATTTGGATGTCTGGAGTATGCTCATGCGAAGCCATTGGCACACGACCAAGGTTGAAACAGAGAGCAGATTGTTTGTCAAGATGATTGAAGTACGGAAGTCTGGAGTGAAATTATGTCCTTGTCACATTCCAACAACTTAACACCTGCCAGGGCGTTACAATGTGGATTTCATTGGATGTGCTACGGAACATGCTGCAGCAGGCGTGGACGTGATATAGCTATTCTTACCTCACATGGAAATATGCTCTCTCGGAAAGGATGGATCCTATGCAAGTGAACCAGATTTCGCTTTGTTTCGACCATGGGCACTTTACTTTATCTCATGAAATGTACCACCACAGTCACGGTTCACTTTGTATTTCAGCATCGTTTGCTATTGAATACCTCACTCCAACTGCCTTCATGTGTGAACTTGACTACATGTCTGCGGCATCTTCAAAAAACGACTCGTTGAACTCCTGAGGAAGTGCGATGCATAGTTAAAACGAACGAAGAAGAGTAAAAAGATTTGGGTATTGTCTTTGGTACTTCTTGGCCATTGGCGGCAGGATTACAGGACCTTGAAACAAATACAAGCCCAACAAATCTGGATTTGCCACAAAAACTCGGTAGATAATCACAGGAAAGATCAGCAGGAGTGTGCACTCCAGGGAAAGAACAAGACAGTTTGACGATGGATCAGTGGTTAGTATGAAATGATAGAGCTACAAAATAAAAAGAAAGAAAGGGAGAGAAACTTGAGACGATAAATCTGTTACAAGATGAAGATACCCCTTCCGCACTGCTTTACACATCCACATCCATCTTCCTCTGATCTCCATCCATACCCACGTCCACATCCCATAAGGCCTCATCTATCCTCTCCTGCGTCTTGCTCATGGCTCCAGTCAAAACTTTATCCCTATGCACACCACCACCCAACAAACTCATTTGTCTGAGGCCCACAGGAAGAGACTCGTGCTCTCCCTGCACATTTTGTGGAACCGCATCATTCGAGTCGGAACTCCTCGCAGCATTGCTGTTTGCATTCACTTGCAGGCTAACAAAGGATCCAGAGCTGTAGGAACGTCCTGGGGTGCTCGGGATACTCGACGCTTGATTCGTGGAAGAAGAGGCGGAGAGGAAGGGAGAGGCGGGCATCTCTGCATCGTCTGGTACGGAAGGGGCAGAGGAATGGGTAGATATTGTACGACGATGACAGTGATTAGAGAAGTCGGTTTCGAGAAGAGAGCTGTGAATATCAAGACCTGGGTACGCGCCGTCTGTATCGGCCTCCTCTTGGGCACCGCGCTGTATTCCAACTGTTCGTAGACGTCCTACCCATCTATATTCGATGGTGCATCAAAAACAAAGAAGTTAGACGAGTAACAAACTACGTACGCATCGGCACGGTCCAAGCTATCTTTGACGACCCCTGTCACATTCCTCATCATATCCAAACTTTCTGTGGACAGTGCCAATATCCTTTGTGCCGCCAACATTGCCGATCCTTCAGAGACAGCATTTCCCCTCTCCCTTTCTCCTTCGCCGCCTCCATTCCCATTCAACATCATTCTTGAGATTCTTGGTGAAGAACAAGCACTAGGAGATGCAGCTCTCGAACTTGCACCTGAGCGGAAACTTCCCTCAGCACCCGCACCTCTTTCCCTCTGCGCTGCCCTCCGTTGCTGACTCCTCCGAACAGCGGCACCCGTACCTGTGGCGGCAGCAGCAATGGTCTCACCAGTGGTTATCATTCCACCCCTTTCCCTTTCTCCCGTTGAAGAACCAATGTTACTTGCCCACCTTTGCGGTAAGTTCAGGATGAACCCTCGTACGCGGTTTCTGGCAGGTTCAGGGAGTGTGCCTCCGGCGTATCTGCTCACAACATCGACTACTTGGCGAATCGTGTGCACGACGTCGCGCCGGACATCTGTTAGTCGCCTCATGTGTTCTTCTGAGATAGGAGGCCGTCGGTTAGCGATGAGGGATTCGGAGGGCAGAGGTTGAAGGCTCGCGATGAAATCCCGTAAAATGAGGATTTGAGCGTCTATGTGGGCTGTAGCGTACTAGATATGATATTAGCGTTGGAAACGAATTCAACGATTAAGCAAAAATGAATAACCTGCAACCACTGCAGGCAATACTTCAGCCTGCGCATGCTGTCTTCGCTGATGGCGGCACTTAATCCACCCGCTTCTAACAAAACCGCTTGCCAGCGGCTTCTTTGCGCTACTTGTTGTTCGTTACCGATATGCGATTGCGATGCGTGTGCATTCGCTTGGGTTGGTGTGACTGATCGAATATCAAGTGGTGGCGGAGGTGGCGGCGCAATGAACGGACTGGTAGCTGATCAACGGTTGAGTCATAACGAGAATCATACAACCAGAAAATAAGACTCACCCTCAAGCCAACTGGGGACATTTTTTTCGTGATTGCCTGAATGCCGTCGACTGGACCGACGTGTGTTCAGATCTCTTGCACTCAAAGTTAAATCACCTTCCACTGAACCGTCTAGAAATCTTGTTTGAAGCTTTAGCTTTCCACGAAAACTGTCTGGAATAGACGGGGAGGATTGCCGTTCTGAGACGCTAATAGAAGGACTGCGGTATCTATCAAGCTGCAAAGACAATGGAATGGAAGAATCACATGAAAAGTTGTCATTGTAGAATAAGTGACATTTATGTTGCTTACCTTGTCCAATTGTCTGCAAGCGAACTCGTCGATCTGATTAACGGGTAATCGGTCGATGACTGGACGCGATATGGATTTAACACTGGATTCGACGATCTCTGCGCCAAACTGCAAGAAAGTGTTATTAAACTAACAACTATAGGAAGAATTGCGAACCTTGACAACACGAGAGGAGGCTTTCCCTTGTTCATAAGCCCGAATTGCGGATTCCACCAACGGTATATGAGACATGCGCGAAACGAGACTAGACGGAGGAGTTGATGCAACGTTGATGTTTTCCGTGATGGATGAAGAAGAAGCCTGAGGTGACGACATTGTAGGGGATGATAACACGGGTGATTTCGAAGATGATGACGAGGAAAGGGACCTGGAAGCTATAATCATTTGTGGGGTCAAATTGACAAGATAAAAAAAGATAACAATTCATTGCGCACCATCCGAGCGGGCAGCGCCATTGCGCATATCACCCAGGGCCTTCACGGCAATTCTAACGCTCTCATCGTGGTCGTCGAGGTCGGGAATATGGTGGTCCATGACCAAGATGCGCGCCTGCAAATTCAATTCCGTAAAACATGTGAATTGGTGAAACGCTGATGGCTAAACAGTTGTCAACAAATTGCTTTCCCCAAACATAATTTTAACACGTATAGTCAAAAACTTGGGGTATACAATTGGAGTTTCTACATTGCACAAAGTATGGTGCATGCCACCCGTAGACCACTACATTTTATACTGCTTAAAAAGAGGACATTTTTCTTATCCCTCTAGCCAAATACTTTCTTTTCTGCAGCACCAAGATCGGAGTTACTTTTTTTGGTAATAGAAACGCACGCTGACAAACCTTCTCACGCTTGGATCTTCACGTTTGCTTCTGCTCATCTGCACCCTCAGCACGCAAATCACGCAAACAATTCGACGAAATGGTGAGTCTATGTTCCAAAAGTTGTTCTTTATGTCTAGAAGGTCTCGAGACTACTTCTGGAGCTTCTGGACAACATCAAAGGATGGATTGAAGCGACAAAGTTTGGATGATGTCGAGTACAGGCACCGATTTTGTCATGAACCATCGATGGGTGTTGAGGTGTCATTTTCTGCACGGGAATTCAACAGAATGCTGAATCACTGTTTGGCCGTTGTAAATTTTAGACGAAAGGTGCGTTTGACATTTCTTCAAATAATTAATGCAAGGACTGATATTAGGACTCAAGGTACCTCGTCCTTTGGGTATGTTTTCTTCGCGGACTTTCAAGACACCCTGATTGAATCCTCCCTTTCCTACAACGAATAGTAAGAGGCACACCAAATCACACACTCTTTGCCGGCGCTGCGGTAATCGTGCCTTCCATAGGCAACACAAAAGTATGTTGATCAGTCGACGTATAATTTGAGGTTCTGGAACTGTAATAGCTTGCGCATCATGCGGATATCCTTCTGCTAAAATCAGATCATATGAATGGGGCCAGAAGGCCAAGCGAAGAAAGACGACCGGCACTGGAAGGATGCGCTATTTGAAGGACGTTTCAAGGAGGTTTAAGAATGGCTTTAGGTGCGCTTTGTTATTCATTCTAGCGATGAACTTCAATTCTAATGTCACTACGTTGACAGAGAAAATACGGTCGCGAAAAAGAGGGTTGCCAAAGCTGATGCTTAGCGGGAACACAAGCGTGGCCATTTCCTTTTCTTTTCATGTATACATCAGTTGTCAAGTATATACATCAGACCGAGAAGGCATCAACTGATTTCGAACAAAACAAAAACGTTAGAAGTACTCTAAATGCAGCAAGATGCAGCATCAACACGAGCGAGAAAAGGAGGAACACCATCTACTGACGCTAAAGTTGGAACTGGCCTTGCGCGAGTCCGAAGACAAGGCGTCTAAATAGGACTCGTAACTAGAACGGGTAACTGTTGAAACTATCACTCCTATCTGTCATCTGGAATCCCTGCTTTGGGGGGCAATAAAAGTCAATGGATTTGCTTTTCACGAAATGGTTGAAATTGAATCTCAGAGTCTGAGTGTTTGAAAAGTCGACTGGGAACATGATACGACTCTGAATGGTCTGGCTATATAAGCTTTCCGCCTTCGGCCAGCCAACTCATCCTAAGCACCTGCCACCGAAGCACCGACAGTTCAAGCTGAAACTTGTGCGAGAATCAACAACACGAGTCCCCACGGCCGCCCACTGTGGCGGATAAAAAGGTTGAATTTCAACCTATGGATAAACCTACCCTTGGGTGAACTTTATTCTCCCTTAGGTTGAATTTCACCCACCATAGGTTATTTGTCATGCATTTTTAGGTTAACGAC
>Ga0307514_10003482_pt1 | contig 15100 bp, 8 predicted proteins | sample 16_EM_MG_FD_203088 | JGI IMG/M metagenome (GOLD analysis project Ga0307514, IMG submission 203088) | Populus trichocarpa ectomycorrhiza microbial communities from riparian zone in the Pacific Northwest, United States - 16_EM | ecosystem: Host-associated > Plants > Roots > Unclassified | place...
CCACACCTAAGTAGATCCATATAATGTTGTTGAAAGGATTTTGCACACGGTACCATTGTCTTGTATTAGAAGCTCTAAAAAGCTTCGTACATTATATACACACACACACACACACACACACACACACATATAGTTTATTTTTTGTGCAATAAACTTAAAAGATGTTTTAATGTTTTTGCTATAGAAGAAGTTATTGGCTTAAAATTTGGTCTTCAACAATGGTTTTAGAGGACATCTCAAGCTTTCCAAAAAGGTCGGGTTTATAAAAATCCAATTCATTTGGGCCACCAAACGTTAGTCCAAAGGCTGGGCTGGAAATCTCGAGTAAAATTTATGCTTGAGCACTGAACATTTACAAGCCTATAACTTGAGCATCTTGAGTCCAAATTAAGTGATTCAAAAGCCAATATCCATCTACATATCTAGAGCTACAACATTAATCAAATTCCAAGTTCAAAAAAAGTCTCTCTTAGTCTAAAAATGAGTTGGACAATAGCACAAATAGAAATGAAAATGGAAAATGAGGAGTTGGCTTTATTTTTTAGGAGTGTAACATCGGAAGTTCCCATAGAAAATCCAAATTAGTTTGGTATTGAGAAGGACAACTGGCAAATTAACTTGGAGACAAGACAAGCATAAGTGTAGGCCTTGAAAAAAGATAATGGAAAAGGGAGTCATTGGGCAGAAGACAATTTTTTTATAATGACAGTAGCAGTTTGGGGAAGGTTTTAAAGAAATAAAAAAAAATCAAATTAGGTTTTATATTAAAAGCATCAAGTTTTTACTATGAACAATTAAAATCTTTATTTGGTTATTAAAAAGAGATTATTATGAACTCTAATTGAATGATCATTTATTTCAGTTTTGATTTCATTCATTGATCTTAATTTTGTATTATTTATGAGATTAATTAAGCTAATACCCTAGTTGATTATAAATGGTGATTGATGAATGAACGTATATTGAATGCATAATAAATATTTGATGTAATTAAAACACTCAACTTTGATATGGACAAAGCTTGAGAAAAGAGACTCCTCTAATTAAATGAGCTATATGAGCTATGGAATGAAGCTTATAAAAATGCTAATATATATAAGGAAAGGACTAAAGTGTATCATGACAAGAAGTTCATTTACTAGAACTTAGCACCAGGAATGAAAGTTCTCTTTTTTAATTCTCGACTAATTGAGAACACATTAGAGTGGTCCTTTTGAGATTGTTTAAATATATCCTTATAGCATAGTGGAATTAAAAAATTTAAAGAACAATGAAACATTTAAAGTTAATGGTCAGAGCAAAGCCTTATCTTGAGAGAAACATGGAGAAAGTTGAGGTTATTGATCTTTTTAAACCACCATAACAGTGACATGCACAGTAAATTGTCTAGTCAATACATTAAATAAAATGTTTGGTGAGAGGCAACCAACAGAAATTTGGTATTATCTTTTCTTTTTAGTTTTATTTTGCTAGTTTATTATTATCATCATCATCTTATTTCATTCCTTTTCTTTTGTTCTTTTTTTAATTTATAAGTTCATCATAGTTTTCTAAGTTATCATTGGCAAAAACATGATTTTAGAAAAATAAGTGTATAGCACTCAATGATAAAGTGAATATACCCCATATAATAAGGGCAATGTTCATTCTCAAAAGCTTGTGTGGTTACTAATTTCAATTTCGCTTATAGATCTTTTTAGACACGGAACATGTGAGTGAGATATAGAGGAAAGTTAATGACAATAACACTTTTGTGGTTAAGACCTGCTAGGAAGTGCTCTTTATAGAGGAAACAACTCCTTCAAAGAGTTAGAGTATAAATGTTCTTGTACCTATTTTTTTTTAATTTGTTCTGACTTATTCCTTTAGAGAATTGGATTTATCTTTATGCATTCAGTGGAGCTACGTGTTTGTTTCCTATTAAAGGAGTGGGAGAATACCAAGTTATCATTGTGTAATTAGAACATCATTATTGAGCACTTTTATCTAATGGAAATTAGTACCTAAGGTAGGGAGTTTAGTTACTCTCTCATGTCATGGAATTTCTAACTCGTTAGCCATAAAAAGAAATTTTTATGATAGGTGTGAATGATAATGAAGTAACTTTTATATAATTTCTCATAGAAGGCACCGCCGATGAAGTTATAAATGCTTCAAGATTAGATTAGGTTTTTTATAGTTGTAATTTTAGGTTGGTGGGTGATTAGGATTGACCATTAGTTATATAAGTTGATGGGTGACTTTCATAGGCTCTTCTAAAAATAAGTCCCCTATCAGAACAAGGGATCCTCTAATGCTCAAGTTAATAAATATAGGAGAAGATGAGTATGTTGAACATTAAAATAAATAATTAAGAAGATGAGTAATGTAGTAAGTGTGTAAGAGAAAGAACGTAGGAGTAGCAATATGGCTCAATAGCCTTGCAAGGTATACTCTGCTTTATGTTTGGGTTCTTGTTGTGAAGATTTGACTTTATGTTGTGTTGTTGCTCATGTTAAATTACCTAGTGATCTAAGATATTTATAGATTTTGATCACAACATCTTACTTATTGGAAAGTGGAGTAATAATGAAGAGCACCGAAAAAGTTACGTTGTTGATTGTTATGTCTTGTCATGCCATTAGTAAAAATGTTGATGCTTAACATTGGTTGTGGTTCTTGACAATGCTGTTAGTTGAGAGGTGAGTGGTTGGTAAATGCCCTTTAAGGTGACATGTGGGCAGGAAATGACCATTGAAGAGAAAAGAGATGTATATGCTTTGCATAGAAGATTTGGTGTGTGTTAGTGGGTGGTGTGTGCTTGGTAAGGGTACTGTGTCGAAGCCCAAAAAAGTATAGCAAACAGCCCGTTGGTTATTTGACCTGAAAGGTCAAAAAGGAGCAGCCCATTTAGGTATAAAGGTGGCAGGCTATGGTGAACCGAACAACCTAGATGTGGCATGCCATTCAGGTCATGCCTAAACAATATGACTATGCTGGGTTGTGACCCTAACCCAAATGATATGGATTTTTTTAATTGCCTGGTACTACAATCACTTCTAATTTTCTCATAAAATTGTCATTGAAATACAACAAACCTGGAATCTAAAATATAATTTTAGAGTAAACTATATTTCTTTTTACTTCATAGATTCACTAACATCCCACTTCTACTATTGTATATAAAGATTCCCCATTTTATCTCTATAATTCTTAAAAATCTATAATTGTTTTCCTTTCTAATAATAAATAACTAACAAAACATTTACTTTTTTATATTTTCTCTTATATTTTTCTTTTTTTTCCACTTAGATACCCTTTCCATGTTATAATATCTTATAACAACACTTAAAAACCTGGAAAATAATCTTGAAAAACAAATTAATTCAAAAAATAAGTTACTTGGATGTTAACAAGTTTATTAACCACATTTTTGTTGCGGCTTGGATAAAAACAAATATAAAAAATTAATATCTAAATTGTTGGAAACTTTTTGGTATTATAATGAAACTCAATACTACGGTTCTAAGTTGAAAAATTTCACCCCGACTATTTACTTAGTTCAGGTTTCAAATTAAATCGGATGAGAATTGTCCCGATATAACCTTACGCAAGTAAAAAAAAAATCAATCAAATATTCTAGCATAAAATTAAATTAAAAAAAATCCAAAGAAAACAAAATACTCCATATTAAAGGATGGAATTAGTGAAAAAAATCAGACCTAAAAACCCTAAAAAAATAAAAACTATATTAAATAATAAAATTATAAAACAAAAAAGACAAAAAAAAAACAAAAAACAAATGACCCAAAGGGCTTGTCACAAATTATATCCACCTTGGCATCCCCTAATTTTCAATCTAGTTCTTGCGATTGCTTTTCAAAGTGTTTTTTACTTGAAAATACATTAAAATAATATTTTTTTTATTTTTTAAAAAATTATTTTTGATATTAGCACATCAAAATGATCTGAAAACACCAAAAAAATATTAATTTAAATCATCCACCACAACATAATTAATTTACTGTGCAAAATATTAAATTTATCCCAAACTTTATATAGACAAAGGCCTCCCATAGGAGTAAGAATATATCATTTGTATTCCTTTTAATAATAATAATAATTACATGGTCAACTCTGTTGCAAATCACGGCACGAAATAATTTCTTGAGTCCACCTCCTGCTGTTCTAGCAGAAGATTATAAAATGTTATGTTCTAACCCAGGCAGTGAATAACTGGACCGAGTCCATTAATATGCTAAGCTCCTTTGAATGAAATGTTTTTAAAAAATAAAAATTATTGAATGCTGGTCTACAATCAAAAGTTGTGACGCTTGCACAATCTGACAAGAATTTTGGACAATTGACCACACATAAAAAATCCAATAGCATTTGGAAAAATTAAATATTTCGATCAGATGAGGACGGAAATCTCAAAGGGCAATCCCATCTGTGTCCAAGCATGTCTAAGATTTAATTTAATTTCTATTTTGTTAATCCGATAATGGCAGCAAAGTCATGAAAAGAATCGAGGGCAATATATATAAATCATATCATATATTTAAGAGAAGAATTCACCCCCCGAGTATCCCCACAGTTTACAGGGCGGGCTATACCACCTCACAGGAAGAAAACGGAAAAGAAAACATCAAATCTCCTTATGTACATCATCATCCATGATGCGAATGTGTAAGAACCTTGACCCCCACCACCTTTCTTTTCACTGTTTTATCTCTCAGAGACTCATCTCAGCTATCCCACCCCCCCATTTTTTCTTATTCATTTACATAGCAAGACAAGAAAATACACCCACAATTGTCAAAATACCAAACCCCCCCTTTCCTTTCCAATCTAACTTTGACACAAACTGACATGACGAGGAAAAACAAAATTTTAAATGAACAAAAAAGGTTCATGGATATGGAATTATACGTGAGGAGAATTTCTGGACACCACCAAAAACTACCTTGGCCGTGGTCTGGCAGCTGGAAATGACATAGTTTGCCTAAGTTTACGTTGAGAAGATGGGGTACCGAATACCATGGTCTGAGACTGGGTTACCATGTCCGCCATTGATGGCGTCTGGTAAGCTTGCATGAGGTTTGTACTGTCAGTGGAATCACCTCGCGCAGTTGCTCTTTGCCATGAGTGTGAGCTCAAACCTGATAGAATGTAAGCCCTTCCAGATGTTTCATATACCCGCCGGCTTGCCATCCGTTCTTGCATCTCCTTCAACTCCGCGCACAGTGCAATACACAGTCTGTCACCTGCCCGAGTAGATGCAGTTTCTGACAATGCTTTGCCACAGCTCTCCAGGACAGAGACCGCACGAGCTAGATCACCATTTTCAGCTGCAGCTCTAGCCTCAGCCATTGCCTCCGCTGCACGGAGTCTGTTTCGTTGCTTCTCTACTTCCATTGACACCACTCGTGTTCCGGTTATTTCGGGCCTTTGGATCTTTACTTGGCTAGCTTCCTCAAGAGTCATCATACCTTTTGTCATAGGATCTCTGTAAGTACAACTGACCTTTAGCAATGACATCTCATCACTGGTACCATCAACTGGAATATTGACTGTTACCAAGAAATCCCTTTCTTCTTCGGCGTACAAGTCTCCAACATCAACAAAGCCCATAATTGCATTGGCCATGATGCTGCTTTTGTAACTACCTGCTTGAATTGAACCAATTTCCAATCTTGGATGAAGAGACTCAACTTTGACCTGTAGCTCTTGCACCACTACACTCAATAGCCCTCCTATGCACTGTGCAAATGCATCCTGAATTACACCCTCAGCTTCTATGAATGAAAATGTGCCACCTGAAATCTCAGAAATTGAATGCATTGATGCAGCATCATGGTCTGAACCAAACCCAAATGCATGCACAGGAATACGGAACCCCGAGCTACCATTCCGGTGAATTGATGTCGGGAGAAGAGATTTGTAATCTGCTTGAGGACGGGTCATGCTTGTGCCAGAGATAGTATATGTATCCTGCCCATCAGATAATAGTATGATGCTACAAACTGGATTCTTCCATTTGCGATCAACCACCACCTTGAAACCTTTCCTTAGACCTTCAGCAATGTTTGTCCCACCACTAGAAACCAGAGAATTAACAGCCTGTAAGGCCTCGAGCTTTCCGGTCTCTGTCATGCGACGAAGAGGAAAGTGGCGTCGGGCTGTGGATGAGAAGGCAATAACAGACAGTCGGTCAGATGGACCCAGATTCTGGATCACAAACCCCATAGCTCGTTTTAGCAAAGCAAGCTTTGTACCAGACATGCTGCCACTAACATCAAGCACGGTAACGAGATCAACCGGAGCACGAGAATCTTGAGATGATTGTGGTGATTCAGCATGATTCCAGTTCCTATTCTGTCTTCCACTTGTAAGAGGGGCCTTGAGATGGATTAGTATGGTGAAATTATCATAAGAGACTGATTTTGGAACTGCTGAAACTTCTGTATATGTGAAAACCTCTACAGTTCTCACAGAATTAACATCACCAGCATCTTGAGTGGATGTGTTTCCCTCGGCAGTCTCGTGTTGCGGATCCAAGTCTTCATCATCATCAAAGATAGCTGGTTCATTGGCTTGATAATGTGATGAAATATGCCTGTTTGCATCTGTTCGAGCTGGAGGAAGCCGTCTTAGAACAGTCATCCAAGCATCATCTTGGGGCCAACCTAGTGCGCTCATTCTTGGCTTTCCACAAGTAACATCAGAAACAGATCTTTGAAAGGGGATTTCTTTCCACTTTGCTCGGCAAACTGGGCAAATCTGGTTCCCATGCTTTACATTAGAGGCAATGCAATGGAAGTGGAAGGAGTGGGAGCATTCTGCCATAAAAATGGCTTGGCCCTGTCCCGTTTTCATGGCAGTCAGGCATATTGCACAGGTCCTCTGCAGTACAGAAGGACGGTCTTGTGAGGAGAAAAGATCCCATAGACAAACATATATGATTGCAGACAAATAAAAGTTTAAACAATCACAGCTATAGATATCATATTCAAGAGAAGGAGAGAAATTTTACTAACCACTGAATGGCACATTTACTAATAATCAAGTGGTAGATGTCTAAATGATTTTGACACGTATTTCTAGACTAAAGAGCATTCCAATGCATGTTCCTGTTATACTTAGGTTTGACATCAGAAGTCCTGAGCCACTGAGGGATGCTTAAGCCAGAATGACATTATTATTATTATTATTATTATTATTATTATTATTATTTACAAAGCTGCAGAGTTGTGTCCCGGTGAATCAGCTAACCAACCAAAAAAGAAGTCAATGTTAGGCAGTCAAAGCCTTGCAAATGACATAATGCCAAATTATGAATAATCAATAGTAGATGACTTTTCAAAAGTAAAAAAAATAATAATCAAGCCACTCTTGAGCAAACTAATGATGGAGGAGCTTTCAAGAAAACAACCCTAAAACGCAAATTTTAAAAAAATAATATTAGTGCAGAGCTCATCAAAAGGATAGAAGTATAATGGGTTTGCTCCAAATTTCATTCCTTTTTTTATTTTTATTTGTCAGTTCTTTGATTCCCCAATACTTTTACTTCTCTGAAGATTGCTGCTGGATAGCTCCCAATCAACGGTCCACAGGCTTCTTTAATTTTTTTATCCTCTCTAACTCACCATCAAAAGCAGAGAGAGAGAAAACATAATATTATGTGCGATCAAGGTAAAGCAGTGCTGACCAGACAAAGCACTTTTTCCCCATCAAGGGAAAGGAGAAACAGTAGCAAAACAAACAAGAGTGGTGGTATTGGTAATGGGACGCTAGAACAGTAATACTTTTCTAATAAGCCAAAGCGAAAAATGGTCCTTTAAAGGGACTTCTCCACTTTAAAACTTAATCACCCCACAAAAGGGGCCTCAAGCTCATAGAAAGAGTTGAAAACAACATGACAATAACAACATGCTCCCTTCTTCACAAGTATTCAGTGTATTGTACATATCACTACTACCCACACGCACCCACCATTTGTATATATACCCCACACCTTGACAAGCCACCCTGAAACTAGATTAGACTAGTGTCTGCTAAAAACAAAAGCTAGGTTGCGAATAGACCGGACGCTTAACATTTAACAGCAGCACCAATAAAATTATCTCAAATCATACTACATGCCTTTAACACTAACCAAAACAATAAATCCAATATTATTAAAGATTTGCAGGGCAAGGCAAGCAAAAACAAACAAACAAACCCCATTAACCCTTGATGGGAATAATATTATTTATATAAAAAAAGGAAAAATAGTAGCAGAAACAACATATCATTATTACCTTATTGTTGCTATCGGGGGATGTGGACAAGCGGAGGCCGGAAGAAGAAGGGGTAGGAGTAGTGGACCCGTGAGAGGAGCGGGAGAATAGTCTAGCAGGAGAAGGTGAGGAGGAAGAATCACGTTGTTCAACATCAGTCGGAGGGACATAAAGACACATGTTCAGGCCAAGAGCTAATTTTGCCTTTCTCCATTTGCTTCCCATTTCTTTCTCAGATCTTAAACTTATCAAGGACTTCCTCAAACAAAAACAAGCCTGGCCTCTCTTTCTCTCAGCCTCTATCTATACACAAGGTGGATCTTGAAACTGTGAGAGTGTACAGGAATGGAGATGGAGATTGGACATTTTTGTTTGTTTTGGCAAAGGAAAAAAAAGAAGAAGAGGAAGAGAGAGAGAGAGAGAGAGAGATTGCTGGAACAGGAGTGCTTTATAAGTGAGGTTATCTTATGTTATATGTAAGAGAGAGAGAGAAAGTTGAGTTTTTAGTGTTGGTGTTGGGATTTTTGACTTTGATTTTGGGTGGTGGTCAGAGGATAACAGCCTTTCAGATAGTGATGAGATGAGATATCTCTGCTGAATTGATAAGGATATTTTTTTTTTTTTACATTCCTTCTTCTTTCCCATTTGCCCTTTGGTTTTTGCTGTATTGACTTCATTGCCATTATCACCACCGATTACAATTACAATTACGGGGTTCGCCACTTGCCGTTACTGTGGCTTTCCACGCTGTTTCAATGTGGACTGTTCTGGTATTTTCTCAATTCAGGAAAAGTACATTTTAGCTCTTGAGGTCTCGAAGATTCCTAATTTGATTCCTATGTTTTTAATTTTGACACTTTGGTTCTAAAACTTTATTTTTCTTGTGTTTAAATCCTTGGGTCTTGAGGAAAGAGAGAGACTTGTTGAAAAAGTCTTAATTTTTGTTAAAAAAAACTCATTTTAAATATTTATTTTGAATTAGACTATGTTTTTATAGTTCTTCGAGTTATCTTTAGACTCGTCAAGTCAACCTGGTCATATAAAATCAATCCTCACATAGTTCAAAAAAAAATTTATACTAGAAAAAACATTAGCAGAGCCTAGATTTTTTTATGATATAACATATATTAATCCAACCCACAACATAATGCATGCTAATGATCTAGTTATTTACTAATTCATGAACTCTCCAATGTTATATAAATGCGTTGATACATGAAAAGATTTTTAGATAAAAATGATTTGTGTTTAGAATTCTTATTTAACTAGTTAATTAGAATCTTTATTATAAAGCTTAAGATGTTATGTCAGGTTTCAATATATGATTTATATTATTTCTTAATACTTTTCCTTAAATGAAAGTCATTTTTACTTGAAATTTGCATAAACTCACATTACTTTATGCTTAGTTTTATTAATTAGAATGTAATGGTGAGATTTGAACTTAAAACCGTTTAATCATCATAGCTTTGATACTATTCAAATAACCATTTTAATCCAAAAAATTATGTTGTTAGATAAGGTTTTAAGATATGATTTATATTATTCTCGAATAGAATATGATAGTTTGAGTTTATATTTATCTTATAGTCTCTCTATAAATATAATGTTTAAAAATTAAGGTTAAATATGTTAGTGTTTAGTGTTTTAAAGAACATAAAAGTTTAATTTTTCTATCTCATTATGTAAAAACAAATAAATTTTAATTTCCATCCTCAGTTCATGGATGGAGTGTCTCAATTTCACTACAAACATTTTGTATCAATAGACTCCTTTAACTTTCATTGTAGTCTCAATTTCCTCCCACCATCTATTTTTATCAAAATTTATCCGTAAAAGTAACATAAAATATTTTAAATTTCAATTTAATTCCTAATTTTTTTTTATATCTCAATTTTATCTAAAAATTATAAAAATAGAAAAAAAATAAGAAAAATGGAATATAAAAAAAAAACTTATTCACGAAACAATTATGATAGAAAGAAAGAGTTTTTTCCTTTAACAATTACAGAACAAGATTAAGTTAAAAATAATATGAATTTTCTTTTATGAATACCATTAACCAAAACTCTAAAACACGTGGTGAATTCACTATAGCAATAGACTAAATTTACCGTGGATTGCTACAGTGAATTTATCTTTGTGCCCCTCGGTGGAAAAGTTGGAAGGTTGGGATATGGGGGTATTTAAGTCTTTTTACACTGACTCATTGGTCATTAAAAGATTGAACATGGGTATTATTGTCTTTGCAGATTATTTTGTACAGTAAAAATACTCTTATACCCCCAAGATCAATGAAATTTAAACCCGCTGACCAAGGGTTTTTTTTACTTTGCACAAACTTTAAATATAAGTCAAATACTTCTTTGCCCTTAGATAAGACAAAATAGCTTTTATGCATTCAAAGGTGTTTTGATACTTTCACATTAGCATATTTGTTATTTCCAGGGTTATGGGGAGCTTTTTAGTAATTTAACATTTATCTTTAATATTAAATTTTGAAAAGCTCATAGTGCGTGTTTTCCACATGTCGGCGTGTTCGTGCTCTTTCGACGATGTGTGCGACGTCACTGTTTGTTCGAAAATAGCCTTCCATCGTGTCACTGGAAGCGTCATCACATGCTCTTCTCCTGATGTAAAGCGTGTCGGTGGCGGTCCAACAGTTTATCGCCGGTAGCCGTTTCTTCTTCCTATTTTTCTCTCTTTTCCGGTTCAAGTGTATGTTTGTCTTTTTTTTGTTTTTCAATTTAAGTCCTTATATTTTGTATTGCTTATTTTCGCCATTGATCCTTTTAGAAAAGTTTTTTATGTTATCAATTGAGTCCTTAAATTATAATTTGTCATATATTGTTTTCACCAATATGGTCCTTATTCTTTTGATTTGTTATTTTTACTCTTTAATCTTTTGTTAAAATTTTATTAGTGTTCAATTTCATCTTTCAATCAAAGTTTATGTTGTTTTTTTTTTTCAATTTAGCCTTCATTCTTTTGATTTCTTTTTTTCTTTTCGTTAATTGTTTTTTTCTTTTCGATTTAACCCTGCAATTTAATTTTTAAATGCCCTCAAATTTATTTTTTATTTTGGTTTCCATCCTTATTTTTTAATTAAATATTTTTATGTGGCTGATGTTTTCCCCGGATGTTTAATTTATTTGGGATTGGGCTTCATGTTTTTTCCATTTGTAATGCTTCCAATTTAATGACATGAGTCACGAGTTTTAAGTGTTAATATGGTTAGGAATTCTTTTTTTTTCTCATTATATTTTTCGATATTATCATTCTATATTTTTTTTAATTTTTTTTTATGGTTACCTTTATTGAAAGAGTGAGAAGGGGGGCAAAGGTTTCAACATTAAAATTGAAAGAGACTAAAATTGAAATCTTGATTTTTATTCATTGGAGTATTTATGAAAGAAAAGATATGTTATTGTTGCTGAATTGAAATTGATATGGTGTGAGAATTTTCCAAGACACTGACAGCTTTAAGTTTAGTCATATTGTTTGACCAATAAATGTATTTTATATTATTTTTTTGTTTTCATTTTTCTAATTTCAATTCTTTCATTTATTGTTTTTGATATTTTTAGTGGTTTTGAGATATAAAAACTTATAGGAAAACCTAATAAAAAACTGGTCAAGAACTGACATCTTTTTTAATTTTCTTTTAAGAGTAAAAAAAATCACTTTTATTTTTTATAAAATAGAAAAACTAGGTAAAATATAGGTTGGAATCTGTGTTCTTGGGTCTAGATTATTATGATCCTGATTTTTCGACAATAAAAAATGATTATAATTTGTTGTGGTGGATGATATGTTGTTTGCCCAAATAAAATGTGTATTTTTGAAAGAAAAAAACTTAGGTAAAATACATGTTATATACTCAAGTTTTTTTTAATAAAAAACACAGGTATGCAGACCTAGGTTAAGAGGTTCAAACACACCTGAGCTTTTTTCTTTGTAAGGCTAGTTGTGTGAGCATGAGCATTTTGTGCTTGCCTCTTCTTTTTTTTATATTGTTATTATTTGAAAATAAAAAAAAATTTCAAGTTAAAAGATTATATTGATATTTTAAAATAATTAGATGATATAATATTTTCAAATTAAATTAGAGATTTCTAATGATAATGTTTCAGGTTTTTAATGGTAATGCTAGTAATTATTTTATGAATGATTATATATAAAACTAATATACAATATCATGTTTTTAAAAAATCCCTTATAGATATTCAATAAAAATAAAATATTTATTTATTTTATTATGGAAGTTCTTATATAATTTTCTCAAATTAATTAATTTTTATTTTCATAATTAGTAGCATAAATATTATTAAAGCATTTTTTTCCTTTTGTTTTCTTTGAACTTGTTTTCCAAATTATGACGAGTCTTTATTAATAAAGAAATAAAAGTTAAAAAAATACATAGAATTTAAGTTCAATTCATTCTAAAAACTTCTACATCACATAAAAGCTCATATCATTTCCACTATTGTTAACCTTTATGCCAAACAGAGCTTAAAGAATTTAAGTTCAATTCATTGCTCATCTCGATAAAAGAAAACACTTGATGCGAAAACACTTGATGCGACACTGTTCCACTAATTTTTGCTCTTGGATTTCATATCATATGGTGGGATACGGTTCCCTGTTTGGTGCATCTAACTTTATAGAAGGCCAACGACGACGACGACTGTTTTTTATCGACATTAACAAACAAACAAACAAAAATATCTAGAAGAGGAAGGCAGGTTTTACTCTCCTCTTTACTATTTTTTAATATTAAATTTATTAAAAATTAAACTACATAATTTATTTTAATATATTTTATATAAAATTATTATAGTTTTATGATCCAATACGTAGATTGATAGGTTAACTCAGGTTGACCTGAATCAATCAAATATATTATCGTTTTAATATTTGTATAAGAAAAAAAGTCTCATCTTGAATATTTATTTTAAGTCAAACTATGTTTTTACTGTTATTTAGGTTATCTTTAGATCTGTCAAGTCAACCGAGTCATATAAAATCAATCCCCACACAATTCAGAATTTTTTTCTACTAAAAAAAATATTAGCAAAACCTTGATTTTTTTATGTTAAAAAATAAATTAATCCAACCCACAACGTAGTGCATGCCAATGATGTTGAGATAAGAAAAGATTTTTAGATAAAAATGATTTGTGTTTAGAATTCTTATTTAATTGGTTAATTAGAATATTTATTGTAAAGTTTAAGATGTTATGTGAGGTTCCGAAATATGGTTTATATTATTTTTTAATATTTTTTCTTAAATGAAAGCCCTTTTTAACTTGAAACTTGCAGAAATCCACGTTACTTTATGCTTAATTTTATTAATTAGAATGTGATGATGAAATTCAAGCTCATGATTGTTTGGTCATCAAAACTATGATGGTATGTCAAATAACCATTTTAATTCAGAAATTTAAGTTGTTAAGTGAAGTTGCAAAATATGATTTATATTATTTTTTAACAGAATATAATAGTTTGATTTTATATTTATCTTATAGTCTCTCTATAAATATAATGTTTATGTATTCAAAATTAAGATTAAATATGCTAGTGTTTTAAACAACATAGAAGGTTAATTTTTCTCTATCTACATGTAAAAACAAATAAATTTTAATTTCCATCCCAAGTTCATGGATGGAGTGTCTTTACTACAAATATTTTGTATCAATAAACTCCTTTAACTTTTATTGTAGTCTCAATTTCCTCCCACCATCTATTTTCATCAAAATTTATCCGTAAAAGTAATACAAAATATTTTAAATTTCAATTCAATTCCTAAATTTTTTAATATCTTAATTTTATCTAAAAAATATAAAAAAATAAGAAAAATGGAATATCAATAAAAAAGAAACTTATTCACAAAACAATTATGATAAAAAGAAAGAGTGTTTTTCCATCAACACCACCAACCAATCATTTAAAAATTGAAGAACAAGATTAAGTTAAAAATAAATATGATTTTTTTTTATGGATACCACGTATTTTTACCAACACCATCATATCAACAAGTTATAACTAATAATTTATTAATATCAACTATCAAATCTTAAATAAAAAAACAAAACAAATTAGAAGTTATATATCGTTTGAATTTGGAGTGTGAGTTTCTACAAAGGCGTGAACTCCATTAATCATACTAAAATTGATTTGTCATGATTCCAAAAGATAAGGAAGGAAGACGTGAGGGTGAGGGGAGAGAGTGAGAAGGAGGGTAAAGGTTTCAGCACTAAAATTGAAATCTTGATTTTTATTCATTGTAGTATTTATGAAAGAAAAAATGATGTTGTTGTTGAATTGAAATTTGATAGGGTGTGAGAATTTTCCGAGAAACAACATGTTCAAGTTTACTCATATTTGTTTGACCAATAGATGTGCTTTATATTATTATTATTTTTTTATTTTTCTAATTTTAATTCTTTTGTTTTTTTATTTTTTGATATTTTTTAGTGACTTTAAGATACATAAACTTCTAGGAAAACTTATTAAATGCTCAACAACCGATGATTTTTCTAATTCTCTCTTAAAAATCCAAAAAGAAATCGCTTTTATTTTTTATAAAATAAAAAAAATTACGTTAACTCGGGTTAACCTTAATCAATCTATTTGGCCTGTCCTATTAAAAAATAGATAATTTTCTAGTGTTTAGTGTTTTAAACAACATAAAAGTTTAATTTCTCTCTCTACATGTGAAAATAGATAAATTTTAATTTTCATCCTAAGTTCATGGATGGAGTGTTTTTATTTCATTGTGAACATTTTGTATCAATAAACTCCTTTTAATTTTTATTATAGTCTCAGTTTCCTCCCATT
>Ga0307514_10003483_pt1 | contig 15090 bp, 13 predicted proteins | sample 16_EM_MG_FD_203088 | JGI IMG/M metagenome (GOLD analysis project Ga0307514, IMG submission 203088) | Populus trichocarpa ectomycorrhiza microbial communities from riparian zone in the Pacific Northwest, United States - 16_EM | ecosystem: Host-associated > Plants > Roots > Unclassified | place...
CCGCAGTCTATTTGTATTACTCTACTCTTCTTATTTGTCTCTGTCGCAGTCTGTTTATGTTGCTTATTATGTAGTCTGGCAGGTACCAGTCTCTCATATATATTTATCGTATACCTATGATTATCTCGTGGCATTATAAAAACTCGAGGGCATTGTAAACATTTGCTTGGCAAACGGGTGGCATTATAGATAATTTCCGAAATTCTTAACGCCACCATGCATGCTAATGAAATCGGCCAATCAGCAACGTTGCCAAGGTGATGATCAGTCGGCTGCCGGGATAGGGTCAAGTGGGGGTGAGATAGGATCTACAGAAACGACTTGATCAGTTGCTGGAATGTCATTCCACTGAGCCTCGTTAAGGTCTTCCACATCAATGGCGGCAGTCTGAATTTCAACAAGAGACTTGCAGTTTGACGGTTTGACGTAATCTGTTGGCACATTAGGATCGTTGAAGGGGGAGCAGGTGGTGTAGTTGGGAGCCACCTTGGTAGGTTCGAATCCTGCCTCACCCAACGAAATCCTAACAGCCAAGGGGCACGGGTTTTGTCCTCAGGGAGGTCTAGATACTAGTCCGTGAAGTCATTACTGAGACTAGTCCCAAATGGCCTTGGTAGTGGAGGTAAAGGAGGGAGGTGTTCGGGGAGCTGCGGTAAAGGATGCCATTCTCCGATGTATGTGTACGTAGAAATCCACGTATATACAGTATATATCATCGGCATGGTCATTCGATCGCCAGTAATATACTAGCTGCTTTTGGCAATCCCGTATTATCATGCAAGCACAATGGTGAGAGCCCATTCCAGCTAAGTTGAGATCTATGGAAATAACTACGCTCTACAACATGGTTACCCTCATGCCTCACCAAAATCAACCTAATACCCAATATCCCCCTGGCAATATGACCTCCCTGAAGACCCCCCCTCCCTCTTCTAACCCCCTGTATAGGCCAAATAGCAGGCGGGTGAGTCTGTGGCTGCTAGCAGGCCTTTACCTACCATGTATATCCATGCCACATCAATACTGGAGCGGGGGTTTGCAAGCGTGCAAAACGGGAGGGTCTCAACGAGAGGCACTAATATGTGCAAAATTGTGAATTTCGAGAATTTCGGAGAGTGCTATTGTGCGCAAAAATGGGAATTTCATCAACGAACTCCTCATTATCGTACCCTGAACATTCCACATCAACTTCTTGTACCAGTGCCCTCCAGAGCGTCCTCAGCCACCACTAAGAGGTCTCCAATAGCCCTAAGAGCCCCAATATCCGCCCATTTGGGCTACAGGGGTCGCTTTAGTCACAGGAGTATGCCGGCTTCTTCAGAGATATTTGACCCCCTCACCTCACAGTACCCATATATGCCTATGATCAACCTTAACACAGAGTTCAACTTAACATCCAGCCTAGCTGCTCTAAATCCCTAAATCTACAATCCAGGGTTGAAAACAGCATCTAATATAGCATCAAAGATAACATAGTGTCCAGTATCCAGCATAGAATACAATAGAGCACCTAAGCTAGTATCTAGCCTAGCATCCAACACTGTAGCTCTCCTAGCACAGTGCGCCGCAGTCCATCGTCATAGTCTCTATAGGCTGAATACGATCAATGATTCCTTAAATAAATAAAAAAGCTCTCCTAGCACCCTGTACCAGCGCCCATGCTATCGCATGGACCTCGGAAAGTGTTAGCATACTGCTGCGACCAGTGCAACCCTTGCAGCCTGAAATAGACGGGTATTGAGACTCTTAGGGCTATTGGAGACCTCTTAGTGGTGGTTAAGGATGCTCTGGAGGGCGCTGGTACAAGGAATTGACGTGGGAAGTTCAGGATAGCATAATGAAAAAGATTTGGTTCATTTAATGCAAATTCTCGAAATTTACAATTTTGCACATATTAGTGCCTCTCGTTGAGACCCTCCCGTTTTGCACTCTTGCAAACCCCTGCTCCAGTATTGATGTGGCGTGGATATACATGGTAGGTAAAGGCCTGCTAGCAGCCACAGGCTCACCCGCCTGCTATTTGGCCTATACGGGGGGTTAGAAGAAGGAGGGGAGTCTTCAGGGAGGTCATATTGCCAGGGGGCATACTGGGTATTAGGTTGATTTTGGTGAGGCGTGAGGGTAACCATGTTGTAGAGCGTAGTTATTTCTATAGCTCTCAACTTAGCTGGAATCCATGGGCTCTCACCACTATGCTTGCATGATAATACGGGATTGCCAAAGCAGCTAGTATATTACTGGCGATCGAATGACCATGCTCGATCGGATCTAGGGTGCCGATGGTACAGGCTACTGACAACCCCATTGAGCTTGATAGCTAAACTATTGCGCTCGTCGAACTAAATACATGCGAAAATCCAGCGCCTATATATATATATCCTTTCGTCTGTTTTAACAATTTGCCATTTGGGGATACCCTGCTTAATAATTAGGTCGACATCTTATCCTCATGTGGATGCGGGAGCGAGGGTAATCCCCCTCAACGAGGGGCTTGTGCCAACCAGACTAGGTAATCCCTACAATCATATATACAATCCTATTATAGATCTACATAGCGCAAGTGCTGTAGTCTATAGGGTAGGTCATCACGGTAGTCAAGTGTCAATCACCATGGTGGCCCTTTTTCGATTCTTGAATCCATATAGAAACTGTATCCCCCAAATACCCCCTATGTAGCGTAGTGCACATCGAAGTACGCTCCTCAATATAAATTCTTGCCACATTGATCCTGTTGGCTGGTATCGTGAGCCAAAACCAGAATGTGAGTCGGAGGGTTCTGTAAGGCAAACTCATCGTTGGAACTTATCACTAGAACGGTGTAGTTATCAGGCCATGTCGCATTCACAGTCTAGGTATTTATTAGGCACTTTACCTCACTCCATACAATTTGTTCAACTTAATACACATGTCTTGCCAGTACTAATTGTGTACAGAGAATATAGAACCATCTCCAGTGTAGGAAACATCTAGTGGATGAGGTGAGTATCGCTCCATAGGAGCAAGGTAGTGTCGCAAACCAGAGTTGATAGCACCCAGGTAATGTTGCTGGAAGTGGCTGTCAGCCATTGAGTAGAGTATAGATCAGAGTGAAGAGTAAAGAGACGCTCGTCAATAAACACGGGCGGTGTAGGTTGACATGTTTGGTAAGAGCCATAAGGATGAGAGTGTAGCCTTGGACAGCCTTGTGCTAGGTAAGTATCGTATACCAAAGGTTTTCAAGTACAATTCACACAACCTGCTTTTACTACTCCTCTGCACCACTTATGTTCCAACAAGACTCTTGAACCAATCAGCTCAAGCGGTTGAGAATGTCATTGTATGTCATTAGAATCAGGTTGGGTTGTGCGGCAGCCGTGTATGATTGGGGGGATGATCACAGCGATCCATCTGGACGGAGTTCATGTCCCCCCAATCACTCCTGCAGTAGATATCGTACTAGGCTCAAGAACTATTTTCTGCTAGATCAGAGTTCATTAGCCAGCACTTGCTGTTCCACGAAACTACCAGTGAATCTGCCGAGCAAAAACCCTTATGGAAAAGGCAAAACCATCAGTCTGGGATAGCAAGTGTCCCAGTACATGGTACATGTAAGCATTCTGCGATATGATAGTTAGGGTTATTAACACCATGTTTCCATCAGCCAGTTAGAAGTACATAATGTACTTGAAGCACCCAGGCATCATGCAAGTCCGTTGGCAAGCCTCAAGTATGTAGAGATGGCGCTTCATTCATCAGAGACCGTTCAAGTTAGCAGCCCCGATTCTGGCTTTACAACGTTGAGGTAGAAATTCATTGGGCATCTAAGAACGGAAAGTTTTACTAGTCTCGTACAGTTTTACATGTAAGTGGAATTATCAATCCATGTGTTGAGGCCTCAAGAGTTTCTTCGGTGGAAAAAGAGGGAAAGGCTGGGTGCAAGCGCTGGTTGCGCAAAGCGTGACAAGGGTTAACTCTCATGTCAAAAACTAGGCACGTTGGTGATACCTACCGACATCCTGGCACGGTAGGTTCCGTGTGCCACTGACGACGACCTAACGTGCGCCCGTCCGCACTTTACCCAGGAACAATTCCTTTAAGTACCTATGCCACCTGGAGCACACCACGTAGGTTGATACTAACTTTCAAGGAGAGGGAAATCCTTGCTACCTCCAGCTGATGCAGGATACCTGATTCTGTATCTGCAGATGTGGGACAGTATACGGAACTGGAATTACTAAATGAGACACGACTCTACCGCATAAACTGGAGGGGACTTTGTTTGATAGTCTCTGGGTATAGCCTATCCGTATAGACTCAAAAAAGAAAAGAAAAAAGTCTCTGGGTATGCACTAGTAGATACCATAAAATGTGGCGAGACCCTGGTCCGGTACCCGTTACACAGAATGGAATGTGCCAAGCAATCATATATTTCAGGAACCAAAAAGGCAGAGGGGTCACCAATTTGGATCACGATTATGTCATTAGTCACAAATTGCCAGTGTGGTGATTCGAATTGTCAACCGCTCAAGCATTACAACGAGAAACGGCTCACTGTTTCACATGTACGCCATGCGCCCATCAAGTAGGCACTGAATCCAAAAGTTGCCTGTATCATTGGCATGGAATTGACTCCCGTCGAATGCGAGCCTCTCGAATAAAGCTAATTGGGTAACAAGCAAGACACCGGCACAGCGATTGCATACCAGAAACTTCCAGAGTTGGTTATAACGGATTTTCCCGCTCAACTAAGGTAGGCTGGTTGCAGAAAGAATCTTCAATATTCCCATTTGGGAATAGTGGTATTGCCTTACGCGCATAATCAAATGCATTATCTATCCCATCATATGCATTACGCTTTGAGTCTATACGCCTTTCCCCCGAACGAATATGAGGCGATGCGTTACGTTGTACTCGATGCTAGTACTAACTTCATGCTGGTGTTGGTAGGAGATAAGGGCTTCGATTTAGTTATTACATCACGCAAGGGTTTGCGCTAGCTGTGTTAGTGTGGTCTCTGTCACAATGCTGTCAGAGTGATGATTGGAGAGGTAGATCCTATTTGGGGCAGTACCTGGTCCCTGGTGTCGGTACCCTACTGTATTCCAATTCTTACAGACGAGAACTCATTAGCCAGTCTGTGAGGTCTGCAAGCTACATGCACGACAATAATTTATCCCTGTACCGCGTAGAGTGCATATGCCGTATCATCCGTCAACTGCGACTAATTAATTGAGTTAGTGATCATCAGCAGTGCCTGGCTCTCAGATTCAACTAGCATGGTCTTATGTCGAAACTTTTTTTTTTTGAGGTCTATACGTCCGTGGAGCCTAAGGATATGAGATTAGATTGTTGCCCTCAGGTTGCTTAGAATATTTCCCCAATCACAGCCTCTTGTGCCTTTCTGTATCATGTGACAATTCTACTTGTATCAATATTAATATCAATCTCAGGTAAAGGCGAGACGAAGGGCCACTATAACGGCAGATGAGTTTGCCTAGGGATATACGTACAATATCCCGGACTTTCCTTTTGTTGAACTAATCAATGATGGCAGTCTTGTACTTCTACTTAACTTAGTATAGGTGGGAGCCTACTGCAGGTCATTCGATCGCGAGACACACATATACTTCAGAGTGTCTTATTTACACCCTGTACTTCCTGTGTCGAGATTATCTGAATATCTCGGGGTGTTTTTACATTACATTGGTAACTATAAAACAAATATCAATATTCAAGCACGGTTTATAATAGGGCACCCAGGAAGAGGACCAATAATATAAGTCCCTCAATATCAGATATATACTTGCACAACAACTATGTGACACACTCCTCTGCTTAAGCTCAGGGCACTCACTGTACTCATATGCATGGTTTGCGATCGGCCTGCTCTTGACCAACTCAACTGCCTATGCTTGTGACACAAGCGCGCTCTTGCCAGCAGGCCAGGTCACCAATGGTGGGTAGCCCTCCACTACCGTTTGTGGTAATGCAACACCCTTCTGAGACAGAAGAGGTGAACTTCTGGTTTGATGCTGCTGCATATATTGCCGATCTGGACACTGAGTGCTTGCTCCCCAATGACTTTGCATGGAGGTTGGTACAAGACCGCATAGGATAGGGTTTTGATAGCAGGCTTTCAAGCAGACTGCTTTCCTCTCAGAGGTTATAAAAGGAGCCCAAGTCCCCGCCATGTTGTCCTCATTCCTCCTCACCTTTCCTCATACCATCTCCAGTACAGATCAATCCTACCCAAACTAAGTCTACACTTTTCTTCGCAGTCTTTTTCACGCACAACATGCAGTTCTCTACCCTCCTCGCTGTTGCCACATCCCTCACCATGGCCATGGCTTCCCCAGTCGACCTTACCGAAAGGTCACAAACCTCGTGCTGCAAAACTAGACGATGCCCGACCCTTATCGAAGTGTCCCTGTGCCCTCTTCTTGACATTACCGTCACTTACTGGTGTGACTGCGTCAAGCCTGGTCACTGTATGTAGTTCCTAAGCCCTGAACATTTGAAGTACAACTTTAAAATAAGTGAAAATTGCTGATGTGTTGGGTAGCTGGGAAATGCCCTAGCGGTTATACATCCTTGGTCTGCGCCGACGTTCAGCTTGGAATCTGCATCCCCTAAATGCACCGACCGACATCTCCCAGGCCTGCCTTACTCACCGGGTTCCTCCTGGTGTGACGCTACAGGCTGTGAGTTAGTGATGGATGGATATGGTATGACTTGCACGCGTGGGAAAGTGAATGGGAGGATGGCTTACACGGACTGGAGTGGTGGAGTGGGGGCTACGGGGTGGTAACTGGAGATGGAATTCGGGATCTTTTTTTTACTTTTTCATTGTATGTTGTGTCTTATTTGCGGGGAAAAGGACGGCCGTTCTGGGGAAGCTGAGCTCAATCATGTCTCTCTATACGTATACCTGAGAAATACACTCCTTTGATAGCTATCGAGAAATGCCTGCAGTGCTTCCTCTAGCCTGATGCAACACAACATCTCTTTCTTCGCATGAGATTCATATCTCAAACAGGTGTATCCCAGTGTGCTCATTACAAGGGGCTGTGCAACCGGACTACATCTGTATTGCTTACTTAGGTGTATCTCGTTGATCGTCCTTGGTTTTGACCGTTGGTCACTACCTATCTTGGTGCATACTTTGGCAGTACTCCCATGACTTATTGCAGTGCATACAGCTTCCATCCAGACTGGCACCCTGTAGTCTGGGGGATAATTAGCAAGCTGCATGCACCACTAGTTTATCGTTGTATCCGTACCACGTATATTCTACACTGCGGCGGGCGCAAGATGAGCAAGCGATCCAGAAATTGAAGCAGTGGCTGATTATTGCGATTGCATATCTTCACATGTATACTACATCCTGGCATTCGCTCCACTTGTAATCTGTACCTGAATATATTAATGTATTAGTCGGTCATTCCCACAGTGCGACCGAAAAGTTTGTGAGCTGAGTGGGATTCATGTGATTAAATATACAGCAGGGGAATGGAATGACTTGCAAGAAGATCATTTTAATGAAGAATCAATTTCCAATACAGTCTCAAATTCGACTCCCTAGCTTTGCTCGCATCCTTTCAATATATAAATATATAATATTAATATTAATATAGATGCTAAAAGTTGAAAAATATGTATATTTTCTGGGAAGGGAGAACTAAAAATGGGGATTACCCTAACGGGAGCGGAGAGGAGAGGAGGGGGGGTAGAGTCCAATCCCATACCGTGCAGCTAAAATATTTTATATGGTGAAAACAATAGGCCCCATGCCCTCAGTGCCTGCGTGCGCAGCATGCTTTAATTTAATGCTCCGCTAATGGGAGTATCCCTAACACCATATTTTGTAGTCCTGTAGCATGGCTATTGCAGGACCACCATTAAAGTCGGTATTGGTAAGGTCAGCTTGAGGATTTTTCTGTGGAACCTAGAGTCGTAAAAGTTGTAATATAAAATACCCAGTTTTGACATAACAGCCTCGGAATGGTGGCGACAGTTGATGATGGCTTTGCAAACTTACGGCGTCACAGTGGAGACCACCAAGTCTTTGGGGGAACGGGGAATAAAAAGATGCAGAGTCAGCTCCCAGCAGGAGAGATTACCGAGACTAGAAATAAGCACAACCTAGGATCAAATTGCTACTCCGGAGTCATTTGCAACTCTCCCAAAATATACTGGACTAGGTTAATTTACCTTCCTCACTCGCGTCCATGGATTATATCCCTCGTTGCCACTCACGGATACTTAATCCAATTACAATAGTCCCACGACCCTGTCAAAATTTCCTTCTTAACCTTCCTTTCTTTCCATGCACGCCACCAGGATGTCCTGGGACCCACCGTGTTACAACTCTCAGCCCCATACCCGTTATCTAGACAGGGTCTTCCCCATCTCTCCGCAATTTGCCTCCTCTGCTCCTCCGCAACGCCCTTTAGGACGGCATAAGCCGACACTGGCTCCATAGCGGAACACTCTCGATATCCCGTAAATCCTGCCTCTAGAGCGGCGGTCTGGGCTTCCTCGAATGCCACAAGTGGCTCCAGCCTGAGCTCTGCCTCTTCTGATCTTCTGCAAGAGCGGAGATCGGACTTACACCCCACGAGCCAGAAGCAAATTTCCTCTCCTGTCTTGGACTTGCGGGGGTGAGAAGCCCATGTTTTGTGGTCAAGCAGGAGAGCTTGAGATGAGAGATTAGGCGGGGACCAGAGCGATGTGGCTGCTTGCAAGCTGGAACGGGAGGTGATGTCGAAGCAAACGAGGACTGAGATGTTTCGGCGGTCAACGTTCCGCCGTTGGGGAAAGCGAGAGTAGCACCCTGTTACCCAAGACGAGAGAGAGAAGGTTTGGGTTTTCTCGGTTGGACGGTCTGCCACGTTATGCACACCAAGATTGGGTACACATTCCGATGCGGTATTGATATCCATATTTCCTGACCCCGCCACAAAGATTGCATTAGGCATATCATGTGCATCGAAGGCCACAGGCCACCCCGGCTGTAATCTCACTTCCTCCAGGTTCGCACTTGGCCCAGTGGGAAGAAGTTCCTGCTGTGCTCCTGAACTCTTATGGTTGTCCCATTCTTGCTGGTACCGAGAAAGGAAGGCTAAGTTTGCTCCACGGAGAGCTACATCTACCCCAACGTCGGTACTTGCAGAACACTCGGGAGGAAGTTTCCAGTCCTGGAAAATGGTAAAGAGTGCAGTTTTTCCGACGCGAGGGGGGCCGAGAATAAAAAGGTTTGCGGTTAGAGGGGTAGAATGATCTGCGGAAGTGATTTCATGATCATGTGTCGTACTCGCGGAGCGCGGGATGAGGGTTCTTAAGTGGCGGAATGGGTTAGACATGGGTGGATTGTTTGTTACCGCCCTTTTATATACTGTACTCTGGTGTCTGCCTAACCATTTAATATAGATTACGAGATATAATTGTAGTGGAGTGAAAGTGCAGGAGCAACAATATAACATACATGTCAGGGAAGCACCCCTACGGTGCCAAGCACCCCCTACTTAATCCGAATCTGCTTACTCATGAACATACAGTATCACGAGCTAGTGGAGGTATCATACATAGATATCCCTTTGAGACTCAACTTCCTTGATAACCCCCCCTTAGGGCGGGCTAAGCAACCACAACACCAATCTACCACAAACTCACTCAGGACAGAATAAGGGATATTATATAAACTGACAGAATATTCCAGCATCTCCGCAGACCTATCAAGCCCAAATCTCAATAAGTTCTGCATTTCTGGCTCAGCCTCCATCTCGCCTTCACCCCCCAGCTCAATTTCAGCCTCCGCAAGCTCCCCCAGCACTCCATTGCTCCCCCATTTAGGTTTCAGAGGTCGCTTGGGTCGTGTGGGTAGGGTAGGCTTTTCTGGTGAGCTGCATATCGTTGTTGCCTCCAACCAGCCTCAAGAGTAGCACATTGTTCACACGAAGCAGCTTCTCGAACAGTAAAATCCGCTATCCACTATTGTTCCCGAGCTTGCTGAGCAAGCCTCCTCTCCGCAGCCTGTTTACGTACAGAATAGGATTGCTTGTTCACGTTCAATCCTAGTCTCGGCACCAGACCCTCGTAGAGGTTCAATCCTTGCAGCTTCTACTCACTGCGTTACAGCAATAAAGAGGGGCTTGGTACAAGACTATGCAGCTTCAACCAGCTCGAGCTGCCATTGAGCCAACCCTTGCTCTACTAATCTGCTTAGATTGCTGTTGCTCGAGGAGCAATATCACGATACGTGGGGAGCTTTTCTGTAGCTTTATCAACTAAGGAGTGAAATATTGAATGCTTATCAGCGCTATCAAGGAAGAATACCGCCCCAAGCTTGAAGAGCAACAGGGGGGTAACAAGTGCATGGGCACTTGAACTTGCTGTTACCCTTTTTTTTTTTTTTTTAAAGAATCATTAATCGCATTCACCCTATCTAGAGTATGGCGATGGACTGCAGCTCCTGGCTAACCAGGTGGCCTCTCTCCCCTCCCGGGCCAGTCCCTGCCCCGTTACTTGCTGTTACCCCCCGAGCTCTGTTCATACTATCAATTGGCCAGCATCCAGCATCTCCCATGCGTTTTTCACGATATCGCCCTTACATATATACATCAGCTCATGCTTTGAAAGATAGCTCAAGGACAGATAGGGGGTTCTCAGGCAACCAATCACTCCTGAAGGCATTGCTCATCCCATGCCACTCCTGTGGATTTGAGCTTAAGTTGGTCTGATGGTGTTGACTGGAACCTCCGATACCCTCCCCTTGTGCGTTCGGAGTCGTTTGAGTGGGTTGAGCATATCCTGTGCAATTCGCGATTTAGATCGGTGACACTGGATATCCATGATCATCCTTTTATTTTATTTTAAATACGCATTACTCGTTCCATGATCACCCATGCAGTGGTCTGCGATAGCTCATTCTTCGCCTGGTGTGAAGAGTTTGTTGTCGCGATACGACAAGGCTGTGTTCCTGCAAGACGTCAACCTAGGGCAGTACGGTCTACTTTTGGACTCGTAAGGCAAAAGAGGGTATCTTAAATGATGGTGTCTAGGCACCATGAAATGTAGGTGATTTCGCTCAGATGCATACTGCAGTCAATATGTTACCAAAACGGAAAGAATTGGAGAAATTAGGTTCAAATACCTGTCCTACAAAGAAGCTACCACCAACCCGCCACGCCTTTACAGCCAATCGAATATAATGCGACACCGAGGCTATTTTGGGAGACGATGCCAATGGGTATTATCAATCGAACCCCAGTCCAAGATAGCTTGAGTACCCGACTTTGGAAGGATTCCACAGCAGGAGAGTTCAAGACCTGGACAGGCCTTGTTATATAACTATTTGACGGGGATCTGACGCACTTCCGAAATTCAGGTATTTAATTGTTAAAAAGCCCCAGCTGTTATGCAATTAGACTCAATTTAAACCCAGAGTTATAGTGGGCAAAGTCATCTGCAAGTGCTACTCTGAAGTGAGCAGGGATGGAGATAGAGGGAGAAAACTGGTGGGGCGCCATCGGATTGACAGACCGAGGCTCACAAAGGGGGTAGCTACATACGAGAGGAAGAACAGAGAACCTGAGGTGTTCAAAATGCGGGGTGATTCAAAACGCAATATACCTGAGGAGGTGCCCGAAAATAGGGGACACGAAGGGAAAGGCAGAAAGAGGCGTGGTAGGATCCAGAACTTGAATGGTGTAGGGTGATAGCAGAGTTGGTACGGAGGTAGGATAAGGGCTGGCATGGAGGAAGTGAAGAAGTGTAAGGATTAGATAGTCTGAATACGAGTAAGGATCTACTATATCCAAAAAAAAAAAAAAGCAATAAAGTATATCTAACGGGTCAAGCGGGTTGGGTATCTCAACCATTTCTGGGCAAAGTAGGCACAAATTTTGGGGTCAGAAAATAAATACATGAATCAGGCAGGGCCCATGTGGGTTGCTGCTGCTGGCGCTATGATAGGGGAATCTACAGTTGGATAAAAGAGGTTTTGGGGGGTGCAGATTCTTGGGGAAGTTTAGAGGAGGCATATGGGTTTGAGGAGTGGGGCAGCGCAGTGGAGGCAGTAAAGTTATGGAGATATGTATATAAGAATAGACAAGGCCGAGCCCAGACCAGGAGTCGATTCCGGCAGACTACGGCCTGGGATGCGGTCTCGTCATAAGCCAGCTACAGTAGTTTGACATATCTACTGGTAAAAGACCTGTGGAATTAGCTGTAAAACTCTATAGAAGTGAGTCATCATGAAGTACCTAACAGATGGAAGACACAACAACATGTTTCCCCATCACTTGCAACATCTGTAAAGAGACCAAGCAACTACGGCATCTTACATACAAATCTCAGGATAAAATACAGTTTGGCGGGGAATATGCGAGGCATAAAAGCTGGGGAGGGAGCAGGTGATAGTAATATGCACAGAACACAGCTAGATACAAAAACCCCTCCCTGTATCTGATGCTGCCCATCTAAATTGTTTTTGAGAATGAGAGTGAAATGTGGGCTGTATTCCACAGGTAACTAGCTATTCCCAGGAGATTCCCTTATTATTCCCGCACATACCACTCTATTTCTGTACAGCGGCGGCTGATGGCATTCAGCTCAAGCTGCGGAACAATATTCCCATGGATAACCATTGGGTCCAAGGTGGCCCCCCTAGGGAAATTTTGTGTGATATTTCACGGTCTCAGCAACCAAAAATCACTCGATGGTCATGATATTGAGAGCTGTGAGTATTTTCTTCTTTTTGCACTACCACTAAGGTCAACTACCGTATATCAGAAGACCAAGCTGCTATAGAGCAAGGAGGGAGGCCAGAGGTACATTTGGTAGGAACCTGCCCACCAAAAGGAGATGGCTGCATGCGTAAGTTTGAGGTGAAACCGAGGGATGAGGCAGCGTGGCCAGGAGGAGAAGGCCGAGGAGAGTGCACTCTGGGGATGGGCCACCGTAACATGCAGGTGGGGATGGTTTTTTTTGATTTTTGATTTTTTTGATAGTACAGGTGGGGTTAGTACCCAAGTACACCAACAGAACCGTGAAGGGCAAACCCGCTTGGTCGGCCTCAACAACCAGAGGGTTAATGTTTCTAACATTGGAGCAAGACCTATTGCCCCAATGTGCATGTGGGTGCGCACAGATGTCCCCCTGTTCAGTGCATGTCTGCAGCCCAAGCCATGGGCGCTCAAACAGTTTAGAAGAATTCAAGGTGTTGACCAAGAAAACACTCTGCGATCGAGGCCTGGCTGTATTTAGTTCATACATCGGGTTAATCATTCAAATGTAAGTTCAGGGTAAGTAACTTTCGATCCAAAAATCTCTCGGATGTTCCAGCCTAGTCGTGATCTATCCCCCGACACCACATATCCACTATAGGGCTTATAAACTCTAGGCATCATCATCATTATCATCTAGCTCCACCATGTCCTCATATTCCTAAAAATATAGTCCCAACGCAGGCCATAATTAAGCTGTGATACCTGAACATGAAAGTTGCCGTATAGCGTCTTAATCCTTTTACGACGGTTAGAACAGTATCAGTATAGAGCATGTAACTCATGATAAGTACCTACATAGTAATGGACCGTGGGCTCCTGAAGCGATGACTATGGGTTATTGGGAGGGCAAGGGGCGACAAATGTGGATGTGGAATAGCCCATAATGCAGTCCATCTGGTAGGGGACGGGAGAGGGGAAACGGGAGAGGGGAAACGGGAGAGGAGATATGGAGGGACCCAGAGTGGTGCTGGGAGGTGGCGAGATTCCTCCGGTGTTGAAGAGTTTTTCTTTGTTTTTACTTAGCAATGTATCTAACAAGGGAGTGAAGGAGCAGAGACCGGCTCCGAGGTGGGATAACCTACATGTGTAGGTGGGATTTCTTGCCATAGCCTGGATGGACTGAATGCGAGTAATGATTTTCAAAAAGAAAAAAAACCCAAGATAAGTTGAGTTAGGGTACAGGTAGTTACCCTCAACTCCCACCGCAATTGCGAATTTATATTTTATATTCATCTCAATATGTGCTATCCTATATATTTTTCATCGACCCCCTACATATCATATTAGATCTCTTTGGATACACATCCACACATACAATACGTAACCCCATAGTGCACACATCAGGGAGGGGCGATAAATACAATGAACGTTCCAATACTCAATAGCCCCTTTCCTTCAGCACCTATACTAATTGGGGGAATTTTTGGATTAGATTGCTGTCAATTCTAAATACTAACTTCTCCACAGACATTTTGCCCACCCAATCCCAAATATGCGCTGTCCCACTATATTTCGAGGGCCCCAGCCACAGAAACCGCATATGCCATCCATGTGGAGCGCGGAAGGCCCGAAATGAATAACGGTAGTTGGAAAAAAGGACAGGAAAGGCAGAAATTATAGAAGACAGGAAGAGCAATGAAGTTGATAAGGTTGGCAATTAAAATGGAGTGTCAACGTAAACTTAGTAGCTGTAAAGCACTGATACTTCCCCAGTGATGCTGGGAAATCGCAGATGTACTGAGTAATCGACCTAAATTGTCTTCGGATTTTCGGGTACTTGGCAAGTATCCCAGCTCAGAGCGAAGTATAGTTGGAGAACAAAGTGCGGGATACCCTGAATTAACCCCGCTCAGGATGGCTTACTATCTTCGAGGATATCACCATCTTTTTCGGGGGAATGTCCACTCATTTTCCAGCCAGGTGGTGGGTAAAACCATCGCTCTCTTCCCCTACTCCGTTGTAAGATTGTGGCCGCCGACGGGAATTTGCGGGGAGTTAAGGCCAGTCAGCTCACACTTCTTGCGTATGGGTCTGGATCGCGGGGTCTGGTGGGTTCCGGCCGTGAAGGAGTGCAGAGATTCGAGCATGGTACTCTATGCCACCACACCAAAAAAGTATTAAGACGCGCCGGTTCAGGGTAACTAAATGGGCAGGTCTTGAAAACGGAAGAAAAATGAATGTGATAAGTCTCCCGTACCCCCATACGCCTTGCCCCTTCCCCCCCCCTCCCCTAGTCAAATGCCTTCACCACCCCCTCCTTCACCGACTCCTGCCCCACTCCACTTCTCAGTGCAGGCTTATTCCCACCCACTCATGCTTCTTT
>Ga0307514_10003484_pt1 | contig 15086 bp, 5 predicted proteins | sample 16_EM_MG_FD_203088 | JGI IMG/M metagenome (GOLD analysis project Ga0307514, IMG submission 203088) | Populus trichocarpa ectomycorrhiza microbial communities from riparian zone in the Pacific Northwest, United States - 16_EM | ecosystem: Host-associated > Plants > Roots > Unclassified | place...
TGGAGAGATTTCAAACCTCTATACGTCTCGAAAGCTATATGGGTAGAATATATTCAACAGATGACCTCCAAGCATTTCATGCAGTGGTCGCAATCCAATGTAGAGAACCAGAATAAGGAGATTCACGATTCTATTACCACGCACACCAGCGGGTCCATTATGTTTGGTTTGCATGCAAAGCGGATGGTATGATTCTTTTTTATTATATCAATTTTTTAAAAAATGTTGTTTTACATGAAAATGTTTAATTAACAATAGTTTTCTTATACATGCTACAATATTTCTTGGACACGAACCAAGACTGATGAAGATATTTTAACTCACATACGAAATGATGATTGTCGGAAAGGGTTGCAATAGCTCGTGGATAGCTGAGCTCAAAATTTCATGGTATATTGGATTTTAACAAAAAAAATTCTTAAGTTATTATTTTTTTGAATTAGTTGACTTTTTTTCCAGGAACATATAACACCCAATTACAGGAGAGATACAGGGATGATCCTTCAACTCATCCAAAACTCGATCTGAAATCGTGATGGAGGTAGGATCGTCCAGTGGACCCAATATAAATTTGGTTTATGGTATCTAAAACACGATGGTCGAGGAGTTGTAAATGACTCGAAGTGTTTCAATAATTAGATGCTCGTAATTGGTCCTAGAAACTCAATCTTCAAAGTTCTAAGCGATTTTAAACCAACAAGTTGAAACTCGGACAAACCATCTAGTTGCTGTGACAAAACGACTTAGTGCTAAGATGGACGAACTCCGGCGATTATACATGGATCTAAAATCATACATGAGTGGTACATGTGCTCCATATTATCATCCCCAGTTCCGACAAAGACCCGCCTCCTTTTCCTTCTCCAGCCCCTCTATTATAGATGAATTGTATTTAAACTGATAAATTCTTAAATCTATATAAAAAAAATTTATTATTTTATTTTATTTTAATTTCATTTATTTTTTTCCTAATTTGTTTATTAGATTTTTCTTAAAAATATTTAAACAACTTATTGACGGGCTTATCGACAAAATAAATCTACCGGTATATTCCAGAGAGGTGAAAAAATAAAATTACTAGAAATGCCATTGACACTATATAATCACCGACATGTTAATTCCATTGGTAATATGAAAATAAATCACCAATAAAATTACAAAGGATTATTTTCATCAGTGATATTCCATCTTCATAGATGGAAATACAGATGGAATGATGTCAATGAATTTTTTTTGTTTGGTGTATTTTTTCTATCTGTAAATCCATCAATAATTATATCACTAACAAAATAAAAATCACCAATAATAATTTTTTTAATGAATAGTAATCATCCATGATCTCATTGGTAAAATTAATGCACTAAATCAATGTCTAAATACAAATGGAATATTCAATCTGTAAAATGCAAAATTCTGGTATTGCCGTTTCTTCACTCTAGCAAACTCTCAAATCAAGCCCTTAATTTTTCGTGGATTCTTTCTCGCTACCTTGACAAGCTCTCTAGCTAGCCTTCAGATTTCCAAACCCCAATATATGGTACAGATGGTGCTGTTTATATTATTTGATTGTCGGTGAAATATATATTAATAGTTTTCTCTTGGCTCAACTAGAAACCTAGCTGTTTTAGATGCAGAGATTTAATTAACTAATTATCATATTAATTTTTTTATGATAAAAAATATCTCTGAATTAGTTTGCATATGCTTTACTTTAATATTACACCTTGGACACTTGCAATTAGCTCTTTATGTTTTTGTTCCTTCATGACTATAACAAGGCATAAAGTGATTAAGAAAAAAAAACTAAGAAGATATCGACTGGGGTTGGTATATATGCAGTGTTTTGTAACAGTGATGTGATGCTGAAACATTGATCCTTGGCATCGGGACCATGGGTTTGATTACATTTCACAATAGAAAAAATAATCAAACCATCTATTAATTTTGTCCATCAAAACCCTAATTCAAATGTAAATACCTCTCGTCTTTTGAACACAATCCAATACAAGCTAGGTTGTCCGATGCCAAAGTAGCTAGTATGCTAGCTGATGAGATGTGTGGGATGTTTCCTTCAATCCTTATAAAATGTAAATCTTATTTAATTATACTTTCTCAAATAATCTAACATTTAAAGCCTTGCATGTGTGTGTGTGTGTGTAGCTAGGTGCCTAATTAATTTAATTAGATCAATTACTGCATAGAATTTGAAGTTTAGAACCAGTTAATTAACATGTGAAACTTGGTTTTGATAGATTTTTTGGGGGTTTTTTCCCTACCAATTCTATGAAAAAATTCAAATCGAAGAACAATGTTACAATGGTCAACTGGGAAAAGTTCTACTTTTCAAGCAAATCGATTAACTTGCATATTTTTAGTTAAGAAAAGTAGAAAATTAATTTGCATATATTCCCAAACTTTTAACCAGAGGACATTCCTAAATGAAAAGACATAAAGTAATTTAATCACTAAAATCTTATAGTAAAAGTGATGCTTAATTTAGTTGTTTTTTTTTACGCTGTCCTTTATATAAAAAAAAAATAAATTATTTTTTTTTTTTTTTTTTTTTTTTTTTGCGGTGTGAGCCCCGCGAGTGCCCATAAATAATGACCTCATTGGAGTGTTCTCCTCCCCAGTTGTGAAGAGTGTTTGAGTTTTATTTGATATTCAAGAGTCCTTGCTTATAGCCTCACAGTGTCGACATGGTTTGCCAGAAAGAACCTCTTGTACAGAAAGTCTGCGATCTGTATGAGCAAATCTCAAGCCTTGAGAGTCTCAAACCCTCCAAAGATGTCGACATGCTCTTCACACAACTTGTTCTCACGTGCATCCCACCAAACCCTATCGATGTCAACAAGCTTTGCAAAAAAATTCAAGAAATGAGGTCTAAGCTCATTAGACTTTGTGGAGAAGCCGAAGGACATTTAGAGAGTCATTTCTCTGCTATCCTAGGGTCCTATGAAAACCCTCTTGACCATCTCAATGTCTTTCCATATTATTCAAACTACCTTAAGCTTAGCCACCTTGAGTTCAACATCCTCAAGCAACACTGCACGAATGTCCCTAGCAAAGTTGCGTTTGTGGGTTCCGGTCCGCTTCCCTTATCTTCAATTGTGTTAGCCTGTAATCACCTCACCGCAACTTCCTTCCACAACTATGATATTGACCCTTCAGCCAATTCAAAGGCTCTTCAATTAGTCACGTCTCATCCTGACTTGTCGAGTAGAATGTTCTTTCACACGACCGATATAATGGATGTGACAAGTGAGCTTCAAGAGTTTGATGTCGTCTTCTTGGCAGCTTTAGTTGGGATGGACAAGGAGGAGAAGGTTAAGGTCATTGATCATTTGGCTAAGCAGATGGCTCCTGGTGCTATATTGATGCTGAGGAGTGCTCATGGAGCTAGGGCTTTTCTCTACCCAGTGATTGATCCTTGTGATCTTCAAGGATTCGAGGTCCTCTCTGTGTTTCATCCAAGTGATGAGGTGGTAAACTCGGTTGTCATCGCTCGTAAATATTCAATGCCTATAAATTCAATCGATCATCAGCAAACTGGTCTTGGCTCCATGATAGTACTGCCTAACAAGTGTTGTGAGATCCTGGCCTTCAATCCCCTCAGCCATGTTACCATGGTTGAAGAGTTGGCCGTTGAGGAGCAACACTCATAAACTCTCTATCCATGTGTTCGCCCTTAATATCCTCTTATATTATGCACCAATTGAGAATTGATCTCTAATTGCATCTTGTTGTCTCATGAATGTCTAACATATGTATGCATGATTGTCTTCTACTTTTGTTGTATCCTTCCGAATTTGTGTCTTTTGCTTTTCAACTTCAATGAATAAAATCATCTATTTCAAACTATATCTCCAAAAATTACTCTCTTTTTTTCATTCAAGAAAAGATTCGAACTCCAAACCAGCCATTGATTGAGCTACAAGCTCATTAATGGTACTTTATGTGTGCTATGGCATCAATAAATTTGTCCCTTGATGGATGTAAATAAAAGCAAGCACGTCTTTTCAGGTTCCTGATCTTCGGTAGTTAATTGCCAAGTTCATCTTCTATTCATTCCAACATAATAATTTCCATTTTCAACAGTTTTATGACCTCAAAAAAGACATCCAATTAATTCCACATAAAAATCAAAGAAAAATACTGCCCTTACCACTAATTTATCATTTCCTACTCTCCCTTTCCATTATTAGGTTTAATCAACATGTCTTAATTATATTGGATTCGGCGATACTAATTTTACTGGGAAAATCGGTAAATCCAATGGAAAAGTATTCTGGTAATTAACGTTGGCTTTATTTTCTTGGGTTTTGTAACAATGGAGTCTATTGCCATTGACAAATTAATTAAGCTGCGTGACATTATGTGAAAGGACTAGCTAGTGGTATATGGAAGCAACCAATTACAGAAGCCTCCCACATTGGCTTACACATAATGAAAAACAAAAAAGCTAATTAAAAATCAAACCTTACCTTGCAATAGTTATGTTTTGACTTCATGAACAGTTTAAATCCAATTATACGTGGAGAAAAACAGTCCAACATTATGATGACATCAATTTCATCCCATTTTGTTTCCTCTTTTTTTTTTTTCCCCCATCATCATGTAGTTATTGTTTTTGTTTGATGTACCACAAGGGGCAATAGCAAAAAAAAAAAAAGATGCAAAGAAAAGAAAACCAAATTGAAGGAGACTCCTCTTTTGTCTGGTTTTGCAAGCATCATGACATCAAGTTTGTTTGTGAAGGAAAAAATTGTTTAGTCAGTTTGTTCAATATATGGCATGCTAGACTTGTTTAGAATTCCATGAATTGAATTTAATTTAGAAGGTTAAATAATTTCTTGCGTTTTGAATTTTTTTAAAAATATTAATATAAATTTTAAATGAAATTCAATTTATAAAAAAATAAAAAAATAAATTAGAGGAGGGACCTCTGATTTACTAATCTCTTTGAGATTAACATTAAAAACAATATTGTAAACATACTCGTATGTTAACAAATACCTTAATTATTTTTACTTTGTCTCTCTCACATGCCTTTTTCTTTCCATCCAAAAACCCTTGACAATATAATATCCTTTCTTTCTCTACTTCACATCAATCCCCCGTAACATATTTTTGTTTGTTATAAGGTATGTTATTAATCTTTTATTTTTTATATATTTTTTTGTTTTTACCCGAATCTTTCCTTTTTTTAACATGTATATTTTTCAAAAACAAATTAATAAATATTTAATAAACAATTAATATAAGATATATAGATCTATTTATATCTTTTTTAAATATCTATATTTTATATCATTGTAAATAAATACAAGGGTTCTTATAACAAAAATAAATGATTTCTAAATTAAAAGTAAAATAGTCAAGATTACTAATCTAATTAATTTTTACTAGTATTTCAAACAATATAATTAAATTCAACCTAGCAGTTTAGTAATTTATTTTAAACATAATAATTATAATATATTATCAATTAAATTCAAATTTATTTATAAATTCAATTCAACATATAATTCAATTTAAAAACATGTATTTATCACATAACAACACCTAAGAACAAATTGCTATCAGGGTATGGACGCAGAAGTTTAACAATTCAAAATGCACACAAGTCGTTAGATTATAATATTGAAGAGGAGACCCGTTTATAATTAAACCCCACCAATTAATGGTCCTTTTATCTTGATTTTTTTTTTAATATTTAGCTCTATTTTAAGAAAAAAGGCATGTAGGATAATATTTGTAAATCATGTCTTTTTTCTTTGAAGAAAACATAGATGGTGTTAGGCTAAACACGTTGGCGTGATCTTGCACAACCTCTTCCAAGTCATGAAGAACTAGTCGTTCTAAAGAACCTGTAAGTACCCCCACTGCTTTAAAATATATAGAAAATAATAAATAAATCATAGTTCTGAAACGACGAATTGCTTGTACAATAAATCTTTTTTTATAATATAGAAAACATGTTTCCCTATATTTTTTGTTTTAAAATGATAAAAATTTATTTTAAAATTGCTTAAAAATATACTTATTTTATATTTTTATTTTCATTCATGTAATCAACGTGTTTTTATCATTTTTATATCTGTTTTTTTAATTCTAAAACACTAATTAAATAAAAAAAATTCTCATCTAAGAAGGCATTGCATGAACAAAATCAAATATTGGTAACTAGTTGGGATGGACCAGAAGAATTGGCCAAAACAATCCCACTATTTGTATAAATAAAACAACCTAAAATGAAACTTGTTAGATTGACTTCTATATTACTACAATAATATGGTTTTAGAGTTAATAATTACTTTTTAAAATATATATTTTTAAAAAATACATTAAAATAATATTTTTTATTTTTTAAAAAAATATTTTTGATGCTAGCACATTAAAATAATATGAAAATATCAAAAAAATAATTTGAAGCAAATAAAAAAATAAAAAAAATTTAATTTTTCTTAAAAATACTTTTAAAATATAAAAATAAACGAACTCCAATAAAAAGCTATAATTTCTTTGTTATTTGTTTCATATTGTTTATCATCCATGTGATGTTTTACTGTTTGGGATTAACTAAATGAATAAGTGATTATCATGGCTATTATCAGAAGAAATACGAAATTTTTAAGGCCCAGGTACTGAAAATGATTAATCCAATGAGCATATAAGAAGGCCATCACGAACAATGGAGAGCTTGAAGAAGAAGAAGAAGAAGAAGAGGCCCCAAAACATGCTGGTCCTAGTGGGCTCTATTGCATTTGTGGAAAAGAGCTGAAAGAAGCCCAAACACTTGCTAGCTACTTAGCTGGTGCCTAGTAGCATACTAGCATTACGAGAATCCAGAGGAGCCGAAAACATTTTCTTTGGAGTTCAATCTTGCAACTGCAAAAACTTTTCTTCAGGACAATTTAATCACATCCTTGATTCTTCTTACAGATTGTTTGAAACTAATACTATGTTAAAATTGATTTCTACTCGGATCTTAAGTTTCAAAAAGGTCTTGTTAGAAAAACAGTTTCTCTTCAAGAGTTCAAGATTGTGGTGGATCCCAGACAAGGCATCCATTCAACACAAAACGATGAATAAAGAGGCTCGATCACTATAAAAATGAGTGGGAGACAATTTATTCACCTCTCTTTGATGGATTATTGGATAGACAAACATTTTTAAAAACCTAAATTTTTTCTTTTTTGTATAGCAAGTCAGAAAGATTGATCTTTGATTTGCTTTAGTACCATTTTGAAAGTCAATTCTAGATAATTAAAATAACTTTTAACATGGAAATCTCTGAATCTAAAATTTCATTTCATTGATGATTAAAACCAACTACAAGTAAAAGCTTGGTGATTGGCTCGGTGGTAAAAGGCATGCTTCCTTCTTTATGTTCAAACTTGAAACTTGTAATTTGAAAAATTTATTAACCTGAGAAGGGAATTTAGTCTTGATTTACAAGCAAAATGATCCGAAAATACTCTTTAACGTCAAAAAATAAAATAATACAGAAGGATCGGTCCTGCTACAAGGGTTACAAGCACCAGCAAACAGAAAGCAAGCTTAACAGTTTACAACTGCTAACTGATATAACTCCAGTTTATGCACAAAGCTGATCTGAGATTTCCTTTAACGTTACCAAGGGAATTCCTGGTTTTCAGCATGATAGGATTAAAGCACAAACATGCATATACAAGAGAAAGCTAGTTCATGTTGGTCACAACTAAGAAACCAGAACTGCTTTGTAAGAATTGGAACCAATGGCTTTAAAACATATACGCAACTTTACGTAGATAGCTTTACAAGTATGCAAGTTATAGAGGAGGAGGAGGAGGAAGGGATACCAAATTGGAGTTTTTTATGTCCCAATATCATCACCAACAATACCATAGCATATTGGGGGGGGGCCCTGGGTCGCCGCTGACACCATCCATGCGAGGAAACCTCATATCTTCAGATGGTTTCCAGTGCCGCTTCCGCTGGTTGATAAACCAATTGTTAATCTGCTTTTGATCTAGTCCTGTAATCTCTGATAACTTCGCTTTCTCCTCTTCCTGTTATACCATGACATCCATTCACCCTGGTTAGGCTTAAAAAATTATCATGAAAGGCAATAAGGAAAGGAACGAGCTTCCATAAGCTTTCATGACACTTTAGCTATTGCAGATCAAGAGTGCTGGATTAAGATTGAACTGTGGACTAACCCTGCTGAAGATGGCTGATAGACATGCTTGGGCAACAATTTGTGACTGGAAGTTATGAAATGTTAAAGTTTCTAGATTATAGCTTCAAAGAAGTACATATAACAGAATATTGACTGATAAATTGGGGTTGAAGGATAATGAAGGGTTATTCCGAGATAAATGCATCTGCACGTTATATAGTTTCGAGATAATGAAGGGTTACTCCGAAACAAATGCATCAGCACACTACAGAGTTTCACCTTCTACAACTTATTTCTGGATGGATTTTCACCTTCTGCAACTTTTTCAGCAAAAAGATTTCAAATATCGGTGCTGTATATTCTACATAATAATTCTTCAGAAGAAAACATGAACCAAAGCAATGCCAAGATTATGTACTTTCTATCGTTTTCAGCTTGCAAACCCAATTATATTATGCGCTGAATATCCTTCAAATAGAAATCGCTTTCTTGCTAAGATATACAAGAGACTTGAATATTTCTCGTGAAACTTGTTTCAGTGGATGTTTTGGTGATAATAATCCAAGTATGTAATAGTTAATTCAACTAATAATATCTCTCTCCATCGATATCTCCTCTCTGTGCTCTCTCTTGCCTCAACATATCATGAACTTGTGGGACAAGTAATATAGCACATGCATGAGACATTTGTAAGAAAACCAAGAGAATAACAAAATGTAGAGTGAAAAGAAGTAGGAATAATCAGATTATAAGGTTATAATGATCACCGTAGGATATGGCCATCTATAGTGGTGGTTCCACCAGTCCAAAAGCGTTGTCCTTGCATCCTTTGGTAATTTTCCTTTCTTTCTATTCTTTAGGAATTCCTTTCTCAAGTTGCTAAGATGAGCACTGTACTTGCGCATGAGCATTCCTTTCAGATTCTGCTCTTGTGAGCTAACACCTGTTGTTTCTTGACTTTCAGATGCTTCAACCTCCCCACAGCTTAGCTCCTCCTCAGAAGTCCCTGCTGGCTCATCTGCTATGAAACCACAAAGACAGTACAGTGTAGTTAGACTTTTGCATTGAAAAACCAATAAAACATTAAGCAAAAACTTTAAAATTAAGATCAAACACTTTTCATGTCACAAGGCTGCATCTCTTGAAATGATAGAAATGAAATCCATGGTGGTCATTTATAGGTTAATCTACCAGATCCCCAAAGGAGAAAGAAACGGCTTTATCAAGCTACTGGAAAATTACAAGCAAGATGTTGAACATTAACAAGCTATCAATCATCTTCCAGCGCCATAGGTAATAGTAACTAGCTGAGATAGAATTTTGCTAACACAAGTTTAACATCAACTTTCAGACACCTCCAAGCTCATAAATTATGTAGAAACTAAGCAGCAAAACAAGTCCTTGTTGTTAAGAGATATAATCTAAGGTTTTTGGGAGCACAGTTGCTTGTCTTCCAATAATACTGTAACACAGGACGACCAAAAGGTACTGATCTACTTAAATGCAATGACTACTCCTGCTTGATTTAAATATGCTCTAGAGACTACACATGTTGCTTGCAATTCTTCAGTATCTGTTCTATCAAGGCCCCAAGAAGTGACAGCTTCTCATTGAATATATAATGGCATTGCAGCTGCAAAATTATGTGTTTTGCATCCTGACAATACAATGCTGCCAAACAATAAGAAAGCTGTTCCCGTGTGTCTTAACTAGTGCAGTTTTGGACAAATCTTACTATGTAATGCCAAATAAATTGAACCTAGGATTATATTATTTACAGTCAAAAGCATGCTTTGTACAATTTCATGGCATGTGCCTCCTGCATACCATTTTTTTTACCATGCTAGTTCCTTCGGCAACTGACATGAATACAGAAAAATAATAAAACCATGAATGGAAGAACAAAATATGAGAAACAAGAAATGTTCACAGGATCAAATTTCAGTTAACATGACAGATTAAACACATACGAGATTCCAGGCGTAAGCAATTAAGATGGAATTCTGAATTGAAAACGATGCATAACATGATATGCTACCATTGAAGAGAAACTTGATTCAGAGACCTTGTATTCATTCTGTAAAAATTAGAAATACATCAACATTTCATAGAAACTTGTTTTTAAAACCATAGTTAATAAGCATATATTTGAAATCAAATTAAAAATACATCTGCTTATGTTTAGGGTTAAAACTTTATTAGAAATTATTCTCTAACAAAAAATACTTTAACATAAAACATCAACTTGATTAAAATAAATTGTAGACGAATAAAATATTAATTTTAAAAAAATCTTGATTGGCATGTTTTGTAAACTCAAGAACTCTCTATCCCACATTGAAATATTACAAAATTTTCTCGTAGCTTATATAGAATGAAACTGAAAAGTAAAAACCAAACTCATAGGAAACCAAAGCTTTTATAAAAAAGGCCCTAGGCGAAGTTAGATTTTGACTCAAGCCGCTAATTCCCACCATTTATCAGCCTTAATGACCAGTCATAAAACAACGGATTATTTGTATGTTTCTATACGGTTCTGCCTTATTAAATGTGTAATATATTACATCAACAAACAGGAAATAAAAAAACAAACAATCCTGACAACGAAAATATGTTTTTGCACAACGTCATTTTCATCAAAATAAGTAGGACCAACTTTAGGTAGGGGCCCAAAATAGAGCAGAAGATCATGAATGGTAAGGACAGCACATGGTGTTTAATTACTCATAGAGAATTCCAACAATTCAACTCATCAATGATCAGTAAAACTATTCTTTTCAACAAGCACAGTAGCAAAAGTTTGATCTCATTGTACCTCTCTCAGCATTCATTTTGATTTAAATGCATATATAGTAGAACAACATTACCCCTTTTAACAACTAGCTAGTACAACTATAGTTAGGTGCGAGTCGATCATGGAAACCAGTGTTGGAAAACGGCACAGTGCAAGAAACTTTACCTGAGCCATAATCAAACATCTTTGTCAATGTCCCTTTGCAAAGACTACTAAGCTGTGATTCTATGCTACTCAAGAACGTAGCAGCCTCATCAAATGGCTTGGACAATTCCTCCTTGTATCTACGAAGAACCTCACAGTATGATTCCTTGAAAACCAGCAGCAGTTTCAGTGGTTATTCCAAGAATAAAACTACTAGACAAACAAATTATTATTCCATTTGGCTGCTTAAAAAGAAAGGGAAAAGGAAGCACAACACTTAGAATCTCATAGCTTGAAATGTGAAAGGGAAACAAAAAGTTCGAAGTTTTTTTTTTTTTTGCTTAATTTTCTTGAGAATCAAAGGAACTTAAATAGAAAAGAAATAAAAAAAAAACACAAAAAAATTAAGAAATAAGACAAAACTATGGGTTTCAAAATATACCATGAACTCATCAAGTTCTGGATCAGCTCCTATCTCATAGAAAGAATTGATTTTGTAGTTCCCTCTGCCTATGGCTTCAAGAAGAGACACCATTTCTGGAGGAGCACCAACCTTCAAAGCAAACAAAGAAACAGAAAATCACTCAAAAGCTCAAATTTGACACGATAGGTTTCCATTTTTGTTCCTTTCATGTTATTCTTTTCTTCCCCATTAACAAAAACTTCTTTAAAAAAAATAGAAAAAGGGGTAAAGTTTAGAAGCTCAAAGATTATGCGATGATGATGATGATGATGATTATAAACCTTTTGGCACTCTAAATGTGCAGATACTAGGTCTGGATAGCGAGGGTGATTAGCGATCTGGGTCTTGATTGCATCATACATATCTGATCCAGTGACTTCTCTATGACCATGACCAGCTTGAAGAAAACTACTAGCATGACTGTGAAATTCAGTGGCAGTACTAGCAGTAGCATCAGTAAAGTTTGCAACAGGCAGGTTTTCAAGCCTGACAGTATCATCTGGTGAGCTAAAAAATGTAGGATTAAACCTATAGAATTCCTCCATGAAATTGTTTGCTAGTACACGAAAAGATTGTCAAGAAACTTATCAAACTAGAATTGTAATAGCAAGAATATTAGCTTCGCTGATCCTCAGGTGACTAAAACCTTTTTATAGAGAAGATCTTTGAGAGAGAATCTAACTTCTAAGCACTTCAAGATAAAAAAAAGTCAAGTTATCAAGAATCCCGAGAGAGAGAGAGAGAGAGAGAGAGAGAGAGAGTCTTTGGCATTGAAAAATACTGTAGTAGGGATGACCTGTGATCCAGGTGATAATATATATGAAAAACCCAAGAAAGTTATCAGCAAACAGTGTAAACCCTCATTAAAAAACACCAACAACTTTAAAGAACAAAAACAAAATGATCTAGTTAGTTTTTCAAGTAACAACAGTGAGAGCGCGCGCGCATCCCATCCTCTCCAATGCCCAGACTTCGATATATAGTTGAAAGAGGATCTTAGTTAGTCAATGAATGAACCAGAGCAGTAGAAAGAGAAAGAGAACATGCAAGAAGCTCTGCTATAGCTACAACTATTATGAACTTCGAAAGTAACCCTGAGGCTCAGGTAGGAAAAAGACCAGACCTTTTTTTTCCAAGAAGACCTAGGATAAAGTGGAGACCACACACATACAAAGACAGAAAACAGTGAGTAGAAGTAGCAGTGACTGGAGAGTAGAGAGAGGTGATAGCTGAAAAAGTTCACATGTATTAAATTAAAAGAAAAGTTTAACTATTTATTCAGTCCCTAATATTTAGAAAAAAAACAATTCAGTCCCTTTTGTTTCAAAAGATATTAATTGACTTCTTAACTCGTTGATCTCTTAAATTTTGTAAAAAAACCTCATGATACCTTTGGTTTTTTAAACTCCTAAAAGAAGAGAATTACCACATCCACTTCTCTCTTGTGCAAATAGTTCTAATTAGATAGCTATAAATCGCTGGACTATATGGATAATTTTATATGGATATTTATAAATATATTGAATAGGATTAAGCTCAATTAGAGACATAGGTTGCAGAATGATCGACATAATAAAAAAAATCATAGCTTTTTATTTGATTATTATTCAATCATGCTTAAATTTTGTCAAGAATTATAACTTTCAAATTAGGTCTAGAATGTGCTTTCTAGGCTAGTTTTGTTTATTTTTCTCTCTTTTTTTTTCTAGTTTGTTTAGGATTTTTTTTATTTTCTGATTTTTTAATTTTTTGATTTATTTAAGGGGTTGTAAACTTTTTAGAGGGAGAAATTATTTGAAGAGAATATATTCAATAATAAATTTTAAATTATAATTTTTATTTATGGTGACCCTATCCAAAGAATTTTATGAATTTTTTATGTTGTTTCTACCGGGGTAGAGCTTAAAATATATATAGATAAAATAATAAAAAGAGTTTATTGTATCAAAACTAATAATTTAACCATGCAAATACCTCATATGTTATTATGGTTTCTTCTGCACCAAGCAAGATGAGAAGAGAAAACACCATGGAAAAGAAACTAAAACAACATGATTTGTTCCACCTAAAGAAATTATAAAAGGACTAGGTTTCAAAATTAAAGGAATCATGGAAATATTTGTGAGTATAATGGTAGTTATTTTTAAAATTATTTTTTTGTTAAAAAATATTTTAAAATAATATTTTTTTAAAATTATTTTTAACATTAATATATCAAAATTATCTAAAAATATTAAAAATATATTAATTTTAAATCAAAAAATAAAATAAAAAATAATTTTTTTAAACATAAAAACAATCTGAGAATAAATCATCTGTTGCTTAGACAAAAAGAAAAAAAAAGACTGGAGTATAACTTAGTTATAGAGAAATGATTGATGCAGTTGGTTGCACGTTGTTGACACGGTACGGGGAGTAACAGTACAATGATAATGGTGAAGCAGCTCCCGTGTTTACAGATGACAAACGTGTCTCTCTATCGTCCCAGTAGCAGTGGGCAGGTCAAACTGTGGCAGGCATATTCAAATTTGACAGAACTCGAATTCTCTTTAATGGCTAAAAGAAATTGAATTTTGTGGGTTTCAAGAGCGGGTGTGGCACAGTGATTTCGTACAGTTTGGGTACCATGCTCTACTGTTTCCACCCTCGTTTGAGGCCATGAGCTCCATTATTGGGTCATGCCAGAGATGGTGTGCAATGGGGTCATCCTTTAGGTTCTTACTTTTAACCTTCTTATAGTTTTGTTGCTAGCAAACTTGCTGGTTATTTTTAAAAAAAAAAAACCATTTCAATCTAAAAATTTAAGTTATTATATAAGATTTTAGAATATAATTTATACTATTCTCAAACATACTTTCTTAAGTGAAAGATTTTTAAATTTGAAATTTATATAAGCTAATATTACCTTGTATTTCATTTTTATTAAATAAATAGAGATAGTGAGATTCGAACTCGTGACCGCTTGGTCATCAAGGCTTTGATATCATGTCAAAGAACTATCCCAACCTAAAAGCTTAAGCTGTTAGGTGAGATTCTAAAATATAATTTATATTATTGTCTAACACTACTCATCGTAGCTATTGAATTTCCTACATCAAAGTTATGATCATTCTTATTTTTCTCTACCAAAAACAATTTAATTAGAACATTCGTTAAAATAATGTGTACCTTAATGTTGGTTATTCCCAGAGAGAGAGAGAGAGAGAGAAAAGTGATTCAACTGGTTAAATAAATAAAAAGAAGAATGATGCTGAACTGGCTGTAAAGAGCTCAAATTGGTCAAGTCAGATTATTCAAATCCTCATCAAATTCTATCTTGAATTGGTTTGAAAATCCCTTTTTCAAGCAACCAAGAACTTGTCGCTTCCCCTGATTAATGAAGAAAGATACCATTATAAAACAACAAGTTTGGTGGATTCAAGCTATAAATCATTAAGCAGCAAAGAATATGATTAGCAGTATCTGCAAAGTGGGAGAGATAATTAAGGCAAATCTTTGACTCAAAAGAGTAGATTTGTTTA
>Ga0307514_10003485_pt1 | contig 15084 bp, 25 predicted proteins | sample 16_EM_MG_FD_203088 | JGI IMG/M metagenome (GOLD analysis project Ga0307514, IMG submission 203088) | Populus trichocarpa ectomycorrhiza microbial communities from riparian zone in the Pacific Northwest, United States - 16_EM | ecosystem: Host-associated > Plants > Roots > Unclassified | place...
GACTGCGACCATAGCTGAGGTACCGCGGCTTCGAGGACGGACTCGACGCGAGCAAGACGGGAGTGAACGTCTTGATCCGGCTTTCCAGGGCTGTAAGCTTTGCATAGCTCGGGAACTTTCCGCGAAATGCAGTGTGAGCACGGAATTTGTCTATCACACTTCGGACATAAGTTGGTATTGCGGTGTGACCGGGTTGTGGTAAGTCTCACCTTTTGTTTTCGACGATGGCACTCTCCGCAGGAGTAGCTGGGGGTTGATTTGAAATGAGTTGTGCATAGCAGGAGATGGCAATTAGATAAGCTATCCGTACCTGGCCCTCTTCCTGGCTTTCTTGGACGAGCTCGCACTAGAGAAGTCCTCTTGAGATTTTTTCCTCTTAATAGAGGATTGTCTGTCCATGATGACGAGAGTTGATCGTGGTAAACGTAGAAGAAGTGACCCTCGAGTCAGTAAGTCTGCTTATACGATCAAGCACCACGACCGTGGGACCTGGACCGACAATTGCCGAAGACGACCATGAACGGTTTGCCAGCTGAAGATGATGAACCTGCATGGCGCAAGCTTAAACTCACCCTTGAACGCCCCTACACGGATGACCAGGGGAATCCCATCCGTCAGTTACTAGACGTTACCCTTGAAGGCGAACAAATCTACGAACCGTACGCGCACGTCCTTCGTACGAATACCCGCTCATCCCACTCTCCAGGGCCCCAGATCCCAATAAACAGCTTGCAGAAAACATCCGGAGAGTGTTTTCCGAGCGAGGTCACGACTTTTTTGAGAAGAGGGATGCTGCGAATGGGAGGATTGACATCGGGATCTCTAACGAGCTCGATGACAACGAGCACGAAGAAACCGGCACAGAAACCTCGAATTCGTCTACGCAACCCATGACTCCGGAACAACTTTTCAAAATGCGGTCGGATATCCTACCACGCCTAGAGTGAGTCTTCGGTCACTCATACATCGCGCTTATTTCTAATTTTTACTTCCCAGTATCGCTCTTGGAGAAATGACCGAGGCCAGAAACTTGCTGCTGCTTCTATTGTCGTCTGTTTCAGTGAAGGAGCCCGATGGAGAAAATCCGCCAATTCCTAATCTTCCGCCCAAGGCGCTTACGGCAACCACTGTGACCAAACCCCCGCCCATACATTCAGTTCAGACTTTTGATGCACAACTGGTCATAGGAAGCAAGGACGAATCGCTGCGGAAAGCCGCCAATTTGTTCAAGACCACCGCCGCCACAATGGAGGAATCCAGACTTCATGGAGAGCAGTATTGGGCGAACGCTCTCAAAATTCGGAAGGACAATTGGGGGCTGTTACCTGCACCGCTGCCGTTCGGATCGTTTATGGGGAAGGGTGCGGATAAGACCTCGAGCGACTTCTTGGTGTCTTTCGGGATGGAAGAATGTCAGTTTCGTGTGTGTTCTCTCCTCGAATATCCCATTGAACCGACACCCAGCGCCTGCGACGTTCAGACGTAAAGCAATCGGTCATATGGCAACCTATGGTGAAAACACTTCCAGTGCTCTGGTTTACCCACACCGTCAAAATACAAGGTTGAGGGTCACACTAAGGTTGACCGATCACAACGGCGTTAAACGATCGTTCTACAATAAAGTCGTACTGGAGGATGAATCAAAGTTGTACGGTTCACTTAAGGCAGCTCAGACGGAGGTCGTTGAAGATGAGATCTTTTCTGTCCTCATCCGTGAGGCCAGCAGCCTACCAACCGCCTCAGCCCGGGTATCGGAACGTCTGATCGTAGTCGCGGCAGCCCATGGGACGGAATTAACTTTCGAGCTGGTTTGTCAATCCATTCATTCCGGGGTTGCCGATGCTAATTTCGTAGGTTGACAACAGCATGTTACCTCCAGGAGACGAACAAGATGGTCCAGAGTACAGTGGCTTCTACGGGGTGTTGTGTAGCCTTATCATCGCCGTCCTCAGGGTCTTGTTGGTAAGAGGCCACGGATACGAAAAGACGAAGCGTCTTGGTGGCTCTGAAACCTCACGAGCCAACCCCTCGAAGACTCCGGTGACTACCCAGCAACCTCACATCTTGCAAAAGATCACGGATCTCACTCAGTACCACGTCTTCTGCCGCCGTCTGAAGGAGGAACTGGATAAAACCGTGGAAACTCTGTCCAGAGTCGGTATCAAGACCCTTCTGAGGTTCAACCCTGCGGGAGAGTCAAGTCATCAGATCATAAAGCTACTTACGGAGAATAATGACCGACGTCTGGGAGGGGACGCTAGCCTCTACATGGATGAAAGGTATCTCTGTCTTGTTCTTCCAATACGACCATGGGACTAAGTATCCTATAGATATTCACTGCGTTTCACTTTCGAGTCACCTTCGACGCTGGCCGCTCATCTGACGAACACGACTCTTTCCATATCATCTATTCCCCAGCTGTGCCAACTGCTATTGGACGAGACGGAGCGATTCCTTCTTGGGAGAATATGCGAGGTTGGTCGGGAACTTTGTGAACCAGTCAATGGAGCGTGGTTTTTGGATCAGCTAACATCTAGAAGTGTTGGTCGATGGGAGGGTAATGTCCTGTATGTCGGTCCTTATTCTCTTTCTGGAGCAACTAATCACTGTGGCGCAGCGACTTCCGAGTAACTTTCACCACAGAGCCTGTCACAATACGCTGCTCCGCTCACAAGTTGGAAGGAACTCACAAACTTGAAACAATCTTCGCAGCTTATGATGGGATTGACGGGCCACTCATCGAGTGGGTGTACCAAACGATCAATCGGGTACTCAATGGGTGACGCATGTCTCACGTATGGGATGTAATGAACAGTAGCTCGTAGACATACAAAGCAGTAAGACAGCAAATTGACATATTTACTCGTCGTCTTCGGCGGCAGCGTCGGCACCGGCTTTGAATGCCTCGATCTTGACAGCAATGTTTTGCTGCCGCTGCTCGTATGTGAGCCTGGTGGACTTGTGTTTTCTAGACTCTGTTGCCCAGTCTTGTGTCTTCTCTGTCGGTTTGAAGGTAGGATCTTCTCGTATAGCAGCGTAGGCATTGGTGAAGATCTCTTCGATATCGGCAGATCCAATGTCATCGGCGAGATAGGTCGAGAACTGCTTCTTGAACCTGGATGTAGACATTAGGTTGAGGATGCGGTGGTTCCTCGGCCTCTTACCTCTCGTCATCTTCCTCCTCCAAACTCTCCATGTACTCAGCGACGTGGCCACCGAAGATATACTTCTTCAACACCTCAGCGTCCAACTGCTTGCTTTCTGTGTCATAACCTGGGAAGCGCTTCTCGTTGTGTGGAATGTAGAGACCACCATCACTGGCACCCTTGAGAGCACCGAATACACGCGAGCCAGTAGAGGTTCGCTTCAGACCGACATCAAGGTAGACCTTGAATGGTCGGGGGGCGTCTTCATCATCGAGGGCCTCGGTCGTTGAGATAGTACCGTCAGGCTCTGCCACACCCTGGTATTTATCGGCGAGACCGAGTTTTGTCAGGGCCCGTCGGGCAGCAAGGAGGCCAGTCGCATAGGCTACCCGGGATTAGAATCACCCTCCGAGTTTCTGATGCATTGTGCACTCACCGGCGGTCCAGTTGGTCAGACCGTGGTTGATTCCGTATCGTGGGAGTTCCTTTGACCGGGCAGCAGTGAGAACGAAGTCCCCAGAGATACGGGCGTAAACGATCTGCACAATGACCTCCCTGTTGGTGAATCGGACAACAAGGCGGTATTTTGGTGCGTTGCTGTTGGGAATTGTCATCAGCATTTGCCCCGAGGAACCAGACCTGACCCACTATTTGTTCTTCGCCTGGGTAATCAGGCGTTTGCGAGCATAGTCTAACCGGGGAATAAGGTTATATGGTGAACGGTGGTGGACGAACACGACTTACAATCGGTCTTGCCCTCCCTTCTCCGACGGTATTTGACCTGGAATCGCGAAAAGTAGGCATCTGACTTGACCTTTTTGACGAACGGCATCTACAACGATATTAGCACGAACCCGATGACCTGTGAACCACTTGGCTCACCTTGATTGTCTTACCGTGTACGAGTGTGGATCGGACCCGCTGCCGAGCGATCTTGTGAGGGTGGCTGGGAAATGCTTATGTAAACTGTACAGAACCAGAGTTACCAGGGTCGTGAGAAAAAATTACTGGAAGGAGATAATAGGTGCCACTCCGCCTCGCTGAGCTCAACCCTGGCAGCCACCCCCGCTTCGTGTTCCACGATGAGCAACCCCTACTACCAGCAATACCAACAGCAACAGCAACAGCAGCAACAATCCTACGATGTAAACCCATATCATCAGCCTTATCAAGGTCCAATGTACCCCGTTGCCGGATCCTCTTCCGGCCACACCGCTCCTGTTCCCTCGAATGCATACGAATACGATGTCGGAATCCTCGCCCAACAAAGTGTTTACGTGCCAGGAGCAATGATTGACAAACGTGGTGGAGCAGGTGGGAAGCTTGCCAAGGGCGGTAAACGCACAACGGTTTTGAGGAAGGGTGCTGGGACTGTGTACGAAGACCAGACGTTGCTGGAGTGGAACCCAGGTGAGAATTGTGCCAAGCCACCACATCGGAGCTGTGCTGATCGTGTATCCAGCTTGGTTCCGTTTGTTCGTTGGAGATTTGAGCAACGACGTTTCTGACGACGTGCTAGCGAACGCATTTATCAAGTACACCTCCTTTACTAAGGCTCGCGTGATCCGGGATCGGCTCAGTGGGAAGGTACGATAACCTCAGGGGGTTCTTTCAGGCTCCGGGACTCAAAAGACCTTTCGCAGGCAAAGTATGGTTTCGTTGCTTTCTCTGACCCTGAGGATTTCTTGAAGGCCTGGAAAGAAATGGACGGTAAGCTCGTGTCATCACCATGCCCGCGTTGGTCCTTATGATCACCTCCCAGGCAAGTACGTTGGGAATCGCCCCGTTAAACTAAGGAAGGCTGACAATCCCATCAATCCTGTGGAAATTGGCCACCGGAAAGCGCGTCAACTCGAGAAGGAATTGAAGAAGAACAGGAAGAAGCCATATTAATGGCGGATTCCCTCGTACACAAGGAGAGTGTCATGTCCCAATGTTGGCCACGTTCGCGCTCACCAGCTGGATTCAATGAAATCTTTTTCAAACCTAGAGCTCTTACTTCGCCAAGTCTTCGTACTCTTGGGGGATTCCTATGTTGTTCTTCACTTTCCTGTATTTCATATATTGCAACTTTCACAATACATATCCCATCATGCTCACCCACAATCTGTGATCGAGGTGGACGGACCCGTGGTAAAGCCGAGCTCTCAACGTCTACCACGTCCTCCATCTCAACTGAGTACCAGGCCACCTTCAACATGGACATCGACAAGCTGTTCAAGGTGCACCTAACGTTCGCATACGTTGAAGAGATGCTGAACCGTATTTACAGGCTCCAAAGCTCCCGACTGGTGGCAGCAAACGTCGGATGCCCGACGCGCCCACCCCCGACATGATTAAGAGGATGAGGGTGGACGAGGAAGACACCGAGATGCGTCACTCTGGCTCTTCTCCGACACCGCGAAAAGCCATGGTAGAAGACGTGGATGAGGATGGAGATGAAAGGATGCAGGACGAAGAGTTTGCACCCGGGAATGACGCCGATTATTTCGCGGAAGAGGATGAGGATGGGCGATTCTTCGGCGGCGGATTGACTTCCGAACAGAAAGATATCTTGAATATCTTCGACCAGGCCGGGAATGAAGGGGTGCAGGCCGATGTGAGTCCGATTGCTCGTTGTTTACTCATTCTGATTGTTCAAAACTCATTTCTAGTCGTGTGCATTAGGTGGAGGAGATGAACATCACCGGAATCCGTAAACTTCTCTTGAGACTGGAACGGGCTGCGAACAAGAACCAGGACCAGAGGTCAAAGTACCCCGACGACCCAACAAAGTGCGTCTCTTCGCAGTTATCTCTCTCGGGTGCATGGTTACATGACATTTCTAGGTTCATCGACTCGGAAGCAGACCTAGATAGTGCCCTTCGTGCACTTATGCCGCTTGCTCAAGTTCCCATCCTCGCCTATCCAGAGCTCGTGCGATCTGGTTCCATTGCCCGCCTTGTTGGACTTCTCAGTCACGAAAACCCGGACATTGCTATCGATGTCGTTGATCTCTTGCACGAACTGACAGACGAAGATAACGAGGCGAATGAGGAGGAAGATGAGGAACGCCGGAGCGCTGCTGTTAAAACCCTAATCGAGGCTCTGGTGAGATGCCTCCAATGCGTTTCCTGCTCGTTACTTACGCTCATGTCCAACAGTTAGAGAACTCGTTCCTAGAACTCTTAGTTGAGAACCTGAATAGGCTGAACGAGGTAGAGGAGGCTGACCGTCTCGGGGTTTTCCACGTCTTGGGGATTCTGGAGAACGTTCTCGCGTTCAATCCAGACATCTCGAAGACACTGATCAAGAAAACGAAGACCCTTTCCTGGACTCTGAACCGAATTCAGAATCCGGTGCAGGACGACAATCGAGGTTACGCCGCAGAGTTGCTCTCAATTCTCCTGCAAAACGATCGAGAAAACCGGCTAGCCTACGGGAAGAATGACGGTGTCGAGGTCTCATTGAAGGTCCTTTCTGTCGGTTATTTCAACTACTCTGTTCCATTTCCAACCAGCTGACCGACCGTTTAGCAATTCAGGCGGAAAGACCCCGCCGAAGGGGAAGAAACCGAGTTCATGGAGAACGTCTTCGATGCCCTGTGTTCCGCACTTGCGGAACCCGAAAACAAGCAACTATTCTTAGACAGTGAAGGTGTAGACCTGATGGTGTTGATAATGAAGTATGTCCCCACTGAATTTTCGTCCATCATCGCGCGTGACCTTGGATTGCAGGGAGAAGAAGCTCGCTCGGTCAAGGGCGATCAAAGCCCTTGATTATGCGATGTCCGGTCCTTCTGGATCTACGGCCTGCGAGACCTTCGTCGACGCACTTGGGCTCAAGAGCCTTTTTACGACTTTCATGGGGAAAGCCTCCAAAAAGGGCAAGGCAATCGATGCGCCCGCCTCTGAGGAAACTTCCCACACCTTGAGCATCGTCTCATCGCTATTCACAAACCTCTCCTCAGAATCGCCAGCGCGGATCCGCCTTCTTGCCAAGTTCGTGGAAAATAACTACGAAAAGGTTGACAAACTACTCGAGATTCGGGAGAGCGCACAGAAGAGGTTGACAGATACTGAGGCAGATATCGAAGGAGAGAAGAAGGTAACCACAGCTTGTGACCTCTGGCCCTCCTTTCCTAATCATGACCTCAGGAAATGATCACGGAAGGCGAAAAGCCCGGAGAAGACGAGGAAGCGCTCTGGTACCTCCGGCGTCTGGATGGCGGACTTTTCACTCTACAAACCGTCGATTACATTCTCGCATGGTTGACGATGGAAGACGATGGGGTGAGTCATATCCGGACAGGAGCCGCTACAAAAACTAACTTCGAGTCAACCCCAGGTTCTGTCGCATATCAAGCAAATGCTCAGTCGCAGGAACATGTCACTGCAGGATCTGGTCAAGACATTGGGAATCTATCATGACAATGTGGATGAACCAGAACCAACGGATGAATCAGCCCTCTCACAAAAGGACATCCTGCAGAATCTCATGGCTTTCCTCAGCGGCTCATGATGAACGATATGTACTCGGTTACAATTACATGCTACTAGCATCTACTTTTCATGTGAGCTAAACGACCCTGTCAAGGCGACGGAGGTGAACAGCATATCTAGCGCGCCTTTTGTCTTCATAAGTTCCTGTTGAAACTTGATTTCGAGGGAGATCTTCTTTCGCAGGCGAATAAACCATGAGTCTATCAGTGGGGATTGTCCGAGGACCGGCGAGTACATCTCTGTGGGACATCTTGTGATTTTGTGGTGAAAACGGGGCGGGGGATGGGACATACCAATCACGAGAGATCCGACGTCGCACACCAACTCCCCAAACCGCGGATCGTGAACGTACTTCACCAGCAAAGCCAAAACTGGCTCGAGGAGGACATCGTCACGACCAGCCAAAGCGGACCGCAGACCGTCTCGGTGGACAAGTTCTTGAATAACCGTAAACTTCGTTGTGGGTGGGACTTGCTGTAAAAGGACGGGATGTTGAATATGGCTGTGGTGAGACGATGTCCGGGCCCTTACCTTCCCCAGAATGGAATCGAGTGCAGCCGAATACTTGAAGGCTTTTAGAAGCTTATCGTACTCGCGTAGCTTTTTCTTCCGCCTGGCTTCGATGCGGAACTCATCCACATCACCTACTGGTTTCGATTTGCCCTTCTGCTTGACGTGGCCTTGACCGATATTCGGAAGCATCCCCAAGAATGAGTCGAAAGTGCCAGCCTTCAAGGCCGCTAAGGGTATGTCGAATTCGCCGGCGGCTGCTTCAGACGGTTTCGCCTGTCTCCGCCGGACAGAGAGCGTTCCATCTGACATTCCAGCAACAATATGCGAGTCGTCCGGCTGAAAAGAAGGTTGAATGGTGGGACGAGAACAGGGTCCGAGATGAGACTTACAGAGACGGCAAGAGATAATATGGGAGCGGGGTATCGCATTGTATGTACAACTTTGTACGTCCCGACATCGTACACCTTAACCATGTGGTCCAGGGATCCGGTCAGCAGACGGCTAGCATTTCCATTGAAGGCAAGGGAAGTGACAGTCTTCTGGTGGTTCGACATGGCACGCATACATTTCCCACCAGCTACCAGATCCCATACACGAAGAATTGGTCCTGCCGAGGACAGGACCACAGTACCAGAGGGGAACATGAGCACCTGTTCGGTGGGTGCAGTGCTTGAAGAGGTAGAGTTTTGACGTCCAAAGACCATCTCCGCTTCGCCACTCCGACCATCAAACAACCGGACGGTCCCATCGTAAGAACCAGTTAGCAGTAGATGTGGTGAGGATGTTGAGAACTGGCCAGACCGTACGTAGTCGGTATGCGACGTGAAGGTCGTGATTGCGCTCTGTGAGGGAACATCCCATAGTTTGACCGTATTGTCATCAGAGCAAGAAAGGACCTGAGTATGGTCTAGGGTTGAGAATTTGGCAACGTGCACGGGTTGTTTGTGGGAGTCCAATGTTCGAAGGATCGCACGAGAGTTCATATCAAATATCTATGCAAGTTCGAGCTTCAGTCATTTCAATGTCAGGTCGTAGGTCACTGTGAAATGAATACGAAAATACCTGGACCAAACCCGTGTCATCTCCAGCGATCACCAGTTTTCCGTCCGACCGAATGTTTCCGCTCCGTGCAACATCTTTGAATCTTGAAATGGTTTTCGTAACCTTCTGGGTACGAGGCGCATATATCTGAACCCTCGTCGCGGCAGTGACGGCATACCGATGGGGTTTGGAAGGGGAGAAATGGATGGAGGTCACCGGTGCATATTCCTTGATGAAGACTGGGTGCTTATACTGCCGCCAATACCGCGAGTCGTAGTTTGACTTGCTCGAGCTGATGTGAGGGTACTTCTTGACCACCACCGGTTGGTAGTCCATTTGGTTCGCGGTTCCGCAGGGAGCGGAATGCAAGTAGTCCGTCAGAGAGGAAAGAAAAATGGATTGCACGTGAGATCGACTCCGATCACACAAAATTGTAGCCAAGAATACGGTCCCAAAGGCGTATCGCCTCTTGTTTGAGGGACGAAATATCGAAAGAACTAGCACCACTCGATCCAATACCCCCGTACAGAACCTCCCCGTCGATGACGGTAGTCTCAACCTTGGTAGATAATACTTTGCTCATGTCAACTTGCATGATATCTTGATCCAAGACGATAAAGTCCGCCTTCTTCCCTTTCTCCAGGGAGCCGAGTTCGCGCTCGGAAAAGGACGCATACGCGGGATCGAGAGTCATTCCCTTTAAAGCCTCCGCTCGGGTTAACGCCTCAGATGGGTACCTGGATATGGCGTGAATCATTGGCTAAAAATGAAGGAGAGGCAGAATTACCATCCTCCTGGCCCATGTGGGCTGTCCCCGTCAACAGACAGACGAGACACGGCCGCATAAAACCCTAGCAATGGGTTGATGCCCTCGATAGGGAAGTCAGATCCCAAAGGCAGCACGTTAACACGGGAATTCCTACGGAAATGAGCTTTAGCCGCGCAACAATACATTAGCCACACTGACCGAAGCATTGTCTTGTAGGCATATGCGCCTTTGATCCTTTGGGGGCCCTGCAGGGGTTATCAGGGACATCGATTAGAACAAGACCTAGAACCTACCAATCTACTCTCCGCGTATCCCATATCGCTCGTGCTGATAGGTATCGTCAGTGATGAACAGTGCTTCCCCGAAAGCACCTACGCATGAGTCGGTTGAACGCTGTTGAGTACTGCAGAATGTTGGTCATGCATTGAGAAGGAGTAAAACAAACCCTACCGCCTAATCGTCCGGACCTCTCCAAATCACTGAGAGTCATTATTTGCGAATGCTCGATACGGGGTCTACGCTCCACCACAAACCCAGGTTCCATTGACTGCATGTCCTCGAAAATGTTCAGTACGATGTGGTTGGCCCTGTCTCCGATCGCGTGTACGTTCTGAAAATGGAGATCTTTGAGTGGGGAAGGAGAGTCGAGTGCTGTTTCTGTACATACCACTTGCCAACCATACCGCCACGCCTGCTCGATTTTCCTGCGCATGTCTTCGGGTTCAGTCGTAAGCAAGCCTGAAGTCGAGTTGTTATCCGAGTACGGCGCCAACAAAGAGGCCCCCCAAGATCCCAAAGCACCTAGAGATCGTTAGCGTCAGTGAGTAACTCACGCTCTTCAGAACTCACCGTCCATGAACAGTTTGACGCTTCGCACATTGAGCTTCCCATTCTTGCCGTAGTTGATCAACTGCTTAACCTCGTTCCATCCGTTGATATTGTCGAGTGAAGGGCCAGCGCGCATCAAATAAATCCTGAGCTACGAGCTTGGGCTATAGCCACATCTCTTGGTCAGAAAGCGCATTTCACGCACAGGTAACTCTCCTGTATCTGCCATTCTTTGCGCTATTGAGCATATGCACTGCGGGCATCAGGTTAAGCGGGGCTTACTCCTTGAAGAAGCTGATATATCGATCCTCTCCGCCAGCGTCATGAATGCTCGTAAGGCCGACTTCCAATGCGTCGCGCATCGCGGTGTTAAAGTAGTTCGCAACCTGCGCTGGGGTTAGTTCTGGAACTGGCACAAGGCCCATCGCGTTGTCCACAAATGTTCCTGAGAGATCCATCAGCAATGATGAAGGCAGGTCCGACGTCAGCGTTATACCTGTTGGACGACCGTCTTTGCCTCTGATGATTTCTCCTCCGTCCACATCCTCTGGTATTTTTCCGCCAGTAACCATCAGTTCTAGCACCGGTTTACTGACCCAACTTGCATGTCCATCCACTCTAGTCAGAACGATGTACTTTCCTGCGAGTTCAGGGTCGCTGGAGAGATCATCCTGGGAGTAATCTGAGTGCTACTGGGGTCCATGTGGTGAATTGGCAACATACTGCCGTCGGAAATTGCTTTGATGGCCATCTATTCTGGTCCCATCCCATACCCTGGATGAACACCGTTGGATTGTTGGCGACTTCAGGGTGGCTACGAAGGTACGCCTTAATCCTTGAAATAATTTCTGGACATTCGGTTGGACGCGCGGCACGGCATAAAGGGACACGGACGGACCTTCTATAGAATTCGAACCATCCAGCACAAGTTGCATCTTCCATCCATACTCAAGAATATGAGCGTGCGCATCTGGCGGTGAGTTAGCTAACGAATACTACGATCGTTTTCGCCATACCGGACAAGCCTGGGACTATGATTGATCCGGATTTCGTCTCATACACGGGTGCAATACCGGAGGCTGCACTGACGGAGCCTGTGGAACGGTCCATCGTCACCGGCTGTATCTCTTGTAACCGAACAGGAATCAACCTCTGGAACCAATCGCGACCAGTCTACCATCTTTGACTGAAATGCACTCCGCGGTTGGGTTGGTCTCATCGACAGTGTAGATTGTTCCGTTTCCGGTGGTGCAGACGGTGTAAGACGAGGGATATCTAACGCCATATACAGAACTCCAAGTATAGCGAGCAAGAGTCGCGGCCGTTACCCCAAACACAAAGTTGCGGACGAGACTCATTCGGAAAACACGTTTGACTTTGAGCAGGACGCGTCTGGGAGAAACTGGAGTTTACACACGTGACATCCCGTAATCTAGGCAATCATCGATCCTGGTCTTTTTTTTTTCCTCCTCTCCCGAACCACCACCAAAGGCACCCTCCGCTGTACTTTGCTTTGTAAATTCCTCCGCCATGTTGTTGTACAGTGATATCCTCACCGAGGATGAGATGTTCTCAGATGCATTCCCAGTGTGCGTTTCGATCTTTTACATCCGGCCTCCCCCCCGAGTGCTAATGCATAAACGGAAATTCAGGAAAGAGATCGACGATATTGTCTACGAGGTTAATTGCTCCTTGATCACCGTCAAAGCTGGTGCTGATGTTGACATCGGTACTGTGGATTCCAAATCCGGGGATCAGGATTCGCCACTGATGCTAGACAGGTGCTAACCCTTCGTCTGAGGACCAGGACGAGGCTCTAGAGGAAGGAGCCACTCAGGTTAACAACGTCGCCCATTCTTTCCGGCTCCAGACCACCTCATTCGACAAGAAGACGTATTTGACTTATCTCAAAGGCTACATGAAAGCCGTCAAGGCTAAACTCGCGGAGACGAAGCCTGACCGTGTCGAAGCCTTTGAAAAAGGAGCTCAGGTCTATGCCAAGAAAATCATCGCAAACTTCAAAGATTTTGAATTCTACACCGGTGAATCCATGAATCCCGATGGCATGGTCGCCCTTCTCAACTACAGGGTAGGCTAAAATTGTGCACCTACCATGAGAGAGACTGACCATTCTCTTTTCCCGCCGACCAGGAGGATGGCATTACACGTATGGATTTTACCCACTCCGGTTTTATGTGATACTGACCTCTGATCACAGCTTATTTCACGTTCTGGAAAGATGGCGTGAAGGAGATCAAGCTCTAGATTGCCTCTATTATTATACTATCGCTGTGCTACATAGCTACCACCACACGGATTTTACTCGCCTCAGGCGTACTCACTTACGCTCATTTCACGGAAGCAAAAGACAGATCAACCAATCGGATCTTCAAGCCCCGAGATTTGCTTACACCAGGAAGCGTGAACATATTGTCAACCAACTCGGTAAGACCCAACCGTCCGATGCTGTTATGGTATCTGGGGTTGCTTTTGGGTGTATTACCATCAGGTAAGAACAGCGTCGGAGGGTACCCGTTACTCGTTGGTGGAGGAGTGCCTTTGGATTGTGACGAGTTTCCCGCCGAGCAGCCCACGGCGTCGCTCGATCGGGCCTAGGATTTGCCTCGTTTGCAAGGACGGCCGAGGCGAGCGGCTTTGTGCCAGCATCACTGAACCGGAACGCTGATTGTCACAGAGATGCAATGAGATGCACATATGACGCGAGAGACATTGAAATGTGACTGGCGTGTAAAACGACGACGAGTGGTGGAACAACAAATATGAAACGATGCGACTGGAGGGGTGCATCAGGGAGAGGACGTCCCTGTAGCGGAAAGAGGTAGGGGACAGCAGCGGTAATATCTGAAGAACTCGAAGCAAGCGTTGTCGTTGTCGGTCGGATTCTGTTGTCCCTGGAACAGTTAATGCCCACGACAAGTAGTACCGTTTCGAGGAGCTCACGGCCGTCAAATGATTCACCGAGCCGGATAACCAGATCGTCAATTTCCTTGACCGTCGATCCGTGAAGAGAAACACCATCATTCACAGCCCCGAGCTTCTCGAATGAGTCAAGAGCGCGCAATGCCTCAGGTTTCGCGTCTTCAGGCCGACGTTGTGCACCCCCAAAGTACAGCCTGGAGCCGCGACACGTGAGCCAGAAGGTATGGGCCGTGCGACTTGACGTGTTGAACGTGAGAGTGTGCGTCATCAAACCTGTCTTTCCGGGAGAACAGGTCCGCCAGGGAGTGGTGAATCCAAAACAGTCCGATCTGCCAATTGAAAGAGGACGCGATTCCGAGGGCTATCTCAAAATGGTGGATGGCCGTCTCCATCTAGCCCTTGGAGTCATGTGTATCGCCAAGAAGACGGTGACCTCGGCAGACATAAAGTTGTTCGCCTTTCTCTGGGAGGATATCGATTGCGCGGGATGTGGCTTCCACTGCGGCGTCGAATTGTTCGCTGTCATACAACGCCCGAGCGAGGGCAATCAAACAACGTGCTTGATCCGCCGTATTGCCAAGTCGCTCGAAGATCCCCAATGCCTCCTTTGCACATTGTATCCCTTCTTCGCGGAGGTTTAGTAGCCTGATTGCCTCGGATAGGTCACTCAATGCTGGAGCAACCTTGTGTTCGTCCCCCCACTCTCTTAAGAGTTTTAAGGTGTAAGTAAGGAGCCGTTTTTGTTCCACCAGATTTCCGACCGAGTGAAACAACCATGCAAGCATTGCGTTTTGGAGGGGTAGTGGTTTGGGAGCGCCTCGATCTTTGGTCCCAGTATGACAAGATGGGACTTGTGGTTTTCTTGAGTTTCGCTAGTTGACGTGAAGACATCAAGCAGGTGCTCGACATTTGCATCCTCTGACGTGATCCATCGCGATTCCTCGAGGCTGGGATCGTGGGGATAAAAATCGGTTGACAACCGGGCAAAGTAATGTGTGTGAGTGTTCATAACCAGCTCGGGCTAAGAAAGGGTGGTTAGCGACGACCGCATAAGAGTACGCTGAACACACATTGAAGACCATGAAGGATCGTGTTAAGATCTGACTTCCAGCCGGCAATCATATCCTCGGAATCGAGAGACTTTGTGCCTCCCGCTTTGTTTTGATACTGTCTTTTGTATTTCCGCGACAGTCCTGCGATCGGTAACGTGGTTGGGGGAAAGGACTCGAGGCGTTTGTCTATGCCGTTCAAAGTGCACAAAAAATAATCACAGCGCGCGCAGGTGAGTCTCGCGCGCGCACAGCACTTCACACGTCGCGCGCACGAGTCCCACTCGTCGCACGGATGCCTAGGTTTCCCTAGGAGG
>Ga0307514_10003486_pt1 | contig 15080 bp, 15 predicted proteins | sample 16_EM_MG_FD_203088 | JGI IMG/M metagenome (GOLD analysis project Ga0307514, IMG submission 203088) | Populus trichocarpa ectomycorrhiza microbial communities from riparian zone in the Pacific Northwest, United States - 16_EM | ecosystem: Host-associated > Plants > Roots > Unclassified | place...
ATCAGTCTCAATGAAAACGACTACGGTCCTTTAATGGAAGCCATATCTCAGAGTTCGGTCGGGGTCGAGGAGGATCAGAAGTTACGGTTCCCGTTTACCCCGTTATCGACGATTCCGAGTGGCTTTCCTAAGGACGTGCTCCATATCCTCGTAAAATGTGGGTGAACTTATCCAGTGGCCTCGTCGTGACGTCGCTGATACCGCTTCCCGCAGGTCCTCCTAGTGAGTATCATCTATTACAACCCACTTATCTCTCGCTAATCGTCTATCACTCTCCAATCACTCCATATCGTCCAACATCGACCTCGACGCCGTCCGTATGCTTCGTGGTCCTCCAACGACTCGCGGCTCCATTTCCTCGCCACCGCCACCACCCCCCGGGCCATTCCTCATAGACCTTCCCTCAGGTGAGTCATCCAGCTCTGCTGACGCACCCCATTTATCCCTCGCTGATCGTCTATCACTCCCTACCTCCCCGCTTATCTCTCGCTGATCGTCTATCACTCTCCAATCACCCCGTATCGTTCAACATCGACCTTGACGCCGTCCGTATGCTTCATGCGACTCCAACTCCCTTGTCATCCAATACTACTACACTCTTTGTGCTAACGTGGCCCGCATATTCGCCCGCTCCATTTCCTCTGATCGTTTATCACTCTCCAATCATGGCCCTTCAACGACTCACTCCCTTCCGTACTCTCCAACAACTCCTTATCACACAATACTGCACTCTTGTAGCGCCCCCCGCAGGTGAGTCAATGAAGACAACGGTCTGTGGTACCGTCGCTGAGACCGTGCTGACGCGCCCCGTTTATCCCTCGCTGATCGTCTATCACTCCCTCCAATCACTCCCTTATCGTCCAACATCGACGTCTGCCCCCCTTGAACACAGACACGGAAGTCGATCCCTCTCGTCGGGGGGTGAGTCGCTGGTAATAGATTAGGCGCATCTGTTGACTTTGTGTTAAGCTCAAGCGATTGGCACCAGTTGACGGGGAAACTGATACCGGTGACGACGAACCACTTCGGAAAAGGGTTCGCCACTCCAACTTCATTGGTAAGCAGGTACATGCTAGTTTATGTCAACCCCACCCCTCACCAGCAATAGACCTCAAGCGAAAATTGACGCAGGGTATTGCTACGGATTCGTCACCATCAGGAATGGATATCAACGGAGTGGGATGTGAGTGTCCACTTTTTTACATCGGTTATTGGAGTAGTGTGGGTTGAGCCCACCGAAACCTCGGGAGATAGGATTGATAGCCTGAACCGCGAGTGCGTCAGGCTTTTGTGCCCGGCTCTGCTCGCCGGTAACGTCAGCCACGTTAATGATGGGTGCTCTCGCTACTATATTGGGTCCACCCCAAACAGCGTGCTGACACCGTTTCATTAGCTGTCGAACATATCGAACCACCCTCAACACGGCCTCAGCTTGGAGGTGAGTCCATCCATACACAGGTGGGTGGCGAAGTCGCTGAGAAATGGACCCGCTATCGTTCCCTCAACTGTTCGCCACCGCTCATTTCCACGCATGTTCTTGATCAACCGACCTCCACCGACGTTAGACCCAGAGTTTTCGGTATCAGACCTTCATGCCATGGCCTGGGGCAAACCGTGGCCACATCAGTCCGAAGGCGAAATCAACAGGACCGAAATCGTCGGGACCAAAACTAAGAACTCCAAAACCAACACTGGCTCACTCAGTGACAAAACTGGCCTAGACAATGACGAGGTGGTCAGCGCTCTCGCTGATATAGTCGACGTCCCCTCCTGCTTCAAATACCGATGCTTCAGGCAAATTCACGACCTTCAAGCTGCTCTCGGCGTGAAGCCTTTGGGCGATGTCGTTCTTGTCGTTCGTAAGGAGTATAACCAGCTCCGCAAGATATTGGAGGAGTCGCCGGGACATGCCGTAGTGACAGGCCACCCAGGGGTCGGTCCGTACCAAAGATGGTTTTAGTCTAGAGTCGAAAGCTAATTTCTATCCCATTCTTAGGCAAGACCACCTTTCTCTTTTACCTCCTGTTGCATCGTCTCGAAAATAAACTTCCGACTGCCATCCAACTCGGTAAGAATTCTTACTTCGTCTTCGACGAGCAAGGAGGCACAAATCTTTCTACCAATCTTGAGCTTTCACCGCGACTGCGCAAGTGCTGGGCCCTGGCCGACAGCAATCAACACATCGACCAGCCATGCGAACCTTTCCAAGGCCAAGCCGAGCGTGTCATCCAGACAACGTCACCAAAAGCAGAGAGGTGGAAGGAATGGTCAAAGCAGAAGTCGGCTTTTGTTCTCCTCTCAGATCTGCCCTCCGTGCCAGAGATAGCCGCGATTGTGTAAGTTGGCTTGGTGCTTAGTTGTCCATCTCCCTGCTCATGAAGCGCCTCACAGGAAAGAGCTCAAGCTTAATGTAGCTCCTGTTCTCTCCTTCGTGCACGAGTGGGGACCATCGACTCGGAATGTCATCCGCAGTATATCGTTTGCTGCCATTGGCAGGCCCGACCCCATCGTAACGGAAGCAGAATCTGCGGCGAAAAGTATATGCGATAAGGCATCGGCAAACCTCGTGCTCTCCGCCGGCGACGACACGGTGCAAACCGTCGGCTCCACGGTTTTTTTCCTCCGCCGCCGTAAACTGGATAAAGAACAGTTTGACTATAACAAAGATGTAATCAAGGTTTTCATCCCAACTCCACGGCTCATTAGCATCTTCGAGGAGCAACGCTGCAAAGCAGGGAACCACAGAGCCCTCGAGCTGTTTCAAGCGTTGAGTTCACATGCCCTCACCAGGACTGCTACCGGCTGGAGACATGAAATGGAAGTGCATAGGCGTCTCTGCACAGATGGGGCGGCTCTCCACATCAGCCGTAGCGACGTCACAATGGAAATCCTGCCATCCACTAATCTCCTCCCTGGCACAGTGTCTGGCCTCAAGCAAGTGAGTCAGGGAGACACCTTCTATTGGATGCCGTCTTCGTCAAACTTCCCGGGAGTAGACAGTGTTCTTGGTAGTATGGTTGATAACGAACTTGCAATCTTTACTATTCAGGCGACGATCGCAAATGACCACACGAGCCCGGCTGAAGGAATCACAAAGGTATGGAGAAATTTCCTGCCGAAGATTCGAGCTGGATGTACATGGCACTATGTTGTTGTTGCGAACACCAACCAGGCTGCTCAAAGATTTGTGGAGCATTTTTCAGAGGAATTGAAAGGTTTTAGGCTAGACCGTAACCGTAAACCTGTGCAAGTTTGGGCTTGTAGTCTATAGCCTTGATGGTCTTTGTCACGGTCTAGTGATTGTAGTTAAGTGTCTCAAGTGTCAATGTTTCCTGTATTGCCCCTCCAAGCTTGAGACGCTGACTAATGAGGGCAGGGTTCATCCGTTGGGGTGGAAGTTTGTGGATATGGGTTTGTTCCTGTGTTAGTTCCTAGATGTAAATTGAATGGTGAATAAATTAGTGCTGAGACAAGCCCCATTTCCTCAGCGATCACGCCCCCAAGTCGCGCCCGCCCACACAAACTGCGGCAATGACCCTGTCAAGAGCCCCTCCACGGCCCGTCGTCACCTTGTTCGCGCGTTCGCCATCGTGCAGCCACAATAACACAATACTCACCACAAATAGACACCCTGCGCTCGCTCGCTGGCTTTTGGTCGACAGAAGTACAGGGATGAAATGAAGACCGGTGCTACGCCACGCGATGCAATGTGTTGCGGGTGGTGTCCATACCGTCTACCACTAACCCTCTACCGACCTGATTTACGTCCTTCCCACTCACGGTCCCTCGTCCGCCCGTTCGCTTGTATATATTCGTTATTGTCTATGAACGAGCTATACCCCTTGCTTGTGTCCTAGCTCTGCATCTCGTTGATGGACTTTCAGACTGTCCTCTTAGGACCTGATGCGACTCTTGGTCTGCTCATTGTTCTGACAACACGGTTAGGCTCTGCTTACCCTCGTCCGATGTCCTAATGCTACCTTGTCCTTTGATTGCTCTATTTCCTGTCACTCATGAACCCCTTGGCCTCCCTTTCTAGGTGATTTGTCCTGGGTGCTGTCAATGTGCTACTTGTCCAGCGCGCTGCTTTCGAACAGGCCCAGCAGCCTCCCCTGTCGACACCTCAGACACCTTCAAGGTCTACCACAGCCCGACATTTCCCACTTCCCCAGAATTCAGCCCTCGCCACCTGTCAGCCTCCACTCCCATCAACAACACCCGCGTCACATCCTATATCGCAGCCGTAACGACCTCACCGACTCGTTCTGCTTCGTTTACCCACACAGGAACTCTCTTGTCGCTAGCCCTTCAGGAAACCCCATCATCGATGCTTGATCGCTTAATGGCATTGGGTGGCAAGCGGTAGCCGAGAAATCCATTGACAAGGCGGTCCTCATCCTTCACACATTCCGCATGTTCAACCCCTTCAGGATGTCATGCTGGAGGCGACTGTTGCTTGACGAGGTGGGACGCATGCAAGAACTGTAGACAGGTGTGCAACGCAAGTTGCAGTGGACACTATGATAACGGTAGATGCTGGGAGGCAGAGAGAGTGGGCAGGGAAATCGGTTTGGTCGAGTATTCGTGTGTAGGAGCTGAAGTTTCAAATGTGAGGTAGGATTTTGCAGGAGTGTACTGAAGGACGATATGTAGAGACAGCAAGAAGTTGGGAAGTGGCACTGATACGTGGAAGGGAGGTCGGGCTGGGTGCTCAAGGTTCGAGACTTGGTTGCCTTTGTTACTCGCTACGTATAATTATTACCCATAACCCTTGAATTGCTCTAAGATTGGGAGGATATCTACTACCGCTGATACTTTTCCAGACCCATAGACCTCATGGTTCCACGACCTGTCCAAAGAGCCCATCAACGTCGTTCAGAACCCACATATAGAAATGGAAACCGCGCACCCTTGTACCAAAGGCCGGTATTCGGATCAATCTGGGTTTCATCCTTCATGCGCTGAAAGAGCGTCTTGTTTTGCAACTGCAGCATGTCGAGCTGGGAAGGGAATATCTTGTAAAATGCGTATGCGTCCATGTCTGAATCGTAACAATTCCATGTAAGTGCCTTGCAGCGCTTTGTATGACAATGATCGACCGATCCGAGCAATCGACCGATCACAGTAGATAAGAAGGCCTTGCTTAGGTGTGTGAAAGATACTTTCTCATCCTGATATTGCACATTGATTATTATGGGGAGATCTCGACTTCGAATGAAGCAACAACGAATAAAAGCTTCTCCATGCGCGAGTCGGCCGTCTCGACATCTTGAATACAACTCGCGATCGATAAGTATTGTCGTCCACAGACTCGGGTTGTAAACTGCGGCATTATACCAGGATCGAGCGACGAAGAGGACATGTCGAAGTTGCAGTGGGCCGTCTGAAGCAAGGTGCGAAAAGATCGCGCTCAGAATCTCGAAAGGGAGACTGCGGTCATCGTTGTGATCATTAATGAGGAAGGGGGAGGCGTTTTCATTGTCCATAAGCTGGGGAATTCTGCCGAAAGTTAGAGCCGTGTATCAATCTCATTGAAATGTGCATACTAGGCAGTAGGTGTGCGACACAAGTGGTTATTGCTATACGAGTCCAGCTGTGTATTGACCTGGCCGCCGCTCCGGGGATGGAGAGGAACAAGATAATATAATGACGCAAGCATTTTTGGGTTCCTGACTTGCGCGACCGTATCCAGGTTTGCATCACGCAAGGGTTACAGGGATGACCTGATACTTTGAAGGGTTGGGGTAGATTACTATCCGGTCGGGTACATTCGTATATGGAATAATTCGTGCTTCGAGCACCTGAGCGGGACATGAAAGATCTCACTATTTCTCACTGTCGCTGCTTCTGTCTATCAATCTCACTTGGTCAATGAATATTATGGCACAGCCCGCCGTGAAGTATGGCCTGGGTCGGGGCTGTTTATGTCCTTCCTCCATCCATCTCAATGATACATCGGTTTATTCCCTCTTTTGGCTTAATTCTTTACTCTTGGAGTTGAGATACCATATCAGCCTGCGAAGTACGTTATTCCATTTCTTTGGTAGAATAGATCCTGAATCGCGGTGAATTAATTGACATCTTTCCTCTCTCACTCAGCAATAAGCTCTTGTTTCTGCCAATAGCCCGTAACCCTTTCATGATCGTTGAGAATTAACTGTACTCAGCCCAATCAATCATCAGATCACATGTGTTCGAGCGTTGGGAGTGAAAGTACGCACTGCGAGATCAACCCCGTTGACCTATCGAAAAAGAACCAGGATAGGGACCTGCAACAGTCCCTTTGACTTTCCAGAATTGCTCTCGAGGATGTGGGCGACCAAGGAGAAATACTCGTCAGAATGCTTGCTGTCTGTATTTGATACTGTACTACCGTACAGATACCAGCAGTCGGGATCGTATACACTAATTCGGAAAGGAAGCGACGAAAGGGTCGCCGTGAGGCAAGCGAGTGCCTCGAAACGAGTCAGGAATGTGTATCCCAGTACGTTGTTGGTTCATAGACTTGCGTGATGGACTATCGCGTTGTGCCAAGTCAACAAACAAGGATGGCATATCGAAGGTCCAAGGGGTCTTCTGAGTTATATGAAAGCACTACTCCTAGGAGGAACCACATGATTGAAATTCGTGAGTCTTCAAGTATGGATGATGTAGTTCCTCATCTTGATATTGCACATTGATTGTTCTGGGGAGGCTTCGACTTCGAATGAAACAACAGCGGATACAAGCTTCTCCGCGCACAAGCCAGCCGTCTCGATATTTTGAGTAAAACTCGTGAGCAATATCGCCGTCCATAGATTTGGGCTGTAAATTGACGCATTGTACCATGATCGAACGACGAAGAGGGCCTACGAAGGTACAGTGACCGGCCGAAGCGAGATGTGAAAAGATCTCGTTCAGGATCTCGAAAGGGAGACCACAGTCGTTGTTGTGACTGTTCATGAGCAAGGGAGAGTCAGAGTTGGCGTTTTGGTTGGGAGAATTCTGCCGAAGACCTTCAGGGTAGAGTATCAATCTCACTCAAATGTGCATACTAGACAGCAGATGCGAGTGACAGGTGGTTTTTGTTATACAGAACCGGCCGTGTATTAATCTGCCTGGCCTGCCTGGCGACAAGCGTCCAAGTTTGTCTTCTCGCTTGTTTCCCTACGAATATCCAAAAATGACATCAAAATCGGCAAATATTCTGTTCGACGACATGTTTACAATATCGGAAGTAGACAGAGCTCGATTCGAGCGTGGTGCGTTTTCAATAAGCTCCCTTCCGCGCCTGAGGCACTGAGAGTGAGAACCTTGATATGGTCAGTTTCCCGTCTTCAGGCTCACTCCTCAAACTTTGGAATGGATCTGTCTTTGGATTTCAACCACGAATTATATCCACTGAAGCCGGCCGACAACATCACAGTTGTCCTGGCAAGCAGCCTCTCATTGGCTGCTACCACTGGAGAGGATCGGGAGCGCGAGACATGGAGACCAGATGGAAGGAATGACAGAGGTCTCGATGCGGATTACGAGTATGTCATGTATGGCAAGGTGCGTTTACTAAAAGCCAAAGATTTCCTGCGCGGAGCCTTCATCGTTCTGCTGCAGATCTATAAGTACGATGAAGGTCAACACGACAGAGTGTTAGTACCGCTGTATGTTCCAAGGTGCTTTATCTTGACTCACCCGCCGATGTAGGACCGCATATGCCTCTTTTGGAGGACTGCTCATGGCTCTGAGCGGCTCACATCGTCATATGTCTGCGATACAACTAGGAGAGAATATCTATCTCTTAATAAGAAGGCTTGCGTAGATACAATTCATCCTTTCAGGGTTGATCTGGAACAGTCCTATCGTGGCCCCATCCGCTTCGTTCCCGAAAACGTTGCTTCCTGCTGTATCGTGCATCTGATGGTTGTCTCGGACCTGCTGTAGCTTTCTTTGAAGTCTTGTTCTCCTTCCGAGATATCCAACTCCAAACACAAGTTTGAACTCCGCCAAGTACTAGTATTTGCCGTCGCCCAACGCGAGCGGCCCACCCGCAATACCAACGCCGACAGAACGATGTCCTCGGAGGTTCCACCATCTCTCCAAGGCGCAGATGCCTGGGCCTACTTGCTCAGACAACGCCTCAGGCGGGATCCATGCCATCTGGAGTTATACGACACGATCCAAACAGGTTTCCATATGATCGACCAGTACCTCGCTGATATTTATTCTGCTCCTCCATCCTCGGCGACGTGCGTCTTAATTTGTTGCGAAACCTGTCTCGTTCCGTTGCTCACACGTCAAATAATTCGCAGAGAGCTAATCGAGCTTATGAAGACTCCCGGTCGCAACAAGGGTCCTGGAACTGCAAGGAAGACGCGTCCGGCGGGGCTAGCTGCAGCGGAAACCACGCTTCAACCCGTGAGCGAGTTGAATTTTGGCACCGACCTCGTAAGTAACCTCGGCATTGATTTGGTAGAGTATTCGAGGTACACTTCTGATGTAAGGAACAGGAAAACGCTCGGCCAACCGAGGGGCCCTCGGTCGAACCTCAACATGACAACCCCTTTGGCCGTCCCCCCCTTCTGGGAGCAAGAAACGCGCCGGAAGCACCACTTACGGTTTTTACACCAGCCGTCAATGTTCCCACAAAGCCTCAAGGTCCTCGAGAAAACACAAAGCGGCCGCTACCCCCTCTACCGAAGTCCGCCTTGGTTGTAAATCCTACGCCTCTCGAGCAACCCCAGCCCCAACCCCTTCAGCAAGCTGTAGAGTCGAATATTCCTCAGGCCGTTTCTCGTACATCTATCCCTCCGTCCACAAGTTCGTCGTCTGCCAAGCGTGTGGCGACGGAGAACACTCCTGTTTCTCAACCACAACCGCCAATTGTACCAATACCCACACCTGCGCCTCTACGAGTCCCCACGCCGACTGCCGCATCAACGACTCTGACTCCAGTGTCCGTCCAAGAAATCACAGTACCTCTTAACGATACGAAGCCGTCGTCCGCACCGCCACAGGCAGGAACTAGCGAGATGTCGAGTATTTTTCCTACCGTGGTTCGCAAACAGTCGTCTTCCACTCTCTCAATATCTCCATTCCGTAAGAGCACTCGACATGGTTCCGGCATTGCGCGTGCTCAACCTGCGACTACTACCCCTGTCGCAGGTAGTACTTGGGCTAGCGGAGTTAGAAGTAGTTGGCTCAGGCGCGAAACGCATCTCCCTGACCGGGGCCTCACAGGGGTCACAGCAAAAAACACAATAGCCAACGCCGGTCCTTTGAAAGTTGGTCTGTCCACTGACGGACCATTGACCGGGAGCAAGCGGAAGAACACTGATATGCAGGATGGGACTGAGGTCGATGAATCACGGAGCGCGAAGATCGCGAGAAAGGAGTCTCAAGAGAAGAAACGCGACGTGGATACAGCGAATGCGCATGCCAGGATCGCTGCTCAAGCTGCTCTTCAAGAACCTCTTCAGGCGAGACCTTTTACCAAGGTTACTCAGCCCGAACCAGTCACACAACCTCAGCCACCGACAGAGCAACCGCCACTCAGTATATTCGATGATGAGACTCAATTCATTCCTCGTGATGAGGATGAGAATACGAATGAAAGACTGCAGCGTCTTACTAAGATCGTCAAGGCAGCCTTGCCTGGATCCCACGGACCGAGTGGTGGCGTTGTTCAAATGGAGCCGAATGAGGAGCCGAGATCTCAACGGCCGCCGGAGGAGAAGCGAAAGGACAGCGGAAGGTTGAGCATTTCTCACCTCGTTTGCGCCTTCGATAAACAGGATGAGGGTCAGTCGTACACATCGACAACCCCTCCTCAATCACCTCCTTTGGTAACTGCTGCTCTTCCAGCCTTCAAGTTTGTTCCTTCCCAACCAGCAACAGCAGCAACAGTGGCCCCGATCAAGAAGCCTATCTTCCAACCTCTACCCCCGAGAAATGTTCCTACCCGTACTTCTTCGCAACCTGTCTTTACTGGCCCCCAAGTACAGCACCCAATAGTGGCTCCCTTTGCACAACCCCAGCTAGCGCCTAGTAAGGCGGTATTCAATAAAGACTTATCTCGGTTGCCACCTACAAGTATTTTCGACTCTACACCTCTCCTTGGTGGTGTCAGGCCCATTGGACCGGCATGGCAACCCATTTCTCAACCATTCTCACAAGGCACTCAAAGCACCGAGCTCGAGAGCATCTTCGATGATGTTAGCCGAGGCGCATCACAACCGAAAACAATCCAGATGTCTCAATCGAGCAGCTGCGAGGATGATGTACCGGAAGAGGAGAGAGTCACGTTCCCTGGTTGGGGCGCAATTAAACCCGACGAAGAGAGGGAAGGTGAGACGATGGCTTGGGTGAAGGATATCCCTGGTGGTGAAGCGGGAGAGTATATTCACGAGCCTGATGAGGGGGTCGGTGCTAGTGATGAAGAGAACGCACGGGCATCTTCTCAAGAATCTGAGGTTCGCGTTTTTGATCCTCGTCGTTACCAATCAATGGCTCATGCATGATATCAGGTTCCCGATTCAGACGTTAGGCCATTCAAGGGAGTGAATACGACCACGACTGCTACTACAGGCGGAGGCATCTTTGCGTCGATGGCGTCGATGGCGACTAAAGCTACGAATCAGCTCAAGAGCCTCCGCCTTGCAGCGGCAGCCGCGGAAAAGGTCAATTTCTTGTGGTCTACCAGATATCTTAATATGCTGACAACGGATACTCTAGGACAAGGCCGAGAAAGAGAAGAAGGAAAAGCGAAAGCTCGAAATGGAAGCCAGGCGCCAAGCAGCCGCGCAGAAGAAGGCTGACGAAGAACGAGGGAGGCAGGAGGAAGCCGAACGCAAGAGAAAGGCGGAAGAGAGGCGGAAGAAGGAACGAGAGGAGGCAATGGCTAACCGAGGCACGAAGCTCGGCAAGTCCACGGTCAGTTTTATTGTCTGGCGCAACCCCAAGTTGATACCAATCTGTCGACAGACACAACAAGAAGAAGCCTCAAAGAAGCCCATCAAGCTTGCTGCTGATACGGAGAAGAAGATACCTCAGCTCAAGAAGCAACCTTCGAAGGTTGGCTTGGGCACGTCGACGGCCGCAACTAACTCTGTCAAGTTAGTGGCTAGCACGGGCTTTAAGCCTCAGCCCGCTGCTAGTTCAGCCGCAACTTCCAAGTTGGTCTCCCAATTCTCCACCATTCAGACTGTCAAGAAGACAGTCGCTCCGACCCCAAAGCCCCAAAATGAGAAGCAGCCGTCACAAATCGTACAGGCTCGGATGCAGGCTCGGTACCATGCACAACTCCGTGAGGAGGACCTTAGTGCAGGGGGCATCGATGAGAACGCGGACTTGCCTGACATCAAGTCTGAGTATGTACTGTCGCTCCCGTTACACTGCATCACGTACTAATACACCGTGCAGGTACTCTGACTCGGACGATGAGGATCGACCTCCGTCGTTTAACCCACCAGAATGGGCCCAGTCACCGAACCTCCTGACCACGCTCGAAAACATGCGAACGGTCAACCCCGACACTATATTCGGTGCTGTTCCCAAGCTGGAGATGGAAGAGATATTCCCTGGGCGTAGGGGTGGCAAGCTCCGCGTGCGCACGAGTAGCGCGAACTGGGCCGGCACGGATGGCGTTACGGTTGAAGAGGAGATAGAATATGCAAGGAGGATGGGATTTACCAAATGAAGACTTTTTGGGTACATGTGCTTTTGGTCCGGCTTGTAGGATACACTATTATCTGATGTTGGCACCGTGGATCTTGATTTCCTGGGGACCTGAAGGTGATGATGTGTCTAATTTAAAAACCTTGGGTGAGCACCAAATATAGGGCTTTGCGGGCAGCTCAACGCATCTGCTGCAGGAGCTGTAAAGGGGTTATGGTGATGAACCATTGGATTGTGATAATCCCTCAATTCATGCTCACTTCACAGAGCCATTCTGATGGCCTCTGCTCACTAATTAAGGTTTAACCTTCGCTCCAATGGACCTTCACATAGCGACAAAGTATACCAAAAAGTCCTGTACATTTCATGTGATACATAGCTGTAGCTGACCTACGCGTTCGATGTACCTCTTGTCGTTGCCGAACGCCTTGTCTATCCATGAAGGAACCGTCAATGTCTTGAGAGATGGAGCCCTATTAATCTATGTAAGCTAATCTAGCTCCCAGATCCAAGGGGAAGCGAAGAGACTTGTGACTGACCTTAGGACGCCGCTAGGGATCTCCCATAATGAATGGTTCCCAAGCCAGTCGTCTTCCACTTGGACTTCTTGCAAGGATGGGACGTCAAAGCGGCACAAAAGGCCCAATATGATGGATCCGACGAGCCTGAGTTTCTGTAGAGACGGGAGCCGTGCCATGGGGAGTACGTTTGAACTAAGGTACCAGTTAGTGCGGCGACCTGTTGCTGCTGAAAGATCACGGAGGACGAGTGTATGGATGGACCGGAATCGGGAGATGCAGGAAATGTCATGCCCTATCCAGGCGGACTCGTTGTCGAAGGTGAGTTTCTCCACGCGAGCAAAGTCCTCGTCTGGAAAATATGGTCGGTCGTTACTTTCGATATGGTTGACCAGATGGACTTCCTTCAAGCTTGGACATTTGGGGAAGTGCGAAACTAAATCGTTCTGATGAACATCAAAGCCCGAAATGTGTAAGGCCTCAAGCATTTCGAGTTCTTTGGGGAACACCTTGCCTAGTGAGCTCGTCTCTAAGTCTGCTTTCACCATCGTCCAAGATAATGATACGCATCTCCGTATATGCGCTATGTTTCCCACTTCGAGTATTTGACTCACGAGGGCTATGCGCTCCATTGCCTCATGCTTGTCGTTGGGGTCAATTAATTCGTCAAGGATTATATGGAGAGGAACCGAAGCACTCCGCTCAAGGCATGAACGAGTGAACGCTTCCGCTCGAGCACTATGTGAGCTATGTGAGGGAAAGAATCGAGCGAAGAATTCTCGATCAATTCTGATTGTTGACCATAGGTTTGGGTTATGAATTATGGTGTTGTACCAGAAGTAGCAAACAAAGAGCGCGTGTTGAAGTCGCAATGGTGTGTCGCTTGAAAGATATGAGAAAACATCGCTAAGGAGCTCGGGTGGGAGGGAATGGATGCCGATTTGACATTTCATTGAGTTTGGCTCAGTGTCTCGGTGGCTATCTCTCGCCATCTTCCAGAATTCCGGGAACGGGAGGCCTGGCGCGCTCCAAGATCGGGCCTCGTCGTCAGGATTTTCGCAAACACTCGCTTTCACGGGCACCAACAGATAGCCTACAATTCTTCAATATGCATGTCGTTACGGAGGGCTTCCAACCAACCGATAGGCAAGCCCCTCCTGGCCAGTTGCGGCCCACTGGAGGGCCAACCTTTCTTATAGTTGTGTGGCACTAATATTGAGAAGATGCTTCAGTTTCCTGTATTAGGTTTTATGATTCCACCCATCCACCGGACTCAACCAGCAATGCTTGCTACAAATCGCGGCATGCCTGTAGGGATCTCTCCCAACTCCGATGGTTTGATGAAGAACTCACTTGTGACGAAAGTGACTACTTGAAGTGCCGGAGTCTGAAGCCTGTTGCCAGAGAAAGACAGCCGACAGGGCCTGCAAGATTTTTGTCGTCCAAACGTTCCTCATTTATCGGACTTGCTCATAGCGGAATAGATGAAAAATGGCTTAAGAGTAGAGGAGTGGTATCGGCAACGCAATGTCTTATGTCGTTACCTTTATTCAAAAATGTCCTTTGCGAGTGAACATAATATCTTGTTACTCCTAATAGCGCTTTCTAACATCCTGTAAATTCTTTGCAGTACAAAGTATTCTTTGAATTCGAAACACAATGCTCTGTCCTCCAGAGTGACGATTATGGATAAAACCAAAGTCATGCGCCTTGTCGCCAGAGGCGCTTGGTTCCCGACCTAGCGAAGGATTCCCGCGAACCGTAAGGTACGGGTGTAGTAAGCACGTACAGTGTCAATTAGTGCCCTCGTGTGCCTTTCGTTCGATGTCTTGATCCTGACCCAATCTGTAGCTGGAGATGGAGCGTGAACCCCTTGAAATCTCCTCTAGGCCCTCGAATATCAATCACATGCTCCCTTTCGAACTCCTCGGAATAGTATTTTCGCATATCTCAGAGGACCCCTTGAACCTCCGATACGCCATCCTCGTTTGTCGATCTTGGCACAACGCGATAGTCCATCGCCCAAATTTATGGACCAACATCATACTGGGATACGCATTCCTGACTCGCTTTCGAGGCGGCCGTTTTAATCACGGCAACGCTTTCGTCCATTTATGTTTAGCCCGAAGCTCGCCACTTCCACTTCGCATCAGTATACACGTCCCCAATTGCTGGTCTTTGTACAGCCATAAAAATCTGCGCGAGGAGTGCTTATTCTTGGTTAAGCACATCCTCGATACAGTAGTGTACCACTCAACGAGCCGTACCACCCAGCGAGCGACAGGTGAGTGGGCTTGCTAGCGGTGCCCTAAACCCCATATATACATGCAATTAACTCTATATTGGATTATAAAACTGTTTGCAAGCATGCGCCATGCAGTTTAGGGTGTCAAGGCTGATTTAACCACTGACTTGCCTATTCTGAGTGCTGCCCCCTCCATTCCAGGCCCATAAGTGCACGGCAACCTATGAGGCTGTGTAAGAACCATTTAGTAGTAATAAAGAATGGATGTTTGTGCTTTGAGGCCCATACCTCAAGTTATGAGACTGGAATCAAAGAATCAAGGTTGTCCTTTAACATCCCGATCCCTGCTCAATTAACATGCCAGGGCAAGTTCCAGCAGGTGGAAAGTCAAAAAATACTCTTCAAGAAAAGGAGAATGCCCTTCAAATGGCCCTCAAAGAGTATTGGAACACTAGGGACCAGAAACCACCACCAAGCCAGGACGCCATTGCCAGCCAGTTTGATGTTCCAAGATCAACACTTTCTGCACATATTAAAGGTCGTCCTTCAAAATTGGCATCATCAAGCCAACGACAGAAGATTTATCCTGATGAGGAGCAGCTAATCGTTCATTACCTCCAAGAGACTGCGCGTCGGGGCTTCCCAGATACTCAAAAGCGATGCGTTCG
>Ga0307514_10003487_pt1 | contig 15079 bp, 23 predicted proteins | sample 16_EM_MG_FD_203088 | JGI IMG/M metagenome (GOLD analysis project Ga0307514, IMG submission 203088) | Populus trichocarpa ectomycorrhiza microbial communities from riparian zone in the Pacific Northwest, United States - 16_EM | ecosystem: Host-associated > Plants > Roots > Unclassified | place...
ACAGCTTTCATAGCTTCTGAATTACAGAACGCATAACGTCCAGATATATATGATCTAGGTGAAGTGTTCCTTTATTGGCCACATATCTGTACCGCTGCCGCTCTGATATAACCATATATTTCAACAACTATTACGCAGTTTAAGAATTGACCACCCCTAATACTTTAATTATGTGACAGATAAAAAAGAGTCTTGGCACGAGATCAACAATATTTATGTAAACATACAACCCAGTCTTAATCCCGTGAATAAAGCCTGATAGTCTCCATCTGTTTATTGCATTAGTATTTCTGTGAAAAAATGGAAGAAACCCCGTAGACTTACCAGCTTCGCGCACTCTGCAGACCAGTTTGGCGATGAAGCGCTAACAACTTGATGCCTCACTCTTTGCTGCTCACCATAGCTATCCATCTTCGCCCTGCACCTGAATATGTAGGTTTTGCCAACAGCTTGAGCGAAGACTGCGAGGTAATCGCTGTTCCTCTCGTCGCTTCCCTACAACACCAATAGGAAATTAGCCTAGTGAATGGGGTCGTGGAGATTCTAATTGCTATATACCCGAAGAGCGTCTAACTCATCCGCAGACATTCCCATAATCATTCTGCCGACATCATCGAAGCAACTCACCCATGCCTGACTAAAGGCGTCATTCACCGACATAGCCATTACATATCTGCTTCATGTTAGCACTGCACCTACAATTCAAGATGGGCAGCCCCACGCACCTGTATTGTGGTTTCGGCCATGTCTTATCACACTTCTCACACCTCCATTCCCCAGGATTGTTTTCCACCACTCTCTTGTTACATTTTTCAGTCATGCAAGCTGGATAAGATACACCATCCTGCTTGAGATAGACAATCGTTGCCTTTGTAGTGTAGTAGTCGGGTTTCTCTTCGTTGAGTCCTAGCCCTTCAGAAGCCACTTGTTCCAAGGTTTTATAAACCTCCATCCGCCCACCGGCTTGCCCCATTCCTGAGAGAGCTTGGTGAGATTGGAATGTCGCATTGCGACCAGTAGCGTCGAACCAGCCTTTAAGCTTGTACGCCTCGTCGATATCCGGCTCTAGTGTCATAGATGAGCTCATGGCCATGCTCAGAGAGCGGCCCCCAAAATCACTAACTCTCACACCCTTGAAAGCGATGACGGACTCCAGTGGTGCATCGAAGTTCTGCGCGGTTGCACCCCATAAGGTCATTCGAACATCAAAGCCTGATGTATCGGCGAGCGTGATCTCGCGTTTCTGGTACTCTTTGTTTGTGGTCTTAGAAATTATCTCAGCCACATCCCCAGAATCTCTCAGAACACCAATAACATCGACCTGGGCATCCTTCTCGACTTTTGCGAGCTCCGCGAAAGGTACAAAATTGAACCTCAACTGAGGGACATCACTTTGATCCTCACACTACATAAATTTAGTGATATGTAAGTATTGACCATCAAGGTTTACTAACCTTCTCAACCTCCGTTTGATTCTCAAATGTAATCTCATAGTCGTTACTTAGACTTGAGAATTGCTTTTTCGCAAATGTAACCCGGGCTTTTGAAACATAATACACCTGGCCTTCTTGAAGAACTTCGTAAAGTGCATCGCACTGCTCATTGAACCCAGTAGCCCTGATCTCTCCGGTTTCATCCAAGAAATGAACAGTGAATAACTTCCCTTCACCACGTGCATTCTTCCAGGTCTTAATATCAGATTTAAGGCTCACTCGGGCCTTGATAGTCCACTTATTCTGGTAGGGTGACAGCGCTTCTATGGGTATTATGTGAGCATTGGCATTGGCTCCACTGACGACAGGCCGTTTGCTCTCGCCACTATGGGATCAAATTAGCACCTTGGAGCGGTTCTTGAAGGAAGTCAGAACATACAACTGCTGATCTCTTTGCGGCGCTGGTGGCGCTGAGGGCTTATTTCCATAAAACGCTGGAGGTGTTGCCGACTCCCCAGTTGCCGTGGTTGCCGTGGGCGAGGGATAGGGATTCACTCGTAGTTCCCCGGAGTTCTGGCTCTTGTCGAGGGCCTTCTCGAGTGAATCTGGCTGCCCAATCTTCTCATGAATTCCATACTCCTTCAGCACCTCCAACTCAAGTACAATAAGTACCCTAGTAGTGTTAGTGTACTAACAGCTTCGTAAGAGAGTGGGTACAAACCTCCTGTCTTTAAGTTGGTTCGTCTGGTATGCTGTCAACCTGATAATAGAGCCCTTTGTTAAATCTCCATTCTTGATAAGGTGGTTATTTGCTTTGTGATGTCAGATGTGGTTCCAGTCCAGTGCTACAAGTTGGCTCGACTCACGGCTCGCAAGCATACACTGTACGAAATGAACTGTGTCACTGAGTACTACACGGAATCGTTCCTTGGCTTGTGGTGATGGAGCCTAAACATATCAATCAACAAATGCACTTTGATTTTGACCTCGATGAAGTCATACAAGGATCCTTGTTTGAAGGCACTGCACAACTATTGGAGGCAGGGCCTGGCCAGGTTCACTGGTGAACACATTCCGTAAGGTACCTATCGAAATGACAGATGTTGGGTCCATGGTTGAGGGCGTAGTCTTGTGCGCGTTGAGACGTAGGGTCCAGATGCTGGATATAATGGCAACTTGAGTCGCGTAAAGTGCGTAAAGTGTCGTGCCACGCGTTTTCAGGAAACTCTTAGTCACATCTGACCAGTGCAAGCAGTGCCAAGCTTAAGTAGAGTACACCACATCAAGTTCATACCCCTCTCCATCCGCCCACATTCAAACATTCAACGTACCGCATCCACTGGCGAACAACGGTCCATGTCGCTTTTCAAGACATAGGCCGAGCTCAGGCAGGAAAGTGGATATACAAGGTCAAAAGCAAGTGGCTTTAACGTGAGCTCGGCCTGTGTCTTGAAAAGCGACATGGACCTTTGTTCGCCAGTAGATGCGGTACCTGAAAGTTGGTTTGCATCCTCGGGATGAAAGCCGGCAGAGGTGGGGGCAATTAAGCAAGCTCAAGTTTGGGCACGCTGGACTGGCGTCCGTTGACAAACTGCACAAATAACGTCAAGAAGCTAGCAGAGGAGGTACTTCAATTTAACATTAATATTTCGGCATGATATCAAGAGCTGAGGGTAACCATCTCCACACATCCCACAAGAGTTCGGCACATCAGTACGGAGTACGGACATGGTTATACATATCTATCGATAACCTAAACCCCAGCCTGACATAGCTTGGCAGAGCCGCATGCCCCTCCATCCATAGTCCCCTCCAACTACGTAACTTCCAGAATACAAAAGTTATCAACTATCCTGTATCAAGCTATATTTGCTTTACAAATTCGCCCTAACCTCCAGGAGAGGCTCATCAGATCTTAAGCCCAAGTCGAATTCGAAGCATGGTAAATATGAGCTGTCCACATGTACAACAAGCTCGTGTGTTGCATCCTCATCAGTTAGATGAGCTTGAACTGACCGAATCTAGAACTCCAACCCCCGAGCCTGCGGAGCAGCGTCCATCGAGAGGACTGCACCCAATGTTTCGACAGTATTGTAAGCTTGCCAACCTGTCCCAAAATGCTCTTGCTAATGAACATATCCAGGATGATCCAACTGGTTTGAATGTTTGCTTGTCTTGCTACAATGGTGGATGTACTGGGGAGCAGAACCATGGAAGATCACACTACCAACTCACGCAGCATCCATTGGCCCTCAATATCCGCCGGACGAGGAAGCCAAAGGTTGAGGTGAGCGTGGAATATCAACTGAAAGCAGGATGGAATCTAACCATACTTTCCAGAGGGACGAGCCACCACAAAAAATGTCGAAGCTGTCAATCAAAGCCGAGACAGAAGCCGATAGATATGATATTGCGAAGATTGTCATATGTTATTCTTGTGAAGGGGAGGTGGATATGACAGAGAAGACTGTGAGTTTCTAGCTTCACGGGGAAGGGCTAAAGTTTCCGAGCTGACCAGAGCCTATGAACCAAGATTACCAAAGCCATTGATGGTATCATGGCAGCCATGACATCGGCGAGACAGACGGAAGTTAAGGCCTGGGAGCAGGAGCTTACTCCCTGTGAGCACACGCTGTGTTTGGAACAGGATGTGCCCAAGCAGCTAGAGGCGCAAAGTATGCTCACATATATGATTTGCCTTGCACAGGAGCTGATCGTTAGATAGACCTTGCCCACTGTGCCTCCTGTGATCTTAAGGAAAACCTGTGGCTCTGTCTACAATGTGGAAATCTTGGGTGCGGCCGTGCACAATTTGGAGGTGTCGGTGGAAATGGGCATGCTTTAGCCCATTTCAGTGCATTTAATCATCCAGTAGCGGTGAAGCTTGGAAGCATTACTCCAGAAGGCACTGCTGATATCTACTGTTACGTATGTAACGACGAGAGGGTTGATCCGGAGCTTTCAACTCACCTGGCTTACTGGGGCATCAATATTGCAGAGCGTGAGAAGACTGAAAAGAGCTTAACAGAGATGCAAATCGAGCAAAACCTCAAATGGGAATTTAACATGACCACGGAGGACGGGAAAGAGCTAATGCCTGTTTTTGGTGCTGGACTTACAGGGCTGAAAAATCTCGGGAACTCTTGCTACTTAAATTCAATTTTACAGTGCCTTTTCGCGTTGCCCGTATTCCACAAGAGGTATATCTCGTTATTCTACTTGATAAGCTAGCTGCTAACAAAGTAGATACTACGAGGCTATTCAAGGCAAGCCTGCCAACAGTCTCAACCCTGCAGAAGATCTCGAAATCCAGCTCCGGAAGATTGCAGATGGTTTACTGTCTGGCCGCTACTCTAAATCTGATTCGGATGTCGTGGCAAGCCATCACCCCACAGAAATCCCGCATCAGAGGGGTCTTGCTCCAGCTATGTTAAAGGGTCTGATTGGGAAAGGGCATGAAGAATTTTCCACGATGCGACAACAGGACGCCTTTGAACTTCTATTGCATCTTTTCAAGATTATCACTCGCTCCCAGCATGCACCATTAGGCGACCCTGTCTCTGCCTTCAAGTTTGCTATGGAACAACGGCTGCAATGCTTGTCCTGCAAGAAGGTCGGCTATAGAACCGATATCCAAGATAACATATCCGTTCCAGTTCCAGTTCGAAGAATCAAGGGAGTTGGTGCAGATATGGAGATTGATGGAGAGGGAGGGGTGGTGGTTGGAAAAAAGCAGGACGTCTTTGAGTCAGTAACGATAAAGGAGTGCCTAGATATTTTCACCAGTGACGAGTTCATTGAATATACATGTAAAGCATGTGGTGCTAAAGAGGGTGCTAGGAAGTCTGGAAACTTCGTCTTCCATGCGATAAGCTGCCACTGACAAATCTTTAGATGTTCCAAGTTCAAGACTCTTCCAGAAGTTCTTGCTGTAAACGCCCGACGTTTCGAGGTTATCAACTGGGTACCAACTAAACTTGGTAAGTGGAATACACCAACAGCTCTCAATGTATGCTAATGATCCAAATCAGACATTCCTGTAGTTGTAGAAGATGCCCCTTTCTCACTAGATGACTACGTGTCAACAGGTCTTCAGCCGGGCGAGGAAGAGCTCCCTGAGGATGCCACTGAAGGAAAGCCACAACCTAAGTTTGTTCCCAACGCAGATTCCATCCAAGCACTTCGGGAAATGGGCTTCCCTGAAGTCCGCTGCATTAAAGCTTTGTACAACACTGGCAACACGGATGCAGATACCGCCATGAATTGGATTTTCGCTCATATGGACGACGCTGATATCGATGAACCATTGAAGATGGAAGGTGAACCCGGGAGCTCACCAATAGCAATAGACCCCGAGTCCGCTGAAACCTTGTGCGCTATGGGTTTCACTGCTGCACAGGCAAAGGAGGCGTTAAAAGAGACTGAAGGTAATATGGAGAGGGCGGTAGAGTGGCTCTTTAGCCATCCGGGTGGGGTGGAGGAAAGTGGTGCTGGCGCGCCTTCGGGGGCAAAAGAAGCTACGATCCCAGGGAGCACTGAGCTACCTGCCAGGTTCCAACTAAACAGCATCGTGTGCCATAAGGGTGGGTCTATACATTCTGGGTATGTGGATTGACCTCCTACAAAGTAACACTTGATGCTGACCGTTAGCCTGAATAGCCACTATGTTGCATTCGTCCGCAAGCATCTTGGTGATGATAAAGACGCATGGGTCCTTTTCAACGACGAGAAGGTTGTGAAGGCTGTTGATGTCGATGAGATGAAGAAGTAAGCTTTTGCATAGCCTTTCAGCCTGTTAAAAATTTACGGTAACTGACATTAGGCACTAGGTTTGCATATATCTACTTTTTCAAGAGAGTTTAGTCTCTTATACACCAGGTGGCTCCCGCATGGTGCTTATATATCTAGTGCTTTACGTTGGGGGAAATCGCTGCCTGTAACACCACTGCATCTTAGTTTAAATGGGGGTGAGTGTGTACAATCGACTTGAATGGGTTGAAACCAAGAGATTCTTAGTGTATCAATCAACAAACAGGGGGTAGAAACTATGATAGGTTATGAAACTGCATAAAAGGGAAAGGCGTATAGACTCCAAAAAAAAAAAAAAAAGACGGTATAGCATAAATGCACCAAAGGAACCAAAGTTGGAGGCACTTTATCTCCTAATATTATGGCGAGTACGCCCCCACCACCTGAATGAATCGTAATCATCGCACTAAAACTGGTGGGGAATTTCCATCAATCTTCCCATGCCAAGCCCCTAATCAATCTCCCCAAGAAGTTGGAAACCAAGCTGAGGCAGTATAAAGTATCCAAAAATTAGACATGACAGAACCACCCCCCTGTTCTCTTCAGACAGAAGGTATCCGCTGGGCAAGCATATAGTTGACCCCACAAACATGCTCCCTTGGGGGCCAAGGATAACCGAAATCTCTTGCTACCAAGACACCTGTGTGCTCTGTAAGTTCTGGTTTTGCCAGTGCAAGTCGAGAGCTTGCGAGTAGGTAAATAATGAACGAAAGTGCTGCATTGTATATAGGCTATCAGAGAAGCTAAGTTGCCGGTGCTAGAGGGGGAGGGACAGGTTCGTCAAAGAGCTGAGGCTTATATACCAATACTCCCCTGGCCCTGAAGAAAATGTGAACTACATAGTGTGCGATGACCCTATAGACGTAATTGCATGTCAGGGCTCTTACAGTGTAGTGAATAGGTGTACCACTCTGAGAAAAGGGTTCGAGCAGGCAGAGTTATTTTGAATTCTTGGCCTATACTTTATGCATATGATTATATAAGACAGACTCTATCATGATATATATAAGCAAGCCATATAGGTAGAGCAGATCGAGGGCGTCCTAGTCGAGAGTGGGGAGGGGGTTTGCATGCACCACTATGTTTGTGTGGTATAGCGACTTCAGGGCAACTCTGAGGTGGCTGTAAATGAATTTCAGCGACTGTGATGGGCCTATAGGCACTGTCATTCTATTATCATACGGTAGCATACTCAGGGACAAATTCGCTGAATACCATGTGTACGCCATACCTGGTACATTAGGGTATAAGCGTACTTTACCTAGTTAGTGATAGTATCCGAAAGGCAACCCAAGAGAAAAGAAAATTATACACGTGAAATGACGTAAGCAGACACAACAAACATACACAGCAAAGTCAACAGCACAGAGGGAGTAGACTATAAGAGAAAAACAAATATGAAATAGCCATCAATCAATAAACCAAGCAAAAACAAGTCCAGCAAAACTTTCCTGACCCAAATATTCAACAGCCCGTTCAAGCCCCGCACTGCAATGAACCAAATAAGGGGAGTTAATGCTAGTAAGCCCCTCTCTCACCCACACCACCGCCCTGATTCCCACCATTCCTCGCATACGGATGGTATCCATGCCCACCTACCGCACCAGGACCTTGCTGTATCCCCCCAACTGCCGCTCCACGTGAGAATCCACCGGGACCACGTATAGGTCCTATACCACCTCCTACTTGCATTCCCGGCCCTGCGACCCCTCTTGCGCCTGGACCACGGAAAGCAGCAGGGCCGGCTGGATTCCGGGCGTTACGCGGGCCGGTGGGTGCGTTTGGTGGTGGACCTGAGGTAGGCTGTGGGGTAGACCCCGAGGAACCAGCGGGATTATAAGAGGGCCCAGCGGGAGGCATACGGTTTTGCTGGTTTTGCTGTTGGTGATGTTGGTGTTGGTGGTGGTGCTGGTTTTGGTTATGTGCTAGATTGTGGTTGGAGGGGCGCATTAGTTGGGTTGGGCCATTGTTGGGTGATCTCATTCCCTGAGGATGATGTGCATGTGCTTGGGCTTGGGCGGGAGTGGATGAGTGAGGGTGAGGATGTGAAGGGAATCTACCATTGTTCATGTTTTGATGCTGGTGCTGCAGGGGGTGCTGAGGTGGGACGTCGTCGTACATACCTTCCCAGCTCGAAGGCCCCTGTTGTTGCGGGTTGAAGTCCCGTTGGTGATGGGATTGGTACTCTTTAGCTTGCCGCTGGTATCGGGGATCCACGGGCCCACCATGGCCCATGTTTCCATGTGGGTGGCCGCCATGCTGCTGCTGCTGGGAATGTTCGTAGCCACTTTCATGCTGTTGGCCGTAACCACCCTGAGCATAATCACCCTGGTGACCACCCTGTGGGCCACTGTAAGGTCCCTGGGGGCCCTGTTGGTGTTGCTGCTGTTGTGGGCCTTGTGGCCCTCCCATACCCATTCCTTGTGCTCCCATGCCCCCCATACCATTCATACCCATCCCCCCCATAGCCGCAGCATTGGGTGGCATCTGCCCCTGTGTCTGTTGTGCTAGTTGCATCTGTTGCATCATTTGGGGATTCATCATTGCCTGGTTCATCATCATCGAGTTAATGACTGGCGTAGGTGTGCCTGGCATTCCCCTCCCTCGACCTGCTGCTTGCTGCTGCATAATTACCGCCATGTAGCGTTGCATACTGGACCAGTACTGAGCCATCACCGCGGGACTCATCCCGTTGTAGATTGCCGATCCTGGTGGCCCGGCGACTGAACCACCATTAGGGCCTTGTTGCCCATAACCTTGGCCACCCCCACCCCCAGCTGCACCACCATCACGATCGAATCCACGACGATCAGTTCTATTAAACCCACCACGGGAATCGTCTCGCTCATCAAAGTGGCCTCCAGGGGCATTGCGGTCACGTGGGTTCCCACGAGGCTGGGCTTTCTTGACCTCAATCTATATAGCAGTATCAGAATCAGCAACATTACAAAGAGCCACCATAAGGAGTGGACCTACAGCCTTTCCCATAATCTCTAAGCTGGGATGATTCAATGCATTTTCCACCGCACCTTCACTATCGAAAGTAACAAATCCGAATCCCCTAGGCCTGCCTGTGTCTTTATCCATCATAAGGGTAGCGTCAAGGACCCGACCGAATTGCATGAAGTATTCACGGAAATCCGTTTCTGTTGCTTCTTGCGAAACTCCGCCCACAAAAATCTTACTTGTCTTTTCTTGTTCATCTCGTGGAATTGCACGCTTGGGATCAATCTGTATTCGTGAAAGCGTTAGTTTCATCCGGCTTCAACGCATGGGTATACCACATACAATCTTTTGGTCTAGGTAATGCTCCTTCACCATCACGATGTTCACAGTTTTTGGATCCTTGAACGTCAAGAACCCAAACCCCCTGCTCCGCCCAGTAGTACCATCTCTCATAACAGTACATTCTGTGACCTCGCCGAATTGTGAGAAGTAATTCTTAAGAGATTCTATACTCGGCCAAGATTCGTCAGTTACAGCCTCAAATTGGATCACCAGTGGTACATGACGCCAGAAACGGGAGCAGGGTTTATGGTTACTAGAAGCAATATACAATAATCCACCGGAAAAGTGGGGATGGAATAGCAGCATACCGTCTGTCGTTTCCCAGTTGAGTCCACCAATGAACATCTTCCTATATTATCCGAAGCACAATTGATCTTGTTAACTTATTTCGACTTTTATATGTAGATATATGTAAAAATGAGATATAATGGAAAAATTGCAAGAAAGTGAGCGCATCAGGGTAAGTGACAGGTGAAGCGAGAGGAGTAAGGCCATTGGTTCCCCAGATTTTGATATGATCCCCATTGGTGTGGGCGCATGGCGGCTTGGACGAACGTTGTTTAAGCCACAGCTCCACCCACGGTTTAGGGGGTCGAGCTCTGAGTGGTACTCAGTTTCACCAAAATCCTGGATTCCAGCCGAACTATCTTCAACGAGTTCTTTTGCATATAGAAGGAGGTATTTCTTCCCAATTTCTCCTCGAAGGGAGTAGATAGTGGCACTAGCAGAGCTATGGCAGTATATTAACTATCCACCCTTCCCCCCTCTCTGCAGAGTATATGGCAATTTTCTACCGAGCTATTGCTGATAAACCCAAGTGGCAGCGGAAGAAGCTTCTGCCAACCCTCCAGTCAATCTCATCTAAGGTAGTGGAAGTATTGATAGTAGCGATAGAATAGCGTAGAAGTCCCTCGTCTTGTTGATAGGCTGAATATGTACTTTTCCCACCCCCCAGCTACCCCAACCCCACCAGTCCAGCATCTTATATCAATGCCATTCCATCCTTAACCCCTCCTCTCGCTTCAATAGTGACGTTGGTAGTGACAAACACATGCTCAGGTATGTAGAACTCAAATACAAAAGGGATGTTTTCGAAACGTGGAGAGTTGCAAGCAAATTATATACGCACCCATCCTCTTTAATAGCGGTACTACCGCCTACGTCCACCATATTTCCATTACCACCTCCTGGATAATCTCCATATCCCTCGCCTTCTTGCTCATAGCCACCATATCCTTGATAGTCATTATTACCTCCATTGCTTGCATCACCCTTGTTCTGCTGCGAATCCCATCCTTGATAACTATCCTCATCCACAATGTCCTGCCCGCTATTCTCATTAGTAGAAATATGGGCTTGCCGTGTCTGAGTAATTGGGGCGCCTGAGGGTGGGCGTGGGACTGAAGCCCCCCCACTCCCGTTAACAGCAGAAGCACTGGAGGCAGATGGGGCAGGAGGCTTTGCTGAGGTGGGCGTGGTGCCGCTCGCTGCAGCTGATAATTTTGCAGTGTTAGCTGCTTGTTTCTTAGGCTCCTCATCACCATAGCTATGAGTTACAGTTAGCTGAATAGCAAACAAACAAAGTGTAGATAGGCAGCGACATCGACGCACAGGTCTGCAAAGAGGTCGTCGTCCATCATCTCGTCGGCCTCCATATTGGTTATTTTTTTTTATGAGAAGCTGTCGTAGGTTATGTGAGACACTATGTTTGTTGATGATAATTCCACTCTGGGTATGAGATGATTGTAGATTACAGTGAAGTACCTACTGCTGATGTACTGCTGATTTTTTGTACGCGCTCGTAGACCTTCTGTGTTAGTTCTCACTGCAAGCCCTGTAAGCTCCTTGTGAGCCTCGACAGCCCTTGCTGATTGGGGGGGGAGGGAGAATAAAGAAGTAAAGAAGAAGAAACTTATCGATACAAATACTGTACGTCAAAGCAAAAAGAGTGGAGGATGATGATGGTAGTGGGAAGCAGGGACGAGATGGGGTTGGTAGCACAAAAAGCCCACTTAAAGCAGCAACTTTTGGCTTTGGGCAGAGAAGTGGCTTGGCTTCTTACAATGCAAGAGCAGCGTTATCTTGGCACTGGCATGAGCTCTATTATACGGGTATACATGTTATTATATCCTGTAGGTAATATAATATCCTTTCATGAACAAGCTGCCGGGCAGCTAGAAGGTTCAGTTTGCAAAGTTTTTTCTTTCTTTAGCCTCCACCATAATCTATAGGCAGTATATGTGCGGCATTCCTTTTTATCATGTAGTGTGTAACAAGTGCTGAGGGTTGAATCAAGATCTCAGTTACACTGGTATGAATTTGGTGATAGTTTACACTGTAATTGATCTGTGCATTTTACAAATTTCCGTTGCCCCAAGTACCACGCTGTCGATTGTTGGATCACCTGGTGCTGTATCCTAGCAATTGGCGGGGTATCCTCCACTGATCGTCGAACCTCCCCCCATTGATACAGCTCCGGCGCCGGCATATTCCATTGCTCCTATAATCGACATAAGGCTATACTACACCGCGTCCACCCCTCCATAGAGACTGGGGGCGTCACTACAAGTCACGGCTACAAGGGAAAGAAGACTCCAACATGATGAGCGGGAAGAAACAACAGGAGATGGTTCAAGTAGGCATGTTCCCACTACATCTGGCAGTTTTTATAAACATTCCCCGCCGATCCAGCTAACCGAGATATTGTCCATTCCAGACCGCTCCGAGTACGTACATCATCTTTTCCACGCTTCAATGTTGTGCGGTTCGCCGTTCTAATACGTCAATCCAACCAGTTCAGCTTCACCATTCTGGCGGGGAAGGTCTGCGAATCCAAGTGCGTCAAAGAGGGATAAGTCGACGCAAGTCACTCTATTCTCCGGCTGCACTGTTCTTGCTGACCAAACGGGGTAGGAGCCAGGACCGGTCGAAGGTAGTCGGGGCGGCTTACTCACACGCGGACATGCTCAAGTTTGGGTCGATGTAACAGGTCCTCACCTTCAATCCCTGCGGCTGGCTCCTGACATACCCTTGACAGGTCAATATCTCGTCCCAAAACCCCACCCCCAGGACTTACAACACCTGGCTCCAATATCTCATCAAAAACCTCCAATTTCGTAGAGTTCATATCGCAGACAGATGATGATTGGGATGTGGATTTAGGGGACGCTGGTGATGACATGCTTGGCTCCAAGGTCAAAGCTCCCAAGAGCATAGAGTACAAACCACCAGCCAGCTCCAAGCTTGGCCCAGGAGCTGGAGGGTCACAGACACCAGTTTACCCTACACCCCGGAGGCGAGATACCAATGGTTTGAAGCCACAGTTTGAAGGCTTGGTCAGAGGTTAGAGTTTTCTGTTAGAGCTTACCACTACTTTTCATCACTAACCGCTGTCCTGACAAAAGCGTAGATCCGGCAAATTCCCTTCATATGATCTATCACCCTACGTTGTCCCCAGATACCCACACAGAAGCCGAGATAGAACGTCTTAACGCTCGAATATCACGAATCAACAAGTTCAAGAAGATATTACAGTCCTCTACGGTCGATTTGGCAGAACTGCGGAAATTGTCCTGGAATGGTATCCCGGAGGAGCTCCGTCCGATGTCATGGCAGCTGCTATTGGGCTACCTGCCAGCCAACTCGGACAGACGTGTCAGCACTTTGGAACGGAAGAGAAAGGAGTTCATTGATCGCGTGAAGCAGGCTTTCTCCAGAGGCACTCAAGGATTGGATCAGACAATATGGCACCAAATCAGCATTGATGTTCCCCGAACGAACCCGCATCTACCCCTATACGGCTTTGAAACTACGCAACGATGTCTAGAGCGGATATTATATATCTGGGCTATCCGGCATCCTGTCAGTGGGTATGTCCAGGGGATAAATGATCTCGTCACACCATTTTTTCAGGTTTTCCTCTCTGCATATATAGGTACGGGGAATATTTGGAGCCCAGATTGATAGGAAAACAATGCTAAGCCACGTGTGCAGATGGGGATGTGGAACAGTTCGACCCAGTGTCTCTACCAAAGGAGGTTCTAGATGTCGTTGAAGCGGATTCATTCTGGTGCCTGACAAAGCTCCTTGATGGGATACAGGATAACTACATATCCGCTCAACCGGGGATAACACGACAAGTTGCAGCACTACGGGACGTTGTCTCACGGATAGATCAACCGCTTGTCAACCATCTTACCGACCAGGGGGTGGAGTTTATCCAGTTTAGCTTTCGATGGATGAATTGCATGTTGATGAGGGAGGTTAGCGTCAAGAATACGATACGAATGTGGGATACATATATGGCAGAGGGCCAGGCAGGGTTCTCGGAGTTTCATTTGTATGTTTGTGTGGCGTTTCTGGTCAAGTGGTCGGAGCAGCTAGTGAAGATGGATTTCCAAGTAGGTGGGACGAAATTACACCCATGATACAGTTTGCTAACTGGCGTTGTAGGAGGTGATGATGTTCTTGCAAGCTCTACCTACGCAGAGTTGGGGCGAGAAGGAAATTGAGCTGCTGTTGAGCGAAGCGTATTTCCCCTATTTTTTGCACCTTTGCTCTTGTGCTAATGAAATGGGAATGTAGATTTATATGGCAGAGTTTATTCCGCAATTCAGCAGCACACTTGAAGCAGCATAATCCCCCGCCCCCGAGGTTACCAACATTATAGTACCGCCAATGGATTGGCAACTCGCGTGTGTTTTTGGGATTTGGGGCCACTTGTTTTTCTCTTTGCATAATTCAGCATTTATGTAAATCGATGTAATTCCATAGTTTTGGGAATTATCTTGTGCAGGTTTAATTTAACCCACAGATATTGATCACACGCCTGTTCACGACGTATAAAAGACAATCCAAGAACACAACACAAAATTTGTGCAATGGAAGTCCTCCACCTTTGCCAATATCGCCTCCCGTTATTCACCTACATTAAGTCCGCCATAGCCTTCCCATGTCTACCTAAATCCGCCTCTCGCCCCCGACCTCAAATTACTATAGAAGTTCTCCTCCATTTTCTTGAGCAGCTCCGGATGCTTATGTGTACTAGGCAAGAGTCCAATCCCGACTGCCCTCCGAATAGCTTTAGCAATTTTTCTCTGGTTGACACCGCGGAGACCCGTTTCTGAGCGGTGCTTGATACGACCCATGTCTGTGGTGTATTCCGAGAGGAGGTTAAAGTTCTGGATTAAAATAACAAAAAAGCCGTATTAGTATAAGACATTTTTGGGGGAGGGGGGAGCATTCTACTTTGTATTCTTTGAGGGGGTTCATTGCGAGCGTGTCGAAGGCATCTTTGAATGGGGCCCGTCGTTTACGGAACTGTTTGTACGACTCGAAGCTGAGGTCTTTGGGAGTGTAGATCTCACCGTGTCGGAAGCGGCGTTGGCTCCGGTAGAGCTCTTCGGTGTCACCGTCAGTGAGGGGGTTGCTTGCGCTTGTGGTGGGCGGGGTGGAGGTGGAGGAATTGGTGTAGCTGTGGGCAAGGTATGCGGGGGGGGGGCGGGCGCCGCTGGTGGGGGAGGTGGGGTATGAGGTGTAGGGGGATTGTT
>Ga0307514_10003488_pt1 | contig 15078 bp, 11 predicted proteins | sample 16_EM_MG_FD_203088 | JGI IMG/M metagenome (GOLD analysis project Ga0307514, IMG submission 203088) | Populus trichocarpa ectomycorrhiza microbial communities from riparian zone in the Pacific Northwest, United States - 16_EM | ecosystem: Host-associated > Plants > Roots > Unclassified | place...
ACAATAGAAATAAACTAAATAAATATAAACTACATAAACACATAGACTCGGAAACCCCTGGTGTACTTTCCAACGAGCGATAATATAAGAATGAATTAGGAATGCATACAACAATAGAAATAAACTCTTGTATGGCAAACGGGTTATCTGGCGGTCCAGGCGGTCCAGTCGGTCCAGACGGCCTATCCGGCGATCCAGTCGGTCCAGGCAGCCTATCCGGCGGTCCAGGCGGACCCAGACAGCCTATCCGGCGGCCCAGGCGGTCCAGGCAGCCTATCCGGCGGTCCAGACGGTCCAGGCAGCCTATCCGGCGGTCCAGGCGGACCCAGACAGCCTATCCGGCAGCCCAGGCGGTCCCAGGCAGCCTAAGGCCGGCCAGGCGTGAGTCTTCCAGGCCTATGCCGGGGCCGGCGGTTTCAGACCCGCCTGCATACAGGCCGGTTCAGTCCGGCCATGCTGCCTGATAGGCAGCCCCGCCGGATTCCTACACTGCAGACAGTACTGGAATGTCATGACAAGGTGATATCTTCGGTCGGAGGTGACCAATCAGACGGGCACCCGACCCGATCCGCAGCGGCATGGGAGCACATAGCAAGGCACTAGGTAAGGGTACACAAGAGGTCCCAAACCGGATACGGCAAACACGGGACCAACTGGCAGAGGCGAGCAATCTTTGCCTACATACACCTGCCTTTGGATATAGAAGGGACCCGTCAACACGTGAATGCACAAGTTAGACATTACGACACAGGTGCCTGTGAATGCGGAGCCCTCGGCCTAGTCTCCGAATATATTTCCAACCTGAATTTATCAGTTATGCCCGTCCTGGTTGGGCCTCAGCTAAGTGTAGGTAGATAGGCTCCCCTTTGTCAGTTGGTCCTGTGTTTGCTGTAGCTGGTCTGCTGCCTCTTATGCCTTCTCAGACCTTTACTCTATGCCCGGATATCTTCATTGGTGGTTGCCTCTTGCTGGCCTTCATAGTGTATTGTTGCTTCCTGGGTCAGTCGGTCTGCCATCTCATTGCCTGGGATGCCTATGTGGCTTCGTACCCATGAGGTAGGAGTATCCAAGGCTTGCAGTTGCTGCAAAAGCTGTAGCAGCTATTGTTCTATCCTGGAATGGGGAGGCTTGCCAGTGGCCAGGTTTTTGGGAATGTCTGGCTGTGCTGCTACCAGACTTCAGTGTAGGCATCCAGCGGGGCTGCCTATCAGGCGGCATGGCGGGACTGAACCGGCCTGTATGTGAGCGGATCTGAAACCGCCGGGCCCGGCATAGGCCTGGAAGACTCACGCCTGGCCGGCCTGGGACCGCCCTTTTTTTTTTAAGGATTCATGAGTCGCATTCAGCCTATGTAGTCTATGGCGATGGACCGCATCCCCGAGTGGAAACTCGGCAAGGATTATCACAGCCACTGGGCCGATCCCTGCCCTAAAAGCCCCCCCAAGAAAAGGAAATGCTACAGAAGAGGAAAAAGAACGACACAAACGTCTCACACATCCCCAGACAAAACCCTCACATGTTGGAGCTACAACCAACCCTTCCATTCAAACAATATCCCCCCAGTCACGCAACGTGTATCTGCCTGGGACCGCTGGGCAGGGACTGGCCCGGGAGGTGAGAGAGGCATCCGGGTAACCGGAAGGCTGCAGTCCATCATCATCATAGTCTAGATAGGCTCAATATGATTAATGAATCCCCCCAAAAAAATACAAGAGCCACACCGTATATGAATAATAAAATTTAGTTAAATAAGGAATAAAAAGACAGGATTAGGAAGTTCTTGGGCAGAGATCGAGCCAGGGGTTTCCGAGTCTACTTAGTACATGTGATTATTTAGTTTATGTTTATTTAGTTTATTTCTATTGTTGTATGCATTCCTAATTCATTCTTATATTATCACCGATAAATGTGATTAATGATTAATTAAAAAAAATTTTTAAAAAAGTACACCAGTGGCCATCTGACACCCCAGTAGTATCCTGTGTGATGGTGATGTCCTATTAGGTAGTCCAGGCAGTCCAGGCAAGGACTCCGCCGGCCTGGCCCACCCGATTTTGACACTGCTCCGAGTCCCATCCGACCTCTCTTCCACCCTGCTCGCCTGTAGCGGTGCTACTTCCACTGCTCCTCTCCCCCAGTCAGTCCCCTTCATCCACCTCAGCTCCACATCCTCCTCGAGCACTTCCCTCAGTATCGGTTCCGCTATCTCCCACAGCTCCGGCATGTGGCGTGCATACACTGACGCTGCCTATCTAATCCTCTTATTGCGCATCACCACTCCCACGTGTTCAAACCGCATAGCGCCTGCACCTTGTCCGCCCTGCTCCCGCGGTAGGCTCCCACCACCCACCTGTACATCTCATTCACTATCCTGCGTTGTTGTTCGCTGGGCACTGGGTATAACTCGCAGCCATATGTCAGTATCGGTAGCAGTTGCTGCGTGACCAGCACCCTCTCCCCCATCGCCGGTAGCGTGCACAACCGCCTTACTACCTCCCACGCCGCCACTGCCTTCTGGCTCTTATATTTCTGGTGACGCCGCTGATCTTGCATCGCCACCCCCAGGTGCCTGCCCTTCGTCCCCTTCCAGTCCTTAGTCCTATCCCACTTTATCCCTGCCATGCTCGCTGCCTCTCTCATCGCCTCATCTAGCCCTTTCTCTCCCCCAACTCGTACCCCGTTGATGTCATCTATAAATGACAGCGGCCAATAGCTCTCCCTCCTCCCTTGCCGCAACTGTCGCCCCCTTTCTTCTGCCCTAGCCTCCTCTCCACGTCTCACACCACGCTGGACATGTAAACTGTGAACAGAGCTGGCGACAGCGGACTACCCTGTGGAGTCCCCCCGGTCATGGTCACTCTCCCCAATGTACTGCCATAGACCTCCATAAGGAAGCTCCTTGGTGCCAACCAGTCATCTATCCACTTCCGAAGCCATGCATGATTCTGCAATACCGTTCGTACATGGTCCCTCCGTATTGTATTGAACGCCAATTAGGCGTCCCTCCCTATAATATCCCCTTCCGGGTGCTTCTCCGCGATCATCGCCATCAGCATGACACTATCCATGGCTCCTCTTCCTCTCCGTCCAGCAAATGGCCGCTCATGCCAAAGCTCCTGCGCCACTACCTTCTCTACTAGCTTTCCCGCCGTGTTTGACAGGACGATATTTACCGCGGTGTGGTCCTTCCCTGGTTTCGGGATCATTATCATCTTCAAGTCCCGCCATTCCTCCGGCACCAAGTTGTGCTTGCCACCTGGGCCGCTGTCGCCTGAGCTAGATGGTCGGCCCGCCCATTCCCTGGGTGCCTGCAGCAGCAGCAGCCTATGTGGCTGCGCACCCCAGGAGATGGCAGTATGTAAGCCTTGTTGGTGGCGCCCCGCCAGAGCCTTCGCTAGGTGCACCTCTACCTATATGGGAGCGGGAGCAGCTGTCCCTTTGGCCAGGGGTTTGACGGTGTCTCGTACTGCCTTGGTGTCTGTGAAAATGCATAGCATCCTTGTGTCCTAGGGAGCAGGGAGGCTGGACAACCTACATGTAGGTTATAATTAGGGCTGACTCGAGCTCGAGCCGAAAGCTCGAGCCCAGGCCTAACATTGTCATTATAGGTGCGGTCCCTCATCATACCTAGTGTAGAGCGACTGAATACAAGTACTTAATGATTTTGAAAAAAAAATCCCTGCGTCCTTGTGAGCTTATAGAGCAGATAGCAAGCTACTTCCCTCCCTGGCTGTTGTCTTGGCCACGGGGCATGTTGTGGGCAAGTAAAGACTAGGTATAAGGTGGCCGCTCTGCTCTGGGGTTCATAAGTTGGGGGTGATAAAGTGCGTGTTGAATATCAAACACCCAACGTCATGGATAGCAGAACATATATGGGCGGTGGCGGGGCAAGGAGGGCAGAAGACGCTCATGTAGGCCTGGTCTCGAGACTCTTGTAGGCTGTCTCACGCACAGATATGCACGGGGCAACCAATGAAACATTTTCACAAAAGTCTCGAGACATCTCCTCTCGTGCCCAGGCCACCCTCATGTGCGTAACTGACCACGACGGAGTAGCAGGGAACGAGACAGCAGATTACTATGAGAAGAGAGCGGCCATAGAAGGCCAACTGATGCACAAGCCCAGTATAACGACACCGACAGGTCCTACAAGGCCCACAGCACTGACACCACATACGCGACCTCGATCTCCTTGGCCCAGCAACCAGAGACAAAGCCTATGGGCAGGACACATTGGAAACCTGCTAGATGAGGGGTGGTGGATTTGGGGGGGGGAGGAAATCACCTGTTCTACTGATTAACACCATGAAGGCTTCCACCAAAGACAGCGAGGTCAGGAAAGCAAACTCGAACGGAAGAGTTCGGCTGTTGCCCCAAGTCTGACTTCCTTGTTTGATTTTCGCGTTTATAAATACTCATGCAATTGCTAGTCCAAATAAACACCAATACCACAGTAGTACTAACTATCCTTGCGCAGCTGATCCCAGTAGGTACCTGCCTACCTAGTTTGGTTGCACAAGCAGTCAGTCCGAGAGCTCGCTTATGTTAATTCCCCACGTTTGCGGACAAAGCGTCAAATAGATACTGGTAGAGATGGTCTTCCTAGGTAAATTAAATACCAAACCACATTAGAATCTTTGGAGAGCACTGATAGAAGATGCCTAGACTAAGCTCCCTATTAATATCCTCACCTGGGCACTCTACCAAGTTGTGCAGGAATCCCAGGAGCTGCAGTCCATCCCCATATTCTAGATAGGATGAATACGATTAATGATTCTTAAAATAAAAAAATAAAAAGTTGTGCAGGAAGAGCACATGTCTCCTTGCTCAAACATTTGGCAAGAGCAGTAGCCCGTCTGCGGCGGGGAGCAAATAGCTTACTAGTAATAGTAGATAAAGGGAGGAGACTTATGACACGAGTATTTCGCAAACTCAGGTCTCCTTCCTTCTCGCAAGCAGACAAATCACTCCGTCAACTAAAAACGACTCGGATTTTCAACTATAATCAATTAATTTTGAACTTTCCAGCTGTGCGCATGTAACTCACTTGCTACCTCATTCCGATATATTGGACATGTTTATTCCTCCTGGGGTATTTTGTACTATTTGTATCCCCCCCAGATTAAGCTAGTCACAGGCTACTATGGCTGGAACAGACGCACCGATCTACCATATGTCTGGTCTACTATGTCTGGAAGAGAGGTATACTGAGAGTGGTTAAAGATTGCCATCTCCCCTCCAAGAATTTGGGTCAAAGTCAAGCTACGTATTTCACTAGAATAAAGCCAAGGGAGATATGGACATACAAAAGGTCACATGTATTCTCGTGTAATAATTTCTGCTACCTGAATATCCTATGAGGTGGAGCGTATTGTTTGCGTGGGGTTTTCTCCTGAAATGTGTACGCTTGATTTGTTGCAGAAGCTGTTGGTATTCCTGTTATCACAGTAGCTTGCGTGTGTCTTGTGAGAAGGGATATGGATGTATTACAGTAATTGTATGACTGGGACTACCTACCTACCGTATAGACTCAATTTATTCGGTAGCGCTATCACATACATCTGTGGTGTGCGCATATATTTTGTATGGCAAACTCGGGTGGCTTCTGTACGCTCAAGCCTTGATCCCCAGATCTAAACCTATTGGAAAGTCAAATTACACTCCTTCTGGTAAAGTTTCTTAGTTAAGCTCAACAGAAACACTTGGGATACTGCATATGTATGTGAGAGCGCTACCGAATAAATTGAGTCTATACGGTATATCATACAACCAGAATTCCGAGAAATGATGGCCAGAGTTAAGCCGACGGCTGATCAAGTTGTGAGCCATGTGGGACTGCAGCTGCTCGTGCAACACTCACGGGACTACAAACCATGCTCTGCATGAGCCGTGACTCGTGAAACAGGAACCAGGCACGGCGCCTCTTACCGTACCGAGGCAGCTAAATAAGCACTATACTGTACTAAACCAGTAGTAAGTCCGTACTTATGTCAGGGGTTTGCATCCTATCCCTACTAGTAGCTTAGTTCTACGGGTACGAGCGCATCAACCACTTTTGCTATCTCCGTTCACAACCCAGGCGCACACAGAAAGATGTGAAATATACCCCATATACTAGCTTGCAGTCATGCCTAAAAGGTGTTGCATGTCAAATCTACCTATACGTGGTGTCACCAATTCTTAGTATAGTATGTGAAGAGGTACAGCACGGGATGGTTTTTTTTGGGGGGGGTCTATACGCCTTTCCCCCGGAGGGAGCCTTAGGCTATGAGGCGGCCCCGTTCCCGCACCTTTAAAGGATTGGGTTTACACACGGGACAATGTGCTGCTTAATCGCCCTGCCTCCCGAGCCTAAGAAAGCACGGGATGGTGGTCCATGTGTAATAAAATTTTATGTGTACTTGCCTTGAGGTTACTTACTTGATATGTAAGTACGACAGCCTTAATTTTTCAGTAAAAGGGTAGGGGAACACCTTTTTGCATCTACCCCTTCCGGGCTACCCTTTTTATAGATACATTTTTGTATTTACATACCCTGAATGTAACGGGTCCTCGCACTTTGCTTGAAGATATAATCTGGAATTTTTACCCTTTTACTCTATGTACTCTACATTCCAGGTCATCTGAAGAGTGGCTTGTCTATTGTATAGAAGTTATGTCTGCTGGGACTTATATATATATATATGAGCTTAGCCCTCGTAGAAGCCTACGGGGCTGCAGTTCTGCCTCCCTGTTCTCTATATATGTACTTACCCTGATATTTCCTCTTTATTACTTCTTATTTGTTAATTATGAGAAGTATCATACGCTACACCTTGAGGCGAGGTCTATAACTACAGATGCAATTGTTGCTGGCAGCATTTATAAGTCAAAAAATTTGTAGCTCACAATAAAAAGAAAAATATTTGCTCTAGAAGCAATTCGAACACTGAGCAACACCTCGTTTCGATCGAGGGCCCTCCGGGTTATGAGCCCGGCGCGCTTCCGCTACGCCATGTTGCTTGAATTTGGTGCTGTTGTAGAGACTATACAGTCTCGCTCCAGACGTCGCCTAGTGGCTTGGCAGACCTCTGGTCGCGAACGTATATATAGAGCCATACATATGTACATAGTGGTCGGCAGCCACAAACCAAATTCTCACCTCATCCTAGGCATGAGGATTAACATCAGAAATACCTATGCAACAGCCATAATATAAACACCAAAAGCTTGCTACGCTGCTGGCAAAGCCCCTACACGGTTGCAGGTACGTGGGGCTCGCCACCAGCCCAGAAGAAACTGTCCGTGTAGATAGATATTCGAGACATTCCGCATGTTCTTGCCATTGCCTCTTTGCTACTACTTTTGGTGTCCTGTAGAATTCCATTACTTAGTGATGAATTGCCAACCCAGCCACCATGATATCTAGGAGGTTACGGAGATCAAACAAGAGCATCCAATATATCTCGGGGCGCCAGCGCGCCTGAGGTGGGCCCCAGGGCGTTGAAGGGGCTTGTCTACATGATAGACAAGGGTTCCCTCCCAACAGCAGTGGCTCTATGAAATCGGAAAGTCAGAGGAGCCTTGGTGTGTGTGTGTGCGATGCTTGGACACCGCAGAATGCGGCGCATCTGCAACAATGCCCCTGGGTGGGCGATGGGATAAGGAGATCGGAGTGGTGTGGGAGGGTTGCGGATTTCATCTTGTAATTTTGTAGATAGTATGGGAAGGGCAGGGACTGGCCCGTGCGGAAGAGAGTCACCTGGGAATTCCTAGGAGCTGCAGTTCATCGCCATATTCTATATAGGATGAATGCGATTAATGATTACTAAAAAATAAATATCTATGAGGTTAAGTTGAACCATATTGCCGCATGCAAGGCCCGTGAGTCTAAAAGCAGTCATATTTGATGCCATATTCGGCATTGCGTGGTCGATAATATTGAAGCTCCTATTGGAGAATTACTCAAGCTCACACCACCACCAAATTTTCCTCAGAAGAGGATGATGGAGTTTCCTCGAGAACAGAAAATCCAACCTGATCTTATGAGTATATCCACTTTTGATTCTCCTCTTTGCTTCCTTTATTGTAACTGCCTGCCATCAGTCATTATATTGATGATATCTGTCTAGCTTATACCTTCTCTCATCAAAAGATATTTTTGTAGAAATGCTTTCCTACATGCCCATATCAACCATCTCGCGCTAGGTATATTTATACACTACGGATCTGGGCAGAGAAAATCCCCCAACACCCGGATGCACAAGCTGGACTCTACGAGACACCTACCTGCGCGCACTGCGGGGCCTAGATACTATCTTGTCTCTGACACCAGGAGACCCGCAACGAGCTGATCAGGGGGGCAAGAAGTGGGAGGGCCTAGACGCACCGCACCACGCTGGAGGAAGGAGGAGGTGAAAGGGAACAATGGGGCGGTGTTGAAGAGCTCTTTCACTATGTATCGCGAGCTGACAGGCCGCACATAACGTATTTCATTTGTACTGTATGGAGTCGGCAGATTACCTAACTTGCCCCGTTGATTTTTTGGGGTGCCCAGGAGTCATTAATCGCATTCATCCTATCTAGACTATGGCAACTCCCTGGCCGCCCAGGGGGGCCTCTCCCCACTATTGGGCCAGTCCCTGCCCTCCCCTTCTATTCTATCTACAGTCGAACCTCTATATTAGCATACTCTATATATGCATAACCTCCCTATTAGCATTGAGCATGCCGGCCCGAATTTGGGACTATGGCTAGACAAAATCTCTATAAACGCATAACCTCTCTAATACCATCGGATCTTCCGCCCGACGCTAGGCTAATATAGAGGTTCGACTGTACATGAGGAACCTAGCTACCTCTCCGTACCACTTCTCTTCCTCGCACGCCTGTTCCAGTAACCCCCCTTGATTCCACTCGGGCTTCCGAACGGATATGAGTAATGCGTATTTTAAACTAATAATATTCCTTTTTTTCGACGTGGTTTACTGATGGTGTGGAGAATCGATGATGCTGGAACAGACTAAACTCCACTATGGCCATACATGGTTTACATTGTAGTTCCAAGCCATTGGTACATGGGGAAGGCGAGGGTTTGTTGGGTGGAGACCTAGCTAATCATTGGTGATACCATACTTCACCGGGAAGCGGATCATCACCGGGAAGTGGATCAAAAGTGGTGATTATGTAGTTTTGATGATTTCTCTTCCGATATCCAACCAAATGGGCTCAAATTTTTGGAAAGTCTTGTAAATGGATAGTAGTTGCTCCAAAAAATTACAGGAGGGCCCATGTGCTTTATTACTCCAACCATCAGTGGGGAGATCACGTGATCCAATAACCGGTTTGGTGGGTAAATATAAGAATAGACGGGGGCCATGAGGGCTTCGGTTAGTCACCCACTGCAAAAATATTAACAGCATGACGTTTGTTGTAGCACTCCGAACTATGTACCTGTCCACGACACTGTCATGCAACATCTACCTGTTATCTTAGCTTAGAGCAAACTTTGATCTGAGCCAGAACTGTTGAATTAAATGTAGCTATAAACTCTGCATCTTCTTCCTCATTCCACCTATCATCAGTCATAGTAGTAGTAGATGTAGAAGAGGTATCTTTGATGTTATGAGGCTGGCCCTCATTCTCAGAAGGAGTTGTTCCGACAACTTCTGCTGTACTTATCCAGTTGCTCAACAGGAGGATGAATTAACTGTACAACACCAGATCTCAATTCAGCCTTTTTACCACAAATACAGGGCACGTTCAGTCATAGGTTCGTATTTTATATCTATACCTTACATCCAGTCTATATCTTACACCAGATTAGTAGTGTACCCACGGTAGATTTATTTACCAAATTGAGTAATTAAATAAATTGCCCGCGGGGGCCAGCCTAGAACATATATACGGAGGTTTAATCCTTATATATGATAACCCTGAGGCTGCCAAGGGGGGGGGGAGTGCCAAGTCATATATAAGGGGTTCTAGAGGAGGATTGCTAGCTCTCCCGGATGAATTGGGAGAGAGAACGGACTTTTTATCCATGCAGGATAATGCACCGATTCATGGGGCCATATTGTAAAGGATTGGTTCAAGGAACAAAGAATTAAAGTCATGGAATGGCCACGCTATTTACCTGACCTCAATCATATTGAAAATTATTTAGGCACAAGCTCTACAAATAGTACCACCAGTTAGAGGAGATGGTTGACGGAAAGAGTACTGTAAAGGAGGATATAGAACAGGCAATCACCCACTGCTGGCAGCAAGGAAGCTAGCCAGGGGGGTGCCAAAGCGAGGCCAGGCTGTCATTGATTCTAGGGGCTCGTATATCAAATATTAGGATGTGGAAATGATTCTCCTGTATCTTAGCTTTCATTTTGCATCTTTGAAGTCAAGGCAGCTGCTGGGATGCCCTACTGACCCACTAAAAATTGGCATACACAAAACTTTTCTGATACAGTACAGGGTAAGTATAGACTCTCGTTCTTCTGGTAGCAAAATCATTATGAAACTCTTGGAGTCGAACTTGGGGAAAGTAAACAGGAAAAGGAGAGTTCAGCGCGGGGTGGAGCTGTGCACTCTAAATATTATCCTCTATCCACACGCATACAGGGAACTGGTGCTCGTTCACCATGCACCAAGGAATATAGTCCTCGCCACCATTGTGCAATCTCAGCTTCCTCCCCTGGTGCTGACTCGGTACAACAATAGAGAAAAATATGGAACTTGCAGCTACTGTACTTTCCTATATAGCCAATTATCCAACCAGACTACCTACTAGTTATCACGGGCCGCCAACGACTGCCAACCCATGGGGGTACCGAGTACCTACTTAGCATATATGGTCTGGATCGTGCAACCACAGTTTACTTCTTATAGAGTAGATTGATTAAGTCAATGCCCAACTGCCTTCTGGTATTGCTCCCCGATCCTCGTGTTGAGCTATATATACGTGCTAAGTATTTGGTATATATCTGCCATAACACTGCGATTTTTCTGCAAAGCCTTCCCTACATGGTTCTATAATTCTCTGCTAAGTTATAGCGGAGGCAGAGCACCATGCATTTTCTAGGCAGTCAGTCTAGCTACCGAAGTATTTGGATTATCATAGGTACTGCCCGTCTCACAACACAGACCATGCTGTATGTGATATGTATGTGATAGATCAACGCCAACCTCAATTGATGTAAGATTGAACACGGTGGATGACCTAGGGATTAGGATTAGGTATGTTGTAGATGACGAGCTAGAAGTTCCAGCTTCTACATGTACTAATCCAATACTGCCAGATTTTCTTTGTCGCTAGCTAGATCTGTTGTTAGTACATATTATAAAGTGAGACGGGTTGAATATTCAAGAGGGGAGTATATAGTATAATTCAAATACTTCGGTACCTATGGTACCGATGTATCAGAATGACATTTGAGTAGGCCTTCGATTGTGCTACAGAAAGCAGCAGTCTCGCGTCATACCTATTCGACATGTACCCTTTCTGTGGAGCCTGAGGCGCTGAGCGCTTTGGTGGTGTGTTAATTATTGCAAAACCCTAATGCACGGTGAGCTCTGTCTCAGCGGTTACCGTAACTTACCGTAACTTACCGTAATCACAAAATCTTGGCAAAGCCCATCCTTGGCATCATGTGTCATGTTTGAGCCCAATTAGCCTACGGTGGTTCCTGCAGCTGCATCTAGAAAGCAGCTATATGACTCGCCCGCAAGTCTAATCCCCGATCCATCCCTGGCCGCCAGCCACTGCCCAATCCCATCGGGTTGAAAGTGTCTCGACTGGATACTCAGGACATGAATATAGCTGAAGCCGTCTTCCTTACAACATTTAACGATTCTATCGATGACAGTGTTCATGCCAACAAATTGTCGTTTGGCTTTCAACAAGGATATTGGGATCATCTGTTTGGGTGGTGGAACATGATACCCAATCGACATACTCCGTATCTATATACCCAATTGCGCTTGTCAGTCCAGACTTTTGAAATGTTTCACTATTGGGGGACTGCGGTATGCGCCGTGGCATCTCGACCAGCTCGATTGCATTTCATTCATGTCGCCGATACTAAGGGACCTGAGTCTGTTTGGATTATATGTCTCGGTGGGTGCATAATGCAGTTCTAGTAGTGAGCAGAAGTGCGAACTGCTACATGGATCGATTTTCTACCACAAAAAATAAATCGGTCTGGGCACGAGAACAACATGGATACCAATTGCAAAAGGCAAGGATTGGATCCCAAGAGGGTATAAGTGTTTTGGGTGTGCATATAACGGCTAAGCATCCTGCAACTTTCTCGGGTGGTGGTGGGTTTTCATTGGTCTTGATCCTGATAGCCACCCCAATTCCTTCGCAGGTAATAATTCTGCAACAACTCTCCTCTTACAATCCAGCTGATTTGTCAGTCAGTTTGCACACACTCCTTTTGCATCTCCTGCCAGGAGGCACGCACCTGTTACTCCATTTTGCGTGTGTGCACCAGCCCTGAGGCAGCAGCTCCGATAGGGGCTTTGTGTGTTTCAGAACTTCCATTACATCAATTTCTTCTACTTCCTCTTTTTGTGGGATTTCGATATATCAGTAATTCCCTTACCTTCCTTACCGCTCACCTTACCCTCCTTCGAGTTTTGCAGCAGTGTACAAGATGGACCAAAGATTTCCACTGCAAACCGGCATGCCGAGTCAACAGCACACTGATAATCTACCAGACCTCGATATCGTGTCAATTAACTCAAGAAGCGCGTCATCTTCGCCTATTACCGTCACCGAAAACCCCTCGCAGTCTTCAAATTCACGTTCACAATCGCCGCAACCAGCAAGCTCACCACAAATAGCGCCTACCGTGTTTCCTTCAAGACCCTATTCTCCACACTTGCTATCACAAACTATACTGAATCTTGAGCAACCAACACCCTTAACCAATGGTTATAGAAATCAAGTGCCCACTGAAGGCGAATATTCTGGTGTTGTGCCAGTCCAAGATGATGCTATTCTTCCTGCGCCACCACCTTACAGCAGATATGGCGCCGGGGTACCACAGAAGTCTGAAGCTGAGCGACAGAGACCACAGTTGGAGATGATCGATGTGAGCGCAACAGTAAGGGGATTACCTATAGTGGGTCCCGATGGGAATGTGGCCAGCTCCAGCAACTCGCACCCTCCAAACGCACATGCCAGCAGCATCGACCCCGCTGAGCCATTCGTAATGCAACAGAGTGACTCGGAGGTAAGCATGCAGAGTACGCAAAATAGCGCTTTCAGTACCAACAGCAACAGGTTGTTGATGAGGGGGGGCCTTAACGAGAGGGTTAAAAAAGAAAAGATTAAAGACAATAAGTGGGTGTGCGGAATAAATCTCTGGTGGATTTTGCTTGCAATCGCGTTTATATCAATTCTCTTGTCAATTGTGTTGGGGGTTACATTAGGACTGGTTTTGAAGCAAAATCAGAAAAGCAAGAAGCCCCCACCAGGGTGAAAAGCTCCTCTCCTTTCTTGGTAGATGTTGTGTTCTAATGTGTGGCGTAGTAACCCTACCGGCGATTCACAGAACCTGGCTTTTCCTGATGGTGCTGTACTGGTTCCTTTAATGCTTGTTAACCAAAGCCGATCGTGTTTAACTCATAACTCAACACTCCCTGGATTGACTGGTGAGGTTGAGAACGTATTATGGGCCTGTGTTCTTCCTGGTCACAAACTCCGTTTTGAAGTAGAGGCAAAAGGTACTGGCGGCGACGATTGCCCCACTCTACCTAATAAAAATGGAACTGCTGAAGAAGTCGAATTTTTCATCACGAGTAAAGACAGTGGCCCCAAGCAAGGCCCCCCGCAAGGCCCCCCGCAAGGCCCCCCGCAAAAGGGCCCCAAGCAAGGCCCCCAGCAAAAGGGCCCCATATACGAAGGGGTTCAGCCACCCAGTTTTCAACATCAGCCGTTACATAGGGTTCTCGATACTGGTGTGTTAGAGAGTAACCACTCCGCAGACGGAAGCCCGAAGTACGAGTTTCGAGTGCTGTATACTAAGAATATTGTTTTACGAGTCTCAACAATTGAGCACCTTTTGAAAAATGTTAATGGGTCAGCATTGGACATGGGATTCGAGAGTACCGAGATTGAAAGTGGGCAGACAGTTTGGTGGTGTGCATGGGCTGAAACCTATATCGAAGGGAGGGTATGGATGCAGGCTGCGAATGGAACCTCGAAAACAGGCAATCCAGTATTCAATATGACCCTCAGTGAAAGTCGGCTCAGCAATCAAGAACTCCAGCTGCTTGTCCCAGGAAGCAATACCACAGACGTGCCCACAAGAGACATTTCCTGTTGGAATAAAGTTAGCAATGAGCATGGTGAGCTGGTGGATATCCCCACGAGGAAGGTTGGAGCTAGTGGAGACGTGAGCAATGAGGTCAACAGCGCCAAGGGGTTATCAGAAGCACGGGATGTGGAGGAAATTGTGAGGGGGCGCTTTAGGAGGGACAGTATTTTCAAACGGCAACCACCACCATCACCACAACAAGGGCCACCGCCACTGCCACCGCCACAATCGAACCTAACTGAGCGCACTGATGGCACAGGACAGTGTTTATGTGAATGGGTGGCAGGTACGAATGTTCAGGGATGACCTTGACGAGTTACATTGTCTCCCAGTGGCCATTGCTTCTTCCATCGGGTTGCTGGCCGGTCGCGTGGACGCTGTTTTGTGGATCTATGGAATTACGTGTATTTATAAGGGTTTCTTTGCGGGTGTTTGGGGTTATTTGGTCTGCTGTTATGGGATTGTGGCGGCAGTAACTCATTTGGCTTTAAATTGCCACCGAAGATGTATCGGTTACAAAAAGGATACCTGCAGTTCGGTTGGTCATGTAATTACTAGGTGAGGCTGTTTGAGACATCCTGATATGGCAACGGTCCCTAGGCTTGGGGCGAAAAATTAAGCAAAAATAATGGCCACCAGGGGAATTGAACTCAAAAGCAGGAGCGTACTGTGTTACATTAGTTTATCTCTATCTCTCTCATGTCTTCTTCATTCCCTCGACCCTTACATATCGCTTCTATCCCATCCGTGAGTCATTGATGTAAGGTTGTTGATGTAGTTG
>Ga0307514_10003489_pt1 | contig 15076 bp, 13 predicted proteins | sample 16_EM_MG_FD_203088 | JGI IMG/M metagenome (GOLD analysis project Ga0307514, IMG submission 203088) | Populus trichocarpa ectomycorrhiza microbial communities from riparian zone in the Pacific Northwest, United States - 16_EM | ecosystem: Host-associated > Plants > Roots > Unclassified | place...
TAGAAGAGTCTGACTCAACATCCGTAGTATCCCAGTCCTCAATTGACATGAAAGAATCTTCACTACTAGCTACAGTAACAGGACTAGCAAATTGAACCCGAGATTTCTTACCTGTAGGGGTGGATGGTTGCTTCGCAACCTTCCCTGCAGCCTTTTGTGCACGGACCTCCCGCTCTCGATATAACTTTGCCAGAACCGCCCCATCCAAAACGAGACCCAAATCAGTACCAAGCTCTCGACGATCTAGTTTTGCCTGCATCCTTTGTGCCTCTTTCCACTTCCGAGTGGTATCCCGCTCAAGTTGAAGATCTGTATCTCGTGAAATTGCAAATCGCTGCAAAGAGTCAATAAGATCAAGAAGTTTAGTGCGTGGCACCTCCGTTGATGAGTTGAGAAGAAGCTTGGCTTGTCGCACTCACCTATGTACATTTGAAGTATTCAGTGGTGTCGGTGGTGGATGTGGTGTTAGTGGAGATACAGGTTGTGGCAGTCTTTCTCGCCAGGCTCTTGTGGAAGCTTACTAAGCACATGGCGGGGATTCAATGGTATCAATCCTGCCCCACGCCATGCCCCACTAATGTTGGATAGTGATGTCGTGCTTCTACCAACATGCTTCTACCATCCCATGTAATGACCAGCACCCTTATAAATAATCATCGGAGGTAGTACTTGTCCATCACCAGAAATACACTCAATAACCGTAATCAGCTTCCGCTTGCCATCCGTTGCTACCTTTGCTGTCATGCCTCTTTCTCTCCATCTAACAATAACCTTTGCATGATCTGATATTCCTTGCCTAAACTCCTTCTCATCAATATTATAGGTATTGCCTGGCAGAATAGAATATTTCTCCTGCAATACTTGAATTTTGTTAAAATGATCAGTGATGATTGTAGGGTCGCTCATCTTCAGGCATTTCTTATCCATCTGGCTATTGAATTTGGCGACAAGATCAGGGTGTCTGTTGAGAAAGCGTGTGATCCAGTTCTTCCCTACTTTATCTTTTTTATCCCATTCCTTAGACTTTAATAAGGCAACAGCCTCTTTCAGATGCTAAATCCTTGGAGAAAACCCCCACTCCTCTAATTGATATATCTATTGTACAACTGCTTTTTCCTCTGCAATGGTAAGGAGTGTTGATATATATGTGCTTTAATGTGTGTGGTACCACTAGCAAGTCGCCTGCGTAAAGTTGTAAGAAGTATATCATATGCCTCGGCGGTGTACCTAAGGCTTGGGAAATCACCGCCTTTTGCAGCTTTGATTGCTTTCTGGAGGCGCGCTTCCTTCTCCTGTTGTTTCTGCAATATTCGCTGCTTAATCTTCCCCATGTTGCTGGGTTCTACTATGGCTCATTAGCTACCACCACCTGATAAGATCACACTAGTCCAGGAGCATCTAAAGTATTGGGTCACCTATTTTGCTAGCAGTAATATTTATATATAGAGGCTTTTCTAGCTTGCAAAAACACCTCTGAAGGCCTAGGAATCTCTGACAGCTTTCCCTATTGGATTTGGTTGCAAGGGTGTTGAGTTATCACCCCCCAACTACCGCGCTGTCACTAGCGTGGGGGCTGCGCCACATTCTTGTGATGAGCCGCATCCCTGTGATATATGGTAGTCATGCAGGAGAGTATGGCAGCCAGTCGCAATTGGCGAGGTAGTACACTATAGTATTGAAGAATAGGAGGGTCAGGCAAGGAAAACATCTGGGAGTGACCATGCAGGCCAGAGACGGCATCAGAAGTATAGGCCATAGAAAGCCAGAGCTATATGGGAGATCATACGAAGACTGAGAAGACTCCCCACGAGCTTCCTCTTCTCATCATGGGGTAGCAAATCCTGCCCATTTTGACATACAGCTGTGAGCTACTGAGAATCCAGACACACCACCCATTCAGATACCAAATACCTTTGACCACTTCCTAGCACAATTGGGTTGGAATCAAGCATTAGAGCCTACTATGCACAATACACTAGCACAAAACTGGAGGAAACAGGCAGAAAAATGTTCGAATGTTTGTGCATGTGGAAGTTCAGCTGGCATCATATTACCATCTATACTAGGGATATAGTCGATGCCATTGAATAGCTTAATTGGGACAACTAAGAAATGCTGCTTCCTTTGTCATCTATTCCTCAAGTATGTCTACCTCACAATATTTAATTCCCCATAGCATTGTTACTTACCATCCATATAGACAATTACAAAACCCTGACACAGGTAGCCCTATAATTTTTGTCATGGAAGCTACACATGACAAGCTATACCAAAGTTGGCGATGGCCTAATATTATCGATAAATATACACACAGCGTGAAACAAAAAATATTATAGATAATAGTAGAGAAATTTTGTCCAATACTCTTCCAAAATTGTTTGAACAAAGAGGTAATGAGGGACTCAAGTAGAATAAGCGGCCCAGAGTCTAAAACATAAGACTACACTAATAAAATCCGTGAAAATCAAGAGGAGTATAGAGAAGATGGGTAGATTCAATAGAGGATACTTAAGGTACTGTGAAGTCGGAGTCTTTGCTTTCTTGACTTTGTATCCATTGCACGCTATCTACATACTGTAGCTATAATAGGATAGGCATACAATTAGCAGATATATGATGACTTTTTTAAGGGGTTGAGCGGAAAGGAGCCGAATTTGCGGAGTAAGCAGTTTTTAGTCTTGGGGTTTATGTAGAGCTTATCGCAGGCACCATTGAGCACTAATCTAGTATGGGGTCATCCTTTATGTAGTCTCGTACCCTTTATGTCTTTACTTATTCTTTTTCTATATAGGATATGAGGAAATAGTTGCAAATAGTAAAGAGTCTTGGGCTTATTAGGGTAATACATGTTAGCAGAGTATGCGCACATATGCTTTGGGGACTAGTTGACAGGGGCGATATCAGTGGGGATAGTAGCCTCAGCAGTACTGTAGTCTGGTTGCATGACCCCCCGTAGTCCCGTAAAGAAACACATAATGAACGTTTAGAAGTGGTTTTTTCCCTCTTTCCGATATTTGATATGAACTAATATTCTTTACAAAGGAAACGAATTCTGAACTGATTTCTCATATCTAGATATCTTTCGATATCAGATTCTAGGTATACCTTTCAATATATATACTGCAATAGCAGCTCCTAATAAGCTCTAGTACATATGCACTGCCCTAGGAATACTGGAGACTACAGTTTCGATTATAGAGTCAATCAATTGACCAAATCTATTTTTCTTTGCGACCAAGATTAGAGATGGAGGCTTAGTTGGAGAAGGGGACTTGCATTAGTTGATCCTAAAATACTCACACTAGGGTAGAGAATACCAGCTAAGCGAAATCTTTCCCATGATATTATATGTAGACTACAAGCTAACAGCCCACAAGATCGCCATATATCTGCAGTCCTTACTTTCCCCAGTTACACATAATAGGCCTATCTGAGAAAACAAGTACAACTTTGACCTATAATCATACTATGAAAAAATTGTAACTACCTACCATGCGACCCTGTTGTAGACAATCAAATTATATATTCAATATGACTGGAGGTCTGGTATTACTCACATACTTGTAGCTACCAGTACATAGAGAATGTGTATCAATGATAAACATATGGAAAGAGTGATTCAATGGAAAGCCAAAACGTTAGGGAATTTAGACAATTTGATACAGAAATTCGGGAGACGTGCTCGAGACCCCAAAATCCAAGGACTATGTGTATGATATTATGAGAAGGAATGCGCTAGTAAAACATAATAGGGGCACTCCATATACAGCTGTTAGTAAAGAATAAAGAAAGAATAAAGAGTATACAGGAATAATATTAAGCTATCACTTTTTGCTAACTTGACTCCTATCTAATTTTATGTAGTCACTTGATGGCCTCTTATATAGGCATCTGCTTATGCCCGCCTTTAGATCTAAGCTTTCTACAAGTGTGGATTTCATGCAGCCTCTGCCGTCACAATTCGCTAGCAATAATCTAGCACCCACTCACTCTAGCTAATTCATTTATCTAGTGACCACTTCTAATAAGTGACCTAAGTATTGCCTACTAATCCGGAGAGCCTTCTAGCTCCACTTTTACTAATACAGTATCCCATAGAGTAAATAGTTCTGACCAAATAGTGCTTTGCCTCAGTATGCTTAGGCTCAACATCAGTTCTTCTGGTGCGACCATACTAGCCTTAGCTGATTTCTAACAAATGGACAACCTAAACTAGAGAACTGTGACAATACCCATGATACTGGGCACTGAATATATGCAGGAATTGTGATACTAGAGCAGTAGGATGTTCCTACTCGATCGCAGAAGTGATAATTTGTTTGTGTGTATGGATATATGTATGTCTGTCTGGGAGATGATATAAGCGAAAAAGTCTGGAAAAGTGGTATTGTGTGCCAAGATACCACTTTGTGTAGAAATAAAAGTTTTGTACCAGACCCCCTACGGGACTATGGGGAGTCATGCCACCAGACTACCAGGGTGACTAGAGGGAAGTGGCAAATCGTATTATATATGTACTTGAATACTAGTCTGGTTAGCCATGGCAACGAATACTCACAGTAGCTACCGCTTCCAGAAATAGTTAGTCTTATGTCTCAAAAAGGTAGTCTTGGTTTATGACTTCCCCATTCAATACTAATGGTAGTTCTTAACAAAACACCAACTTCACCTCCAAAAATGCATATAATAATTAATATATGACAGTGATGAATACTAGACTTGTAGTGAGGAGCGATTGTAGATACCGACTAAAAGAACCAATGTTATCAGTATAATCAGATATCTTATTTGCTAGACTAAAGTACTAGTAGGGAATTCAATGATACATATGAATAGGTACACCTCCCAAACACTTTTCTATTCACATGAAGAGTAGGAATAAGAGATCTGGCTATGATCTATTCTAGGTCAGATCATCACTTTGTGAGAGTTAACCCTTGCTTCTATTTTACTAAAGGTATCAATATAGAGACTCGGCACGAGAACAGCCCCTGCTCTACTTATAAAATTTCGTAAAATTCCCTTACTATACTGGATTACTACTAATGAAAAGAGGAACATATAGAAATACCATTATTAATTTCTGATAAAAGAGTCTCCTAATTAGCCCATGGGATCAAGGACAATAAGAAAGTTTTAAAGTGGACTATTGGGTGATCTAGGGTCATATGCAAGCACAGACTTTTAAAGGAATATTTGGAAAGGATCCCTAATCATACAACCACTGTGTTACTCATCCCATCAGACTCTTCAGTAGTCGCATTAGGAGCAGAGGATAAGGTAGAGGTTCTGGACATCTGAGACTGACTTATGCCAGATAATTGGAGAACTTGGTATGTAGTACTAGGGTGAGGCAACATTCAGTAATTCCAAACCACACAAACCCGCTGGCAGTGTTTTTCTCTTCAGTGGGTAGACTTTATTACTGCCTATATCTCAAAAGTAAATTCGAACATTCGTCCTAATTGTAGATCAGCCATAACACTTGGGTATTTTTATACTTATAGATAGGCCTATAAATCTGTATCTCATCTGGATATCGGCCTCCAATCATGTTTAGTTATACTTGATATTTCTCCCAGGCTCAACTTCAAGGAGAAGCACTAGTTTACAGTTATGTCTAACAACATATATTGTGGCGAAATCCATGCTCCCACGAATCATCCTTTAAATTTCATTGGGGTTCTATCAAGAAATCTTTCTCTTCCAGGAATAACCTGTGTAGCAAATGATTGTATGGCCTATAATAGTTTGACTCATGATTATACTTTGACTTGTTGCCCTTTGGAACCAGTACCTCTTTTTGGAGGGGAAGCTCATTATATACATTCAATCCTAGTTCACTACTAATATTCCATCCCAGCAAAACCAACATGCCGTAGTAGGCTCATGGATACTGGTCAAACAACCCATTGGGTAGGAAAGGCCTGCAAGCAGCATGCATTCCCGAAGATAAAGCTAGGCAAGGGAAAGAAGAGCTTACAGCCACTGCCACAGGGTGAGTAGTGGATAAAATGAGTAAAGTGAAGCTTGGTTCTAAGGAGTCTCGAAACACAACCTCAACCGCGAGATTTCAAGCACAGGCTGAGAAAGACAAATTACTATGAGATGCAAAGTAACAAGCAGGAGGGAAATGACCACTTCGACTTCAAGTCCCCAAGGAAAACTGCTGGGAGCAGGCTGCTACCTACGGAAGATTGTGAACCCATAGTGAACAATAGCAACTTTCTTCCTCAAACCTAGTAGCTCATCTTGATAATTACACTCTTGCATTGTCTTCGGTGATGGTAAGCACCCGAGAGGCCATTGCAGAGAACCTAGATCAATCAAGGAGTATAGGAAGATCCCAACATCAGAACAGGTTGTCTAGATGGTGAGCTCCCCCTCAAGTGCTCACCATGAATCTGTATGCCTTTGAACAAACAAATATGATCTCACTTAGAAGAAATTCTTACCATAACAAGCTCAGATCGGACTGGACAAGGAAACCTCTTTCTTCCCTATTCTCCAAATTGAAGTACATCTGGAGATATGGGAGTCATGTGAGGATAGCCTGCAAGAGTGAGCTTAAGGAGCCAGTATACCTCTCAGAAAAATGTATGACTAATCTTGGGTCATGCCATCCTATGCCACCAATAGGTCTTGATAGTGGAGGATAGGGGTGCGCTCTGAATCCAGCCGGGTGCTCATCATGCCCTGCCTAATAGGGTGCATACAATGCCACATGCTGCCAGTGTTTGTACAAGAGGGATCTGGAGGCATTATATAGATATTTGGGGGCTAATCCAAATCTTTTTGCCAGGTGTGGTTTTGTTGCAGAGTTTACCATTTAAAAAGTCTCTCCACTATATCACTGAGGGCCGCAGTTTAACCAATATCCCAAATTCCTGCATTCCATGACCATCACCAAGCTCTTACCAGGATAACCGAGCTAATATCATCAATGCTACTCTCATGCTCCAGTCAGAATCAATGACTCTATCATATTCTGTCATCAGAAAATTTAGGAGGTGTCTATCAGCCAATTGTTGAACCCAAAGAGAGAATGGGTAATAATCTATCTAGTTACTTTTAACAAGAGAATGAAGTGGGTCAGGAAAGTTGATGGTTACACCTGGGAAATACTTGCATGAGTAAGTGTATTACCCAGGGATAAGAAAGAGGAAGGGAGCATTTAAGTTTATTAGCTGTATTAACTTAACTGTATTACTTGATTTTGTTAGAAGCATTTCTAGTAAGAATTCCTGGCAGCTAGCTAGAGGATTAATAGCGGTGTAAGATTCAGACAAAAAAGGAGACCATAAGCACCTAAGCCCCTGGAAGTACAATTCTCCATTCCACATACTGTCTGGAGCTTCCTTAGTTGTCCAATGAGATTATATACTGTATATACAGTCGAACTGCCCTCACCACCTAGTTCCCGTCAGAAGGATTCTTTGTAGAACTAAGCAGACCACACTTACACTATCAGACTACAGCTGATGCCGAAGATGCAAAGTCTGACAAAGTAGTTTTGTCAAATATGCAATTTTATTAAAAAATAAAAATAAAAAATAAGTTATATTTATATATAGAAAAAGAGGGAAGGAGCGCAATACTTGACAATTGATCTTATATCAATAATTTGATTATAACATAGCAAGTAGCAAGAGAATTGGAGGACAAGAGCAACATAACTCCAGTAGCGAGACAGTAAAAAACTATACAACTATGGTTTCTAAATGTGGTGCTGGTCCTCCATTACTATGATCTGTAAATAGTGGTCTAGACAGATAGCGAGTACTGAGGCCAGCTGGATACTACAGACTATCTGAGTAGGTACGATCTTGGGGGTCTGGCTAAGAGCACGAAGGCTTCGAGACAGACGCTCGAGATATAGAGAGTTCGAGAAGTGATTGAGTTCGAGAATTCAGAAAAAACGAAGTTGACCAGAATAGCAAGTATTAATTCTTACTAACTAATCTGATGAAGAGGAAAATTGAGTGAAGAAGAAAAGACCAACAGAGAGTCAAACTCGGTTTCTTTAATAGTGAACCAGAGTATCCAAATACGGTAATACAAGACTCATACCAGATGAGTCCAATAGCCATCATAATGATGCAGTCATTATGAGTAATGCTAAGAGTCATAAAGGAATAACAAAAACATCATCAGGAGCATACGCTGAGGTCAAGATAATAATATGAAACCTAGACTACAGCCTGGTATACAAGATGACTCATAAAGACTCAAAAAACCCGAGAATTGCTCATACTCGCTTAATCAAGGCATGATGCAATTATAACACTGTAAGGAGGACGTAAACAGCAGGAAATAAATAGAGATAACAAGATAAGAAATTGTAGGAATCACGGATTTATTATATTCTTCCCTCATTAGGTAATGACTACCTAATTAGGACATAACCAACCCAAAAAGGAAGTCCCCCAATTTCAAAACAACAACAGAGAAGGGAAAGACAAATGAAAACCCAATCATAAAACGTGTGTAGATAGACAAGATTCATCACTAAAGATAAAGAAACTTAGGTACCAGCCCAAAACAAAAAAATGCGGAAATCCCAATATTCCATCACAGAAAACACAACCCAGTTGCGAAACCCAAAGTTAACATAAAAGAGAACTCACACACCAGAGCGGTTCCTACGCCCAGCACATCTTTGCTGTGTCCTGCCAGACCACTTGCTCTTATCCCAGTATGACTTGATAGTATCCCTATCAATATCGTCCTTATTCTGCCAGGAGTTGTGTTCATGTCCATACCCAAGCCACTTGACAAGGAATTGTTGCTTGTCCTTCCGAGTATGATGCTTGATGATACGTTCGACTTCGTATCTAGGAGCAGAAGTATCAGCATCTACAGGACCTGAATTAGTATGTGTCCTGAAAGGGAACTTGTCATCTAGATTCTCCAACCATGGAGTTAGAAGCGAAGTGTGGACCGTGATGAAGCTGGAGGGAGCAAAGGGGATCTTGACCGTATAGTTGTCGGTCTCAGGCATGCAGCGGAAGATCTTGTAATGTCCCATAAAGACAGGCTCGAGTTTATTAAACTGAGTTTCTTTAGGGAAGCAGGAGGAGGAGATCTTGACGAGGTCTCTAACGTTGTCTTATGGAGAGGGACGGCGGCAGTTATTGGCTTGTTGGGTCATGGAGACTCGACTTTGAACAAGCTTGGTCTTGACAGAATCCCAAAGAGCATTAGAGATCATATCAGGTCTAAGGGAGACAACAGGAACGACGACTCCCTTTTCAAATCTAGGAGTAAAGCGAATGCAGAGAGTGTAAGGGGCGGCGTCTCTAGAAGCATCGATTGAGGTATTACTAGCCACTTGAACAGAGGGGATTGCAGATAGCCAGTCGAGTCGTTGCTGTAGCAATTTGGCTCGCAATATTGCTATTATAGACTTGTTAGCAATCTTAGATTGTCTGTCAGTCTTGGGGTGGTAAGCAGAGGACATGGACTGGGAGATATTGTTTTGTGTGCAAAACTTCTTCCAGTCAAGCGAGGTAAATAAAACATTCCTATTAGTAACTATATCTTGTGGCAAGCCAAAGAAAGAATATATAGAAGCATAATAAACATTGATCAACTGCACTGCAGTATAATTTAGGGGGAGAGGAAGAATGATTGTGTACTTGGAAAACCTATCCACAAACACCCAAACATGATCGTACGAAACCTGCATAGATTTGTTAGTAACTTGTGGGAGGAATAGGAAATCTATAGAGATGTGTGTGAAAGGCCTCTTCAGAATTGGAAAAGGCTTTAGCAGTCCGAAAGGCCGTTGAGTTGACTGCTTGGTTAATTGACAGATACTACATGTTTTGCAATATTGCTCAGTATCCTTTACTATCTGTGGCTAATAGAAGTGGGAGGCGAGAACATAGTAGGTCTTGAAATACAAGGCATGACCTAAAGACTGAGGTATGTGATCGAGGAGAACGTTCTTGATATGTACGTTGCAATCCATGGAATCAGGAATGCATAGTGGAACCTGGCTATTCATGGTGAAGTACAGAACGCCATTGTGAAGTGTATAACCTTGCCCAAAGTTCTTTGCTTGAGTGAGAATTTTTCGAAAGAACTTGTCATTAAGATACCCATGAATTAGCATTGGATACCATTGCAAAAATTCAGGAATCAGTTCAGAGTAAGAGGGGTTAGAAACTCTACGAGATTTTCCAATCTCATGCAAGTCCTACTTGGTTACAGCTCGAAAATACTCCCATGGCTTGTTCCTACTTCCATCGATAGGAATAGGTGGTCTTTGCATATCAGAATTTGGTCTGTAATAGGACTTGAACAATAGTTCCTAAGTAGTCTCATATGGCCCATCATAGTAGACTACTTTTGGTCGAAATGCGTGCTCTTCTGCTTCTAGAACTGGAGAGTAGGAAGGGAGAGTTTTGGGATCAGAGGAGCAGTTAGGCTCAGGAGAATGAAGATGAGTAGCAAGCTTCATAACAGGAGAGAGAGGAGAAGAGTCAACCTCTTCTGAAGCTGTAGATAAATTATAATCGATGTCGAGTGTAGGTGTAGGAGCCTCAGGAGGAGTAGTAGATTTCGGCGGCGTAGCAGGAAGACCCACAGAAATGTTAGAGGAATTAGGGAGGCTTTCCATTTACACTACCCAACCTGGGATACGAGGCTGCAAGTGTTGCAGAGATAACTACGGAGATTCTGTATATTTGTCATTGTGGATTTTAACTGGACATATAGCAGTATAATGTCCTTTATTGTTATAATACTGACAATAATTCCAAGTGGTAAAGGACTTCCTGTACTCATGGGAAGAGCAGTGAATGACACAGGTAGGGTCGTTGCAGGCTGTATAATGGAGAAGTGCATGCTTTGCATGCTAGGCAGCAGCTTCGACAGAGGCTTCGTTGGTAGAGTCATGCTTAGGCAACTGCATCTTCTTTGTCTGGTAGCATTCTGGATCAGCTTTCACTAGTTGCTCAATTGTCTGCACAGCAGACAGGGGAGCAGGAGTAAGAGCGGGGAGAGGAGAAGCTGGAACAGCGATAGCAAGAGGAGAACCTGTCTCCTGACGCTTTGGGCTCTGGATTTCAAGAAGAGGATGACAGTGCAGGGTCTTCTCAATCTTCTTTGCCATTGCTCGAGTAGTAGATGCAGTAGACATGACGATAGGTATAGGTGTCGTTGCTGGATGTAGAGTGCTATTTGTGGAGTGTGTAGGAGCAGATATAGAAGGGTGGATTTTGGTAGAGGCAGGAGGTTCTTGAGAGTCGATTTTGGAAGGAATAAAATCTGACAGAGTAGGCAGAACCTCGGAGTTTATAAAGACTCAAGAGAAGGCATCAGCAATCATGTTCTTGTGACCATCAATGTACTGGATGGTATACATGAAGTTGTTGATTGTATTTTACCATCTGGCTTGTCTTCCCAACAACTCAGTCTGCTTGGGGAATGCCATTAAGGGTTTGTGATCCGTAAGGATCGTAAACCTGTATCCTGATAGTACAGGTCGAAAGTGCTCCAGTGCATCAACAATAGCCAAAAGTTCCTTGTCGAATGTCAAGTAATTTAGTTGTGCTGAATTGAACTTCCTTGAATGAAATGCAGCTGGTCGAATTTCCGAAACACCGGATGCTTGACCAATCCATGTACCTGTGCCAATGAGACTAGCATCAGTAACAAGGAATATAGGATCTGCACTTTCGTAATCCAGTGGCCTAACTGCCGGGTCAGCAGATAGCGTTTGCTTAATTAACTCGAAAGATTTCTGATGTGTGTATGTCCAATCCCAATTCATGGTAGATCCCGCCATTGCGGTCAATGGGCTACTTATAGTAGCTAATTGTGGTGCGAACTAAGAACAGTAATTAACTATCCCAAGGAACGTTCGAAGTTCCTTAGTATTAGTAGGAGTAGGCTAGTCAAGTATTTTCCTAACTCGACCTGGTGCCAGTTGTATACCTCTTCTAGTAATAGCATGTCCAAGAATGCTTAACTCTTCAGGTAGGAACTGAGACTTCTTTTGATCAGCGTAGAACTGCTTATCTCATAGCTTTTTCAATACATGTCTAACATGGTTGACATGCTCTTTGTAAGTCTTACTAAAGATAAAGATATTATCAATATAGATATAGACAAAAACTTTGAGTGCATCCTGGAAGAGGGTGTTCATAGCATTCTGAAATGTAGGCGGTGCGTTCTTATCACCTTGCTGCATGACTCGAGTTCTGTATACCCCAAAGGGTGTCTTGAATGCAGTATGCTTTTCGTGCTCAAGAATAATGCATAAGTTGTGATATCCATTACTAAGATCAATCTTAGAGCGGAATTTAGCGTTGGCAACTGCATTGATAATATTAGATTGATCAGGGATATTTGGTGTATCATCATAGGTATTATCATTTCGAGCCACAAGGTTGTACAAGAACCTTGCTTTGTCAGGCTTGTCAATTTTAAGTATCATGAAGATAGCAGAGCAGCTTTGATCAAGGGGTGTAGGCTTGTACACTCAGCCTGACTTCTGTTCCTGTCTTAGCTTTTCAAAAAGCTGTGGGAGGAACTTGTGCTTGAGCTTAAGATTTCGGGGACTGATCTTAAGATCAGGATCTTTAAGCTGAATTCGATAGTCCATGCCTAGCCTTAATGGTGGTAAATCGAGGTTCTTTGTTTCTGGAAATACATTTGGAAACTCATCAAAGGGATTCACAGTTTCTTTTAGTGTAGTAGCAGCAGACACAATTTGGTTTGCAGATTGTATATAGATAGTAGGAGGGAAGGCAGGTTGCATCCTTTTCCTTGTTGTCTTCATAGCTGAGACTGGGATCTATTGTTGTAGAGTGAAGTGTATTTACTCAGGGGGTTGAATTGAAACTGTCATGGTACCCATATTTATTACAGCTTTCATATCTCTAAGAGCAGGAGATCCTAGTATAATATTCCAGTCTTTAAGAGCGGCTACAAGCATGGTTCGTTCTTCGAGATATCTTAGCCAGTTGAGCTGGACTATGACATAATGAGTGAGAGAACCTCTCAACCCTTTCATAGTCATCTGCAATGTGACAGGCAGATTCATTTTATGCAGGGGAATCTTATGCACTATACAGAAAGTGAAACTGATAAGGTCTACACCAGCGGTTTGTTGATCTACCAGGGTCTTAGCAGTATACTCGTTAACTTTGGTAGTCACAAGGAGGTGTTCCTCGAGTAAGTCTAGGACTGGTATGGCCCCTAGACGTTTCGTAGATGGTATGGCAGCCTTCTATATAATAGATTGAGCTGCAGTTGTAATCTCGGATGGGGATTCCTCGTCAAGAGTACCTGCTGCACTCGAGATCTTTCGTTTTCTATCTGGGCAATCTTTCAACACATGTTCTGTTTTCCTACACTAGAAGCAGTCTCCTTTTCGAGTAAGTTCCTCATGCTACTTTTGCGTAACTGGCGTAAATCTCAATGATATTGGGGTAGGGTTCCTATTCTTATCAAACCTGTGATTGGGTTTGAAAGAGAGATTCGAGGGTGGCATAGGTGTGTAAGGTTTGGATTGCGGATAAGATCTGTAAGGAGGTCTGGAAGAACTATGTGACAAGTTCTTGTTGATCCTTCTGATAGAATTGTGGATCTCGCACTGTTTGATAAGCTTTTCCCATTCCATATCTTGATTTATGAAAGGTCGGACAGCTTGAAGTAGCGGAGCATCTATAGCTTCAAGTAGTTGATAATAACATTGCCAATTGGATATGCATGGTAGTTGCATCTGATATTGGTTGATCTTGTGGGCAATATCTTAAATAGGTAGTGTGCATCCATTCAGCGTTTGGCATATTACTTGGAATTCGTTCCAGAGCATTTCCTTGCTAGTAAAGGGGATACAATACTGTCTGAGAGCTTTTAAGAATTCCTCAACTCCCAGGTTCTTTGTATCTTCATTAGCTTTGAAGTGTATATAAAGCATCTTAGTACCATCTTGTAAATGCATTCCAACCCATATCATAGCATAACTACTTTCTAGGTCTATCTCTGCAAGTTCAAGATGATCTCTCAAGTCTCTGACCCATACGTCAAATACAGCAGCAGTCTTGTATTTGCCTTTGCCATCATTGGTTGCCAGTTTCGGTAATTTCAAGCTGCTAGATCCTAGCGTGGAACTAGTGGAGGTGCATGCCATATCTGCAGTCTAGGATCTTCTAGATCGACTCTTGGGAGTACCTCTGGTATCAGGAAGTGACACTCCTGAGTCAGAAGAGGATGAGTCATCTGGTAGGTCGTGTAAGGGACCCTGAACAAGGGAAGTAGGTATATATATACAGCAGTACTGCTTACCAGTAGTACCAGGGAAGTGTCTTATATGGATGACGAGTCCTAGGAGCACGTTCAGGCACACAGGGGTTAAGGGCAGGATAGATATTATTCAAGAGCTGGAGATTGCGGAGATGAACTAAGTCAAGTAGTGAGATAGAGGCAGGGACAGGAACTGGTAGAGGTGGAATCAAGGTAGGGCCAATGGGCATTCAAAGGTAGAATAACTGGTGAGGTAGTCTGAGCTATGCTCAAGATTGGTACAAGAGAGTTATAAGATAAACCATATTCAACTAGGTACAAACAGTAGACAAGTTGTAGCAAGAAGAAAGAAGAGAAGAGATAAGAGACAGGAAATCCATCGGCTTAAATACTAGTCCATCATTGTACGAAATCCAAATATCAAGATGATTACAAATAACACAGAACATGCTAGAAGTTACTAGAGAGTTATAGAATATAATCGCGTAGTTAGAAAACCAAAGAACCACATAACTTGTATTCATAATCAGGATAGTAGGTCATGAGCTTCCTAGAAGGTTCTAGTAACTTTCAAGACAGGATCCGAAACTCAGCATACTGGGATGCAGTCGGTTGCCATAGAGTTTGCGTCGGGATCAGATGCGGTGTTGGAACATTAGGCATCTACTATACCCTTGTTGTGTTTTATTATTGTTTCATCGCTATTATGCATATCGCTGACTCAATACTTTTCTTACTTCATATATTACGTACTGCATATCAGCTGACATTTCAGCGATGTTTGATATATCATGTACTGCATTACTGTCTGAAGTTA
>Ga0307514_10003490_pt1 | contig 15075 bp, 16 predicted proteins | sample 16_EM_MG_FD_203088 | JGI IMG/M metagenome (GOLD analysis project Ga0307514, IMG submission 203088) | Populus trichocarpa ectomycorrhiza microbial communities from riparian zone in the Pacific Northwest, United States - 16_EM | ecosystem: Host-associated > Plants > Roots > Unclassified | place...
TGTAAAATGCCATGGTGATATCCCTTTCTAGCAATGGATGTTTTGGCACTTGGCACACATGATGCGTCATTGCAAGTTCCCTCCCATTTAATCATTCGGGTTCGGAAGCTTAGAAAATCACATATATATTTTTTTATTTTTCAAGAATTAGCTGGGGTAATTTGCTAATGTAGGGCTCTCCATTTGGCACTCTTAAAATCATACTTGCGGAGTGAATTACTTCACAAGCTTAAAATATTTTCCCAGATTAGAGGAGATAAGCAAGCCTTTTTTCTTGTGCTTATCCGATTGCATTGCTTGTATAAATCAAAGTTCAACCACAAGTTTTCTTGAGATCGGTTTAAATTTGATAATTTTTACGTGTTTTGTTCTTGAAGATTCATCAAGAAGTGTGCCTTCCCAGCTTCCCGTAGGATGGAATTTTTCTTTTTTATTATAGGTACAGAATTTTAACTCTCTGAGTCTAGTGTGATCCACACATTGAAAATTTCAAGCCTGTCTCAGCTCTTATAAAATTGTAATAAATCTTGTTTTTTATGTTAGGGTTTGGTCATGTACAATACAATATATGGTGGTCTGCAAGCCTAGTTTTACTGGAATATTTCACATGGCATTACTAGGGGCGACAAGTTGACTGCTGACCAGCAAACTTTTTCTACAGAAAACGAGTTGTAAATAACTTCTTACTAATAATGAAGTGCATTCTATGATTCTGCCTCGTAACCCTACCACGCTAAAAAGTATCACTCATGATCTCCATAAAACATTGGCCTATTCAAGAAGTTTTCCTTAAAGTGAGCTGCTCTACGACATACCAGCTAGGGGCGGAGGAAATATTTCAGCCGGCGGAGGATCTGAAACTAGTAAGAGAGAATTCCATCCTTTGCAGTCATGGTTGCCTTGTTAGATCCCTCCAAGCACCCCAAAATCTCATCAGCCACATCATCTCTAGTCAATTTTATAATAGGAGGATCTGAAACTAGTAATTCAGAGTTGGCCCAATGAGATTTTGCAACCTCAAATTCAGGGGCATCATCAGAACAAGGTTCAGGCTTCTTTAATCTTGAATTTTTTTCCACTAGCAATTGCTTCTGATTCTCTTCTCATTGTTCTGTTTTGTTAGAACAGCTACTGGCTCAGATTCTGACGATTTCTTATCCCTGTCCTTCACTCTTAATGACTCAAAGCATAATCTGTTGAATGTCCAAGAAGACTAAACTCATACATCATCCACTTCCCACAGTGAGGGGATTTCTTGTTCTCCAACCCAATTGGCAATTCCGTATCAGCGCTTTTAATCAGGTCACCAGCCCCCTCTCCGTGTCAAGTTCCACCACCTAGAAATTCTACAATCCTTACCACTCCTCTTCTTCAGTCGTGTAAAGAAAACTTATCTAATTCAGAAACCACATTGTTTCTTCCAAACTACATGGGCCAGATCTCCCAGGGATGTTTATTATAAAGATCAAAATCTTTGACAGCATAAGTGAAGTGAAGTGCAAGAGACTAGTTCATCCCTGACTTTCTTGTCAAGATAATGAATGGTGAGTTCCTGATCAGAGGAGCAAAACCCCTGTAACCCCGTAGAAAACTAACTACAAGCATGCCAAGTCCTTTTCGTACAAAACAACCAACTTATTCATGGAAATACAGAGTACTATAATTATTATGAGAAAAACAAATCAAATAACCTTCACATTTTTATTATTATTTAAAAAAAAAAACAGAGACAAACATTGCAAATTCCCATTATAGTATATAGCATTAGCATAGCATCTCCCGCATCTCTTTTCGCTCATTGTTCCCGACGAAAATTATTGGCTTCCAGTTGAGTACCGTTCCTGAATGATTGAGCAAGATGCCAACTCTTTCGGCTCATTTTTAAAGAAACAGTATCCTGTTGCTCTTCTTGCATGACTTCTAAATGAGCCCTCCGAAATCCCAACCAATTTCTCAAATCTCGAAGACACTATTTATTAGAATTTAATTATGGTATTGAAATGTAAATTAGACCCACCCCATTTTGTGTATAGGTCTGGCAAATTTTGGATACTGTAGGGAGAAAAGGAGGGAGGTTTTTTTTCCATTTCTTTTTTGACTAAAAGAACAAAGAGGTTACAAAAGGGCGGGAATTCTGTTTTTTTTCCTTACAAAATGAATGATCCAATCAATACAGGCCCACGGCCCACACTAGTTGAACTAAAAACTACAGGCCTAGAAGCCCATACCAAAGAAATGAATAGACCAATCCGAACATCTAATTTTGTGCTAGCAGGCTGCGGTTAAAATTTCGTGAAATCTCACATTTTCAGGAGCACCACCGCCGCCTTCTAGTTACATGTCCGTTGGTGAACGTAGAAAGAACCCTTAGAAGGTAAGATGAAGTAGCAAAGGTTACTATGTATGCCATGGATGGATATATACAGCAGATTTATAATTTTCACGCCGGAGTTCAAGGAAATGGCGAACTTGGGTTCCGATTTCTTTAACCCATTTCAGCTTTCAACGACAACAGTAAAAATACTCAAGTCTTGACATTAGTAATGTATTTGGTTTAGTGTTGAAGGGGTTAACATTTAACCCTCTTTAATCTTGTTTGGAAGATTTTTTAGAACAGAGAAAAGGTTTAATACTTGTGGTATGATGGGAATCAAATCAGATGTTATTTGAATTTAATTGATGATCTATTATAATTTTTATATTTAAAATAAAATACTATGTCCAAAAACTGAATTCGTGTTTAGAAATAGAATACCTATGAAATTAAAAGAAATTTTCCTTTTAATTCAGAATCCCACCCTCCAGTAAACCAAGAAGGGTTGGTTCTTGAATTACCTGGTTATTTAGATTCAAATTTTGTAGCAAAAATGTTTGAAGTTTTGTTCTTTAAATTCTGTGTGAAGTTGGATTCCAACTGCCACATCATGGCATCAACAAGGAGCTTAGACAAATGGAGTGTTCATCGTCATCTTCAAGATTGAGCAAAATCCATCCCAAAACAAACACAAGAACAATCAGAGCATGTTTGTCTCTCAAAACCCGCTTCAAGAAGCTATTTTGATATCTACCTGTCATTTGACCCTCATTTCACTCCCTCAATTATCGAAGGCTAGAGAGAGACGAAACAAGAAGGAAGATTGTCTCACTAGCCGTTAGCTGCTCAAAGCTTCCCTTGCTTCTTTTAAATGTTTCATCTAATCTAAATTTGAAGGTTATTTTTTAATACAGCAAATAAGAAAGTCTTCCTATTTGCTCTTGCTTGTTTTTTATAATTTAAATTTCATTTAGAATTCAAATCAAAATTCCAAACACAAACTAATTTAACCATTAAAATTAAATTCAATTAGCCTGACAAGGGAGAGGGGGCCAATAAATTTCAAAATCTATTATTTTTTCATTATATTTATTTTAATATCATTAAAAAAATTGTAAAATTGTCACTACAAATAATTCTTACACGCCACTAAACAAAATAATTAATGAATTTCTTACACCCTTGACCTCAATATTTAACCTTCAATTATTAACCCCCAGCCAGACTGTAAACAGTACAAGAATGAGTTTTCTTCAGAATGGGACGCAACCATAAGAGCACACAATCTGAATAATAATAATTAAAAAAAAAAAATGGTACGAACCAAAATATGAATAAATAACATTAATCTCAGTTTAAGCCTATAACTCTTGTTGAATAAATATAATTAGGCATTGACAATTAGATACAAACTATTACAACTGTTTCTACTTCATGTAAAATATCTTACAATGCTGTCAAATTTTTGTGCTCCAGAAACCAATCCAGTAAAACTGGGAAGAGAAAGGAGTGTAAAGATTCTTCAAGGGAAAAAAGAAATCAAAGAAACCCTCGCCCCAAAATATATTTAGAAATGAAAGGAAGAAAGAAAAACCTCACTAAGCACATTACAATAGTGCAAGAGAATCTCAAAATCCCGACCAATCCCGACCATCCCATGGAAATTCAATTTGAATACTTGAGCTGCTCGCGGATTGGCTCACCCTTGATTCCGCCAGCCCTAGCTCATGGAATTTCTGATCCGCCTCTTGAGAACAGATGGGTGGACCAACAGTATAAATCAAGTTTACAAGTGTATATTGAACAAATTCACACATCAATCGCCTCAATGTTACAGCAAACCAGCCAGCAGAGCCCCGGGATCCGTCAAAGCTGCTGGACTGGTTGGCTGAGCTGCTGGTGGTGCCGGTGCAGGTGGACGTGATGCTGTAGGAATACTAACTAATTGTTCTTTGATAAACTCCTTGAGCCTGCACAAGGAAAAGTTTGAGAAATGTAAATGGTTTTAAGTGTGGGTTGACAGACTTGTAGGCTTGGACATCAAATACATACTCAAATGTCAGTGTTGGGTCCCCTGAGGCAACCGTCATCCGCAACTGCGTTAGATCTGCTGGGTCTGTTTCAATTCTTATCTGAAATATTGCATACAAAGAGGCTGTCAAAGAGCAGTTCAAACTAACAAGAAGGAACCGATTGTGAAGTGGGAAAGAGTTACAAATGTTTATATCAAGCAGCCTAGGAAAGCTTTCAAGTGAATTTATTTTCAACTCTTATTATGGAATAACAGACTAGAACTAGACACCAGGTAAGATAATGAGACCCACTGGTTAGATACCCACTAACAAATCCACCATACAAAATGCTCATTCTATGACAGCAAATAGAACTACAAAACCATTTATTAACTCAAATAAACAAAGATAATAAAAGATATACTCACCAAGCAAAGCATGGGCCGTGTACTCTCTGAGTAGAAAGTTGTACTTGCAACCAGGTTGTTGGGGTTTGGATCCTAAAACAGAAAACAGAGCAGCGAACAACTCTTTATATAACTCAAAATGAGGATAGTGGACAGAAAAAAGAAGAAAGAATCACTTACAAGCCCCGGACAAACTGTCAACCTCAAACTGTTAAATAGGTTTGTCATTTCAATGAGAGACAATGGCCTAACACCTCTAACCTGTACCATTAATAAGATAATAATACAAAATGATCATGTTAGTCAATGCAAGGGGATCAGAAATAGCAACATAATAAATGGCGATTGTGCTTGCAACTAACAATATTGACGAGTTTCAGCACCGAAGATTGGCTGTTTAGATTTTAGATATCCTTGAAACCATGAATGATAAGATCCCTACATACGCTAAAAGCAAGATCGACCATTTCATATTGATCAACCAAGAGGAATTTATAGATTATTTTAATTTAATTTTAGATTTTGGGATTTCTTGTAAACCTAGTTTATCTAGGAATTCATCTTACTTTGTAATGTGAACATTACACTATTTAGAAATTCGCTTATTTAGGAAGTTACTATTGGCTAGGAGCTTCAGTCATTTATGGTTTTTCTTTTTCTGCTTCTTCTTCTTCTTCTTCTTCTTGAGAATGACACCTACTGATGTAATAGGTAGACTTGATTATTTTCAAGTACTCTAAGTTGTCGGTGGACTTGAAATTCATTCAGTTAGAGAGCTGTGGCCTCGAGCATTCTCCCTTTTTCTCTGTCCAGGTGCTTCTATTTCTTTACCGTGAGACCCTTTCCACAGCAACAGTAAAAACCCTAATTTAGGCCTAAAATCCTCGATTTTCAAAATCCAGCTCACTGTGAAATCTTTGTGGGCACACATCCAAAGTTGTCCTACATGACACATCCTTGCTAACATGAATGAGAAAGCAAGATATACCACTCTATAGGCAGCTGTAACAGTTAATACTGGAACAGTGTAACAAACTTGTGCAAGAATACACACACACACAAATCATTTGTGTGAAAGCCCATAATATTTATCAATTGGTGCCAAGACTTGATACATCACTCTACCAATCAGGTTGTATAAAGGCAGCTACACTCATCAGCATGAATCAAATCAGAATCACAACATGGAACAAACAGGGAAAGAACTTTTCTGCCCAACAAAAAAAAACTGCCGTGTTTTGAACAAGAGAGCAAAATATACATACTACTTCTTGAAGCTTCAGTGGTGGTCCTGAAAGTGATCTCCATTGTGGGAAAAACTCTTCAGCAGATACTGAAATTGGCTGTAGAAATTTGTTTAGAACAGCTGGAAGTCGAAGCTTGACATTGACCTACAAAAAGTCCAAAATTAGATAATTGTAAATGATAAACATAGCGGGCTATTTAAAAAATTAGCAATGTGGAATACATTTCCTATATTATGTACCATGTTTGTACCAAACTTGTAAGAGAAGTCAAGAACAGCAGCATCCCTGCTTGGGTGGAGATTCATTAATTCAAGCGGGCATTGCACCTATACAACCAAGAGGAAATATTTAAGAATAATTGATGATTAAGGAACAATAATGATGAAAAGGTGACACGCGGTGATCAACAGCCAGTTACCAATTCCAAGCATTTTACCTGTGCCCGTGGAGGAATAGTTTCAGGTACTAAGGAGAGCTCTATTTTTAAATGGACAGGGGGTAGTATCAGAGCCTGAACAGAAACAAGTGGAGAAGTGTTTTTGTTTCCCAAGAAAAGGACAAGACGTCCTTGATGTGCTCGCCACTCTGCTTTAATACCGATCTGCAAGATATTTGATGCTAAAATCAGGGAAATTATTGTAGACGCTTTGAAAGAACTGTGTGGCCAACTTTAAATTCTATGAAGGGAAGTGGCTTGGACATCTAACAAAGAGAAGTAATTGTTTGGAAACAACAACTCATACCTGAATGTTTGGATCCTCATATAAAACACCACTATCCTTCAAGCACAAAGCATAAAATCTTTCGTTGATATTTCCAATTGGCTGCAATCATCATGAACAAACTCAGCTTGTCAAATGCAAGAATCAAAATGGTATACAAATCATGTTCGATCTGCCAGTGCACTACAGCTGAGTTATGCTAAACCTGCTTGAATGGCATTGCATTATACATCAAAACATGCTCAAGCAAATCCACCAGCCTACACAATTAATGGCACAAACAAATCTGAAAGGGAAAAGACTTCAAAGTTTTTACATGTTTCAGATTTCCTATAAACTAAACATGCCATAGCAGAACTACATACCTGAACAGTATTGGTTTGCTCTCCTACAGGAACAATGGCTGCATAGTCTGCTGAACTTGGAACCCCTTCCAGTCCAGAAACTGCATTTGGCTCAGATTGGACAGCTCCAGGAGGTCCTTCAATAGCCAGTGGACCCAGGAGATCACCTAGGAGATCTCCTGAAGCAGGTTGAGGATCTACTGTAGTCAAAGTCCCATTTGCCTGGGACAATCCTTGGTCTGCCGAAGTATGCTGCTATCAAGTTAAGCAAAAAACAGATTCCCAAATGCAACTCAGAAATCATTTATACATTCTTCCAAGGAAAAACTAGGATTCATGAATAATAGACAAGAACTACCCACATCATCACTCATGCTGGGAATTTTTACTAGACTAAGCTCGCCAACAATTTGAGGTGCCCCATTAGCAGGCCGTTGGTCTGTTACAACCAATGCATTAGACACTTGCTGCTGTGCCCGCAACTTAATAGCACTTTGCTCTGCAGAATCTACTTCAGCATCCTCAGCTTTTTTTAACAATGCAGACTGAATTTCCAAGTGAAAAGACAAAAGTTAGTTCCAATAGCCCGCAATTGAATCCCTTAATCAGAGTCAGAGATGAGCTTGCAGGTGGTAACCTAGAATAGTTTCTTTATTTGGATCTATTATTGTAAGTAAACGCATATACCTGACGCTCAGGGAATTTAGGCATTTCAGCCAAAATGTCCATTAGAGCTGCACCCTTCCTACTTAATGCAAAATACTCAACTGCTCGTTGTTGTATCTCAACATCAATGCAACTCTCATATCTACGAGAACACAAAATTATTGAGGTTCGCAGAATAACCAACACATAACAACCTAACAGAGGACGAGAGGAGCAAAGTAAAACTCACTTGCTAAATATTGCCCAGACAATTTTTTGTAGTTCTGGGTCCGCAGGTTGAGTGTGCATTAAGATCTTAGCATATGTGGAAAGAAGAATTGGAATGGTTGTAGTTCTGCAGACACATTCATTTGTCTAACATATCAATGACTAAGTGAAAATAAAATATAGATGTGACAGAAAAGATAGGCAAAGGTTAGGTGTTCTTACGATACAGTAGGGAGCTTCTCGTGTATGACACTAAATATTTCCTTTGGACTACAACCAGGCCTTCTGGCCAAAAGGTGGCTGTATTCTCCAAGGAGATATGCACTGACCTGTTACACCCACATACCAATACCAAAACGAGTCAGACATCTATATCTAACACACACACCCCCCCCCCCTCTCTTTTCATATCAGAGTAATTTACAAACTAGTAATAGTGCCAAAAGGTATCAGTACAAAACTACACACCTTGACCATGGTCTCATGTATGGCAGGCTTGTCAAGATACTCTCTGGCTTTTGCTGCTGCATAAGGCTGATCAAATGTTTCAAGTTTCAGTAGAAAAGTCTCTAGATCGAGGTCTCTATAATCAACAAGATTTATTATGCTTAAACCAAGGATATTTTAATTACCTGTAGGTCTTCATTGTTTGTAACAAACTGCACAACACGAAACCATATATCATCACTGACAAAATCCCCTGCCTTGTCAATCAATTGAAGTATCACATCCACATACCTGTGCTCAAGATAAATAGTATACACAGATAAACAAGTGCAAGCAACAATTGGTATTTGGTTGCTTCTGATCAATAACAAACAACTTGGAATCTAGCAATGTTAAACTAGCAGTGAAAAATGGTTGAGTGATGAGCTCAAGCTACTGATTTCAGTTTCACAGGGATGGAAATCTTCTTTTACTAATATAAAGCAGAAAAGATAGTATATTGTCTTGCAGAAAGTAGATTATTAGTTCAGCACAGATATGGGCAGGAATATGAGAAAAGCCATAAAAGAAGGATGGAAATTACTCAGCATTGCAAGAAATTTCAGATTCTTTAAGGCAGTTGCTTGCCATGGAGACGTGTCTTTCCAAGTTTGAATTTTTAATGCCATGCCAGAATTCATATCGACAATTCATTTTAGAGCCAAAAGCCAATGATGTTTATGACTTAAAAATCAAAAGCCTGTCCGTTCATGTTTCCTTCAATGTATATCCAAATGATAAAGAAATTTTGCTTTCACAACTACTATGCCCAGCATTTCCCTATAGCTTGTAATGGCAAAAGATCCTTACCAAGACAAGTCAGGAGCAAACTTTTCGGCAAGAATGGCAGCTTTAAGAGACAGCTCCTCACGCATTGCAAAATCTGCTGCGCTAAGATACTGAACATCAGATAAAAATCAGTGCACTCTCATTTTTCTTGGTAGACCAATAAAGAATGCCAATAGAATTGTGAACTACATTCATATCAAAATGTCAGTCCACATATTCAATGCATATATTTATACCTGCAACAGTTCTTCCACTATGTCCTTTGCATTTGAAACATCACACATACCATAGAGTAAATCAAGAGCACGCCGACGGATACTGTAGGGAAAACTTGAAGTCAGCTAAATAAATCTGAGAATATAATTGATCTAAAACCTCAAAAACTATCCGTTGGCGTTTAGGGGTACGCAATCAGTTTTATCCTCATAAACACGAGATATCCAAAACACCACGCATACATCTGAGCCATGTTTAGTGGATAAGATGCCCTCTTTTTATAATCATATGAAATACTCAAAAGGAAACAAAGTAGAAAACACAGAAGTCATATGCATCAGAAACCACATCAAGAACTATAAAATTTTCATAAAATGCAACACACTCAAAGTTAACCTGATGTCAGGATCTTTCAACGAGGTAATGATCTGAGCCTGATGTCTTTTAATGATATCTTGCACATCTGTAACCATCAACATCCGACTCATATTCTCCTGCAGCAAAGCAACAAAAAAATTGCAATGTTCAATCACGCAGTTATACAACAGCAAATAGATTCACCCATCAAAGTTTAGACATATATCCACTTTAGTAAGTTTATTGAGTTACTAAAATGATAAAACTACAACTCACCAAGCCAAGATATCGGATATTTGGTTCACGTACAGCAATAAACTTGCCAAGAAGGGCAACACACTGAGACATCATCTCCTTTTCAGCATCAAGATGCATTACCTGCAAAAAAAAAATTAAGATCTAGAAACCACAACCCGCAGGCTTGTAACTCATTGGTACACTTGCAAAGTAGGGGGGTGGGACTTGAGTTCAAGTCCCATCTTTGCCAGCATATCATTTGTCTCCATAAATAAAGCACAACACCAGGACCCTTAGAATGCTCATTAACTATAAATTTACTTCATTAAGCATTTATGTAGTTAAAATGTGAAAAAGAGGGCAGAAACCCTATCACATGCATTTCCAACCATAGTAGAGAAATTAAGAAGGATAGTCTCATAATGTCACCAAAGGCTGAGAGCTCATATGGTAATGTAAACACCACAACTAATCAACTTGAGGGGGGGGGGATTCTGCTCCTTCAAAATCAAATCCTTTCTTTAATCACATGCACATGCTTGTCAATAACAACACAGTATATTATATCAACAAACAATACATAAGCTGTTATATATATAACATATTGATGTACCAACATGCTTAGTTGAGCAGTCAACTTACAAGAGCAAGGGCTTCAAAGAGAACAGCATGTGATGCATTGTTCTTATTTACATTTTTTACAACATCAGTTCCCATTAGTATCCGCTGTAAGACCTGAGATCACAAATTAGATTTTAGAAACACAAATCTTAATGAGGATGTCAAATTAAATTCTTTGAAAACAGTCAGACCTCAAACAAGGATCTTCTAACATTAGGATCTTCAATAGTTGGAAAGTACTGAAGCGCCCTCATTGCCTTAACCTGTATAATTGAATCAACATGAACTTGCAAGCTATGAATGGAGAAATTTCTGACTGCTAACATTCACAAGATTTAGGAGAAAAACTGGGTAGATTGGATCGTATGTAATCAACCTTGCTATGAATCCCTCTCCCTCCCTCTCTCTCTTTTTTTTTTCCAAAAGGCAACAACAAAAAAAAAACATATATATACTGACCTGAAGCCAAGGAGATGGGATACCATAATAAGTGTATTCTTGTGGGATATCTTGGTTCCTCGCAAGTCGCTCCAATATCTTAACACACTTTGGTAGACAACTCCAGTATGCCTCATGGTTATTTGACACTAAAGCAACAAGAAGGCTCGTAGAAGACGTCAGAACACCAAGATCACGTTCATCTAGCAGTTGTGCCATCCGATCCGCCCTAAGGCATTTGAAAAAAGAGACCATTAAAATCGACAAAGATAAAAGGTATTTTTGGATAATAGCCTAGAAGGTAACCTTCAAAAACATACCAGCCATCTATATTGACAACATCTGGATTTTTTCTGTACAAGCGCAGCAAACATAATGCAGCCTTCTTTCTCACAAGCGGCCTGCAGCTACTAGAAATCTAAAACCAAAAACGAGGGAGACGTTCACATCAATCATTTTCAAAATATGCCAGTAAAAAAAACTCAAAATTATTGCCATCTCTTACGAGTAGCTTTTGAACATCTGGTGCCAAAGATTCAGCAAATTCTCTTCCACCAATATTCCCAACCTGCAATAGTTAAAGCAAAATAGTCTCAAAGGTAAGATTTCAAATAAATGTTGTAGGGTGAGTCGGAGAAAGGAAAAGAGGAGAGACACTATAGAATAAAAAGGAACAGACAAAGGTACTTCTCTGAAACATCTTAATATCATCTGAAAATAAAAATACACAAGTCTAGAAACTAAAAAACATCTTCTGTTACCATACCATAGTCAAAGCCAGGCACTGAAAAGTTTCATTCCGACCAATAATATCATTGCGCACTGTATTTATTGCTAATCTCAGAAAATCATGGTTCTCATTTAGCAAAGATGATGTCACTATGTACCCAACCTGCAGGCATTTGCAGAAAAGCAAAAGTTAATTGAACAGCAAAGTCAATTCTGAACATAAAGGAAACAGAAATGCATAAGTTCACATCATGGGAGGTGTAGCTTTTGAGGAACACATTATATTTATCTTAGGAAATACTACAAACACGTCGTTTCCAAGGATCTTGAAGGCTTCCATTCCTATACAAAATTTAATTGGTATAGATATTGCTTTCCTTACCATTTTAATGGTTCCTAATGACCACATGTAGAAGAGCTCTTCGAGATTGTTAGTACATCCACTGACTATGGCAAACAAACCAGTATAACCAATGTTTTCAATGATTCACTTAGACAAGCCAATTACCAGCCAGCCACATGACTATCAATCATTAGAAATCATGAAAAGCATAGACAAAATTTACCTGCTTTTCAGGGTACTTCGGCGCAGATATTAAGGAAACAGCTTCCATGTGACCAAAATCTACATCATAGCCTAGCATGTGAATGTAAAGCATTTTCCAAACATATTTCTTCTTTTCATAATGAGTCAAACCCTGTCAAAGAAACAAAAAAATCCATATAACAGCTCTCTCAATTTAATAGAATATTGCAAGTGTTGTCTGATACATGGGAGAAATAACAATGCATAAACTTTTACATAAGCTATCTAAAAGCATTTCCATCATTCCCTGACGTTGTATTGTTCTGATTGAGCAGCAATTCAATAAATTGCATACAACTTTGAGGTGGATATTAAGGACGAACATCAAGGTGATGCAGACAGGAACAAGATGCAGCAGCAAACCAGTATTTAAGAATGTGAGAAACCAAACTTCAAAAACTGTTTTTAATGCCTAAGAGGTTCCCTTGCAATTCTAAATTTCTCCAACTGGGCCTTTTTTAAAGTTCTGAATCAAAACATGGCCAGTCAAACTATATCACGACATCGAATTATCATCACCTGAAAAAATCTTTGAACCTCAAAGACCCAGAGCAATCTTGAGCTTTTAACAAAACACAGATCTAACACAAGTATGGGATCTAATATATGTAAACGTAACTTGAGCAAATTTTTTCTTCCACTATAAGAAAAAATAAGCCTTTTCCCAAATACACAAAGCCTTAACGTGGGTTGAAAGCAACTCTTTAGCTTCCCACCGACAACAAACAAATTTAAAGGCATGAGTGCAATCTCCAAAACATTAACCCGCAGATTTGAACTGGGATTTCTGTTTCCAACTAAAGCACTTCTTCATCTTCAAATTATATGTAGTCAAATAATAGACGATAGCTACTAACTTGGAACAATACTGAAAACCAACACGGTTCTTAAATATGAATAGGCAATAGCTACTAACTTATTTCCTTTACTCGATGTCACAACCATTCCATCCCAAAAAGCTCCGTCTTAGAAACTAAGATACATTTCCCTTCTTACATACCAAAGTTTTCCACACAAGCCTTTCCCATTCGAGATCCTATCAGACTCAACATCATTCAACCATATGTATTTCAATGCAGTGAAAAAGGAATGTCCTCTTAGTGCCATCATCAGTTCACATCTGCAGCACAAGTAAATATCCAAACACGCTAACTAAAAAGGCTCTAGCCTGATTGCTATTCCTATTAATTCTTCTTTCCTTTTTGTTCCATCGACGTTTCAAACTCTTCGATCAAGTAAACCACAGTGAAAATATGTTCTATATGCCCAACCTGACCCTTCATCGAACTGCTGAGAATTACTCATTCTGACCTAAATCAGCGTCATCGCACTTCTACTCCTAATCTTAAAACCATACATCTCCACGCCTGACAGTTCACTAAAAAGAACAAACACCAAGAAAAAAAAATCCAAATTTACCGCCATTCACTGCCAAGAGCTCGCACAACAAGAACTCTCCATTTCCACAGGCCCTAAACATTTATGCTATAAGTTATGCCAATCTAAATGAAATTTTTTTCTACGAATTCACTTCCCGAAAAATCCCAGCCATTGGATTTACCAGACCCACCGCTGTGGTCAACAAAATCAACTGATACAGCTCTTCCAGAAGTGAGTAACTTTATGTAAGATTAACATTATTACTCTTATGCCATATATACTTGCATTAGCTCAGCTAAATTTCAAACTTCACTAAGAAATTTCTCGGTGATTAAAGTAATCAGATATAAATTAACGTTATCTAAATAGATAAAAAATGATTAAATTGTAAAAATAAAAAAGAATTGAAAAAATAAAAACCCTAACCTTTTCGCTTTTGAAACGAGTACGGATATTGCCAAGCTCTTTATCGACGCGAAGCCTTTCTTGCTCTTTGTTTTGACAATTTCGAATATCGCTTATAAAGACAGAGAGACCTCTCATGCCTGATAACGCCATTTCCCTCTCAGATCCAACAATTAGAGAGGGTTCCTCTTTTTAGTTGTCAGTTTTTCTTCGAAATCGTCTCTCTTTGATAGAACGATGACGGTTAGATCTAAGAGAAAACGATGGAGATCTGAGTGTGAATTTGGAGCAGGAATGGCGAGGGAGACAGACGGAGACTTGACGGGATGATCGAGAGAGAGATGGGAATTTATTTTGTTTTGCGTTTTCCTTTCTTTTTTTCTAGAGAGAGAAAGGGTGGACTGAGGAGAGGAGGGACGACTTTTATTTACCTTAATTTAATTTAGTTTAACCTAACCTCCAGCGAGTCCCATCTGTAATTTAATTCTTCCTCTTTTTTCTAGAGAGAGAAAGGGTGGCCTGAGGAGAAGAGGAGGGACGTTGAAAATTTTTCAAATTTTGTTTAGTTTAAATTAATTTTTTTTATGTATTAATATAAAAAATAAATTTTAAAAAAATAAAAAATAAATATTATTTTAATATATTTTAAAATAAAAAATATTTTAAAAAACAATCTCTACTATATTTTCAAACATACCATTTAATTTAATTTAATTTAACCTAAGAGTTTCATCCTTAATTTAATTCTTTTTATTTGTTTTTATTTTCCTCTCATCTGTCACTGCCATATATTGCAAATATTTTTTTATAAAAAATTAAGTATTTTTTAAGCATGGAAAATAATAATAATTTTTTATTGAATATTTTTCAAGTTGACTCTAATCAAGTCTATATAATAATGGAATTTTTTTT
>Ga0307514_10003491_pt1 | contig 15074 bp, 9 predicted proteins | sample 16_EM_MG_FD_203088 | JGI IMG/M metagenome (GOLD analysis project Ga0307514, IMG submission 203088) | Populus trichocarpa ectomycorrhiza microbial communities from riparian zone in the Pacific Northwest, United States - 16_EM | ecosystem: Host-associated > Plants > Roots > Unclassified | place...
TTTAAAATTTTATTTAATAATTTAAATTTTTAGGTTGAGATGATTCTTTGACATGGTATCAGAGTCTTAATGATCAAATAGTCACGAGTTCGAATCTCACCACCCTCATTAATTTGATAAAAATTAAGCACAATGTAATATGAGTCTATCCAAGTTTCAAACCCAAAGAGTTTTCACTTGAGGGGATGTGTTAGAGAATAATATAAATTATATTTTAAAACCTTACCTAATAATTTAAGTTATTAGATTAAGATGATTCTTTGACAGTCGAGTGCCCTAAGCCAAGAGTAGGCTGAGAGTTGCCTTTGAAAAGGAGAGTGTCCTTATGTGATCAGCAAAAGGCTTATGAAGTCATTTTGCAGATAAAAACATAAACTGGGGGTCGAATAAATATGTAGCAGTGCAAAAGAAGCTTGATAATATTGTGCATTTTGTGTTTATTAACTTGTTGTGGAACTGTAATCGGTTGGTTTTTCAGCCTGATGACAATAATAGGGTTCTTAGAGGATAACGTTTACGGGATGAAAATCACCAGGTGTCCCTCTATGTGTCGTCTTTAAGCTTGAAGCCTGAGTTTGTGGGACCTGTGTGTTATTCAAAGGAAGGCGTGGGCAAGGGCTTGTTTGGTATGAGATAGAGAAGAAAAGAGCTGTTGGTTTTGTGATTGAAGGATGGGAACGTTGGTTTGAAGAAATTTTATGTTTGAATAGCCTTGTTTTACGTAAACATGGACGGCAACCCACTGACGAAGAAAAGGAAGACGGCTAATCCAGTTGTATTCTCGTGCGAGAATTTGACGCTTCACCATATCTTCAGCAAAAATCAAACCTGGCATCAATTACTTTCATGCCTGTAGAGGACCCTTTTTTTTAAGAAAATCCTTTCACCAATTCAGCCAAGATAATTATAAAAAAATATTAAAAAACCCTGCAACAGATCACAGCGACAGCCATGGCAAATTATGCACTCCCTAACATTTCTCAATTATCACACGCTCTTTTGTCGCGAAGCACCATCATCAACCAATAAATTCCCTTGTGGGAACTGAAAATTTCTCCATTTCTCAATTTACTCTTTATTTATTTATGGAATAGGTAAAAGAGGACATGATATTACATCACCAACGAATTCCCTTGTGGGAAATGAAAATTTTTGTATTACGTAGTAAAGAAAAGTAAAATCCCAATAAATTTAGTCAAGGCCGGGCAACCCATGTACAGAGAAACAGGGTAACGAAGACAAGCTGAAGGTAATCAAGAGAAAATCAAATACAAAAAGAGTGACGTGAAGCCTTATTGTGTAGTAGATTTGCGTGCGATGTAATAAGTTCATTCAATCCCAAGCTTCTTCCTGTGCTCCATAACAAACTCGTAGGCCTTGTATGGGTCAGGTAGGTTCTTGGACACACTTTCCTTTTGCAAACATCTCTTACCCCATTCAACAAGCTTGGGGCACTCTATAGCAAATCTGAAGTTCCCAAACGTCTCATAAGTATAGAAGTACCCATAGAAAGGAACAAGGGCAACATCAACAAAGCCAAAGCCTTCTCCTCCAAAATAGGGCTTGTCCCCAAGCTCTCCTTCTATTACTTTGAAGAACTCGATGAGGTCCTTCGCGGCTGCTTTTTTGTTATCACTGCTTGATGACCATACCAACCGTCTAATAAGGCTATAAATCTGCATTAAATGATCCCAGTTTTTCAAATCATAGAAGTTGATTTTGAAGATATTGCCTTATTAGTGAATATCTTATCATATATATATATGATGCTATAAAATGGATCAACTGATTATGATATGGATGGACACAAATGATCTTTTAACATAGAAATTAGCAGCAGCAGCAGCAAAGAGGGGTGGGGGGGTGTGGAACAAGATGATTCAGTACCTTTTTGTCAATTAAGTGAACCCAAAACCTTGCTCGAGTTCTCTCCTGAACATCTGAAGGCAGCAAAGGAGACCTGTCATTCCAGACCTCGTCAATGTACTCAACTATGATCATCGATTCACATATGGGCTTACCATTGTGGATCAAAACGGGGATTCGCTTATGGACTGGGTTCATCTCTAGAAGCAGAGGGCTCTTGTGTGGCAAATCCTCTTCCATGGACTCATACTCGATTCCTTTCTCAGCCAATGCTATTCTCACTTTCATTGCAGCAGGACTAGCCCACGAATCTAGTAGTTTTATTCCTGCCATTATTAAACAGCTACCTTTAAAAATATGGAAATTCAGATGGCTTGTTGCTTTCGTGTTGTTGTAAGTATTTTCTGTTAGCGCATGATATTGAGGCAAAAGCAAGTGTTGATATATATATATATATATATATCAAGAAACATTCAAGCTGTCCTATATCAAGAAACATTCAAGCTGTCCTATGGAATGTTTCTTGCATAAAAGATTTCCACAATTTCGAGATCACAGTGAAAGTGTCATTGCTTGCATCATAACTAAACCAGACCTGGGTTCAATACTTCACATGAAATACTAATTCGGTGGATGAATTAATCATTCAGTGTTGTTTTTACAGGTCTTAATTTTAACGTTCTGGTCAAAGTTTTGCTTAGTCTAATGTACGTGCAGATGTAGAAGCGGCTTGTAAATATGTCTCTCGCCATACTTTGAAAAGGAAGCAACAAAGGAAAAGGGTAAAGAAATCAAGTTTTGTGCATAAAAGTCACCAAGGATCAGCTATGGCCAAACAGAGTTTAACATTTAGGCAGCATGCAGCTCAAACTAGTACTCTTATTAAAGCAATAATCCAGAGGTGATCTTGGAGATTTTAAAGGTGCTCTGGGACTGCAAAGCACAATATTAACCATATATAATGCCGTCCCACTCATCAAAGGGAGAGCTATACGAAGAAAGAATGAAACCAAGGAAGAATGTTGGTTTATATGGAATATCTTAAAGCTGAAATTTTTACATTAATGGTTGAAATCCAAGATTTAAGCGCAGAGAATAGGAATTTGGTTCATGAAATTACAGATTTGAAGATAGTTTATTGCAAGTAGGGGTGGCAAATTTCGAACCCGATGGATACCGACCCGACCCGACCTAAATGGGTGGGTATTTTTTGAGTCTAAAGGATAATGAGTAGGGTATAGATATTATCAAACTCGATCTGAAACCGCCTAAACCCAATATATAAATATATTTGTAGAATATTTATATTTTTTTTAATATAATATGATATGTGCATCCCTTAATATTGATATAAAACACATATATATAATAATATTTATCATTTTATCATTTAATATACATATAAGCACTTCAAATATATATTAACTATTTTATTTTTTATTGATTAATAAATAATAGTAGATAATGGATACCCATTGAATACCCGAAACCTGATGGATAGTTTATGAATATCTAAATTTTTTACACGATAGATAATGGATAGAGTATAAATATCAAAAAACTCTGACCCATATGTAGCTGTACCATCCCTAATGACAAGCAAAAAGAGAGCAGAATCTTTTGAAGCTTGTTGAGTTCATATGTTTTTCACAAGACAACTAGAAAGATAATTTATGGAAAAATATCAAATAAAAAGATAGAGAACTAATATACAAAAAAAACATAGAAAACAATGTTTAATCACACATTCTCGATAATTTTTATTTTGATCCATGAGTTTATTTTGTTTATTTTTCAATGTATGTCTTTGAAAGTCGTTTGAAAATGTCAATGAGAGAGAAAATCATTGGTTAGGCCACTTTTAGGCGATGAAACCTAACATTCTTTGTGTCAATGGATTCCATTCAACAAGAGAAGTTTGACGGGGGTTGTTTTGAACCTTCATCTTGCCTAGAAAAACATATTGGGGTTGAGAAGGAAAACTTGATATCATGTTTTCAAGCTAGATTTTGGGGTTTTTGGCTTGATGAATTGGTTTTCTAAGGTTCTAAGGATGTTTATTAGGTGTTTTGGTAGATGAGAAAATGAATTTTTCACACCCAAAAACCCTCATCCATGATTTCTCAGCCACCATAATGGTGGCTAGCTTCTAGGCAGGCAGACGGCATGTTGTCTGTCACCTTAGACAACACGTCACCAAATTTAAATTTTATATATATATATATATATATATTTCATACTCCCTTTACAAAAGAAAAAAAACAAGAAGTTAGCTTATGCTTTTGTGATTTTTTTAAGGCCCACGCATGTTAGGCAATCTAGGTTCACGCATGTTAAGCAACTCAGGCCTGTGCGCCTAGCCTGGCTTTTTTTTGGGCATTTTTTCCCTTTAGAATACCTCAAGTCTAGATGGGGAGAAGAAGAGGATATATAGTAGGCTACGTAAACTCCAAACCGAGTATGAAATAAATTTTATGAATCAAGGACTCTATCACCCTTCTAATACCAGTATTCCATTTTCTCAATCATTTATTTTAGTTTAGCATTGTCATTCATCATCTAATGTTTTCCTTGTGCAGAATCCTTTACAAGAACAACTTACTCGAAGTTCAATGAGTCCACACTAGTTATGCCTAGCCACGTGACTACCCCAACGCCTAGTCACGCCTCTTCATCCAAAGACCTTCCTATCTCCCTCTCAGGGTAAGTCCTTGTATCCAAGAGGATAGATATAAAAGAAGCTTACAAAGGTGTTGAGGGGCTCTTAATGGTTGGGTCTTCTCATTTAAGGAACGCTTCTTCAATTGAGGTGGGACCCCAAGTCATTATAAAGAGAGTAGAACTGCAAAAGGAAGTCAATATCCAATATCAAGGTGTTACAAGGCACTTACTCTCACTTCAGTCATCCTTGATGTTGCCTTTCATTGGAATAGACAAAGGGTCCTAGTTGTTTCTGACTCTGATGTGAAAATGATTATACCTTGCCAGCACTCTAGCTCCACCCAGCTAAATGCCCAATTTCTATACTCATTGGGTCTTCCAACTAGGTGCTTTATGCCATGGATATGGATGACTTCTTCTCCAGGTTAAACCTGAATCATGCTCTTGTATACTTTCCCAACTTTAATAAAGAAAAGAGAAGGATAATGGAGTCTATCTTGCAATGGAGGTCCACCCCAGGGCTTGGTGGACTAGAGGTAATGGATACCTTGGACAAGTTGCTCACCCTCCCCTTTGACATCAGCACTCTAACAAACCCCAACTAACAGTGTCATTTGGCTATAACTAGGTAGATGATTTTTCAAGTATGAATAATCTTTTTATTTAATTTTTATTTTCTATGAACTAGTCTTTGATAATAAGAATTAACTCATTTTGTTATTTGTTGTTATTTAGACCTTCATGATATATACCAATTTGAGAAATCGATAGGCTGAGGAAAGAAAAGTCGTGAAAAAAGGTCATTCAGCAGTATCATGCAAATAGGGCTAGGATTTGTAGACTGAGGGAGGAGGAAGTTGCTCAAGATGTTGAGGTAAAGGTTATCAAGGCTACCCATGCTCAACTGTATGGGGAATTAAAGGGACGGACTTACATCCTAAGCTCAGTTGAAGAGAAACTTGGGGAGGCATACAACCTAATAAACTTCTTGGAGAAAGGGGTAACTGAGCTCAAATAATCCAAATAAGTATTGAGGGAAAAGATGAAAATGACAAAAGAAGAGGCACAAAACTTGAGTCTAAAGATAAAGACATTGAAGAATTCTTCTCAAGAGTTATATGTTGAGTATGGAGAGTCTGCTCTTTAACAAAGACCATTGGAGATAGACTCTTTATCTTCAAGTCCAACTTGTACTTCTTCAATCTTTCTAAAGAAATGCAAGTGGACTTTAGGGAGTCTTTCCATGATGATCAAGTTCCTGACTTCGAGGATGTCTTCCCTACAAGAGCTGTGGTGGCCAAGGATGGTGTTTATCTTGCCTAAGAGCTAGGGCTGGACATGTAAAAGTCCATTTTAAGTAGAAATAATTTGTGTTTCTTTATTTTGTTTTCCCTAGTCCTATAGAGCTTATATTATGACTCTAAGCCTTGGATTTAGCTTGAAGAGTTACATTGTGTATTATTTTATTCTTTTCTAAGTATGATGTAAGGCTCATGATAGATTTAAGACTTTTATAGGTAGTCTAGATTAATATATTCTTTTACAGCCTATATGAGTCAAACGCTCTACATTTAGAAAAATATATGGAAGAGACTTCTTTTAGGCATCTTTTATGGGTCCAACACCCATACTCGGAAAAAATTTTAGGCCATGAAATTCAAATAAATATAATATATCATTGTCTCAATATTCAAACCATGTTCATGATGGTAATCTGAGTTGCCTTTAAAATTGCCAACTTAATTGTTTCATATCAAGACATCTCCTAAATTGTTTAATTTGAAACACATGCTAAGGAGTTGAGTCAAGAAATTTCAAAATTGACTCGCTAGCCGCTAAGAATCTCTATGTGGTCTGGATATTTTTTTTAGTTCAAAAAATTTTTGGAGCGGCCCACAGCATAGCCTAAACTTATGGAGTACTTGACCAGTTACAAAATATCCAGTCAAGACTATACTTGCGTTTATACTCTAGTTGAACTTATGGAGTCACAGGACAGCAAAATAGAGAACAAACTTGAGCAGAGGAAAGCTAGGACCACCTGTTTATCCACCATTTCCTTCTCCGCCAAAGCAATCTTCACCCTCATTGCAAAAGGGCTTAGCCCAAAAACCCAGTAATACCGATTCTTGTTCCATTACCATCACACTGCTTATTTGTTGTCAGTTTTGCATTTCCCATATTTATAACTGAATACCAGAGGATATGTTCTTTGTTGAATACTTTCCCAAGTATGTCTACGTTCTTGGAGAAGTTGGCATTGCTTGCACAAGGCCAAACAATAGTGTTTTAAAATTTGACCAATTGGTCAAGAAGGGAAAGGAGCGCGAAGATGTTGACAAACTAGGCTGGAAGCTTCTGTAATTAGATTCTTGAACCCTGCCAGTATATACCTGCGTGAGCATCAATGTCAGATGTCCAGCTTCAGATTTATCTTATGAAAAAAGCCAACGCGCTAGTTATATCGTATTGAAAACGTCAACAAGCACAAATGAGATTATAGATTGAACTACAAAAAAGGCCCGTTTTGTGCCACTTCTTTTTTATATTGATAACTTTCGACCTGCTTTGACACCTTGATTTTTTTTATTGTCTCATACCATAAACCACTTGATTCGGGTTAATACACAAGACTCAAGAGGATGGTAGACTAGTCTTGGCTGGAAACACATGTAATTGGATTTTTGTAACCCCATCCTTGCTTGACCACCAATTTCAGAGGTCCAAAGTCAGAATCAACGCGTTTGTTTTCTAAATCCATGATATTTAGCTAAAGTCCAATCCTTTGCATGACCAAAAGATAACATGATTGGAGTTCTTCGATGAAACAATTCTTACCACATATTTTGTAAGTTTTCAAATGAACTTGAACTCAAGGTAACTTTCACCTGATAATGGCAGCTAGCCACAACTTGAAACAGAAATATCATCTAAAGACTTTTGATTTACTTGTTAGAAGTACTTAAAAAAGGCTTGAGTTGGAAAGTAGTTTTCTTTTGAAAAGTAAATTTCAGAAAAGTAAATTATTTTCTGATGTTTAGTAATGTAATGAAAAATAAGTTGGAAAATATTTTTCCAGTGTTGGTTAAATCATGAAAAATAAGCTGGAAAATAACTTTTAATATTCTATTTTTAAAAAATTTATTAAAATAATAAAGAACAAATCTTACAAATTAAAAAGTTGAATGAGAATAAAATTGAAAAAAATATAATTTCATAAATTATTTCAAATAAAATAAATAATAATAGAAATCAAATCTAACATATAAAAAAATTGAAAGATGATGAAATTATAATAATAATAATAACCATTTCATAAATTATTTTAAATAAAATAAATAACAATAAAAAAAATAAAGACCAAATTTGATAGATAAAAAATTTCAATTAAAAAATGATAAGGTAAAAGCAAATAACAATTATAAAAATAAGAACCAAAATTAATATAAAATTAAATTCTAAAAGATGAAATTGAAAAAAAAATATTTAAAACAAAATATATATAGCAGTCAAAAGTTTGATGATCAAATTTGATATAATCAACAAATAATATAACATTTTTAAATTTTTCATAACTTCTGAAAAGTGTTTTTCATCCAAAAAAAAAAACTCACTTTACTAGAAACCGAACCAAATTTTTCTTTGACTGAAAAGTGTTTTTCGTTGACCAACTTTTTTAATGAAAAACAAATACAGGAAAGTTTGAAAGTTCCGTCAAACAATCGCTGCCTAAAACAAGTTCAAATAAGACCCACTCAATTCTAGTTAACATAAATGTCAAATAAAGCACAATCCGTGTCAGCTGTATTTAGGACCTTAATACTTGGCAACCGAACCAATTTGTTTGAGATATGCAGATTCCCGTGCCCAACAAAATGAATAATCATCAATGCATGGCTAATAGAAAGCTAGAAACTGACAAAAGGTGGTGACAATATTTCTCAATTACGATAGTCTCTCAAACTTAGATTGCAATTTAATTATATCTGCAACAAATTAAAGAAATTAGATGTATGATAACCTCGCTCTTCAAAGAGATAAGCCCAGAAGCATACCCCTGCCTGCAATGTCGCTCTAGCTGTGATTTTCCATGACCATCATACATGCCATGCAGCTCTACTTGATAACGAGAAAAAAAAAAAAAAGCAAAAGCAAAAGCATGTGATACTCCCCCTGCCTCCCGATACATATTCAGCTTCCATGGAAATAGTTAATTTGAAATGGACTTACGCATGTAGCAAACCAGCAAATAAAAGATCCATGCCTCATATCAGACTGTCCCAGAATAGATTGCAATCAAATGCATGCTCCACTGAAGAAAACAAAATACCACGTGCAGAAAAAGGAAAGTGGTTGTACCAATTAAACATCAACAGTTCAAAGAAGGGCGGAGGGAGCGAGCTGTACAAGGGATAAAACCACCCCAAGCTTGAAGGACAAATCAATGATAGCATACATTCCACGACTATCCAGCCACATTTTTATGAAAAAATTCCAATGCATTCATAAAATGAGGATTGTATGCTAAGATATTGCCAAAAAAAAAGGTAGAGTGCAAAATCTATAGGATTACTGACTTTATCTCTGCCAAAAGCAACTTTAAAACCATGTCATGCTTGAAGGACAAACTCAATGATAGTATACATTCAAGGACTATCCAGACACATTTTAATGGAAAAATTGCAATGCATCCATAAAATAAGGATCGTATGCTAAGATATTGCCAAAAAAGGTATAGTACAAAATCTATAGGGTTCCTGACTTATTCTCTGCCAAAACTAACTTTACAGCCTTAAGGAAGAAAATTTTTGCAAGATTTTGAACTCAGCCTTCTCTTCTCAGCACCAACAATGGTGCACCTACCAGTATACCATATTGCCGTGATAAAGAATAAAAAAGACAAGATAATGACCTCTTGTCACTGCCAGCACTTGCCCAGCGATGCAGGTCACAGCAGATCCCCAGTTATTATCTCAAGAAAAGATATCACTGTCAATACATCAATTAGTGATACAGATTATACACCAAGCTCCTCCAGTGACAAAATCAAGAGACTGCAAAAATATCATTGCAGAAAAGTAATGGTCAGCCAAACTCAGATATCAAAAACCAAAAAAAAAAAAAAAACACCTCAATTACCAGTTGAGTTCACCAAAACTCCAGAGCAATATCATTTCTCTTGACTAAATAACTGGAGGCGTTTGACTAGGTCCTCTTTCAATGACTCAGGTATTTGTGGAATATAGGTTCGTTTGGCATCTGCAATCAACAACTTCCTGCATTTCAGAAGCACAAAGGGAAACCAGTTTAAAAGCCATAACCTAAAATCTCATTTAGATTGCTGTATTTAATTGGACAAAGCAAGCAACCACCAGAGAAATATAACAAGAATGGCACAAGTTTATTAAGAACCTTTCCCCTCTCCTCCCATCAAAGAACAATAGTAAAAAAATAGGTCAAACACTGACAGGAAGAAATATTTAACTTGTTCTAAATAGGCTTTCTTGCAATGTTAATGTCATATTAAAGAAAAGACCCTAAAAACATATTTTTCATTACATGGGTTGCGATTACAAGTGGCATTGTCTATGGGGAGAAATTACTAGAATCACAACTCTGAACATCTATGAAACTGTACAGAAGTCAAATTAATCAAGACGTACTTTAAATCAGTACCACTTGGTTTGTTTCCTGCTTCTTGAATACATGACCTCTTTCTCGCACGCATGAAATTGTATACCTTATCTGACAAACCGCATGATCCCAAAATGGAAGATGCTTCTTGGTTGAGGCTAAGACAAAATAAAGCAGCACACAAACAAACAAAAAAGTTAGTAGGAAAAGCGAACATGATTAACGAAATAGTGAGCATACAGATAATAAGCATTCAACCATCCAAAAATATGAATATAGCAACATCTAGTTTCAACTTATAATGAATGGCAACCAATGAAATGGTTTAAGAAGAAGAACATCAAAATACTAAGCTTTAGTATGAGGATCCGAAAGACCAACAAAAAGCTTAGTAGCAAACTTGAGTTTTTAAAATTACAGAATAACCACAACCACAAAATTTAATAAACACAAATCAAGCAAAATAAAAATTGAATGCATAATTTAGGAAATTTAGGTCATACTCCAGAAGCTAATCGGTTCAATAAATAAGACTTCAAAACAGATTAAGTATAATATAACATACACTTCTTTGAATTCTTCAACTTTGGCTAGAGATTGAGCATCCTGTGAAAGCAAAATGCAGGATTCCTCCTTTAGCTTTCTCTTCAAACCTGAAATGTCAGCGTGATACTTCATACCACCATTTTGCAATTCAAGTTGATCATGTCCTCTTCCTGGTGTCAACTTGCTTGTTGTATCATTACTGTCACAGATATGTGGCTTTACAGAATTAAAAGCACCGTTTTGAGAATGACCATTTTCACTTGCTGCTGCAAATGTGTGGTGGGTCTCACCTTCAACAGCATCAACATTTTTATGCTTTTCAAAGCCATTACTGCTTGTCACTGTTGATACATCTTTGTCACATATCTCCACATGAACTGTCTCTTTCACATTCCCATTCATTTCCTTGTTTTGACACTTATGAGGATCAACCTTTCCATTAACAGATGAAGAAACACTTTTGGATCCAGAGTTCCCAACAAAACTGAACTTTACCGGTGGGCTAGAAGGCACTCTATCAATCTTAGACATGGCTGAAATATCCTTTCTTGAAGATTTTTCAACCTGTGGTTTTGTAGGCAGTGCTTTCAAAGGAACAGCAGCCTTTGAACTTTTAGATGCTTCGCTGCCATTCAATTCGCATGATTTTACTCCATTGGAGGTAAAAGCAGAGTCAGCAGATACTGGCCTTTGGTTAGTGCGGGAAAAGAAAAGAATATAGGCCTTCTCTGACATGACCTCCTGCAGTGTTGAGAGTGTCACATATGAATCATTGCAGCAATACCACTGACCGATTGCATCCTGCACACAAATATATGGAAATGGTATCAATAAAAAAAAATTGAAGTAGCAGCTTTTATAACTACCATAAACCAAAATCAATAATGAAGTACATGTAAAAAAGAAAAAAGAAAATTAAAAAAGCCAGCGAACACAGACCTTGATGTATGCATAATAGTGTCCAGCTTCCAAGGAATATCCAGAGTGCACAATGATACCAAAAAGATTATACTTGGGTTGTGGATCCTGTGATGGATTAAAAAAGGAAAAAATAATTAAATAAATATAGAAATTGTCATAATAAGATACAGGGCCCACAATGGCTATAGTACAGATGAACCTTGTGCTCAATCAAACATTAAAGTTTCTCAGTTATAAATGAGGCATTGCACCAAAGAAATTACTTTAACTAACATATATGTGCTTTGATTCCCCACACAAACTTTCAATTCTTTTCTATATTTGGGACCCTACATAAATGTACTGCCATATCATTTTTCTATGCACACAACAGAGAATAAGAAGCCTGAGGAAATATTAATACTGATGAATTACAGAGGAAAAAAGGGAAGAACACAATGTGAAATATTTATAAACTATGGATTACATGTGTTCCGATCAGGTAGCTTTTTTCATTTCATAGGCTTTATTTGTTCCTTTTCTTGTTTGTTGGGAGGTGAAAGAAGGCATTAAACAGAAATCTCTCTATTGTCCATTTGTCACCAATAACTGACCCTTGTAAACTTAAAGAAAGATCACAGATAAGATACTTGAACACCAATCAATTGATTACAAATGAGAATGCACACATGAAAAAACAACGAATTTCCTTATCTGATCAGAAATAATATCTGTCAATTTTGTTTCTATTATAAAGGCACATTCACTTTTATTGGAAAAGCAATTGTCTTTATGCAGCATGAAATTCTGATCTATTAATTACATCAAAAGGGTATAATGCCCTCATTCTTTTTCAATTGCCAAGAGAAGAGGTTGTAAAGAGAACTAAATGGTGATAGGGGTGGAGTGTGAAGGCATGGGAGTACAATCTTTCTTCACAGGCAGGAATTCTATGAAGCATTGGCAAACTAGTTTACCAGAAGATCCCCTTGTTGCAATGGACTGTTATTCTCCATTGTTTCTGCAATTGATGATATTGAAAGACAGTGGAGATTGCACAATCATTTGTGCTGGACACTCCCCAAGTTGGTTTTAGCTGTCTCATATATCAGTTTCAATCAATTTAGGGATCAATTTAAGAGGGAAATGGAAAATCGAAAGTTGGGTAAGAATACTGTCACATTTATTTATCTATGTCATGCTATGATCCCATGTCAAGCAGCATAAATTGCAAGGTCATGCTAAATGGAGTTGAAGATGACATACAGTATCATGACGGTGTTAGGACTAGGTGGTTGCAATTGTAGAATAATACACAGCACAGCAGGAATCATTTCTTTTCCATCTTGTTTCTACAATTAAAAAGGAAGGCTAAAAATAACATTCTTATAAAAGTCAATGGGATGGAAATGGTGCAAATTGAGCAACAGGTTGGTTTTCACTTGCTTTAAGATTTCAAGAAGATAGTTAAAAAAAAATAACCATGCATTGAAGCACCCTTCAACAAGCTTTTGAAAATGGTGCTCATTAATCTTATCCATAAAAAAAAATTGGTGCTCGCTAAATGCTAGGGGCTTATGTTCCATTCTCATTATATACACATCCAATCTGAACTGCACTGTTTTAAGGCAGAGTCTAGCTTAAAGACATCTAAGACTTCAATTCTGCAGATTAAAAGAAATCTAACGCTTGCAATCACTGCAACTGCCTTCTGTTTTGGGCAAATCCCACTCTACCAACTAACACCTGATTCTGAAGTCTAAAACCTTATATTAAGTTTTGAATCTAGTAAATTCAAGGAGATATAAGAAATATGAATGTTATATATTCTACAGTTTATACTCGTCATCAAGAAATTGCAAGTCTTCTAGTTTATTTGATTTTAATTTCAAACTAAGTGCATGTGTGTTGTTGGAGAAATGCATATTATTCACATATAAAAATCGAGAAGTGCATTTATAACGAACTAAATACTGGCAGTAGAAGAACCTAAGTCCAACCACATAGATCTACAGGACCGACCGATTGAACTCATCAAATTATTCAAACCTGGCTTGTCTTGCTCATGAAGCTTGAAAGAACCAAAACTTCTTCAAATGCAATGGCCTTATCAATCTTCCCACCGAATATGCCCTCAAATCTCTGCTAAAACCAAAATCCAACAATAACTCTCATCACTCAAAAGCAGCATCACAACCAACTTCAAACACCTACAACCTAAATAACAACAGCACGAACACAATCATGAAAAGTTAAAACCCACCTTCAATTGGATAACAAGAACATTGGGCGCTTGAAGTACTGACATTTGCTTCCTAGCTGCCACTAGTTTCTTACAACTAAACAAGCATAAGTTTCTCATTCATAAATATCAAACACACAAACAAAAAATAAATACACACACAAATTCAAACTACTTACTTTTCGCATTTGTACTTGTTATTCCCATCCAAAACCTCAGGCTGAAAAAACTTTTGCATCGCATCTCTTACCGAATTACTATTTAAAACATCTAAACTAATATCCATAATCTCATCAACTTTATTCGACTCGCAATTGCAACACAAGCACTTCACTTGACTTTGCAATGCACCTCCAAATATCTTCTTAACCACACTCCCATCACCACCGTTCTCAATCCCTTTCCAACTCAGTTTCTTCAAACGCAAACACGTATTATGGCACGCATCAATCACATATCGCAAAAATTCGTGCGCATCTTCCTGTCGTCCACAGCGAAAATGCTCAGCAAAAATCTTCAAACAGCTTCGAATCTTCGAGGGCACATCATGCGCGAGATCCGAACTGAGTGAACGGACTATCTGTTTTTCAAGAATACAAAACGGACAGTCTCTCTTCCTATCTCCGCTAGCAAGGGAATTACCTTGAAAAAATCTTTAAGATATTAGCCAAAAAAAAATTTAAAAAAAAGAGCAGAAATTGAAAGATAGAAATGCTTACAGAGAGAGGAGTGTTGGAGACGTAGGCAGAAATTAGCGAGAGGAGGAGTGTAAGTGAGGCACTGAAGGACGCTATTGAGATAACAGGAGTTGCCGAGATTCTTTAACCCTAGAGGACCGTTTTTGCGTTGTTGACTCAGCAAATTCGGTTGCCAACTCATTTGCAATTTTTGCAGCTGAAACCCGCCCATTCATTAATAGCAAAACGAAATCTATGGTGATGTTTCTTCTTCTTCTTCATTAGAAACGACGCTGTTTCCTGTCGTCAACCACCGCAAGAGCCGCCGGGAGAAGGCGAATCGCATCGAATCGAATGGAATCGAATCTTTGTGTGTTGAATGGGTATTGGTTTTGGGAAAGAAAGAATAAGGGATTAATTATTAATTGTGAAAGGTAGGAATTAAAAATGGAAGCATTTTTTTAAAGGGAGGAAGCTGCAGCAGCAGCAGAGGCAGCATCACACGAAGATCACCAATCCCGAAAAATGCTTCTTTCTTTTATTTTTAT
>Ga0307514_10003492_pt1 | contig 15073 bp, 10 predicted proteins | sample 16_EM_MG_FD_203088 | JGI IMG/M metagenome (GOLD analysis project Ga0307514, IMG submission 203088) | Populus trichocarpa ectomycorrhiza microbial communities from riparian zone in the Pacific Northwest, United States - 16_EM | ecosystem: Host-associated > Plants > Roots > Unclassified | place...
AACCGTGAAAAAAAACCGATTAAACCGATTAGAATTTTGAAAAAACCGACCGGTTCGGTTCGGTTTTACAAGCCTGAAACCGAAAAAACCAAACCGAACCAAAACCCAAAACAACTGGAAAAAAACCGAGCAAAATCGAAAAAAATTGAGCCAAACCTGTTTGAACCGGTTTTTGTTCTAAAAAACCGAACCGAACTGAAAGCAGTCGGTTTGAACCGGTTTTGATTCGGTTTCGGTTTTTTTTAAAAAAAATCTGTTTGATTTTTTTTTTTATAAAAACTGAACCGAACCAAAAATAATCACCCCTACTTGATGATATTAATAAATGAAAAAAAAATTATCATTTTTTTGTCGGCATCAATGTTAGTTCTATTTTACCAATAAGCTCACATTTGAAAGATCATCTACCAATAATTAATTTCTATGATAACCTTCATGTATTTAAAAATTATCATTAAATCGATATTTTTTTCCTTCTCTTTTGGTTTTCTTCATAAAAAAACTTTCATAATTAATTTTTTTATATGTACAGTTTTTCTCATTTGTAATATTGTTTATAGTTATAATCTCTTTATTTTATATTACCATTATTGTAAATGTAGACTGTATTCAAATTAAATTACAATTGTAAAAGTAAAAAAAAAATGCAATTCTTCATATTTAAAAATCTCATTTTAAAAAACTAAAATATTAATGAGCATTAACATAGTAACACATACTAATTATAGTAATTAACAAGAATAAAGTTATATGATAATACATCTTTATTTAAAAAATATATATAAAAAAAAATTGATGAACACCCTCTGGATTTCTGATCAGCTCTGTCATTGTTCAAATAAGAATGGTTGATATAAATTGACCCGGACATCAATGCTAATAATATATAAAAAAAAGTTATCGATGCAGTATCTGTTCCAACAGGAACATGTCCTGTTGATAACCATACACTCTGGCTTTCATCATCAAGGCTTTTATTAACTTCAAAAAATGAACAAAAGACTTGAGAAAAATCACAAAAAAAAAACCTTAGAAAGATCATTAACAATTACTTTCATATTTGAAATATAATTTATCATTAAGTTCTTAAAATAAAATCACAATATTTTTTTTAAAATGTACAACCTTTCTCATTTGAAAAATATTTTATAATTATAATATATTTTTATATTACTATTATTGAAAATGTTGACCATGTTCAATTTAAATTACAATTGTAAAAGAAAAAAATTTAATTCTTTGAATTTGAAAATCATGTTTTAAAAAACTAAAAGATTAATGAGCATTAGAAACTCCCTATGTTATTCATGGTATGATCTCCTTTTTTCTTTTCTTTTCTTTTTTTCATCATTTTAATGTTTGTAAGCATCATTATCCTGTTAGTGGATATGTCTTGTAGACAATTAGATGGTTACACGTTTAACTAATATTATTCATGTAAAATATATATTTTTATTATTATTTATAATGAATTCTTTATCTTTAATATTCATTAAGTTTGATTAATGAGTATAAAATAAAGATAAAATTCTTAAGACAACAATAATTTGTAAAAAGAAATTATAAAGTGGTTATAATCATGTGAATTTCTATTGCATTAAAATATTATTCTTGTTTAACACTATATTAAAACTACACATTCATTAAAAATGTTGAGACTAGTACATATTATATTTTTTTTTCCTTTATGAAATGAAACAACTAATCTCATAAGTTGATGTATGAGAGATATCTGAAATTAATATGTACGTGCTTGTTAAATAACAAGCACACTGAACTAACCCGCATGTGAATTTCATATAGAGATATTACCAATGTCTATAGAAAGATTTACGTAGTAGTTATTTAAGTAATTTTTATATTTGAGATTACAAAATTATTTTATATAGAGAATATCATGTTTTGATTCTAACCACATGTTACCTTAACTAAAGGTAATAACATAAACTATATAAAAATGTATTTTTAGTGATCAATAGATGATTCATCATCCTAAATGAATTAAAAAACTATTTTATATGTTCTCAAATAGTATTATTAAAAAATATTTGCGCAAGGTGAAATAAAATTTAAAAAGAGTTTAAAATCTTATTTAAAGAATCAATACCTATGATGTTAATGACATATATGATTTGACATAGTAAACATGAAAATTGTGATATTTTTCAGGGAGACAAAGTGATATTTTACCATTAATAGAATTATCAGGTTTTTCCTATAAATAAAATGACATACCTTATATTTTTCTTAATTGAAAAAACATAATAGAAATAAAAAGAAAAGAGTTAGGACTCAAGCATAACAATCATTCCCTTCTAAAAGAGTTTATGAGATTTTTGATTTAGTATCTTGTGTAAATTACTGTTAGTGGTAGGATAATATGACGACTAATGGTTTGCAACAAACTAACTTTGAAGAGTTTATCAAAACCTAGGAAAGAGAATTGATCTTGAGATAATCTTTGCACAAACTTTAATGAATGTTATATTGTCTAAAAAATTAAAACTACCACAGAAACCTAACATAACCCCCCTACATGTAAATATTATGAAATTTGGAGAGTAAAATGTAAAAACAAATTACAACAACTTAGAAAAAGTAACTAACCAAAACTATTAAAAAATACTTTTAATGTGGAAAACAAAATAAGTCCAACTCAATCAAATTAAGGATTTTAGGATTTCAATTAAATAAAATGGCAGGTTTTTTCATGAGTTTGAAGAGATTTTTTTTATTAACGTAAGTATCTGGGTCAGCTTGCGCGTACTTCGACTAATCCCACATGCCTTGAAGTTAATGATCATGTAAGTCTCCAGTGGTCCTGAGGTTTGTGAGACTCGAACTTGTGACTATTAGAGAACAAATCTAAAACCTGACCAGTTGAACTATACCCATCAGGGTTGTTTAAAGAGAAATTTAACTGAGAGGGTGTAAAATAAAAACAAGCATCAAAATAAAGAAAATATTAGTCATTGGATGTCCATCAAAATGTCCAATAGTTTAGTGGGCTTTGTGCAGTTTAGCCTATATGTAGAATACACAAAACCCAATTCAGGTGATGGATAAGACTAATCCAGTCAAGTTTGTCCCAAGCATATAGCTATCCAGAATAAGCAAACTGGATAAAGTAATTTTTTTTAAAAAATCTCTAAAAACTCGAATCTCTCATAGAAAGCTCTTAACAATGGATTCTCTTGAACTTCCCTCTCTCAATGCTCACAAAATCTCACATTTTAACTTGCCAAAAGAACAAAGCACAAGATTGTTATCAAAAGTGCATCACTTCAACTCTTCAATGCAACCACCCTCTTTGAAACTCAGTCCAACTTATAGAGCTCAACGTTCAGTATGTCAAGTTTCAATCTTTCTTGATTTCTGGTTTATGGACTCCTTTTGTTCTGCTTCTTTTCTTGTTATTTTTATATGGGTTTGTACATTAATTGTCCTTTTTTTTTTGCTCTGATTAGCGAAGGAGTGTGATACAAATGCAAGCTGGTGATGAAGACTTTGAATTGAAGCAAATGAGAGACATGGCTGCTGCTAAGAAAAGATGGGATGCTCTGGTATTATTTAAGCATCATAGTTTGTTGTTTATGTTGTCTTAGTATAATGTTACTGGTTTCGACAAGGAAAAGCACGAATCTTGGATTCAATTCTTGTATCATTGTCTCAAGTATTTAGAAAAAAAAAAGTGATTTTATTGCTTCGATTTTTAGATGGACCTTCTAAATTCAAGTGATGTGCTTTATGCTTTTAAGTTCGATAAATGTGACTGTTTCGTTATGTGTAGATTAGGGAAGGAAAAGTAAAGATTCTTACACCAAGGGAAGCTGGGTATGCAATTCAACTGTCTAACAAACCTCTACTTGATGTTCGTCCCTCTGTGGAACGGAAAAAGGTAGGATAGCTTTTCTCTTGATGCTTGCTTTTTTAATCCAATTGGGATTTCTATTTGCTTTACTAACTAGTTCTTAACCCAAATTAACATAGATTATGCCAACTTTTATTTGATGAATAGCTAGTATTTGTAACGGTAAATTTCGCAATAGCCATGCTCTATCTGTTATTATCATTGAAAGCATTATATTGTAATTTTGCCATGTAGAGGTCTTACGTTTTCAATGACTGCTCATATTCTCCCATAATTAACTCATGTTTTGCTTGTTCTTTGACAAACTGGTAATTGAATCCTTTTTCTTCCCTCATCCCATTTCCATTTGTTGGAAACTTTTATCATGCTCAATAACTATATGGATGGTATCATCTCTTTCATAATTGAGTTAATGACTTTTCGCCTGTTTGAAGGCATGGGTCAAAGCCTCAACTTGGATTCCAATCTTTGAAGCTGATGATAATTTTGATGCCGGAACTGTTACAAGAAAGGTCACAAATTTTGTGATGGGTATTTCACAATTCCTTCTCTCATATATTTCAGTTTTCGTAGATTATATATTTGTTAAACTCATGAGCTGACCATATGCTTTACATCATGTGTTAACACATCTACCGGCCCTGACCAGGAATGTGATGATATTATATGATTGTTATTTGGGCATCACAGATAATAACAATAATAATAATGTTACTTGGGCATAGTAGAATCATCTCAAGTGGTTTGTGTTTTTGTAGGAGGTTGGTGGAGTGGTATGCCTACATTGTCTTATGACAAGTATGTGTTGAATATTGCCATTTTCCTCCCCAAAGTACTTGGTTTTACTTTTTTGTCTGCTTAAAAACTCAGTTCCATATTCATTTGTTTCTTCTTTAACCAGGCAGTTCCTATCAAAGGTTGAGGAGAAGTTCCCAAAAGATTCTGACCTTATTGTTGCATGCCAGAGAGGATTGAGGTGAACTCTTAGTTTAATACAATCACAACTGCAGATATCAATCCATCAACATGCATTTGTAGGAGTGAATTTGTCATTTTGTGTTTGCAATAATTTTTATCATTCCAGAAGAATCATTTTGTTTTAGCTACATGTCAAGCAAGGTTGTGTGAAATATATGGGCAGCAACATGTGATTTCTCACCATGAGTCAGACATGCTACTGTTTTATTTGATGAAACTAGGATATATTATAGCAATCGCATCTTTCAATGTGATTTTATGTCATGGACTTGAACTTGATAGCATGTTCTGCAATAATTTCATCTGAAAGAATGAACTTTTGATTTAGGTAATTGTGAGATTTGATATTCTTCGGATGCCCAAGCAACATTAAACAATTGATTGGATGATGGAGATGAGAATTCCTTTCTTTTCTAACGCAATGTAAGAAGACCATGACACGGACACTAATATATGTGGAAACTTGATGGCTTTAGAGAATTGCTGAACAGTTTGAATCTTATTTAGTGTAGTCAGTCAACATAACATGAAAAAGGGAAAAAAAGGGGCAAGGGGTAAAAGTAGAGCCAAGTTATTGTTATTCAGTCATGTGTATTTGTTTATGTGGATCTTGATTTACCTTGTGCCTATTCTTGGCCCAGGCTCCATCTATTATTTGTTGATGCCGGTTAACTTAAGTTGACTAAATAATGCGTTCACTGACCTTAAAAATGCCATACTTAAGGAAAAGAGATATGAGGTGGGAAAATCAATGTAATTGTCATTATATTTGAAATATATTTGCTGGCATCATTTCAACCATAATTTCCTGGCAGATCTCTAGCTGCTTGTGACCTGCTAAACAATGCTGGGTATAGAAACCTTTTTTGGGTCCAAGGGGGTCTTGAGGCTGCTGAAGAAGAGGTATATGCATTTCCAATGTGAAGTTGAACACTCCCTTTCATTCTTATGCATCACCTTCTCATTTTTATTTTTTTCACTTTATACTAATCAAGTAAAGAAATTGAACAAGTTTAACGATTCTGATGTAGGATTTTATCGGTGAAGGTCCTCAGCCCCTTAAGTTTGCTGGAATTGGTGGGGTTTCTGAATTCCTGGGGTATGTCTCATCTTTACCACCTTCTAGTATTTTTCTCCTTGTAAATGTACCTGACAGTCTCAGATATGGATCACTGACACAGTACATGAATAAAATGTCTATCCTGCAATACATAAGTTTTGTCTATGATGGTTTCATGCCCAAATATGTAGCAGATATATCTATGCCTTTCCATGATTATGCATGGTCGAATTCCTGTAAATGCTTGTAGGTTAAATTGGCATTGATTACTCTGGTTGTAAGTAATGGTAATGCTGGTCGTGTTATTCAGTCGTGTATTTGTGTATGTGGATCTTGCTTTACATTGTGCCTGTTCCTGGCCCACGCTCCATCTATAATTTTTTATGCCAGTTAACTTATGTTGACTAAATAATGCATTCACTGACCTTAAAAATTCATACTTTAGGAAAAGAGAGATGAGGTGGGAAAATCAATGCTATTATGGACGATATGTAATGGTAATGCTGGTCTCCCGTGGATCGGCATCACAATCAATTTTAGAAATTTATGAGTTATAGTTATGGTCTGTGACTAAACTGTGTCCTTGTAATTTTGGGTATATCTGCTTGTAGAGAGGCTTCAATGCAGGGCGATATATATATTATCATACCTCTGGTACTCTCTTGATGATTTTTTTTTCATGTTAACAATTTCCTATTATGCACTGTAGGTTGACAAATGAATGTCTTTGGCCCTATAATATTTGAAACTGTTATATAATATCTGACCTTTCCATACTTTGAATTTTGTTGCTAATTGCCGCATGACTTTCAGCTGGACAGATCAGCAAAGGGCTGCTGCTGCCAAAGAAGGTTGGGGTTATCGCTTATTGTTCTCTGCTCGTCTGGTAATCATATATATATTTTTATCTCCTTTAAAATCATTTGCAAAGTCCAGTTGTTAGATTAGAAAATTAGTGTCTTTGTTTCTGGCACAGGTTGGAATCTTTCTCGTTGCGGATGCCTTGTTTATTGGTGCTCAGCAAGTAGGTCGCCATATTCAGGATCTAAGATCACATTGAGTTGAGCTTGAAGGCACATGATTGATAGATCACATTGAGTTGAGCTTGAAGGCACATGATTGATTCACTAGCATGTTTTTGCATTTCCAGTGACAACATAGACTGAGATTGCATGGGATACCAATTTTGAAGCCAAGAGTAGTGTAGAATGCCAAGTACATACCTCCATCTCATGTCTGTAATGTTCAATCATGTTGTATCTAGGCATGGCTTTATTCCATGTGCTATGATGTATGTGCTCTGAATTATGTCTCGCTATATTCAATTATCTAAGAGAATTGCTCAAGTCCTTATTTATGGAGCTGATAGTTTCTTCTCATAGCTTATTTTTCAATGTCATGGATGTCGTTTACTTTCTTTTTTGAAATGTTAAGAGTCAATCCAGTTCTCAGGCTAAGCAGATCAGGCATTTACTAGTGGCACCATTGTCATTTGTTTGGTATTAATCCTATTTACCCTTAATCTTTTTTTTTTAATTTAGTATTTTGTGGCCTGAGGAAATGTATCTAATTTACTGAGACAAGCATTATATCCTTCCAATTTTGTGATTAATTGAAGCTCAAAGGTTACACAACTTATCAGTTGATTATGGTGTTTAGTTTCCAACACCATGGACTAAGTGATACCGGGATGTATAAATATATAAATATAACCGGTCGCTCATATAAATAATAGTTTTTGCTCATTACTCTATGGTATAAAATCGAACGAACAAATTCATTAATTTATTAATCTAAAGATGCATGGTTGAACAATCTAGAAAGATAATATTTTGAACTTGAAAACCATTTGGTATAAGCTTATTTTCCCATCTAATCTAATGAAGAAATGAAAACTTGGCTCAAAGTTGGCCTATAGACCGATTGTAAACAATATAAAGAACTTCACTCATTTACATTGTCAATCGAAACTCAAGTAACTCAACATCAATAGAACTATTAGGGGACACTCCTGTGTCATGTTTTCCTAGTTGAAAAAGACTCATCTTCAGGTCATATGTGTTATCATCACTATAATAAGGAGCTAAGTTAGTCACGTTAAATTTGTCTAGAATGTCTTGATGTGCGGGTAAGTCAATCTTGTAGGTGTTTTCACCAATCCACTTCAGAACCTTAAATGGATCATTAGCTTTAGGTTTAAGCTTAACAAAACTTACCTTGTGGAAACCTTCCCTTGTTGAGATGCACCCAAACCAAATCACCTTCTTTGAACTCTAAATACTTATGATGCTTATTAATTGAGCTTGATACTTTTGATTTTGCCTTTCAATCTTATCACAAACTTGTTCATGAAACTTTTTAAGTTGTTTGGCTCTTTCTTCGACATCACCACTGAAATTTTAAATTGTTGGAAGATAAATTAAGTCTAATGGACTCAACGGATTCTGACCATACACAACTTGAAAAGAACTACAACCAGCACTTTGACTAGTAGAATGGTTATAAGCCAATTCATCTTGTGGCAATACAAGATTTCAATCTCAAATATTCTTCTTCACCGAGCTTCTCAAAATACTTCCTGAACATTGATTGATGACTTCAATTTCCCCATCAATTTGTGGATGACAAGTAGTGTTAAATTGAAGAAGAGTTCCAAGTTTCCTCTAAAGTGTACATAAAAAATGACTCATGAACTTGGAATTTTGATATGATGTTATTGTGTTCGAGATGCCATGAAGTCTAACAATCTCATTAAAGTATAAATTAATAATATTAGTAGCATCAAGTGTTTTGCTATATGAAGCAAAATGCATTATTTTAGATAAACAATTAACCACCATTATAATTGAATCTTTGTTCCTTGAACTTCTAGGTAAGCCTAACACAAAATCCATGCTGACATATTTCCAAAAAGCTTTAGCTACTAGAAGTGGAGTGTGTAAACCTAAATTATGACCATGTGATTTAGCATATGACATGTCCTACAACGTTGTATGAACCTTGTAGCATCTCTCTTCATTTTTGGCCAAAAGAAATTGTCCTCGATAACATTAAATGTTTTGTCTCTCCTAAAGTGTCTACCAAATACATCGTTATGAGCTTCAAACATAATGGCTTCTCTTAAAGAACCTTGAGGAATATATAAATGGTTTTCTTTGAAAAGATAACCTTTCAGCACAACAAAATGCTTGGAAACACCACTTTCGTATTCAACCCATATCTTGCCAAAATCACCATCATGCTTGTAAAGATCTTTCAACACTTTAAAACATGTCATTTCCACTTGCATATTAATTAATAACAAATGTCCTCGACTCAAAGCATTAGCAAGAATATTATGAACTCTATATTTATGCTTAAAAAAGAATGAAAGTTTGTAGAAATTCAACCTATGGGGTATGTCTTCGACTAAGTTTCCTCTAGCTATTAATAAACTTCAAAGCCTTATGATAAGAAAATAACATAAATAGTTTTGGGTGCAAGTATTGACACTAATGGTCTAAAATGCAAACAATGACATAAAACTCCTTGTCATATACTGAATATTTTCTCTATAAATAATTGAGCTTCTTACTATAAAAAACAATAGGTTTTCTCTCTTTGCTAAGAACAAGTAACCAAAATGTTTTCGTCTATTTAGAAGGTTTGGAAGTAATTCTATGTTTTGAAGAACCTAAAATAATTTTTACACCATCTTTCATAAAAGAAAAGGTATTCTTAAAGCCATTATGCTGAACATTCCTATCATATTTCAATGGATGAATAAGTAAAAAACTACATGCATTCATTAGTATTACATCACACCAGACCTGATCAGAATACCTTTTCCTAATAGAAAATGAAACAAAACATCTATTCATTATCTTCCGTTCATGCTTCTTTTCCACCCACCTTAATTTGTAGGGTTAAAGGTGTGCTTTCATCTTGAGCTGTAATTTGTTTACCATATCATTAAATACAACATTATCACAAACACCACTATCAATGATCACATCACAAACTCTCACATTTGCACTATAACATATGTAAAAAATGTTGCAACAAACCCATTCTTTAGTCTCATCATGAACAACACTCAAACTTTGTTGAATGATAAGTAACTCACCTTGATCAACATAACTCACTTCATCTTCTTAATTTGATTTATTCGACAAGTTTTCTACACTTAAAATACTTCTTTGAATTATAACTTGAGGAACCATTTGCTTTAGGACCAACCCCAATACTTCCCTTATTTGGAGCCTTAAAAAAAGACTTTATTGTTGTAGTACTCTTTGAGAATGAATTACTCCCTCGATTGAAAGAACTCTTCATAGATACCGATTTTCAGCTAGTCTTTTTAACCTCTTTCTGTTGTTTTTCCACATTCAAATAAAGTTTTCTAACATCATTGAATGTCCAATAAGGCTACTACTTAACCACATTAAAAATTTATTCTCTTAACCCACCTAAGTATTAGGTTATTGTTTGCTTTTCAGGCTCAACAATATTGAATTTAAGCATGAACAATTCAAATTCCATCGTATACTCTTTAACGATCAGTCCAAATTGCTTCAGATTATAAAACTTGAGAAAAGTCTCTTGTCAATAATGTTTAGGTAAGAATCTTTTTTTAAGCTCTCTTTTCATCCTCTCCTAAGACTTAATCTTCTTCTACCCTCACAAGCCCTTTGTTTTTTAAGATTCTCCTACCATAAGAAAGCATATTTTTTGAGTTTAAGAGCCACTAGCTTCACTTTTCTATCATCAGGATACTTTTTGAAATAAGAAATCCTTTTAACAATTTGAAGTCAATCAATGAAATCCTCAGGTTACATTTTCCATTTGAATTCAGGAATATCAACTCTCATATCAAAATCTTGATAAGGTTTTTTATTCTTTCTTCTTTGATGTTGTGAAGAAGAATTGTCACTAGCATCATGTTGTGGTCTGCGATCGAAAGGATTAGCATCCTCATTATTATTGCTAAAGGAACCAATTCCAGTGTTATTCTCATCATCATCGTCGTCGTCGTCATCATCTCAATTCTCATATCATTTAAGACGCTTCTAGAGTTGCTGGATTTACCTTTTTATTTCATCCATTTCAAGAATATGGATGTCCTTCTCGAAGTTTTGCATGTGACATCCATTAACAACCATAATTGTAAATTCTAAACTCTGAAACCAACATGATATCGGGATGGTATGAATATAGAAATGTAATAGGTCACTCACACAAATAATAGTTTCCGCTCATCACCTTAAGGTACAAAACTAAAGAGATACAATAACGAATAAACTCACCACTCTAAAGATACAGATCACTCACTAGTTTAGAGATACAAAGTTAAAGGAATAAGTCCACCACTCAAAAAGAGGATACATAACTTATGAGATTGCTAAAAGACTAAGTCAAAACCTTCTCAATTCAAATTATGTCAAAAGATTTGAATACATGATTTGATTCAACATTATATATTTGGAACAACCCTCTAAGTTTAGAAAAACACCAAAATATCATAATTGAGACTTAAATAAATTATTTTGATAGAAAATTAGGTAAATAACAATTATCACACATTTTTTCTTTTTTAAAAAACACAAACAGACACTTAGAAATCTTAAAAATTAAAATAGACATAAATTCTTGTAGAAAATTCTAATGCATGTATGGTTGGACAATCTAGAAAGATAATATTCTGAACTCACGTAGGATAAACTTATTTTCTCATGCAATGAAGATATGAAAATTCAAGCTCAAAGCTAATTCTTTGGCCGACCATAAATAACAAAAACAATTTCACCAATTTGCATTACGAACCCAAACTCGAGTAATCATTAGGTGACACTCCTATGTCACGGAGTTAATAATAAGTTCAATTTCTTTTACAAGCAAACCATAACTGGCAACTTTTATTTAGAAGAAAATTATTTTTCAAGTTGACTGACAAATAAAAATCTAGACACTACTTGCGTTAGTTGAAGTGTGGTTTGGCAATGACATGTAGCGGAACTGTCCTGTGCATTGAGATGCCGAAAGCTTCTGTATTATCTATATCCTGAGCTTTGATACCAGGGGGAAGCTCCCAATCAAAGCTGTGGAGGAGTTGAGCTAAAGCAATTTCAACAGTTGCTATTCCAAATGTGATTGCTGGGCAGCTTCTTCTACCAGCTCCAAATGGTATTAGCTCAAAATCTTGCCCCTTGAAGTCTATACTGCTGCCCATAAATCTTTCTGGTTCAAATGTTTCAGGATTTTCCCACAGTTCTGGATCCCTCCCCATTCCCCAGACATTGACATAAATCCGTGTTTTAGCTGGAATGTTGTACCCATCAATGATAACATCTTCTAAAGATTCTCTTGGGACTAAAACTGGAACCGCAGGATGTAATCGAAAGATCTCTTTGATAACAGCTTTCATGTAGTGCAGTCGGGGCAGATCACTCTCTTGTACAACTATTCTGTCTCCGACAACACTTCGCACTTCAGCTTGTGCTTTCTCCATGACTTGAGGATTCATGATAAGCTCTGTCATTGTCCAATCAAGGGTTATGAAGGTTGTATCAGTTCCTGCAGCAAACATGTCCTGAAACAACAGAACAATAATTATATTCATGAGTTGTAAATTATGTGCGAATGACTCAGTCTACAAGTAATTTGATGTTTGGAACATTGGAATTGAAGGTACAACTAAACCAATGAAATGTTCACTGACCAAGATGACAGCTTTAATATTATCCATGGTGAGAGGCATTTCAGAAGATCCATCCTTTTGAATATCGAGTAGAACGTCAACAAGGTCCTTCTTCTCCTCTTGTTTCCCCTCAGAATTTTGGTGCTCGGTTATTACCTTATCGAAGAACTGATCAAACCGTCTGACGGTGTGCTGGAGTTTCGATTTCATTCCAGTTAGACTGTGCACAAACTCCATTGAAGGAAAATAGTCTCCAAGACTGAATCCTCCAAGCAATGCTTGATAATCATCAAGCATCTTCTGGAACCCGTGCCGATCATACTCTCCTCCTCCAGAGAAATCCCTTCCTAACGCAACCCGACAAAGGACATCATTGGCATATAGTCCAATCATCTTGCTAAGGTTGGTAGTGCCAGGATAAGATTCTGCAATCCGATGAATCAAGCGAGCAACTTCTTCTTCTCTAACAAAGCTGTACCATTGGACACGCTTGGCACTAAGAAGCTCAAGTATGCAAATTTTCCTTATATTCCTCCAGTAAGCACCATATGGAGCAAAAGCAATATCAGTGCAACCATAGAACAAGTGTTTGGCCGAGAAGAGCTGAGGACGGCTAGAGAGTACAAGATCATGGGTTTTCAGAACTTCTTTTGCCAATCGCACTGATGAAATCACTACAGTTGGGATCTCCCCAAGTTGTAAAAATATGATTGGACCATACTTCTTGGCAAGCCATCGGAGAGATATGTGAGGCATGTTACCAAGCTGGTGAAGGTTGCCAATGATTGGCAACTTCGCAGGGCTTGGTGGGAGATTGAGCTTTCTGTTTTTCAGTTTCCCCTTCATGAGAAACTTGAGCGCTACTAAAAGAAAAATAGTTACAAAGAGCAAGGTAGGACTGGAGCTTTCTTTCAGCCATTGTAGAAAAGCCATTAATGGATCTTCCCCCTGGACAATTCTAAGTGGATTGAGTGGGTTTACAGTGTTGACACCACAAATTAAGCCAGACACACCTTTATAAAGGAAGTAATGTGACTGAAATTAAAGTACTATTGCTACAAAGTAAGATCGAACGAATCCTCAAGCAGTGGGTGTAGAGTTTTTTTGTTTTTCTAGCGTAACCTAAGGAGGTGGATGAGATTTGTTGAATGGGATATTGATGTTTAGCCTATTAAGCTAGATGTTAAGGAAAAATCAGAATAAATCAAGAAATTATTATCAAAGCAAGCCTAAGCTTTTCATGTATCTATACTATTTTCCATCCTTCTTGTCTTCTGTGTACTGTTGTGACCTTTATCCGTCTCAACTTGGCTATTCTTGTCCAATAATTTTTATATCAATATAAAAATCTTCAGTGATTTTTACCTTATCATATATATGAAAACCTTATCCCACTTTAATAGTGTGAAATAGAATTCTATTCAAATTCAAATTCTCACTTGTGGTGGAAATTAGAGCTCAAAATTTCCAATTTTGTCGTATAGCCACATATTCCAATTTATTCACGTCAATGTTGACATCAAATGAATACCATATCACTCTACGAATTCTTTGAGTTGCTTAGAAAATGCTTTTTTATAAAAAAACCCGAAAATATGATAGTTTCTGATCCCATTTAGTAAATTCCTGAAAGGAAGCAACGCATATATGTTTCCATGAACTAAAGAGCATCAAGCTACCTTTGAGCAAATAAGGACTTATAGGCTATATATTTTAGCTATGTAAGGAGTGATTGGCAGCATGCTACTATAGAAGAACAAAGCAGGATGTTTATAGGTTGTATTCTTATAGAGGTTGAAAAATATTGTTACATACCCACTAGTAATTTTTCTAGTAGATTATAAGATGGCTTTATTATTTTAGCTTGATTTTTTACGTACTAGGAGCTCATTGTTTGTTCGGTTTGGTTTTTATAAAAAAAAAAGTAACCAAACCGAATTTTTTTTTAAAATAACAGAAACCGAAACCGGTCAAACCGGTTTGGCTCGGTTTTTTCAGTTTTGGCTCGGTTTTTTTTTCCAGTTTGACTCGGTTTTTTCTAGTAGATTATAAGGTGAATTTATTATTTTAGCTTGATTTCCTATGTACTAGGGGCTTTATTATTTTAGCAGGGGCGATTACATGTTAGGTGATTTCGGTCGTTTGCATACCCAATGTCCGATCAAGTAAAGTAATCTTTCCAATTACTTTTATAGTAATTCCGACTTTCTCAGGATGGAAGCTCAGACATAGTGCATTAATTTATGAATTTTTTTGCCTGCAGATTAGAATATGCACATATTATAGCTGTATCTCTCGAAACAAGCAATGCGCGCATAGTAATGTGGACTGTGTGGAGAAGATTGCTCGTCACTCAAGAGATTTGCAAATACAATATAGCTGTATCTTTTGAAGATCAGTTTGAGGGTGGAGGTATTTTGTCTTGTAGTTATTAGGTAAAGACCCTCCATCCCTGACCTTGCTGCTCAGGTGTTGAGAAATGTGGTAT
>Ga0307514_10003493_pt1 | contig 15072 bp, 11 predicted proteins | sample 16_EM_MG_FD_203088 | JGI IMG/M metagenome (GOLD analysis project Ga0307514, IMG submission 203088) | Populus trichocarpa ectomycorrhiza microbial communities from riparian zone in the Pacific Northwest, United States - 16_EM | ecosystem: Host-associated > Plants > Roots > Unclassified | place...
GGACGCGACCCACCGACTGGCATGGCTTGCCGATCACCTCAGCGATCTACCGGGGTCCGGAATCATCTACACCCTCACCGTGGCCGCCGCCGAGGAGGTCACCGCCTTCCTGCGCCAGAGCGGGCACGCTGTGTCCTCGTACACGGGCAAGACGGAGAACGCCGAGCGACAGCAGGCCGAGGAAGCCCTTCTCGCCAACCGGGTCAAAGCCTTGGTGGCCACCTCCGCACTCGGCATGGGGTTCGACAAGCCGGACCTCGGCTTCGTCGTCCACCTCGGCTCGCCCTCCTCCCCGATTGCCTACTACCAGCAGGTCGGCCGGGCCGGACGCGGTGTCGAGCATGCCGAAGTACTGCTCCTTCCCGGCCGCGAGGACGAAGCGATCTGGGCCTACTTCGCCTCAGTGGCCTTTCCGCCCGAGGAGGCCGTCCGCCGTACCCTCGATGTCCTCGCGCGCGCGGACCGACCGCTTTCGCTGCCCGCGCTGGAGCCGCTGGTCGAGCTGAACCGCACTCGCCTGGAGACCATGCTCAAGGTCCTCGACGTGGACGGCGCCGTCCACCGGGTCAAGGGTGGCTGGATCTCCACAGGCACCCCCTGGTCGTACGACACGGAGCGCTACGCCTGGGTCGCCAAGCAACGCGCCACCGAGCAACAGGCCATGCGCGACTACGCCACCACGTCCGGCTGCCGGATGGAGTTCCTGCGGCAGCAGCTGGACGACGAGGAAGCGGCCTCCTGCGGCCGTTGTGACAACTGTGCCGGTCCCCGTTTCACGGCCGCGGTCTCGCCCACCGCCCTGGATACGGCCGGCGGCTCGCTGGCTCGGGCCGGCGTCGTGGTGGAGCCTCGCCGGATGTGGCCGACCGGCCTCCCCGCCATCGGCGTCGATCTCAAGGGCCGCATCCCGCCGAGCGAACAGTCCACACCGGGCCGGGCACTCGGCCGGCTCTCCGACATCGGCTGGGGGAACCGTCTCCGCCCGCTGCTCGCCCCTCAGACTCCGGACGCCCCCGCCCCGGACGATCTGGTGACCGCCGTCGTGACCGTGCTGGCCGACTGGGCGAAGGCGCCGGACGGCTGGGCGTCGGGAGCGCCGGACGCTCCACCGCGCCCGGCTGGGGTAGTGACCATGCCCTCGCGCACCCGGCCACAGTTGATCGAGTCGCTCGGCGCCAGAATCTCCGCGATCGGACGCCTGCCGCTGTTGGGGTCACTGGCGTACACGGACGACGCGGCGGATCTGCCGCTGCCCCGCTCCAACAGTGCCCAACGCCTCCGCGCCCTGAGCGGAGCGCTCACCGTGCCCCCGTCGCTACGGGCTGCGCTCCAAGCCGCGGATGGCCCCGTACTGCTTGTCGACGACATGACCGAGACCGGATGGACCGTCGCCGTGGCCGCCCGCCAGCTCCTGCGGTCCGGCGCACAGGGGGTGTTGCCACTGGTCCTGGCTGTACGGGGCTGAGTCCGCGCCGCACCTCGGCAGACCCGAGCCCCGCCTCGGGAACCCGTCTCGCCGTACGAACGTGTCGTGCTCGAACGTCCCAGGCCTCACCCTCCGGCGCACTGGGTAGGGATATACATCATAAACCGCCCAATAAGGGTCGGTAGGCCCAATTGCTCGTTGCCGCAACCAAGTTCGACAGGAAGAATTGAGGTCCGCTCCCCGCACGGCTCACCCGTGGCCCGGTAGGGCTTTGCTGCGGTGCGCGCTCCCCTGAATCCGACCCCGCCCGCAGTGTGGGCGCGTAGCCGAAGGGAGGACCGTGACCTTCGGATTCGCTCCGTCCTCCGCGGCGTCGACGTCGTCATCTGCCGATCTGTCCGCCGCACCCGCCAACCCACTGGCTCGCATGCTCGAACCCGCGGAGTGGGCCGCCGCAGGGATTCCCCTGCTGCGCAATCCTCGCGAGGTCGTCAGCGGGCTGCACACACGGCACCGCCCCCAACCGGCGACCGCGATCGTGGCAGTCCTCGATCCCGACGAGCGGCTGACGGCGAGCGCCTCGTTCACCCGCCGCTCGGCGCCGGCGGACGGCTGGATGTTCCGCAACGTGCTGCTCGCCCAATTGCGCCGAGTGATCCCGCACGATCTGCGGCGGCGCACACCCGTGCGCACCGCCGTGCTGCTCTACTGCCGTGAGGGCGACGCGCGTTGGACGGAAGAGGACGGTGCGTGGATGTGGGGGCTGCGTGATGCCTGCACCCTCCACGGGTTGCGCTGCGGGGCGTACATCACACTGACTCGGGACGGTTGGCAGGTTCTGGGCGAGGGCCGAGGCGGGCGCCGACCGAACACGGACTCGGCTCCGGAGCCCTTCGGTCTGTCCGAGGCGCCGCCTCCGCTACCGCGTACAGGTGGCGCCGCCTCAGAGGTACTGCGCCGCGCGGCGGCCCGCTGACGCCGGCGGAGCACCTGTTCCCGGGTGCCTGCCCGTGTCATGCGCAGTCCCCGCAGCGTCATGAGCACGCCGTGGGGACTGGTCACTGTGAGGGCTCAGGCCACTGGGCGGTCGGGATTGCTCCGGCGCCAGCGGTACAGCGAGGAGCTCACTCGCACGACAAACGAGCTCTCGGCACCCACCTCACGCCCCGGACCTCCACCTCGCAGACCGCGTCGACCTCGTGACAGCGGACGGCTTCGCAAACCGGGCCCGGGGGGCGCGCCCCCCGGGCCCGCCCTCCCGTCCTCAGCAGAGGCGAAAGCACCAAAGGGGCGATGTGCGCAGGGCGAGACGTCCGCCGTGCAGGTGCCGCCGTGACGGCACCTTGTCACTCGCCCCCGGGACGTGCCTGATGCGGGTCAGATGCCCGCAGCCAGGACCGAGTTGATCTGCTGCGGGTCGCCGCAGACGATCAGCAGGGCACCAGCCCGGGCGTGCGCCAGCGGCAGGGTGTCGGCCGCAGCCGCACCGGGGCCACCGTTGACGGCGACCACGACCACGGGGCGAGTGGCGGCACGGGAGGCGACGGCGGCGTCCGTGTAGAAGACGTCGTCGCCCGCGTCGTGCTGTGCCCAGTAGGAGGCTTCGCCGAAGGACAGTTCATGGACGGCCCACGGGTGCTGTTCGCCGGTGGTGATCACCAGCACATCACCAGGGGCTCGTCCCGAGTCCAGGAGCAGGTCGACGGCTTCTTCGGCAGCATCCAGCGCACCCTCGGCGGAGGCCGGGATCAGCTGGATCTGCGGGGCAGCCGCAACAGGAGCGGCCGCGACAGCGGTAGCGGTGGCGGTGGCGGTGGCGGGGCCCGACGGTCCGGGCTTGGCCACGGCCACGTCACGCGGCGCATGTTGCACCGGGGGCGCCGGCCGCAGCGGGCCGGGGCGACCGGGGCGCTGGTGCGCCGCGGGGCGGGGACCAGGTACAGGACGGGGGGTCGGCGCGGTACGGCCACTGGCCGGAGTAGCGCGGGGACCCTGGGCACTCTCGTGAATCTGAGGCTCCTCGGGAATGAGAGGCATGAGCTGATTTTTATCAAACATTGGCACGGCTCGCGTCGGCGGGTGGCACATGAGTGCGAGCGGAATCGTCAGAAATCGAAGCCGAGCTGCCCCTCAATCTCCGGAACGCTTCCGTCCGCCCAGCTGCGGACCTTCTTGAGGTGCTGCCACTGGGGCAGCGCATCAAGATACGCCCACGACAACCGGTGGTACGGGGTGGGGCCCCGTTCCGCCAGTGCGGCCTTGTGCACGGGCGACGGATACCCGGCATTGCCCGCAAAGTCGAAGTCTGCATGGTCGATGCCCAGTTCGGCCATCATTTTGTCGCGCTGAACCTTGGCGATCACGGACGCCGCCGCGACAGCCACACACGAACGGTCGCCCTTGATCACCGTACGAACGTTCCACGGCGATCCGAGGTAGTTGTGCTTGCCGTCGAGGATCACCGCGTCCGGACGGACGGGCAGGGCTTCCAGGGCGCGCACAGCCGCAACGCGCAAGGCGGCCGTCATCCCCATCTGGTCGATCTCCTCCGGAGAGGAATGTCCCAGGGCGTATGACGTCACCCATCCACGCAGCGTCTCGGCGAGAACTGTGCGTCGTTTGACGGTGAGCAGCTTGGAGTCGGTGAGGCCCTCGGGAGGTCGACGCAGACCGGTGACCGCCGCACAGACGGTGACGGGGCCGGCCCAGGCGCCGCGTCCCACCTCGTCGATCCCGGCAATGATCTTCGCTCCGGTGGTTGCGCGGAGGGAGCGCTCGACGGTGTGAGTAGGAGGTTCGTACGGCATGGCGCCCTTAGCCTACGCCGCTCGGATCACCCTCCGACACCCCGGCTTCCCCGAACGACTTCACCGCCACAGCGCGCCCCACTCAGCCACGCGTCGGCCGCAGCAGCGGAAGCATCAACTGGTCGATCAGCTCCTCCAGATCGCTATCACTCCATTCGCTCGCGCACAGCTTGGAGCGATACATCATCATTGCCGGGATGGCATCGAAGACGTAGCCGTTCGCGGCGTCGGATCGCACTTCGCCCCGCCCGATTCCGCGGGTGATCACCTCTCGGAGCAGTTTGACTGTGGGCTCGACGACCTCCTTGATGATCACATCATGGAGACGCTCCGCCTGCGCGGGATCGCATTCGTGAATCACTGCACGAAGCGCGAACCCCGACCTGGAGAACATCGCGTCGCGGGCTCGTCGGCACAGCGTGAGCAGATCCTCCCGTACGCCTCCCAGATCGGGAGCCTCCTCAAGCCGTGGGAGTCCGGCCCGCAACGCGTCCGCGACCAGGTCCTCCTTGGACGCCCAGCGTCGATAGACGGCGGCCTTGCCCGTCTGGGCGCCTGCGGCGACACCTTCCATCGTCAACCCCTTCCACCCGACCGTGCTGAGTTGCTCCAGGGCGGCATCGAGGATCGCCCGTTCAAGCACGGCGCCACGTCGGCGCGGAGAGACCTGAGCGGGGGCGGCCGTCCAGTGCGAGGTAACCATCTGAGCGTCTCCAGCAAACGGGGGAGCGGGGAATTCGGGGACAGGGAGCACCGCGCGACGACAGAAGGGGATGTGCCGCGCGGCAACGAAGGCTAGTGAACGCTTGCGTTCACTAGCGGGGACTCACTACCGTTGACGCGACAGTGAACGCAATCGTTCACTAAGGCATTTGTGGGGGACCCATAGTGACAACCTCTCAGCTAATCCAGGATCAGAAACCAGGTGCGGCCCGCCGGGAGGGACATCCCGGCCTCGCGCTCACCGTCATCGCGGCCTGCCAACTCATGGTGGTACTCGACGCGACGATTGTGAACATCGCACTCCCGCACATTCAAAACGCGCTCCAGTTCAGCACCACCGACCTCACCTGGGTCGTCAGCTCGTACACGCTCACCTTCGGCGGACTGCTGCTCCTGGGCGGCCGGGCCGGCGACATCCTCGGCAGGCGCCGGGTCTTCATGGCCGGCATCCTGCTGTTCACCTTCGCATCGCTGCTTGGTGGACTGGCCCAGGAACCCTGGCAGTTGCTGGCAGCCCGTGTCCTGCAGGGCGTGGGTGGCGCGATCGCGTCGCCCACTTCGCTGGCCCTCATCACCACCACGTTCCCCGAAGGGCCGGAACGGAACCGGGCCTTCGGGGTATTCGCCGCGGTCTCCGCAGGTGGCGGTGCCATCGGGCTGCTCGCCGGGGGCATGCTCACGGAGTGGCTCGACTGGCGGTGGGTGCTCTTCGTGAACGTGCCCATCGGCATACTGATCGCCGTGCTCACACCGCTGTACATCAGCGAGTCCGAACGGCACACCGGCCGCTTCGACATCTTGGGCGCACTCACCTCGACCGCGGGAATGGCCCTGCTCGTCTACGGGTTCATCCGGGCTGCCGACAGCGGGTGGCGGGACAGCCTGACCATCGGTTCCTTCGCTGCCGCCGTGGTTCTGCTGCTGGCCTTCGCCTTCATCGAGTCCCGCGCGAAGGAACCGATCACGCCACTCAGGATGTTCGCCGACCGCAACCGCTCGGGCACGTACGTGATCATGCTGAGCCTGGCCGCGGCGATGTTCGGCATGTTCTTCTACATCGTTCTCTTCGTGCAGAACGTGCTGGGGTACAGCCCGATCAAGGCCGGTCTCGCCTTCCTGCCGGTGACGGTCGTGATCGCGCTGGGCGCGGGCCTGTCGCAGCGGTTCCTGCCGGTCCTCGGCCCCAAGCCGTTCATGCTCGTGGGTTCGGCGCTCGCGACGATCGGACTGGCCTGGCAGACCCTCATCAGCTCCGACAGCTCGTACGTCGGCGGGGTCCTCGGGCCGATGTTGGTGTTCGGCTTCGGTATGGGCCTGAACTTCGTCACGCTGACACTCACTGCTGTCTCCGGCGTGGCCCAGCACGAGGCCGGCGCGGCATCCGGACTGCTCAACGCCATGCAGCAGGTGGGAGGTTCGCTGGGCCTGTCCATCCTGACCACGGTGTTCGGCTCGGCCAGCAAGGACGAGGCGGAGAAGCAACTGCCGCAGTTCCTCACCAATGGGACCGCTGAGCAGAAGGCGGAGTTCGCCAAGACGCAGCAGTTGCCGGCGCCCTGGGGTCACGAGGTGCTCGCCCAGGGCATCTCCACGGGCTTCATCGCGGCTGCGGCGATGGCGGTACTCGCCCTCGCGACCGCCTGGTTGGTGATCAAGGTCCGCAAGAGCGATCTGGAGGCTCTCGCCGGCACGGCCGGACCGGGCCTCGGCTGACCCAGGTCGCCCTATGAAAAGCCACGGATGGCCGGATCGAGTCCAGGGAACGGACGGCACGGACGCCCCTCCGGCCATCCGCGCACCGGGAACTGTCGCCTGCACCACCGGCACTGCCCACACCAAATCCACCGCCAGAGCCACCAGCACCAGCACCAGCACCAGCACCAGCACCAGCACCAGCACCATAAGATCCGGTACGAATTGCATGATCACCTCCTCCGGGCCCACGTGTCGATCACCTTGCATGAGCCATGCCTCACACAGCGGATGCCACGAGAACGCCCGAACGGTCACGCAGAGTTCCCGGCGTACACAGAGAGTTTCGACGCATGTCGACACTCGCGCTCCGGTGGACGACCGCAGGCGTGGTCGAGACAGCGGAAGGCCTCGTCAGGCAAAGGCAGGAACCCACTCAGGCACGGCTTCCGTCCGTGCCACCCAACCGGCAGGCGGCGCCCCCGCCTTCCCGGACGCGATCACTCCGCCCACGATGGCGCAGGTCGTGTCCACGTCGCCGCCGACTTGCGCGGTCGTCCAGAACGCCTGCTCGTAGTCCCCGAGGGACCGTGCCGCCGACCAGAGGGCGAAGGGCACGGTGTCGTGGGCCGTGGTGCGCCGCCCGCAGCCCAGTACGGCCGCGACGGTGGCCGGATCCGCGTAGTCGAGCATGTCCCGGGCCCGCCGCAGGCCCGCGCCGACAGCACTCTTCGGGACCAGCGCGATGACGCCGTCGAGGAGCATCTCAGGAGTCGGCGGTCCGCCCGGGGCAGCCGCCAGCGCGGCAGCCGCGGCGACGGCCATGGCACCGACCACACCCTCACGGTGCTGATGTGTCGGATAGGCCGAGATCTCCGCCTGGTGGGTCGCCTGCTCGGGGTCCTCCGCGTACCAGGCGCCCAACGGCGCGACGCGCATCGCGGCGCCGTTGCCCCACGATCCCCGTCCGTTGAAGAGCGCGGAGGCGAGCTCACGCCAGTCACCGCCTTCTCGGACCAGTCGCAGCAAGCGGTTGACCGCGGGGCCGTATCCACGGTCGAAGTCGTGGTGCTCGGCGAAGGAGCGGGCCAGGGCATCCTGGTCGATGCGGTGATGGTCGGCGAGGACAGCGACCACGGAGCACGCCATTTCCGTGTCGTCGGTCCACTGCCAGGGCCCGGGTGGCAGCTCGCGGTCCTTCAACAGCGGGTAGTTCACCGGTACGAAGAACTGCGAGCCCAGCGCGTCCCCCACCGCCAGTCCACGCAGGCTGGCCAGAGCGCGCTCCAGGCGCCCTTCGGGAGGGAAGTCAGTGGTCATCGCTCTGCCACCCTATCCGGTTATTCCGTACGGTTCGGGGTCCCGCCAGCGTGCGAAGGGCCGGTCCATCGCGTATTTGCCGTCGTCTCCGAGAACGAGCATCCGCATCTCCGCGTTCCCCGGGTTGGCCAGCGACTCGAACTCCGCGACCGTCCAGTGGAACCAGCGCATGCAGAACAGACGCATGGCCAGACCATGGGTGACCAGCAACACGTTCGACGGGTGGTCGGGAGCCTCGAAGCTGCGGTAGAGACTCTCCAGGAAGCCGCCGACCCGGTCGTACACATCGGCTCCGGACTCGCCCTGGGCGAATCGGTAGAAGAAGTGTCCGTACGCGTCCCGGTAGGCCTTCTGGAGGCGGACGTCGTCGCAGTCCTGCCAGTTTCCCCAGTCCTGCTCACGCAGCCGGGGCTCCTCGCGCACCCGTATGACCTCCGGGTCGAGGTGGAAGGCTCGTAGCGTCTCGTGCGTGCGTCGGTAGGGGGAGACGTACACGCTGACCCGCTCGCGGCCGAAGACCTCACGCAGCCGTTTGCCGGTCTCCTCTGCCTGCCTCAACCCCCTCTCGGTGAGGGCGAGGGCGTGGTCGGGTTCGCGCTCATAGACGGTGTCATCAACATTGCCCGTTGACTCGCCGTGCCGGACAAGGACGATGCGCCGTGGTCGTGCCATGCCAAAACCCTAGATCGGGTGAGGCCTTGTCGAGCACCACTACGGCCCCCATACGGCGTAGGTCACACCGTTCCGGCACCCCGAGCCACGTCGGGACACACGAACAACAGGTCACGATTCAAACGATCCAGGTCGTTTCGAGCTCCACGATGTCGCCCGTCAAAGAGGCGATGTCGGCCTCCGTCTGAGCCCGCAGGGCGAGTCGCTCCACGCGTTCGGTCCGGTACTTGCCATGTTCGGCAGCCGACCGCCACATCGACAGCACCAGGAACTCATGGCCCGGCGCCTCGCCGAACAGACCCCGGATCATGCCGGGGGAACCGGCCATCGCAGGGTTCCAGACCTTCTCCTGCATCAGGGCGAAGTGCTCGGCGCGCTCCTCGTGGACGCGGCAGTGCGCGACCCGTACCAGGTCAGCGTCCGTGAACCGGGGCTCGAAGCCGGTCTTGACGTCGAAGCGGTAGTCGAACAGCTTGACCTGGACATCCTTGAAGGTGCCTGACTGGGCCGCCGCCAGCCGATCATGGGACCGCGCCATGAAGGAGTCGTAGAAGGCGCGGCTCTCCCAGAAGGCGAAGACGTGCGCCACACCCTGCCGCCCCCGGCTCCAGCCACCACCCTGTCCCCGAAACCCCGGCTCCCCCAGAAGCCCCGCCCACTTCCGCTGCCCCCGCTCGAAACCGCGGCGGTCCACCACGGTGCAGCGAATCCACTTGACCAGCACCGCGCCATGGTAAGGCCACGGGGCGTGGCGTTGGTCACTCTCGCAAGGACAGCTGGCCCGCAGGCGCACCCCCGCGCGTGGCAGGATGGACAACATGCCTTGCCTGCCCGGCATTTCGGGCCGGCGCCACACGGGGAAGGGGAAGTCTGGTGAACGGCCTCAGCAAGGGGAACAGCAAGGTCGAGATCGCCCTGAAATGGGACCCGAGTGCGGCTGGGCAACCGCCGACCGATCTGGACATAGTGGCCGCGACCTATCTCGCGAGCGATCCCTACGACGTTCCCGCCAACGTGGTGCACTTCGACAGCCGCTCTCCCGACGGCACCATCTACCTCAACCGTGACAGCAAGGACGGCAAGGGCTTCGGCTGGGACGAGGTCATGACGGTCGAACTCGACCGGCTCGACGCCCGCTACGCGCGCGTGGTCGTCGGCGTCGTCATCCAGCAGCGCCCCGACCGCCGCACCTTCGTCAACGTCGCCAATCCGGCTCTGCGTATCCGCGAGGGGTACACCGTCCTGGCCGAGGACGACTTCGGCAATGTACTCGGGGCGACCGCGTCGACCGTCGCCGAGTTCGTACGCCAGGAAACCGGCGGTTGGGACTTCCACCCCGGCCTCAACGGTTTCGAGGACGACCCGGCGACCTTCACCGCGACCATGGGCCGGCTGCGCAGCTCCTGAGCTGAAACGGCTCGTGTACCCGCGAAGGACGAGGCTCCGGGCGACCGGTACTTGCTAGTGAGTAGCCCGGATCGTCGGCACCGAGGACGACGAGGGCCGTCCGGAAAGGCTGGTGAGGTTCCCGAGAGCAGACACGGAGACCTCATTCACGCCGAAGGCGGTGGCACCGAGAAACCGGCGCCACCGCCCTGACATTCAGGTTCGCACCCGAGAGGTGCCCTCAATCAGCTGCAACCGCTGGTCGAGCCGCAGCCCTCGCAGATGTAGCAGGAACCGGCCCGCTGCATCTTCGTACCGCAGGAGAAGCACAGCGGGGCGTCCGCCTGGATACCCAGCTGCATCTCCACAAGCTCGGCGCTGGTGTGGGCCTGCTGCGGGGCGGGCTTGGCCACTTCGACCTCGGCCGTCGGTGTGGCGACGGCCTTCAGCTCCTGGGCGCGCGGCGCCGACTGGGCCAGGCCCTCGACGTCGACCTCATCCTCGGACGGCTCGTACGAACCGGTCTCCAGGTGGCGCTGACGCTCCTCGGCGGAATGGATGCCGAGCGCGGAACGCGTCTCGAAGGGCAGGAAGTCCAGCGCCAGGCGGCGGAAGATGTAGTCGACGATCGACTGCGCCATCCGCACGTCCGGGTCGTCCGTCATGCCGGCCGGCTCGAAGCGCATGTTCGTGAACTTCGAGACGTACGTCTCCAGCGGCACGCCGTACTGGAGACCGACGGAGACCGCGATGGAGAAGGCGTCCATCATGCCCGCAAGGGTGGAGCCCTGCTTCGACATCTTCAGGAAGACCTCGCCGAGACCGTCGTCCGGGTAGGAGTTGGCGGTCATGTAGCCCTCGGCGCCACCGACGGTGAAGGACGTCGTGATGCCGGGGCGCCCCTTGGGGAGGCGCTTGCGGACCGGACGGTACTCGACGACCTTCTCGACCGCCGCGCGGATCGTCTCCTCGGCCTTCTCCGTGACCTCGGCCTTCTCCTTCTCCTTGGTCTTCGCGGAGAGGGGCTGGCCGACCTTGCAGTTGTCGCGGTAGATGGCGAGCGCCTTGACGCCCAACTTCCAGGCCTCGAAGTAGACCTCTTCGACGTCCTCGATGGTCGCCGACTCCGGCAGGTTGACCGTCTTGGAGAGCGCGCCGGAGATCCACGGCTGGATCGCGGCCATCATGCGGACGTGGCCCATCGCGGAGATGGAGCGCTCGCCCATCGCGCAGTCGAACACCTCGTAGTGCTCGTGCCTGAGGCCAGGGGCGTCGATCACATTGCCGTGGTCGGCGATGTGGGCGACGACCGCCTCGATCTGCTCCTCCTGGTAGCCCAGGCGGCGCAGGGCCTGCGGGACGGTGCCGTTGACGATCTGCATCGAGCCGCCGCCGACCAGCTTCTTGAACTTGACCAGCGCGAGGTCGGGCTCAAGGCCGGTGGTGTCGCAGGACATCGCGAGACCGATGGTGCCGGTCGGGGCGATGACGGACGCCTGGGAGTTACGGAAACCGTTCTTCTCACCGACGCGCAGGACGTCCTGCCAGGCCTCCGTGGCGGCGGCCCAGATAGGAGTGTCCAGGTCGTCCACGCGGACGGCCTTGGCGTTCTCGTCGGAGTGCTGCTTCATGACACGCAGGTGCGGCTGCACATTGCGGGCGTAACCGTCGTACGGACCGACGACCGCGGCGAGCTCGGCGGAACGCTTGTACGACGCGCCGGTCATCAGGGAGGTGATGGCGCCGGCCAGGGCGCGGCCGCCGTCGGAGTCGTACGCGTGGCCGGTCGCCATCAGCAGGGCACCGAGGTTGGCGTAGCCGATGCCGAGCTGGCGGAACGCGCGCGTGTTCTCGCCGATCTTCTGGGTCGGGAAGTCCGCGAAGCAGATGGAGATGTCCATCGCGGTGATGACGAGCTCGACGACCTTCGAGAAGCGCTCGATCTCGAAGGACTGGTTGCCCAGGCCGTCGTCCTTCAGGAACTTCATCAGGTTCAGCGAGGCGAGGTTGCAGGACGTGTTGTCCAGGTGCATGTACTCGCTGCAGGGGTTCGAGCCGTTGATGCGGCCGGACTCCGGGCAGGTGTGCCAGTGGTTGATGGTGTCGTCGTACTGGATGCCGGGGTCCGCGCAGGCCCAGGCCGCCTCGGCCATCTTGCGGAAGAGGCTCTTGGCTTCGACCTCCTCGATGACCTCGCCGGTCATCCGGGACGTCAGGCCGAACTTCCCGCCCGCCTCGACGGCCTTCATGAACGTGTCGTTCACGCGGACCGAGTTGTTGGCGTTCTGGTACTGGACGGACGTGATGTCGTCGCCGCCCAGGTCCATGTCGAAGCCCGCGTCACGCAGGGCGCGGATCTTCTCCTCTTCCTTCACCTTGGTCTGGATGAAGTCCTCGATGTCGGGGTGGTCGACGTCGAGGATGACCATCTTGGCGGCGCGGCGGGTGGCGCCACCCGACTTGATGGTGCCGGCCGAGGCGTCGGCGCCGCGCATGAAGGAGACCGGGCCCGAAGCATTGCCGCCGGAGGACAGCAGCTCCTTGGAGGAGCGAATGCGGGAGAGGTTCAGGCCGGCACCGGAGCCGCCCTTGAAGATCATGCCCTCTTCCTTGTACCAGTCGAGGATCGACTCCATGGAGTCGTCGACGGCCAGGATGAAGCAGGCGGAGACCTGCTGAGGCTGAGGAGTGCCGACGTTGAACCAGACGGGGCTGTTGAAGCTGAAGATCTGGTGCAGGAGGGCGTACGCCAGCTCGTGCTCGAAGATCTCCGCGTCAGCGGGCGAGGCGAAGTACTTGAAGTCCTCTCCCGCCTTCCGGTACGTCTTCACAATGCGGTCGATGAGCTGCTTCAGGCTCACCTCTCGCTGCGGGGTGCCCACGGCACCGCGGAAGTACTTGCTGGTGACGATGTTGACCGCGTTCACCGACCAGAAGTCGGGGAACTCGACGCCACGCTGCTCGAAGTTGACCGAGCCGTCGCGCCAGTTGGTCATGACGACGTCACGGCGCTCCCAGGACACCTCGTCGTACGGATGCACGCCGGGGGTCGTGTGGATGCGCTCGATACGCAGTCCCTTGGTCGCCTTGGTGCCCTTGGCGCGGGAACTCCGTGCCGGACCGCTCGCCGTCTCTGTCATGCCGCCTCCCTGTACGGGCTAAAACGCCCTGAAGTGCCCCGATGTTCCCGGGCACGGTGTTCTGTCTGGTGTTGCGGGCACCTCTCGCTACGGCCCGCAACAGGTCTTCTCCTCGCCGCCGCCCGGCCGGATCCGCAGCCCGAGACTCCGGTCCGTCCCGCCGGTCAGTCGGCGGCGCGCGCGGGTTCGGGGGCTGGTGCAGTCCCTCCGGACCCGCGGTCGTCTTTCTGGCTCCCCATGACAGCGCCCTCGCCGTCGTCAGCGTCCACGCGGTCCTCTTCGTCCGCGGTGGGGGGTCCCGTCTCCCTGAGTTCCGCGATCGCGGCTTCGAAGTCCTCGAGCGTGTCGAACGCCCGGTAGACGGAAGCGAACCGCAGATAGGCGACGAGATCGAGCTCCTGCAACGGGCCGAGCATGGCCAGCCCCACGTCGTGGGTGGTCAGTTCGGCGCTCCCGGTGGCCCGCACCGCCTCCTCGACCCGCTGGCCGAGCTGAGCGAGCGCGTCCTCGGTGACAGGCCGTCCCTGGCATGCCTTGCGCACACCGTTGATGACCTTGGTACGACTGAAAGGCTCGGTGACTCCGGACCGCTTGACCACCATGAGCGAGCACGTCTCCACGGTCGTGAAACGACGGGAGCAGTCAGGGCACTGGCGGCGCCTGCGGATCGACGTGCCGTCATCAGTCGTACGACTGTCGACCACACGGCTGTCGGGGTGCCTGCAGAAGGGGCAGTGCATGAACTTCCAACCCTCCTCACAGCAGACTCAATAGCCTCAGGAGGCCTCCCGGGCCTCACGAAGCAGCCCCAAGCATAGGCGATCGCCGAGGGCCCGAAGACCCGGGGGACCACAACTTCTGGGCCACTCTCGCAATCCAACCACTAGATGTGGGGATTGGCCCATACATGCATGCCGTCCGCGCGTGTCGCACCGGTATGGGCACGCACCCTCACCCCCTGCACCGCTCCGACACTCGCGAGAACGCAGCAGTATCGCTTCGCCACATGCGGAGATAGCGTGGGCGCCGCACGGAGGGGGCGTGGGGTTCCCGCAGAGATGAGGGCGCCCTCCCGGCTGCCGGGAGGGCGGATGGCAGACTGGGGCTGCACCCACGAGGTCGCCATCCTGGCGGCGAAGAGTGCGACAATGAGCCCTTTTGCCCGCTAGGTGCCACGTCAGCCATACACCCAGACACATGATCCAGTCAGGTTATTCGCGGTTTTTCACTCGAACGTGTGTTTGGCGCAACCTTTCGAAAGCAACTACCGTTGTCCAGCAGGGAGACCATCGAGAGGGGCCGACGTGACCACCACCGCAGACAGTGCCACCATCACTGCCCAGGACCGCTCCCAGGGCCGACTTGAGCCGGTGCATGCGATGAACGAAGCCACGAATCCCGAGGGGCACAAGCGCTCCCTGCCGGGCCGACCTCCAGGCATCCGGGCGGACAGCTCCGGACTCACCGACCGGCAGCGCCGGGTGATCGAGGTCATCAGGGACTCCGTGCAGCGGCGCGGCTACCCGCCGTCCATGAGGGAGATCGGCCAGGCCGTCGGCCTCTCCAGTACCTCCTCCGTCGCTCACCAGCTGATGGCACTGGAGCGCAAGGGCTTCCTGCGCCGTGATCCGCACCGTCCGCGCGCGTACGAGGTACGCGGCTCGGACCAGGCCTCGTCGGCACAGCCCACCGACACCGCCGGCAAGCCCGCCGCGTCGTACGTCCCGCTGGTCGGCCGTATCGCCGCCGGTGGCCCGATCCTCGCCGAGGAATCCGTCGAGGATGTCTTCCCTCTCCCCCGCCAGCTGGTCGGTGACGGTGAGCTGTTCGTCCTCAAGGTCGTCGGCGACTCCATGATCGAGGCCGCGATCTGCGACGGCGACTGGGTCACCGTCCGCCGCCAGCC
>Ga0307514_10003494_pt1 | contig 15065 bp, 13 predicted proteins | sample 16_EM_MG_FD_203088 | JGI IMG/M metagenome (GOLD analysis project Ga0307514, IMG submission 203088) | Populus trichocarpa ectomycorrhiza microbial communities from riparian zone in the Pacific Northwest, United States - 16_EM | ecosystem: Host-associated > Plants > Roots > Unclassified | place...
TATTTACCTTGAAATCACTATAATCCAGCCTAAACACCAAAAGAAAGACAACACAACCAGACCCATCCTTCATCCATTTTCGTCAGATTCATTGTTGCCGATTTTCGAATCATTCACGGCACATCATTTAGATATCTCATAAACTTATATTTATCTAACTTAGCTCCAAGCTTTTCAGATATGAAACGCTTCACTAAGCGTCACTTCTCAAATCTTTAAGTTTGATAAGATTTTAATGGAACCCTTTTTAAAAGGTAAGCAATAGTTTGTAAGGTATAACCCAAGAAGAAATATGGAGGGTCTATATGACTCATCATGGACTGTTCCATATCCAATAGGGTGTAATTTCTCCTTTCAGAAACTATATTATGTTGCGGTGTTTTAGGAGGTGTCCATTATGAGATAATCTTACTTTTTTAGATAATCTTGAAAATCTTGCTTGAAGTACTCATCACCTTCATCCCATCGAAGTATCTTAATAGTCTTTCCAATTTATATTTTAACTTCATTTCTAAATTCTTTGAACGTTTAAAATGATTTAGATTTTCATCAAATACACATGACCATATCTAATATGGTTGTCACTACCTGACATCGCGACAATCAAAGAAAAAGAGCCAACACCTTTTTGGTAGGTGTTCTTTTGTAAAATGATCTAAACTTATGAAATGGAGTCACCATCTAGTATTATGGTTTGTAAAAACTTTAATTGGTCTTCAAAGATCTATGGTAAGGGACAAATTATGCTTAAAGAAAGATGTTATCACCCCTAAAGTATCCTACCTGAGATAGGTTGCATTGTCGATCTTGTCTCGAATTTGTCAATGATTAGTTGTGTTATACTATGGTGGTTAATTTATAGAGTGATAATGAGTTTATCACAATGGATTAAACCCTTAGCCCAACCATTCTAAGGTTTGGTTGGCTTTGTCACTCCCAATTACTTTTGGGCTCATGGAACCCAGCCTGAATCCTAAGGAAAGTCCATGGAAGAGCCTTGATAAGGTTCACATGTCCTATAATAGCTCAATACTTCTAACTCTAGTGTTGGTAAATATTGAACTAAAAATAATACTCTTAATTCTAGCATTGGTGAATATCATAAAAAAACCTTAATACTTCTGATTCTATCATTGGTGAATATCATTAAAAAACCTTAATACTTCTGATTCTATCATTGGTGAATATTAAATTGGAAATTTCATTTTTTTGAGTTTTTGGAATGAGTCATTTGATTTTGGACAAGTCCTCATAGGATTCACAAACATGTTATAAAGTTCAAAATACATGCAAATACCTTTTTATATTTTCTATTTTTTTTTTCTTTATGAAAATGCTAAAATATTTTATCAAATGCTAAAATGTGAAAAATATTTTGACATTTTATTTTGTTTGTTTTTTTATAAACAAACTAGAAATATAAATGCTTTTTTTTTACAATGAAAAAAAATAATTTTTTGGAAGGATTTGGCCATAATGTGAATTAAAAAAAAACATTATGAAATCGTTTTTTTATTTAAAAATTTATCTATCACATACCAAAAACATTTATTTATCACATACCTTAAATAACTCAACAATTTAAAATAAAATAAATTAAATAACATAGCTTATCAATCACATCTTTATGTGACTCCCAGACTAGTTAAGTGACAACTCTTTATCTGGAAATATTATATATGTTTTGCCTTGCTACTGACTCTAATCTTATATGATCATAAGTACCTCATTCAAATCATATAAGTTCATTAAGTAGCTCCTAATTTTATAGCATTAAACATATTCAATTAATGGTAACCTTGAGTAGCTCAACAAGTTATCCATGAATATAACTCTAATTTTATACATTAAAAGTAGAAGGCAACAAATCTTGTTCTCAACATGTACTTAACATATATATGAATGATTTATTATTTTAATTAAGTGTCATTCCATGGCATTATTGGTATATCATACATAACTATTATCGCACGTAGTGTGGGCGGCGTGACGAGATGTTAAGGAGTCGGCACCTAGTTGTTTGGTTCAAGGTCATTAGAAGACCCAAGTGGACTTGTCTTATCTGAAATTTCAGGGTAAGGGACTGGTTGTGGCTAAGAAAGGTATTAGCGCCTCTAGCGCACCTTACCTAAGATAAACTGCATTGTGTGGTCTGGATGTGGTTTAAAGATGTTGATGGGTTCTAAACTAGTAGTCCATCTATGACTTAAAACAAAGATTTATGTTCATGAATAAATCTGGCATGAGGTGCCTTGATTGGCTTTCAAATTTATTATGGGCTCGTATGTCTAGGTAAATTCTTATAGGAAGAATCCATATAGGTGCCTTGATTGCTCATCAAACTTTAATATTTATATAATTAAACCCCTGATTTGACCAAATTAACTCTTTAAGACTACAATTCAACCCACAGACTTTAATTTATTCCAATCAAAGCCTAAATTAACTTCAAAAATCAATTGTTCTTGCAATTAAGTCCTCAATAAAATTAATTAAGCCTTCCAAAATTCTCTTTAAGTCTTTACCTATCCAAATTTGTATTTCTTTACCCCAAATAAAAATATTTTCACCAATAGGGCCTTTTGTCAATCAGAATTGGGTTGTCAATTTTATACATTTTGGTCCTTCAACTTTTCCATTTGTCACTTTGGTCATTCACCACCAATTGGGCAATCTTCTAAGCTTTCTTTATGTATATCCTCTTGTATTTTGGATTTATTTTTTCTATTTTTTCTCTTTCTTTTCTTGATTTTTTATGGGGTAAAAAATGGTTAACAACATATGCCTATTTTTTATAATCTTATGAAGCAAAATCTCATTAAGATTTTCTATAATTAGCTTGTAAAGAAAAAATGTTTGTCAAACTTGCCAGATAATCGACTTATCTTGGAATTCGAAAAACTTTTTTTTTTTAAGGAAAATAGTTTCATTATCATGGGTTACCTGTTCTTTTTAAAATTCAAAAATTGGTCTATTTTCACGGGCGATATGCCCTTTTTAAAATTAAAAAATTGACTTATTTTCACGGGCAACGTACTCATTTTCAAATTCCAAAAAGAATTTCAGCAAGTCTCAATGCTGCCCTGAAATTGTACTTTCACAAATGACCTACTATTTTTCAAATTCCAAAAAGAATTTTAGCAAGCCTCCATGCTTCCATGAAATTGGTCTATTCCAAATAATGTCATTCATGCAACTCTCATGATTTGTATTAATCTTTGAAGAAAGATATATCATCATGGTGATTGGTTTAGGAGATGGCCTATTTTGCATTGGGTTTAAAAAAGATCAAATACTTATTTGAAGTCTTGTTTTTGGATTTTCTCAACGTAAACAAAAGCGAATACTTTTTCACTTCATCATGATTCTCATAAATGCCCCCTTACATTTTGAGAGCGCTATTTATCAGTCTTTCTCACTCGCTTGATTGTAATTGACTTTTCAAGGCACATAATGAAAAGGTCACAAGCTTAGATGGTGTTTAAGGGTTTTTATGGGTCTTCGTTTCTTTATTCCTTTTCATCCTTTTTTGCTATTCTTCCAGTATATGCTATGTTATTAAAGACCTTTGCTTATTAAGATATCAATGCCCTTTTTCTATTATATTTGTAAGTTCCTCAACGATCTTCCTTTTATTTGTTCATCAAAGCTGCAGGAGAAGCTTTTGCTTGTTTTTTAGATGCCTATGTATCTTTTCAACATTTGTCATTTAGAAAAGCCACCCCATCTTTTTTTATCTTGTTATTATAGACTAATCAAATATCTCATAGAATATGTTCACATGTATTCTACCTTCTTTTTTCAGACCACTTTCTCATTGTTAGTGGACATTATCAAATACCTTCATTCTCATCATTTTCTAATACTTGCCCGTAGCATGGGGTGTGATCCTAGCTAGGGTTATCTTACAAAGGAAAAAACTCCACTTCAGCTCAAAATAGGACTATAGGAGATATTTTCATCTCTAGAGGATATAAAAAATGACATTTCCTCATTTCAAGCAAGATTGGTGAGGACTGATAAATTTTAACCTCAATACCTTTAAAGATAAGATTTTTACTTCTAGCGATATTATTGCTCTTATGCCATAAACTAAGGAATAAGTGTAGCTCTTGTAGACATCCTTATTACGGTGTAATATGCAAGTAGAGCATAAGGAAACATTTCACGCGAGTCCTTGTATGTGACCACATACCATCTTCTGTATAATCAGCTTTTACAACTCCGTTCATCTTTGGTCTGTGTGGAGATGAATTTGAGTGCTTGATTTCAATTTCATGCAAAGCTCTACCGTTATTCTTTCATTGAAATTCTGAGAATTATCAGTCACTATTTTCTTAGGTGGTCCATACTGACAGGTTACATCTCGTTCAATGAATCTCTTTACTACCTTTTTGGGTTATACGAGCATATGAACTAGCTTCCACCCATTTTGAGAAGTAGTCAATGGCCATTAGGATAAACTGATGTTCGTTGCTAGCTTTTGGATTGATAGGCCTAATTAAATCGATTCCCCACATTGCAAATGGCCATGAAGATGTCAAGTTGAATAGAGGAGCTGGAGGTGCATTAAATATCTTATCACTGTACACTCATTTGTGGCATTTTCTAACATATTATATGCAATCCCTTTTCATGGTCATCTAGAAATACCCCGACCTCTGTATTTGCTTAATCGTCATATGTCCACTAGCATGGGTTGCACAAATCCCTTCATGAACTTCTTGGAGTGCTTTTTTTTTTTATGTCCCATCCAAACCTCAACAATGTTCCATCAGATCACCTCTTATATAACACTTTTACATCAAGGTAATAATTCATAGCTAACCTTTGCAAGGTTTTCATATCTGTATTAAATGCCCTCAGGGGATACTTTTGGTGTGGGATAAACTATTTGATATCATAAGACCGTGGATTGTCGTCCATTTCTCCTAGCCAGAGAATTTATTACTTCAATACTTATGGGTTGCACTCTGTTCCCTTAATTCAATTTTGGCCATGGAAGTTAAAGTGGCCAAAAGCATTAGTAAATTGGTTTTAGTCTCTTCCCATATGACTGAATTTTATTTCGTCAAATTCTTTTGCTAGTTTGGACATGTATTCTTAATATAGCCTTAACTTCTCTCTTTTTTTTATTTGTCATTCTCCTTTCACTAGGTAGATTATCAACATTAAGTCCATATAAACATCAAGTTTCTTTATCTTCAATTCTAATGTAGCTTTTAATCCGAGGATGCAAGCTTCATACCCAGCTGTATTATTAGTGCACTCAAACTGCAACTTGATCAAAACAGGGTATTGCTTTTTGTTTGGAGAAATTATCACTTCTCCTGCCCCATTGCCATATACATTTACTGCTCCATCATAATACATTATCCATTAGTCCGATTCTTCTTCCTTTTCTACTAACAACACATCTTCATTCGGGAAATTAAAATTCAAAGGCTTATAATACCAAATGATCAGCGATAACACTTCCTTTCAAGATTTTTCTTGTCATGTACACTATTTCATACTCAGCCAACAACACCTGCCATTTTGCTATTTTGTTTGATAAATAAGGCTTTTTAAAGATATATCTAAGATGATTCAATTTTGAAATCAGCCATATAGTGTATAATACAACATGTATTATTGAAGTCATTTGGCAGTTCATACAAGTGCACAACAAAGCTTCTCTACTATTGTATAGACTTGTAATTTGTGAATTTCTTACTCAGATAAAATATTACTCTCTCTTTTTTCTACCAAACTCATCATGTTGCTCGAGTACACATCCTATTTCTTTTTTGGTTGTTGTTAGATATAGAATCAATGATCTGCTAGCACGAGAGGCACCAACAAGGTGGATTCTGCAAATACTAGATTTTATTGAAAGTTTCTTGGCATTCCTTGCTCCATACTCCAAGATTTTTCTTTCAAATGAGTCGGGAGATTGGCTCACAAGTTGATGTCATTTGAGATACATACAGAGTAATGTAATGCAAACAACCCAAGAACCCTCTTACTTCCTTTTTTGTTTTAGGAGCTAGCATGGCCTGAATTGCTTTTACTTTATCAAGGTCGACTTTAATACCTTGGCCACTCACAATAAATCCTAGTAGCTTTCAGGATTTCACCTTTGTTGCTACCTAATTTTTGACCCATGTTTCGGTAAATTTTCTGAAAAATCCAAAAATAGCAAAAAAACATTGAAAATCAAGTTTAAAAAAAGAAAGAAGTTGAGGGACCAAGTTTGGAAACCTAGCAATATTTTTGCCTATAAATACCGGTCCCCTCAACACACTCAAGGGGGAGCAATTTTGAAAAAAAAGAAAAAAAAACAGAATAAACCATAAACCTAACCCTAACCCGAAAACTCTATCTCTACCAAGCCTGCCGCCCCTCTCCTCAAGGCTTTCTCTTTTTTTTTCTCCCCAAGCCGCCGCTCACCATCTTCCTGTTCCCCCATTCACAGCCTCCCATCTCACTAAACCAGTAACCTCTCCCCTTCATCTAACCCGTGCAACCCATTTCCCTCCACTACAGCCAACACTCCCTATATCCTCTCCTCTCCCAGCCGGCTTGCTCTTCTTCTTCACCCATAGAAGTCAGCCGCCGCTGCACACACCGGACAAGCTCCCCTTCGTCAGCCACAGCAGCGCCCACAGAGCCGTACCCATCATCTCATCAGCACCGTCCACACCGTCAGCCGCAGCACCGCCGAGAGCACCGCCTTCCAGCCCGCAGCCGACAGATCTTTCCTCTTCAACCGGCTACAGGCCACGGTCTCCCTCATCAGCATAGACGCGACAGAGCTTCCCTAATCGACTGTTTGTGGTGTTTTCTTGGCTTTGCAGGTGACATTGTTTCTCACCGCCGGCGAGGACGGGAAGAGGGGATGAAGCTGTGACTGACCCCTGCTTGGCTGCGTCTCCAGCAGCGGTGCGTGGGTCCGCCAGTGACGGTGGCGCGTGGGGAGATGCACCGCCACTGTTCAAAGGCCCAGAAACCTTCCTCAGCACTGTTCCCGCAGATTCTAGGAGGCTTTGGATTTTTTAGGGGCTGTTTTGTAATTTGTAAATTGGTAAATGTAATTTTGTTTAGTTTTTTGAATTTTTATAATTTGTAGTGTGAATGTAAAAAAGGAAAAAAAAAAGAAGAAAAAGAAAAGAGAAAAAAAATATAGTAAAAGTGAATGTGCGTGTTTGTATTTGTTTTATGGATGTTTTATTTTATTTTTATTATAAAATTGCAAAGAATAAATAAGAATTTAATATTTTGATTTGCTCACGGTCCAGAATTATTAACTTATACGTAAGTTATATTTCTAATATCCGATGAAAAGACAAAATTTTTAAAACTTCTTTAACACGTCAAAGTCACGAAGCAGCTTACCTCAGGTAGGGTATGTTAGGGGTGCTAATACCTTCCCTAATACCAGTCCCTTACCCGCGAATCTCTAACAAGACCAGTTGATCCGGGTTTCCTAGTAGCTCTCAATCAATTACTAGGTGGCAACTCCGGGAACTAGCGATCTGCCCTAAGACTATTGGTCAGGGTTCAGATGTGTGGAACACCTAACTCGTATCTAAGTGCCTGCTTGGGAATGGTGGGCATACGTGCCTTAACTATTCCTTGCAACGCCCCCATACTGTCTTTACGAAGAACATCACTGGGCATATATGAGACCCTTTTGAGACCAGATAGAAAACCTACCCATGTTCACATAATGAATAGAACCTGTCCTTAGGTTGTATGTGCTATCGTTATTTACATAAGGGCAAACCCTTCTTGAAGCACCGTGAACTCAAGACATGTGGGTGACACAATGGTCGTCACTCAAAAAATTTTCATTGTAGAGTTTGGGCAAAAATCACGATTCTTGTTTCATCATACAAAAGTTACGACCATATTATCAGCCCTCGAAGGGCGAGTTCATCATATAGATTACATGTTCATACATTTGTCATGCATGCACCGGGATGAAAAGTAGGTCCCCTACGAGTCTACAACACCTAACTTTGAACGAAAAACACGGAAGATGAAGAGTGTGCTCGCCGAAAAGTCCATTTTTAAGAAGAGTTGGAGTTTCTGAAGACAAGTTTGACTCGCCTCTAGCTTACTTGAGCAAATATTGAAAAATAACTCTATGGAAGTTTCCTTCCAATCGACCTATCATCTTTGTTCAAAACCTAACAACGACTCAGCCCGAAGAAATTGGGGGCAAACGTGGTCAAGAGCCTCGACACAATCATGTATTTCTGCAAAAGCTTTGGTGGGAAGGCTGACAGAAGGGGAATTGCACCACCAGTGCATAATGGAGCCTATTCTTGTTCTACAAAAAAAAAACACCTCAGTTTGATCATGCCTGCAAAACTTCTTGATTTTTGTTTCAACTTGTTCCAATTTTTGTTGGTAATTTGGCTCACAATTTCATAAGACTTTCCCTGTCAAATGAGCCTTTCTTGTTAAATAAGATCATGTGTTTTCCGGTCTTCATGACATACCTTCATTTTTGTTGATGTTTCATGCAAATAACACATTGAGCATAACCATTAAGCATGAAACCATCACACCAAGAATCTTTGGGTGTGTTTCCCTTTTCTTCCAACTATGCATAATCGCACATGTTCACAAGGATTTTTGGGAATTCAAAGTTTAGTACAAAAACAGAAATCATGTTGATGTTTGTCCAAAACAAACGAGTTCTGGAAATTCAGGTAATTCCTTAGAAAGGTAACCATACACCTAGAAAACCTGAAAAAAAAAAGAAAAAAAAACCATGAAGTGACTCCAAAAACAGAGTTTTATTTGAATGAATAATGAGAAATCACGTTGTATACTCGCATGAAAGCAAAGCTTACCGATCCTAAGTGCATGAGTTTGAGATGAGGAAATGCCATTTTTGATAATCCGTTCACGAGGCTAAAATATATCATTTGCATTCCCCTTTTGAGCCTAATACCTTTTCTTGAGATAAATAACATTGGTTAGGATCACACTCCATACTGGGGGCAAGTGCGATGACAGAAAAAACCTCAGTGATTGAAAGTGCCCAAGAAACACTGGGGGGCATAAAAAAAAATTTTCAATAATCAAGGGTGCCCAAACAAAGCTTGGGGGCATGAAGAAAAATCCAAAGGATCCAAAAATTTTGAGCAAAAACAAAAAAAAAAAAACAATTTGATGATGCTCAAAACCATATGAAGAAAACAAAAACAAAGAAAAAGCTCAAGCCCAACACTAAGGGGGCACGATAGACAATTTTGGAAAGACATTCAAATGACAAAAGGTCAAGAAACAAGTACAGGTGATCCTTAGTTTTGAAATCCCTTAAACACCTTTTGAGCCTACAAATATCATTTTCTTCATAACCAAGAGCCCAAGCCTACATTACGTGCCTAATCAAGCCCTTTCTGATCAAAGGCAAGTAATCTGGATCGGTAGGCAGTGCTTTCACATGTAAACCAAATCATTATTCATGCAAATAAAATGAATGCTTTAAAGACTGGTTCTTTGAAACTCTCACATTAAATCTGGAACCATTTCGACCAGCCAAATGTCACTTCATTTTTTTTTCCAAAAGCAAAACAAAAAGTTTTCATCACTTCTGATAACCTATCCATAGGAATCACTTGAATTTCTTCATAATGAGTTTGCTTTGAATCGATGTCAAAATGATTTCTGTGTCTGGAATAGCTTTGGAATTCCAAAAATTCTGCATGAAAAAAAAAAAACTCCTTGTCAAACCTTTCTTCATATAGCCTCATCCCCAAATCTGAATTGAACACTTGGGGGCATGATCAAGCTGGGGGAGCAATAAAAAAAATATCTGGAAGGGCTGGCTCCATGATTCCCTTTCTAAGAAACTGTTGGGCAAAATCGGCCACCCTTTAGATAAAGGGTGGAGGACAAAGAAGTATGATGATATCAAGTCCTTCCTAGAGGTCAAGATCACAAGAGATGACTCGAGTAAGTAAGAGTGAAAAAGCCATCGAAGTTCACTGTCAACACTCCAACTTTTGAGAAAAGAAAAACACCATAAAGAAATGGGGACCTATATCTCTCAGGTAAGTATACATGCATATTGACCATAATGCATTGCTTTCAACATTGTCAGATCGGTGTTTCGTCACCACCATTTGGGTAGTGCGTTTTCTAACCCTACCTCATCCCGAGTGCGCCTTTGAGCCACCACCATTCGGGTAGTGCGTTTTCTAACCCTACCTCATTCCGAGTGCGCCGTTGAGCCCTCACTCCTCAGGTAGTGCGTTTTTTAACCCTACCTCCTTTCGAGTGCACCTTTGAGCCACCACCATTCAGATAGTGCGTTTTCTAACCTTACCTCATTTCGAGTGCGCTTTTGAGCCTTCACATCTCGGCTAGTGCGTTTTCTAACCCTACCTTATTTTGAGTGCGCCTTTGAGCCCTCAATTCTCGAGTAGTGTGTTTTCTAACCCTACCTCCTTTTGAGTGTGCCTTTGAGCCCTCGCCTAAATTTTTCTGGGTAGGTCACCCATTACAACGCGACCAATTCTCCATGTTTTTTTATCTAGGTAGGTCACCCATTACAATGAGACCATTCTTTCACCTGGGTAGGTCACCTATTACAATGAGACCACTCTTTTCTTTTTCTCGGGTAGGTCACCCATTACAATAAGACCAACATGTTTCTGGGTAGGTCACCCATTACAACGCGACCAATTCTCCATGTTTTATTTACCTGGGTAGGTCACCCATTACAATGAGGTCATTCTTCCACTTGGGTAGGTCACCCATTACAATGAGACCACTTTTTCCTTTTTTTTTGGGTAGGTCACCCATTACAATGAGACCGCACTTCACATTTTTTTCATCTGGGTAGGTCACCCATCACAACGAGACCGCTTTTCATATTCTTTCCACCTGGGTAGGTCACCCATTACAATAGACCACTTTTTACACATATTTGTTTTTCAAGTTGAATGAGGTCGCTAGATGGGATCTCATGTAGCTTTGGTTAAAGGGAATCGCTAGATAGGATTTCAGGTTGACCGAGCTGCACACATTTTTTGGTTTTTGTTTAATAAGGTCGCCAGATGGGATCTCATGTAGCTTTGGTTAAAGAAAATCGCTAGATGGAATTTCAACTTGACCGAGCTACACATATTTAGTTCCAGTTGAATGAGGTCGCCAGATGGGATCTCAGGTGGCTTTGGTTAAAGGGCATCGCCAGATGGGATTTCAGGTTGACCGAGACACATATATTTTTTTAGTTCCAGATGAATAAGGTCGCCAGATGGGATCTCAGGTGGCTTTGGTTAAACGAAATCGCCAGATGGGATCTCAGGTGGCTTTGGTTAAACGAAATCGCCAGATGGGATCTCAGGTGGCTTTGGTTAAAGGAAATCGCCAGATGGGATTTCAGGTTGACCAAGTACACACTTTTTTTTATTTTCAGTTGAATGAGGTCGCCAGATGGGATCTCAGGTGGCTTTGGTTAAAGAGAATCGCCAGATGGGATTTCAGGTTGACCGAGCTACACATATTTTTTTAGTTCCAGTTGAATGAGGTCGCCAGATGGGATCTCAGGTAGCTTTGATTAAAGGGAATCGCCAGATGGGATTTCAGGTTGACCTCCATATATTTTTTAGTTCCAGTTGAATGAGGTCGCCAGATGGGATCTCATAAGCTACACACATTCTTTGGTTTTGGAAAAGGAGATCGCCAGATGGGATCTCATAAGCTACACACATTCTTTGGTTTTGGAAAAGGAGATCGCCAGATGGGATCTCAAGTTAACGGAAAAAAAAGAGAAAGAAAGAAAGAAAGAAAGAAAGAAAGAAGAGGAAGAAAAGAGAAGGAAGAGAGAACAGAAAAAAAGAGAAAGAAGGTCTTTAGATGAGTGGATATTGAGCAAGTTAAGCAGACAGAAAAACAAGTTTTTCTTTACAAAGCTTATTATGCAAAACATTGAGGAGTTTTGCTTCGTAAGCATTGTAAAGAGGGGGCATCTGTTGCAACCCAATTTTTGACCCATGTTTCGGTAAATTTTCAGAAAAATCCAAAAATAGCAAAAAAACATCGAAAATCCAAAAAATACGTTTTTTAATATATTTGCATCGTTTTTAGCATTTTCAGTATCGTCTAAAAAGAATTTAAATTTTCAAAGGTCTTTCGAACGCGTTCAACTTTTCACGCGTCATTTTTAAAATTATTGATTTTCCTCATTGAGTCGACATTGATATTACTTGTTTTCAAAAAATACAAAAAAATTAAGAAAAATCAAATTTACAAAAAGAAAGAAGTTGAGGGAGCAAGTTTGGAAACCTAGCAATATTTTTGCCTATAAATACCGGTCCCCTCAACACACTAAAGGGGGAGCAATTTTGAAAAAAAAGAAAAAAAAACAGAATAAACCATAAACCTAACCCTAACCCGAGAACTCTATCTCTACCAAGCCTGCCGCCCCTCTCCCTAGGGCTTTCTTTTTTTTTTTCTCCCCATGCCGCCGCTCACCATCTTCCTCTTCCCCCGCTCACAGCCTCCCATCTCACTAAACCAGCAACCTCTCCCCTTAATCTAACCCGTGCAGCCCCATTTCCCTCCACTACAGCCAACACTCCCAATATCCTCTCCTCTCCCAGCCGGCTTGCTCTTCTTCTTCACCCATAGAAGTCAGCCGCCGCTGCACACACCAGACAAGCTCCCCTCCATCAGCCGCAGCAGCGCCCACAGAGCCGTCCCCATCATCTCATCAGCGCCGTCCACACCGTCAGCCGCAGCACCGCCGAGAGCACCGCCTTCCAGCCCGCAGCCGACAGATCTTCCCTCTTCAACCGGCCACAGGCCACGGTCTCCCTCATCAGCATAGACGCGACAGAGCTTCCCTAATCGGCGCAGACTGGCCTCCAGCAGTAACCCCCGCTGTCTTCTTCATCTCCTCCCCACCAGCCTTGCAGCGGCGTCTCCTTCCCATCACAGCAACGCCACCTCCTCACTCACAACGTTGGGTCCTCCACGGCAGATCTGCCACCGGGGAAGAAGAAAAGAACAGCAGACAGAAAACAAAAATAAAAGCATATCTAAAACAGAAAACAAATCGACTGTTTGTGGTGTTTTCTTGGCTTTGCAGGTGACGTTGTTTCTCACCGCCAGCGAGGACGGGAAGAGGGGGGATGAAGCTGTGACTGACCCCTACTTGGCTGCGTCTCCGGCAGCGGCGCGTGGGTCCGCCAGTGACGGTGGCGCGTGGGGAGACGCACCGCCACTGTTCAAAGGCCCAGAAACCTTCCTCAGTACTGTTCCCGCAGATTCCAGGAGGCTTTGGATTTTTTAGGGGCTGTTTTGTAATTTGTAAATTGTTTAATGTAATTTTGTTTAGTTTTTTGAATTTTTATAATTTGTAGTGTGAATGTAAAAAAGGAAAAAAAAGATGAAAAAGAAAAAAGAAAAAATATAGTAAAAGTGAATGTGTGTGTTTGTATTTGTTTTATGGATGTTTTATTTTATTTTATTATAAAATTGCAAAGAATAAAGAAGAATTTAATATTTTGATTTGCTCACGGTCCAGAATTATTAACTTATACGTAAGTTATATTTCTAATATCCGATGAAAAGATAAAATTTTTAAAACTTCTTTAACACGTCAAAGTCACGAAGCAGCTTACCTCAGGTAGGGTGTGTTAGGGGTGCTAATACCTTCCCTAACCACAACCAGTCCCTTACCCGTGAATCTCTGATAAGACCAGTAAATCCGGGTTTCCTAGTAGCCCTCAATCAATTACTAGGTGGCGACTCCAACGAACCGATTCAAGCAAACGCATAACAACGAAACGAAGATCGCCAAGCCGATGCCGTGCGGGTCACGTGCGACAACCCTGAATGAGCATTTTACATGGTTCATCTTCAACTGATACATTCTCAACCTTTTCAAAAGCTTTCTTAGATTCTAACAATGGTATTCTCCTTATTTGGATTTAACAATCATTTCGTCCACATACACTTTAATTTCTTTATGCATCATGTCATGGAACAAAGTTACCATAACCCTTTGATAAGTGTCCCCAATGTTTTTCAATTCGAATGCATCACCTTGTAGCAAAAGGTTCCCCGCTGAGTTATGAAGGTTGTTTTTTCTTTATCTTTGTTGGTCATTTTGATCTTGTTGTACCTAGAGAAAGCATCCATGAATGAGTACGTTGAGGTTCGCGATGCATTATTAATCAGGATATCGATGTGTGGCAAAGAGAAGTCGACTTTCGAGCTTGCTTTATTTAAATTCATGTAGTCTACATATACTCTAATTTTGTTTTCTTTCTTAGGAACTACTACTATGTTAGATACCTATTGTAGGTACCTAACCACCTCCAAAAAACCAACACCTCATATGCCTTTCAATCTTGTCTTTCACCTTGAGCACCATATCTAGACGAGTTCTTCATAATTTTTGCTTCACATGTATACGTCTATAATTTAATGGCACCTTCTGTACTACAATATTAATATCTAAACTAGATATATCTGTGTAAGACCAAGTAAACACATTGGCATATTCGTGTGGTAGTGAGATCAAGTTTTCCCTTTCACTAGTAGTGATTAGAGTCCCCATTTTCAATTCTCTTTTATCCTGCCTTGTACTGACATTAATTGTCTATAACTCTTTTTTTGCCGGTTTCCAAGTTCGCTTTGATTGTTCTACTAGCCTAGCAAACTCTTTTACATCATCATCTTCCCATTCATTTTCTTCCATTACAATTGTGTACTCAACAAAATTTAACCATTCATTCTCAATGTAATGTTGACTTTGTGGACAAACCGCTTTTAGATTTTCTAAAAGCAAAAGATGTTTTTGTAACGACCTGAAATTTCCATGTAACTTTTGTGTTTCTAATCATCATGTCTGAGTATAATGGAGTCATTTTTTTTGTGTTATCTATCTAGAAATACATTCTATTATTGATTGACACAACCAAAAGATTGATGTCTTTTCCCAAGTATAGGAGTGTCGAAGTAATAAATAACCCGGCAAGACCGGGGTCGAACCACAGGGAGGTTAATTGTATAAATTATAAGCAACAATAATACAACAACAATAGTAACAA
>Ga0307514_10003495_pt1 | contig 15063 bp, 17 predicted proteins | sample 16_EM_MG_FD_203088 | JGI IMG/M metagenome (GOLD analysis project Ga0307514, IMG submission 203088) | Populus trichocarpa ectomycorrhiza microbial communities from riparian zone in the Pacific Northwest, United States - 16_EM | ecosystem: Host-associated > Plants > Roots > Unclassified | place...
AAAAAAACTCATACCCCACCAAGCAAAAACTCATACAAAAACTCATACAAGGGTATGAGTTTTTTTGCCACCAAGCTGTATGTATAGAGCCAGAATCATGAAATATCATGAGTTGTGGCCGGAGAAGGTTTGCAGGGGTGCGTGCAGGGATTGGTCATAAGACGGTGGTGGGTCACTACTAGGGCGCCAAGGGTAGGTAGGTCAGCAAGACGGAGGTTTACAACAAAAGTCTTTTTTACCTGCCTATTTGGGAATAGCAGATATGCACGATATGCAATTTGGCATTTTTCATATCTAGAGCGGGGTTGAGGGGATTACAACACACAACACAAGACACATACAACACAACACACTACAAAGACAATATCATCCCTTTGATCGTGGTATTTACATATAAAATCATGGCCGAAGTACTAGGTGCGGTCGCAAGCGCGATGGCTGTGGTTGAAGTTGCTGGCAAGGTCTGGTCGACTGGCTGGAAATACTATCAGGTAAGAATCCCCCCAAAGCAATTTGAGCCACAATCAGTCGTAAATAATTTCATGTGGGGTTAGGATGCTAAGAATGCCCAATCCGAGATGAATGACCTTATGAATGGCATTATGGCTCTGCAAACTGCATTCCAGCAAGTTAAAAACTTGGCGAATGGTCCTGGTGCCACCAAATTGATTGCATTGAAGCCGCTCCTCAAAAGTAGCTCTTCGGAGCTTGAAGAGGAGTTTAACCGAATTCTTCGGATTTTACAGCCAGGACTAAAACAAAAGACAAAGAAAAAACTGCTTAGACAGAAATTGAAGTGGCCATTTCAAAAGGCGGAGGTGGAACAAATTCTTCAGTTACTTGAGCGGCATAAATCAGCTTTGATATTGGCCCTGAATTCTGACCAGATGTAAGGCTTCCTCGCACCTCGACTGAAGTGATAGTATATACTAATATTTATGGATTATCCTTACTAGGACAGTTGTTATTCAGATTGACAATCGAGTTGAGAAAATTGACAATGGAGTTGAGGAAATTGATAATCGAGTTGAGGAAAGTGATCACTATTGATCCGTGCCAGTGACACATAAAATCGCTCAGTACTAGTGCTAATTAGTGGTACGTATACAGTCACTGCAACAAAGAACAAACATTGCAAAGTTGCCACGCGCCGAAGGTGCTGCCCATAACGACTGGCTCCGCCAACATGAAGATCATTGTTTGCAAGATACACGAGTAGAGCTCCGGAAGCAGATTATGGACTGGTGCGAGGATCCGAACAGTAAATGCATCTTCTGGCTTAACGGAATGGCTGGGACTGGCAAATCCACAATTTCTCGCACAATTGCTCGGGAGCTTGCAGAAAAGAAAAGACTTGCAGCAAGTTTCTTTTTTACTCGAGGCAAAAAGGATATCAGTCACTCTCGCATGTTCTTCACTACTATTGCCGCCCAGCTTGCAAACAGTTTACCAGTACTCCGGGCATCCATCTCAGACGCCATCGACAACAATTCTGACATCTTCCAACAAGGATTACGGGAACAATGGAATCAGCTCATTCTTAATCCTTTAAAGAGTGCCCCTACTCAATCAATTCAACTGGTTGTAGTAATTGATGCACTTGATGAATGTGACAGCATGCAAGATATCCAATTAATCCTCCAACTAATTGCAGAAGCCAAGGACCTGGACACAGTTCGGATCAAGATTTTCCTTACCAGTAGACCAGAAGTCCCCATCTTTGATGGATTTCGTCAATTGTCTGGCGAGGCATATCAGGATTTTATACTTCATAATATCCCGCTTGATACAGTTAATGGAGATATCTCTACTTTTTTTCGGCAAAAGTTGTCGCCACTGAAAGCCAAACATGGACAGGGAACACCATGGCCAGATGAGCAAATTATTGGGAAATTGGTGGAAAGGGCAGCTGGGCTGTTTATCTATGCTGCAACAACACTTCGATTTATTCAAGGCGGTATAGATAGTCCTGAAGAACAACTCTCTTTAATTCTTAGTGCAAGCAAGCCATCCCGGTCAGCAACGGCGCATCTTGATGGCATATATACAACACTACTCCAGCACGCAGTTCTTGGAAACTGGGATGATCAAGAGTGTGAACAATTAGCACGACGGTTTCGACAGGTAGTTGGATCCATTGTGGTAATGTTTAATACTATGCCAGCTCGAAATCTAGCACAGCTGCTGCAAATACGATTCAACATGGTTGCAAGAACCTTGGACTCTTTGCGTTCTGTCCTCAATGTCCCCGAAAATGAAAGCGAGCCCGTCCGATTATTTCATCTATCCTTCCGAGACTTCCTACAGGACCCTCAGAGATGCAGCAATCCTCGATTCCAGATAGATGAGAAAGAGAGACACACCAGCCTATTTCGAAAATGTATGGAGCATATATCTGAGCTTCAGGAAAATATATGCCATCTTTGGGGGCCAGGAGTTTTGATTACTGAGATTCCCGACGATACGATACAAAAATGCATTCCACCACACGTTCAATACGCATGCCGTTACTGGTTTGATCATTTCCGACTTGGGAATCCCGTGCAGGAGGACATCAAGATTATTCGGCAATTTCTTGAACAGCACTTCCTTCATTGGTTGGAGGGACTTAGCTTAATAGGAGAGATATCAAATGGAGCTCATGTGATAATAGCCGTAGAGGAAATACTATCTGTAAGTTGCAAAGCTGATTGCTTTCTACAGAGAATAGTATTGACCTGAATGAATACAGGGACCATTGGGAGACCATGATCCAGGATTGTCAGAACTCGCATATGATGCGAAACGGTTTATATTGCATATGAGGTCAATTATTGAAATGGCACCCCTTCAGGTCTACTATTCGGGGCTTTTGTTTACCCCACGATCAAGCCTGATTCGAAAGGGATACTTAAAAAATATCCCTTGGGTTACTATGGGACCCAAAGTGGCAGATGTGTGGAGTTCATTGATACAGACACTAGAAGGCCATACCAACGCAGTACGATTAGCTGTGTTTTCACCGGATGGGAAGCTTGTTGCCTCTGCATCTTGGGACAACACGGTCAGATTATGGGATGCATCAACAGGAAAGCAATGTGGAGTTTTGGAAGGTCATACCCATTGGGTCATTTCGGCTGTATTTTCACCTGATGGAAAGCTTGTTGTCTCTGCATCTATAGACAATACGGTCAGATTGTGGGATACATCAACAGGAACCCAATATGGAGTTTTGGCAGGTCATACTAGTGACGTCAAATCGGCTGTGTTTTCACCTGATGGAAAGCTTGTTGCTTCTGCATCCCGGGACAAAACGGTCAGATTGTGGGATACATCAACTGGAAAGCAATGTGGAGTTTTGGAAGGTCATAGCGATTTGGTCAATTCGGCTGTGTTTTCCCCCGATGGAAAGATTGTTGCCTCTACATCCGAGGACAACTCGGTCAGATTATGGGATACATCAACAGGAAAGCAATGTGGAGTTTTGGAAGGTCACACCCATTGGGTCACTTCGGCTGTGTTTTCACCTGATGGAAAGCTTGTTGTCTCTGCATCCTTTGACAATACGGTCAGATTGTGGGATACATCAACAGGAACCCAATATGGAGTTTTGGGAGGTCATACCGATTTTGTCAATTCGGCTGTGTTTTCACCAGATGGAAAGCTTGTTGCCTCTGCATCCCACGACAAAACGGTCAGATTGTGGGATACATCAACTGGAAAGCAATGTGGAGTTTTGGAAGGTCATAGTGGTTTGGTCATTTCGGCTGTGTTTTCCCCCGATGGAAAGATTGTTGCCTCTGCATCCTGGGACAAGACGGTCAGATTGTGGGATACATCAACAGGAAAGCATTGTGGATTTTTGGAAGGTCATACCAAGGATGTCCAGTCGGCTGTGTTTTCAGCTGATGGAAAGCTTGTTGCCTCTGCATCCAGGGACAACACAGTCAGATTATGGGATGCATCAACAGGAAAGCAATGTGGAGTTTTGGAAGGTCATACTGATTGGGTCAATTCGGCTGTATTTTCACCTGATGGAAAGCTTGTTGCCTCTGTATGCAACGACAAAACGGTCAGATTATGGGATACATCAACAGGAAACCAATATGGAGTTTTGGAAGGTCATACTAGTGACGTCAGTTCAGCTGTGTTTTCACCTGATGGAAAGCTTGTTGCCTCTGCATCCTGGGACAACACGGTCAGATTATGGGATACATCAACAGGAGAGGAATGTGGAGTTTTGGAAGGTCATATCGGTTTGGTCTTTTCAGCTGTGGTTTCACCCGATGGAAAGCTTGTTGCCTCTGCATCCTACGACAAAACGGTCAGATTGTGGGATACATCAACTGGAAAGCAATGTGGAGTTTTGGAAGGTCATACCGATTGGGTCAATTCGGCTGTGTTTTCACCTGATGGAAAGCTTGTTGCCTCTGTATGCAAGGACAAAACGGTCAGATTATGGGATGCATCAACAGGAAACCAATATGGAGTTTTGGAAGGTCATACTAGTGACGTCAATTCGGCTGTGTTTTCACCTGATGGAAAGCTTGTTGCCTCTGCATCCTGGGACAACACGGTCAGATTATGGGATACTACAAAAAAAACAACCATAGAAATCATAGAAACTCATGCCAACATCAAGATTATGAAGTTTTCCAATGACGGAGCGCATCTACACACGAGTCATGGCGTACTGCAGCTCAAGTCATCTCTTCACAGCGGCGGCAATCGGGAACTACCACGCACGTTAACTCATTCCCTGTATGTTACTGACCAATGGATCACATGCAACACGAAGAAATTGCTCTGGCTTCCTGCTGACTACCGACGATCCTGCTCTGCAGTAAATGACACTGCCAACCTTATTGTCATTGGATCTGGCTGTGGTAGAGTTATTTTCATATCCATTGATTTTACCGCTCTCCCGGCTGCATATCTCTAGCCATCTGCTGTCATCGCAAGTAAGGGCTTCCTTGGATATAAGTTCCCGTGTTGGCTGTTGAGCTAATTCACTGGTTGGTGTATTTTAGGTGCAACTTAAATCAATGGAACCGCAGTTTCGGATGTTGGTGTGTTTTTGTGATAATTTGTACATGAGCAACGCAAGAGTTATGTGAGTACCTTAGGGTGAGGAGGGGGGGGGGTGGGGAGGTGGAGGGGGAGTTATATATAACCCCCTAGCGCTATATAACATAGAAATAACAAAACATGCGGCTTCCCCCAAAAAAAAACTATGACTGAATCCGTCGCTGGCGGCCTAGCGACCCCACCGAGCAATTCTGGATATCCTCCAACAGCCCAATCTGTGTCCGTTCAGCCAAAACTGAGAGATTACCAGTCATGATCAGTTGTGGCAATGGATGGGGGTCACATTGGCAGCGAGGACTTTTTTGCGAACACATGGGACAGAAACCCGAGCGGCGGGAGATGCGAGGAGCGTTGGCTAATGTAAATGTAGTTCTAGACTATTTGGAATATCATCCCTAAAACCCATAAGATCCGTAGCTAGTTGAAGGTCCTTTGTTGGGGGTGCTCCGGCTGTGGTTTTGCAATACGTTATCGGTTTTGGCTCTGTCTTCTCTATCCTAATCATATCATATCACCCACTGCAAAAATATGCGTCACTGTGCCATACTACCTGCCCACAACACTGTAATAATGCAGCATCTACCTCCTGCTTAGAGCCATGATCCAGAACTGCTGCATCAAGTGTAGCTATAACCACTGCATCTCTCCCCCCTCATTCCACCTACCACCATCAGTCGTAGTAGTAGTCGTAGATGTAGAAGAGGTATATTTGACGTTATCCTCATTCCCAGAAGTAGTTTTTCCCTTCCCCTAGAACCCACCTCTTGTTCAATCAACCCCCGCATGCTCAACAGGAAGATGAATTAACTGTAACAACATCGGCTTTTACATCTACCAGGTTCAGCCTGTATTTTATATCTATACCTTACACCCGGTCTATACCTACCTACCTATCTCAATCTCACACTAGGTATATTGGTAGTGTAGTCTATCCCACGTTAGATTCATTTCCCAAATTGAGAAACTGCCCCGCGCGGCACAGAACATATATAGTGATGATGGAATTTTATCAGCGAGACCGACACATACATACTGTATCTATGGTGGGATTCACAGTTTTTTCCCCACGAGTGGCTTTTCGTAAGAATAACATATCAAGACGGTTTCAAAGGACAAGCCTGCTTTCTATGTAGTCTAGGAAGTAGGTAAGTAAGTAATATTTAAGACAATTCACTTTTTGACAATGACCTGGAATCGAACTGGAGCCCTTAATTGATCGTAAAGTAACTAAAGGAGCGCCATGCCCTCATTTGTGATGCAATATATAATGGTCCAAACCTATGCCCAACGCAGTAACCAACTGTCAATAGTGCCTGATTGGAGTTTAGTTGGGGATTAGTAATATAGGTCACGTGTTTTATTTCATAGAAGGGCTGCAACATTACATAGCCTTAACGTAAACAATAATACCCTTATTGAACGTGCCATACCGCTCGCAGTGGGACATCCAGCTCTCGGGCTGTGTATGTGTGTGTGTGTGGAGAAGATTGTATTTACTCGAAATACAAGAGAAATGTGCTGAAGGGAAAAAGAAGAGTATAAACGAGAGCGAAGGAGAGACTACAATATATAGACCCACGCTGATTCCCCCATGATGTCCGTCACATTTCGCCGAGCGGTGCCCACATATCACATAGGTATCACAAAATCATTCCCTAACCCTGCTCACCCCACGCAGCATAATCACTTATTCCGACACTCTCCGGCGTGGGTGAAGGATCCAATGCTCAAAGACTTCCGCCTGTGCGTGCAATATACCTCCTCATACTTCCTGTCCTTACACTCCTACTCGTATATGTCCCCTCTCATGATATTCGCAATATCCACCCATTCGTCGTCGTTAATGTGAGTCTAGTCCTCCTCCATCATTTCCCTCATGCTTGCTTCGTTCCTGTGCCGCTGTCATTCCTGCGAGATTTTTCAATGCTGACAGTCGTGCTCTTGTCACAGGTTTGTTTAGTATGTCAGCAGGGTTCTCTTCACTCAGTATCCAATGCACAGTCAGATCTCCCTCCTCCGCGCATTCTCGTACGAAATGGTGCCGCTGCCTGATATATTTCGTTCGTTTGGGGAAGCTCAGGTTGTACGAGAGAGTTGAGGCCCCATCATTGTCTGTCCATACCCGGGGGACGGTGGTGATGTTGAGGAATGCAAGGACCTTTCGGAGCCAAATTGCATCCTATACGGTGAGCCAACACCGAGTGTGATATATTCTGCCTCAGTAGATGACAAGGTGGTAGCATCCTGTTTTCCTGCCGTCCATGCTCTCGCTGTGTTATCCGTCATTACCAATACTCTGGATATGACTTTTCCTCTCAAGTCTTCCTCCCCTGCATCGGTGAATATATCGACGGAGCCCTAGAGTCTTCTCAGGGTAATTCCCTCGTGAGCCGTTCCTAGCAGGTAGCTTATCACTCTGCATCCACGTCTGACACCCGTGACGTTTGGTTTTGACGCTTTGGACCTTGGTACACAACCGGTTTACTGTATAATGTATGTCCGGCCTCCACATTCTGGCAATGAACAACAGGCGACCCACTATTGCCTGGAAGGATTTTACATCGGCCCGGGCACCGCCCTCGTTAGTAGTGAAATATGATGTGGCAGAATTTCTGGTTATCTACCAATCTTCCGCCACTAGCTCGATGGCTGATCTTTCTGATATTTGAGCCCCTTCTTCAGGCCAGCTGACATCCATGCCGGGGAGTCTGGTTGGCTGCCCTCTTTCTTCGAGCATGAGGTGGCCTCTCATCTTTGCTTCCTATATCTTTTTTTAATTTTTTTAAAGAATCATTAATCGCATTTATCCTATATAGAACATGGCGATGGACTGCAGCTCCCGGTTGCCCGGGTGGCCTCTCTACTTCCTCTGGGCCAGTCCCTGCCCCTCCCACTAATCTACCCTCCGCACTTCTACTCTCCGTACATCATTTGCTTCCTATATCTCCCATATGTTGTGGGTCTTAAATGCGCATAGCAGATCATCGACATGTATTATAATAATCGACCCGCCTTCTGTGCGAAAGTACAGTCCCGGGTCATTCCTGCTCTGGCTGAAGCCCAGGCCCTTGGGGATGTCGTCAATGACCTGATTCCAGTTGTGTGCAGCTTGTTTGGTGCCGTCAAGTAACTTGACCAGCTCCCATGCTTTATTGCCGGCTGCGTGCGTGGCCTTAACGTAGAGATCATCCCGGGGTGGGCCATTGAAGAAGGCTCCTTCTATGTCGTACTGCCTTATCACCATGCGGTCTCTTATTCCGATACAGATGAGCAATCGTCAAGATTTCTTCTCTGCATACCGGTGCATACGTGTCGTGGTAAGCGATGCCGGGGTGAGAATCCTCTGGCCGTGAGCCTGGCCCTGTATCGTTTGGGGTCAGAACTTAGAAGGTGCCTTTTTCTTCTTCCCCGCACCACCCATTTGATGTCGATGACCTGCCACCTCATTGACCCATTCATACACCTGATATTTTTCTAGCAGCGCAAGTTTTCTCGCTCTATGGCATCTTTCCACAGCTGTGCCTCCTGCGATGTCAGTGCTTGTGCTGCAATGGTCAAGTACGACTCCTCGCCTGTGTATCTTAGGTCATGTCCGAGCCGTGTTGGCGGTTTTCCCCCTGTCAATCTTTGCGCCCTTCGAGGCGCAGGCGGCTGTTGCTGTTCTGTTGTGACTTCACCCAACACCTGTTCTGACGCTTCCCGCTGTTCTCTCAGTATCCTGACAGCTTCAGGCCACGGGTTGGCATACCTGCGCCAGTCGTCCGCCATTGCCCCTGTGCGGTCTTCCTCGCTATCAGCAGTGCCTTCTGGTGATATTGCGATTTTTGATGGACTATCAGGTGGTCGCACTGGTGGTGCCACTGACGGTTTTTGCACGCTGGTCGGGTATCCCCCAGGCATCTGTTCCTGGCGAGGATGGACGGATTTCAGGCAGCCTTCGCTTCATGACGGCTTGCTCGATCTCAATTCCTTGAGGCGCTTGACTGTTTCTTGGTCGTGGGTCTTTGGCGACAGTAAGTCACCTGCTTTCCAGCATTACATGGTACGTGCCGTGAGTGGTGTATCCCACTAGCAGGGCTTTAGTCGCACGATCTGCCAATTTTCCCCCAGCATATGTCGCAATGTACACTCTCTGGCCGAAGGGGTTGAACTTCTTTCGCTTCTTGGATGTTGATTTGTGGTACCACTATCTCGAGTGGACACTTCCCATTCGTGTGATGTGTGACAGTCGGTTGCTCATGAATATGCCATAGCTCACCGCCAGACCCCACAGTGGCTTGGGGGGTTCCCAGGCTCACTCTGATGGTAACAGTCGTCTTGCTTGCTCTTTCGGCTACTATGTTGATTTGTCTGTGGTACGGTACTGTGGGCTTCAAGTCGATGCCTTTTTTCCGCAACCATGCCGTAAATTCTTTGGACTTGTATTCCCCCCATGGTCGCATTTTATACTTTGTACTCTTTTTCCGGACAGCATCTCGAGGTGTGTGATGAGCTCCCGCAAGCTTCCCGCAACGTCCGACTTTCTTCGGATGGCTCGAGCCATTGTGAGTCGAGAATAGTCGTCGATGAGAGTGACCATGTACTTGTTATGATGAAGGTCTTCAGCTAGAAAGGGTCCCCATATGTCCGAGTGAACGACTTGTCCCACTTGGGGTGTTCTGATTTTGGATTCTTGTGCCGGTGCCGGTGGTCCGGTGGTTTTTGCCTTTTCGCAGGCGCTGCTGGTACTTGGATGCGCGAAGTGAGGTAGGTGCTGTAAGTTATGAACGGAGGAATTGTCGCCCACTTCAGAGCTATATTTGAGTTTGACAGCTAAACTATTGCACTCTTCGAATTCTCTACTAAACAGAGCTCTAACTCGTCTGTTCTGCATCACTGTAATAGGTAGGCAGATGCGGTATTCCAAGAAAAGTCAAGCTAGACTACATACAACCAGAATAGTTAGGAGACCCGTACATACACGTATCCGGATCCCTGTATTTCCCTCATGCCCATTTCCTCCTTGACAGCACTATTTTGGGAGAGTGGGACCCGAACCCACTACCTGTTGAGAGGCCGAGGGCGGGCCCACAGGCAGTCGAGCTCGAATGGGACGGTATGGAGCGGAGTGTGCAGACCAGGGTAGCCGGCCTTGACCAGGGCGACCCGGTGTCTGGCAGATGGTCATGGAAGCGGCCCTCCACAGGCTGAGGGATAATGGACGACTACCCAGAACCCGTGGGCGCTGCGTGGAGGAGCCTATACCCTAGGTACCCCATTGTTTGTGGAGGACACATACGTCGACAGTGGGTTCATAGGCCAGTTCAGTGTGATGACGGAGCAGGAGGCAGAAAGGAGAATCTGCAATTTGGCGGAAGCCCTCTCCAAGGACCTCAGGATTCCCCCCGAGAAGATGACAGTCACCATCAGGGGACCGCGCCTGCTGAACAGGCTCCGAAGGAAGGTATGGCCAGCCAACATACCGCAGCCAGAGAAAGATGCTGTGACCAGGCCCGGGATAGTGCTACCGCTGGGGTACTGACGAAGGTGGCAAACAGGGCTGGCGCAATGGCGGGAGCTGTGCGAATCCTAGTTGGAGCTGATGGTCAGGACCGCCGCAGTAGCTATCGCACTGCCCACCCTCGCAAACGGGTGTGAGGCGTGGCTCAGGGAGGCAGTTCTCGGTAAGCATGGTACATATGGGGGAATCAAAATCCTACTAGAGTTGCGAGGCAGCCTAGCCCATAAGCCATCACGCTCGCCCTTGAAATTCCGACGGTTAAGGAGTACAGTATACCTAGGGCTCACCTCCGGAGGAAGGGGATAATTCGATGGATGGAGTACCCATGCGAGTATCTGGGCCCAGCGGCGCAAGCGATTGCGGCGGAGTGGATTCCAGAGGGACTGCTTCAGGACTGGAACAGACAACAATAAGCTAATACATTATATATCAGGGCAGGGTCGGATCAGAGCAGGCTTGGGTTGTACTAAAAATCGATTCTAGGTCTCGCCTGAGGAGAGCTATATTGTACCGGAGTAGAATTGGCGTAAACAGGGTTGATTTAGAGCAACTGGAGAGGACTGGTGGAGCAGAACTCAAGACATGTTACCTGAAGCAATATTCTGCTCCGAAATCCCGCACACTGGAGCAGATTTCAGAGCAAATTCCGGGGGAGTCTAGTACCAGACTCTTGCCCCCAAAGCGTATTTATTTTAGTATAGGTAGATAAGAGTCTCGGAGCGAGCACATGGATACTACTGAAATCTAGTGACTTGTAATTGATACTGCATTTACAGACATGCTCACAGCTCCATTTCACTATCCTCCACCCCAGCCCCTATTTCATCATCCTTCATCCCACTATTACCAACCTCATCTGCCACTTCATCCCCCTCTGCCTCCATCACATCCTGGTCCAGTTTCGGAGAGTCCCAACTAGCCGAAAATCGCTCCCGAAATGTATGATACTGGAACCGGACATTTTGGCCGCATATCTCCCCATGCAAATCCGTGCCATTTGGACACACGAGTTCCACTAAAAGTTGATTGCAGGCTTGGTGGATTCTGGGAGGGGCGTTGCCTAGCCTATATACCCCCGCGCCCGTACCACCAATGGAGACACCATACACCATACCATTAAAAGAATCCGCAAATTGTACATATGGTGTCTTTGTACCAACATCCACCAGGATACTGAGAAGAGGTTGGCACCAAGAACCACAAAAATTCGGCTGGTAATCTGACCTATGGTTCTTCAAGCTCAACCTTGTTACTTTCGTGGGGTTTTTGACTTGTATCAAGATAGCTGAGATGTTTTCTTGTCTCAAGCTGCCAGAGGTGTTGCCTATGTAAACAGGAATTATTAAATCCCAAATAGGCTGTCTAAATGCACACTATAGTGCTGCATATTGGAGAATGCAGCCATGCATAAGTTTTTTAAACTCTCCAGGGGCGCTACGCTTTATATTTCTATCAGTGTTAACAAAGTGTGTGAAGTTACACCATGCATTAGCGAAGGCATGAGAGAGTTGTTGCTGACCTGCAATCCCCCTAGTCCGCTGACGTAGGACCATCGATATTATCTGTTCATAGATGTTGGAAGAGAAAACACTCTGAAGAAACGTCAGGACCCTGAACGAGTGAGAGCAGGGAAAGTGGTAGGGACACTTTCTTTTGAAGTTATACCTCTCTGTCTGAGCTCCTCGGACAGGGTTTTATTTCGGAATTCTCCATCCCAATCAGCCTGTACTAAACTGACTCGTAGGTTCGTGGCTGCTTCCAGTTTATTGATTATGGTGATTAATGCATCTCTGGCATCACTCTTCTTTGGCAGGGCTTTCACCACTATGTATCGGCTGTTGTTGTCCATGACCACCAGCAGATATTTATGTTGTTTACCTGGTGTGATAGGATCAATAGGTCCCACCAGGTCGGCATGTATCCTTTCGAGGACCCGCCTTGCTCGTATGGGTTCAGGTTGTTTGGGCAAAACTGGCTTTGTAGCCTTCCCTTGTTCACAGGGAATTTGGTGGCGTTCTTAGGGAACTCAGGGAGAGTGTATAGGGTATTGTAAGAAATGTGTCTATACATTTCATGCATTTCCTTTGCGGCCTCAGCTTTGACTGTCTTCACTTTTTTCTCCCCCTGTTCCGGCTTGATCCACACCCCTTGGTCATGGTGTATCGTACTTTTCCCCTGGCTTTCAGTTCCGCTTTTCCACCGTCGACTTTTAGCACGTGCTTTCCTGGCGTCCTTAGCCTACTAATGATGTTTGAGGAGGTTGGGTCATACAAGCATTGTTCGTGGCGGATTGTTCTTCCATTATGATTGATCACCAGGGTTCCCAAGACAGAGCAGGTGGATATCTTCCCGTTATGGCTTTCGACAGGGACCTTGAGCCCTTGTTGTAAGTACATATGTCCTCTAGCTGTGTAGCTCATTGGTTGTATGGTGTGTGGCGGCGGTGTCGTACTTGTTCTGTTGGATTTCATCGTTCTGATCCGTATCATTTTGATGGTGACACTATCAGAGTCCGACTCTTCCTCGCTTGAGCTATCGGCTTTTTCGCCCTTTTCGCCTTCTTTTTGGCTTTCTCACGCTTTTTAGTAAAGCATTATTCTTTGGTGTGGTTGAGCCCTTTCCATCCTTTGCTGATGCAGTAATCACATCGTTTCCCCGTTTCCATCAACCTTGAGGACTACCGGGTCGTCTGTCGTTGCTTCTCCAGCTTACCTGGGACATTATTCCTACAAACCTATTCCAATTTACCTCGAAGTTGTTTATGTGTTCTTCAATTGTTCTTTTCGGTCGTCGAATTAGATTTTTAGTAGGCCCTCGTACAGCGCCCAGAACTCAGCTGTGGTCTTTCCGGTAAGCGTCCTTTAACCCCTTCCATGCTTCAGCGGCTAATTCGCACGCTTCTATCTTGCTGCAGGCGTTCTCTTCACAGTTTTTGAAGATGGTCAACAAGGCAAAGTCAGTTCCATCTTCCCACTTCCGAATTGCGTCATCGTTCGTGGTTGGTTTCCTTCTACTCCTACCCTAGCAAACCGAAGGGCTAGTTTGATATTTGTGAGCCATGCAGGGTAGCTCATATTGGGCCGCTGAGCTTGACACGGAGCGTTGGGGCCTTGCGTTCCGACATGGTGGTTTTCTTGGGGGCTGGCGATGGGGTGCTGGTGACTATGGTCTCTCGGGGGTCTGTGGGGTGCGTCCTGCTTCGTTGGACATTTATTGTTGATACAGGGCGAGGATGTCTTTGCACTTTTGTGCGTAGGTTAGTTCTGTCTCGGGGCGTCCTTGGTGGTCCGAAGCGATGGTGGCTGAGATCACAGCGTGTTTGTTGTTGTCCACTTTTGAGGTGCGCTTTTGGAGTTGATCTAATCTTCGAAGCCTTTTGCCTTTTCGGGCTTAAACCTAAACTTCTTCTGGGTTACCGGTCCCCTTTGGGGATGGTTGCGTACTTAGTTGGGACGTTGCTACTGGTATAGGTATGGTGACCTCAGTCTGGGTTGTTGCTTTTGGTGTTGGGTTCCTCTGGTCTGGTTTAGCCACCCACTCAAAAATAAACCGGTCTGGGCACGAGAACACTGGTCTGGTAACCTTTTTCCTCCATACTAGTCCGTTATTCTGCTTTTTTGTTTGTTACAAACAGCGTAGTCGTATACCTCGCGATGGATCCACTCTTCTGGGTAAATTGCGTCCGATTATATTGCTCGGAGCCTATCGGTGTATTCTTCGTTAGTAGGTTCGTATCCTGTCGGAGTTATGTCGAGTGGTCTGCAGTGGCGTTGGAAGTTTCTGTGTGGCCGCTCGGTGGGCCTACCCATGTACTTATTTACCCAGGTGCAGTGATTGGGGGTTCTTTTTCCTTGGAGACGGCAACTCGTGCTTCTTGCGTAAATAGCAGTGTTACTGGGTTGCACTCTCAGATATCTCAACTGCTTTCGTGCTTTCGTGCTCAGAGCACTGGGCTCTAAGAATACGAGGTTATGAAAGAAGAGTTTCTAGGGTGATGCTAAAAGGCAAAATATATTCGACTGAATAGAGGTAGAATTGCTATAGACTTGGGTGCTAGCTCTATCTAACTTTCTGCAGCGGATTTCCACTTCCTTTATCTTTCGCGACTTTTCTCCAATGGGCCGTATTAGGCATCTCAGTCTTTGGCCTCATTCTCCTTTGGCTGCACACCCCGTGATCCCGCACGTGAGAGTATTTCTAGCAAAAACGACTACTGAGGCTCAAAGGGGGGGGGGTTATTGGGGTTGGTGATCAATCCATGGTGATTAGGGGTAGGGCAGAAGAAGAGGTTGGGGTGGGGGTAGGGATTTGGGTTCAGAGGGGCATAAATGAGGAAGATTTGGTTGATTCCATGCCGGCACTCGAAATTGATCATTTTGCGGAGGTTCGTGCCCCATATTAGTTGGCTCATTGTTCTGCCATTTTGCATGATATAAATGCTTGGTTGAGGTCCCTTAATGGCTGTAGACTCATTACTGGGGTATTCGGCCTACAGG
>Ga0307514_10003496_pt1 | contig 15055 bp, 7 predicted proteins | sample 16_EM_MG_FD_203088 | JGI IMG/M metagenome (GOLD analysis project Ga0307514, IMG submission 203088) | Populus trichocarpa ectomycorrhiza microbial communities from riparian zone in the Pacific Northwest, United States - 16_EM | ecosystem: Host-associated > Plants > Roots > Unclassified | place...
ATTTACGCCTTACCCGCGCACGCCGCTTCCTCCAGACACAATCCCGGGCGTCAGCATCGAAGGCTTGACCGCCCGCGCTGGCCGCCCTTACTTCGGGTTCCGAAGCCCCTCAATCGACGGCACTGCGTTTGTCTACTCGGCTGCGATTGAGTCAATGTACGGAACTGATGTGCCGTCGGCGTCGGTCACGAGGATGAAACTCGGCACAAACCTCGGCATTCGGGTACTGGCGGAGCTGGACGTGAGCGGGATCAAGTTCTCGTCGTGCGTTGAGGAAATCAAACCGGAGGGGATCACGATCCTCGATGAGAGTCCCGCCGACTACAAGTGGTCCGCAAAGGACCTTTCTCATGGTTTCGATCCCTCATACGGACGCAGACTGAAGCAAAACGCAAATGTTGGCCGGGAGTCGGTGAAATAGAGCGTGCCTCCGCGTGCTATTGAGCCGGCGACATCGCACGCCGTCGGGCAAGGCCCCTTGACCGTACGCATTCAGACGATCTAGGCTGTTGGTGCCGAGGCGCACTCACGTCTGACCGTGAGCCAGCTTGGTCGTGATGCCGTCGTACCCATCTCGTCTGAGAAGTTCGCGACCATGCTTTGGCCACGAGACTTCCAATCGAGTGCAACCTTTGGCTACGAGCCATGAACCTTGTTGAATCGAACGCTACCCTGCTGCTAAGGTCGACCCTGCATAGCTTGCAGCCCATTGGCGTTGGCTCTTCATTTGCCGAGTCAGCAGATAGCTACATAACGCGTCTGGCGGGATCGCATGCCGTCGAGCGTTCGAAGCTGCATCGCTTTGTGAACGAGCACGGCGACAGAATCTTCGGTGATTTGCGCGGGCAGCCTGCGCGCATTGATGCATCGACGCCAAACGCCTTGACGTTCATGCGACGTACCGCGCAACTCGTTAGTCAGCCGCAGGTAGCATTGCTCGGACTTAGCTGGCTTGAAGGCAGCGTGTCCAGCCAGCAGTGTCTTCGGAAGCGACGCGCGTGGTGCCCACATTGTTTCCGGCAAATGAGGCTTGATGGCCAGCCCTTCTATGCGCCGTTGCAGTGGGACTTCGTTCAAGTCACTGATTGCGCAATCCATGGATGTGCCTTACGCGACCAATGCGCTCGGTGCGGCAAGCAATGCTCAGTTGCTCGCGAAAGGACCCGGCAAGTAGGGCTCTGTGGCTCGTGCGGAGAAGCGCTTGAAGTCGACGTCGACAAAGAGTTGATCGAGGCCGCTCCAGCGGCGACAAAGGAGAGTCGCGCAGTTTCTGAGCAGCTGGGACTGTTGATCAGCAGCGCGCAGCTCGGGAGGTTGCGATGCTCTACGTTCGCCAACTTGATCGTCAGACTGCATCGTGCCGGGCATGCAGTGTCAGCAAGTGAGTTGGCTCGTCGTATGGGCAGCTCGAAAGGAACGATCTCTGACCTGATGAAGGGGCGCGGCCAGCCAAGCTTGCACTTCTTGCTGCGCCTGGCCACCGCCTTAGCAGTGCCGTTGCCCGATCTACTGCAGGGACCTCACGAAGCCGATGGCGGAAGAGCGCTCGGTTGCGTTCACCACGAACCCATCGTTTGGGCGTCGCGAACGAAACCGCGCAAAAACTGGACTGATATTCAGAGGGCCCTTGAGTTCGAAGCAGTCTCTGCCGGGTCCATATCGATCCCAAAGCTGGCTCGCAAGGTTGGGGTCGACGCCAAACATCTTGGCGTCACATTGCCTGAGCAAATGCTCGTCCACCGGCGAAAGGAGCGCGCGGCCGTTGAGAGCGAACGGAAGGCCAAGGTTGCAAGGGCCGCCGCAATGATCGAGAAAGCATCCGAAGCCGGGGTGACCTCGAAGCGGCAGGTGGCGGGAGCAATTGGCATCGGCCGGACTCGTCGGTGCTTCAAAGCTGCATGGACTGGCTGACTTTCACGACTCGCCCAAGGCACTGCTTGACTGGTCCATTGGTTCGTTGAAGCAACTGGTCGCGGGCGTAGGGTTCCCAGCAACACAGTCCTTCCCTCTTTTGCTCATTGACTCGTTTGCACACAACAGCGCTGGGTTGTCCGAGGATTGGCCCAACTTGCAAGAGGTACCTATGCGCCTTGCTCATGACAGTTGCACCGAAGCGAAAGCCTTCGGCCGCGATGAGTCAGGGATTCATATGCAAGGACGAGAAAGGAAGGCTGCGTCATATCTCGAAATAATCTAAATCACTACATCCCTCTTATCTGTTCTAAGTCATTGATTTTTAAGATGAATTCTTGCTCAGGTGTATAAGATATTTTGTCTACTTTGGGAACGCAGGTCCGCGGCACTTTGTCGCGCATAGAGGACCGTTGCGATGGAGCGAGGGTGTGCGTATCGTCGGCTTGACGCAAAAGCGCGCTAAGCGCGGTACCAAGGACCTATCAGTGAGCCCTTTCGCAGACGCACTCCGCCGGGTCAGATTCAGTAAAGGCCTGCGCCAACAAGATCTGGCTGATCTCATGAACTGCCAGCGGAGCTATGTGTCGGCGCTTGAAAGCGATCTGAGGCAGGCGCCGCCGGAGGAGTTCGTAGGGCGCCTGTGCGCTCAATTGCAGCTGTCAGCCAGCGAGACTCGTGGGCTACGGCAGGCACGCATCAAGTCGCAGAGGGTATTTGTGGTGCCGACGGAGGTGCCCCCAGCCAGTTTTGAACTTGTCTTTGACCTGTTCGAGCGGCTGAGCCGGCTCAGCGATCCGCAGTTGAGGGCGCTGAGCGCAATCCTCGAGATGCCAGGTTTGCCAGTCGATGCTCCACAGCCATCTGAGGGCCGCATACGGCGCCGGGATCGCAGGTCGAGCACAAGCGGCCACGGTGTGACGTCGACAAGCGCGCAAATGCCATGAACCCAACTCGCCGCTCAGAACTTGCGCCTGGCGCAAGTAACGACTGGCGGCATCAGGTGCGCTTCTCAGCCGGAACATGCGGCTGCCGATGGGCTGGATCAGACAACAGACATGAAGGCCAAGCGCCGCGACCGTGCTGCCGATGGCCTGCAGGAACCGAGAGATCCCCTGGCGGCAATTCGGCCGGCAGGAGAAAGGAGGCGCGAACCAGGTCGGGCTAGGTATGAAATTCGAGCGGAAAAAGCAGAGGGCCCTTAGGTGGCGCCAACCACATAAGAGCCCTTGAGTCTGCGACCAGTTTGAAGTCCGGTTACAGATACTCTAGCGCCCCCCGTAGCTTCTTGCAAGTCACGTCGTTGACGTGAGGGGGACAGCTTTTCTTCAAAGATTTTGCGGCTTCCAGGGCACATCGCGTCGCACCGCCTACGTGCCGGCGTTCACCTTCGGACCCGCGGCCTTCACCGGCTCGACTCGCGCGCAACGCCCATGCGGGCAGTTTGACGGAGAAGAAGCCATGCAAACGAAGACGAAACCAGGCGCACCAAGCCGAGGGCGCAGCGCCGCACTCGCTCCTGGGCTGGAAGCCAAAGTTCTTGATCACCTGGCGAAGCTGCAAGTCACTGCGGAGTGCGCCGCCTATGTGCGCGCGGCGATAACCGATCCCACGCGAAACACCGCAAGTGGATGTCGGAACATGTCCGGCAAATATCCTAGTGTGAAGGTCGGCGTCTCGATAGCCTTCGAGAGCAGGACGCTTGAGCTCAGTTGCATTCACGAGCTGGAATACAGCGATGACGTCTTGTTGTACCTCGACCAAGCGCCCAAGCTGAAACTCGTCTACATGAACGGCGCGCGAAAGCGAAGCTACCTCCAGACGCCGGACTTCGTCGTCGTGAAGAACGACCAGGTGGTAATCATCGAGTGCAAGCGCCTCGCTGTTCTTCAAGCGCGATCGCAGGAAGAACCTGAGCTCTACGTCATCAAAGATGGGCGATGGACCTGTCCGCCAGCGGAGGCCGACGCAAGGCGAATGGGCATGCGCTATGAATTGTGGACTGAGGCCCACTTTTCCTACGCCAACGTCGCAAACCTCCTCTTTCTTGGCGACTACCTGAAGGAGCCGCTAGAAGTGCCCGGGTACGAGGCTGCGCGCAAAGCGATCCAGCAGCTGCTCGCCGTCCGCGCTCACCTGTCCATCGCCGCACTCCTGTCAACGCTGCGAGCGCAAGGGGTCTGTGCGGATCACTTGTATCTCGCAATCGCCAGAGGTGAGGTGGCTGTGGACATGGACGCCGTGCCCGTGTCGCAGCATGACGCGTGTATGGTGTACCGCGACAGAATCACGCTGGCCGCCTTCGAGGCCTGTGAGCGGACGCGACCGCAGTCGAGCCCTCATGTGCCGTTGATCCATCTCGAGCCTGGCGCTCTGCTCGATTGGGACAGCGTGCCCTGGACCGTCCTCAATGTCGGCGCCAGTCTGGTCACCCTTCGGAGCGCGGAGCGCCAACAGAGCCTGCCTGTCAGTGTCATACGTAATTTGATACGGGACGGCCTCATCGCGTCACTAAGTGGATCTGTCGACAATGAAAGGGACATCGCGGCGTCCAGCAAGCTGCTAGCTGCTACCGAAAAGGAGTTGATGGAGGCCAACCGGCGTCTCACGCGTATCGAGCCCTACCTGGCCGGAACGGCGTCCGTCGCCAAAGACCGATCTATCCGCCGCTACATCGCTGGGTATCGAAAGGCGCAAGATCGATATGGAAATGGGTTCGTCGGACTGATTCCTTGCACCGCCGCCAGCGGCAATCGTCGCAGCCGACTTCGCGAAGACGTTCTCGGTCTCGTGAACGTGGTCATCGACGAACTGTATTTGCAGCCCACATGCATCAGCATGAAATGCCTATACGGCGAGCTCGCAGAGCGCTGCAAGGAATCAGCGCTTCCAGCGCCCGGCTATGGTTGGCTGTGTAAGTTCATCAACAGGCTCCCGCCCGAGTTGGTTAACGCAAGGCGCGCGGGGTCCAAGGCGGCCTACAAATTCGACCCTCGTATCGAGGCGACGGAACTGGCTGATGCGACCGAGCCATGTCGCCCGTTCGAACGGGCGCATGTCGACCACACGCTGCTGGATCTGGAAACGCTCGATGATGATTTCATCAAGGGGCTCGGGAGGATGTGGCTCACGATCATGATCGATCATGTCTCCCGCCGTGTCCTCGGATTTCACCTGACCTATAGCTCGCCGAGCTATCGCAGTGTGATGGCGGTCATGCGCGACTGCGTCAGGAGATTCGGGCGCCTGCCGGACGCTATCGTCATCGACGGTGGCAAGGAGTTCAGGAGCGTCTGGTTTGAGACCACATGCGCTTGGTACCACGTCACCGTCATACGACGTCCCCCAGCGAAGCCGCGGTACGGCGCCTACATCGAGCGCTTCTTTGGTACCTTGAACACCACACTGATCTACTCGCTGCTGGGCAATACACAGCTCACAAAGAATGTGCGGCAAATGACGGCCGAGGTTTCACCAAGTCGCAATGCCGTCTGGACGTTCCCTGAGATCTATGTAGTGCTGGAAAAGTACATCTTCGAGGTCTACGACAACGAACTGGAGCATCGCTCACTCGCGATGACACCTCGCCGACGCTTCGCCGCTGGAATGGAGATCGCGGGACATCGACCACAGCGCCTGATCGCGTACGACAAGGTCTTCCACATCAACACTTGCCCTTCGACGGCGAAGGGGACTGCGAAGGTGACGCGCGACGGCGTGAAGATCAACTACTTCTACTACAACTCATCCGAGCTACCGAAGCACTTCGGAAAGTCCGTCCCGGTTCGGTACGACTCGGAAGACATGTCTCGGGCATATGCACACGTCGACCGAAAGTGGGTACTGCTGAAGGCCCGTCACATGCAAGACCTTCGGTACAAGACTGAGCACGACATCGCCCTGGTCACGGAGGAATGGCGCAAGCGCAGGTCGAAGGTCGAGAAGGAGCGCCTCACCGACACCGCACTCATCAAGTTTCTCAGGGAGGTCCAGCAAACTCAAACTTTGCTCAAGGAACGTCGTCAGGCGGCCCAAGAACTGTTGGCTCGTCAACAACGCGAGCCGGAAGCTTTCGATGAGCCTGGCGAGTTCGAATTCAGTCATGCAGACGCAGGTGCGGCGTCGAGTTCGCCGCCAGCCAATGGGCCGCAGCCGGGTGCCCCGGTTGAAGCAGCCAAGCCGCTCGAGATCGCAACTTTGGAGACCTACTGACATGACCTCCACCAAATCCGGCGCAGCCAAAACTAGCGAGTTCGGAATTGACGTTGCCGTCAAACACAAGCGACTGCAAGAAGCCCATGAGAGCCTGCAATTTCTGATCGACCACGGGAAGGGCTTTGAACTTCTCACCCTCGTGGGAGGGACCGGTGCGGGCAAGTCGCTGCTGATTGAAAAGCTGTTTGAGCATCTGATGTCGCGTGAGCGCGAAGAGATGGAGCGAGACGCTGACTATGTCCCGGCGGTGGTCACGAAGGCGTGGCACTCAGGGTATCGCGCCTTCGACTGGAAGAGCCTCTACAGAGATGCCTCAAAAGCAGTGGGCGATCCCTTCGCGTGGATGCGCCGACCAGATCGCGAGGCCGACTTGAAGCGGACCAGATTCGGCGGAGAGCCACCCACGATCACTGGATATCGACGTTCAATGCAAGCCGAGTTTGAATACCGGCGAACGAAATACTGGTTCATCGATGAAGCCCAGCACATTCTGACGGGTGCGAAAGCGGGCGGGCCTGCCGATCAATTCGACGTCTTGAAGTCCGTGGCGCAGACCTCCCGGGTGAAAATCATCCTGGTAGGGCCGCATTCACTGCTCACTCACGTCGACTGCTCAGCGCAGCTCGCTCGGCGCACAAACTGCGTGCAACTGCACCGATACCACGTGACGCACGAAGGAGATATGGATGACTTCGCCAGTTGCGTCGCTGCGTTTCTCACCCGCCTCCCATTGACTTCATACCCCGACGTCGAAGAGAACATCGACTTTTACTACGCCGGCAGTACGGGGTGCGTTGGAATACTGAAGGAATGGTGTGAACGCGCCGCCGAATACATGTGGCGAGCTGGTGGGGGTCGCGCGCTGACGCTCGAACACCTTCGCGCGACGCGCCTTCGGAAGTCGGCGCTCGAGAAGATATGGTCGGAACTGCTCGAGGGTGAATTGCTACTCAAAGAAGGTGATGACCCAGAGTTTGGCGCGCTGGAAGCCCAGACCCGTGTGCGGCTCACTCCGGGGCCTGGGACGCCATCTCGCAAAGCGGAGGCACGAAAGCCCGAGAAGCCTGGCATCCGGAATCCAACGCGTGATCCCGTGCCGCCGGTCCTTGGCGCAACGAGGTAGCAGTCGCATGAGTGCACTCCCTTTTCCAACGGATGCTGCAAGCGAGTCACTCGGCGGCATGCCATGTCGCTCTGTGCTTCATCAACTTCAGCCGGAAGGCGTCGGAACCCCGACATGCGAGACGTTGCACAGCTACATGCAGCGGCTTGCGCGCTCGCATCAGGTGACCTCCTATCAACTGGCGACATTTATTTGTCAGGCCAGGATGGGGATCTTCGCAACGGCCACGCGCCTTCCACTGCGACTCGATTCGCTCTGTGAGAACGTTGCTGAATTTACATCGCGCCTTGCCATACTGACTCAGCTACCGAGCGTCAATCTCATAGGACTGTCTTGGCTCCACGGACGAGTCGCTCCGAACGAAAAGCTCAAGAGCAAGCTGCCCTGGTGTCGAAAATGTCTGCTGAACGCAAGAGACGCCGGAAAGCCTGTCTATGGCCAAACGGCGTGGCTGTTCTCAAACAGCCGGAAATGCTTGGTTCACGACGAGCCACTGGTCGAACTCTGCCCGCGGTGTGGCACTGGCAAGGACCCGCGACTGGTGATCAACGTTTCCGCGCTCGACTTGTGCGGTGAGTGTGGCTGCGACCTGGCAGAGCACCAATCCGCCGATAACCTGGTTCGAGGCAACATGGCCTTGTCCAATGGAGCTTGGGACACCTATGCGGCAACGCAGATCGGCGAGTTGATATCGAGCGCCCCGCAGATAGCTGTGTCCTCGGACGGCCCGGACCTCCACCGCCTCTACCGCTCAGCGATGGACCGCGGGCGGGCAAGCAGCGTACGAATGCTGGGAGAACTGGCGGGCACAGGTCTGACTGTCGGTCGGTTCTGCCAAGCCGACTCGTCGCTGCCGACTGTCGACATCCTGTTGAGACTGTCGGTTGTTGCAGATGTCTCTTTGGCTGGAGTTCTGTGTCCGGCCCTGTGGCGAGAAGATAACCTGCAAGTGCCTTTCGGAGATGATGAGGGCCGACAGCGGAAACGACGCCTTCGAGCTCATGATTGGACGGCAATCCGACAACGCATTCAACAAGCGCTGCGTGACGAAGAAGACATCTCAATTGAGAGCCTGTCGCGTGAGCTTGAAATTCGTCAGGCTGTGCTGCTCTTTAAGCTGGGTGATCTCGGGCGCGCTGTGACACGACACAAGCGCCTGAAGCTCGCAGACCGCCAGCAGCAGGACGTCGATGCGCTAGTGGCGCGGATGGAAAATCTCAGCAAGACATACAGCTACTTTCAGCAAAGGCTATCCATGACCGGCGTGAGTCGCGAACTTGAAGTCTCGAGGGATTCGTCGCTTCTCAAGGCCGCTTGGCGGCAGTTCAACGACAGCAGGGCATCCTTGGATCGGCGCGATACATTGTTCCCAGAAGCGGCATAGCGCTCAGGCGCGCCTGCTGATGCGTGGCCTCGGACACGGGCGGCCTTTCATGGCAACCGCGGCAGCCAGGTCGGCGAGTAGCGCGACAGCAGCGATCACGGACGGTAGTTGGCCCACTGGGTGAACAGCATTTGGAGGGCGCTCGCTGGCACCGCCTTGTCTTGGAAGATGAGGGGATCGAGCAAAGCTCGGTCCTGGCGGGCGGTGCGAGAAGACGGGCTGGTGCACAGGCGACAGTAGTGTTCCGTTTCGGTCCCCGAGATTGGCAATGCAGCTCGCAACGAGAGCGCGGTCTACAGGCGCGCCGGCGTTTCCGGTTCTGTTGCTGCGCCGATTGACCCGAAAGGCTGTAATCTGCAAGCTACCGATGGCGTTCAGGCTCTGCGCATCGGTCGGGTCGGGCACCGTCGGGTCGGCGCTGGTGTGGCGCCCCAGCAGCGGGTCGTACAGCCGCGCGTTCATGTGCACGAGTTCGAGCTGGTCCAGGCTCTCGTGCCCGGTGTAGCCGCTGTGGTCCTGGCTGTTCTTCAGGCTCCCCCATAGCGGGCCGCTGTCGTCGCTGCCGTCAGGGTTGCGCCTCCGGCCCCAGGCGTCGTAGCTCAGCCGCTGCAGCACGGCTTGCGCCTGGTCGGTGATCGCCAGCGTGGAGCCCAGGTGGTCTTTGAGGAAGTAGCGCGGGTTGCGCGTGCCGCTGGCGCCTGCCGCAATGGCGGTGCCGGCGATCTTCTCTTCGACGTAGCCCAGGCCCATGGGCATGGCGGTGCGCAGCGTCGTGGTGTTGGCGGCGGTGTCGATCTCTTTCTCGATCGCCCCGGCGTACCAGATCGTCGTGGTGGGCGCACCCGCCACGCCACCGCTCACGGGGCCGATGTTCTGCCGTGTGCGCTCGTGCTCGGGGCTGTAGATGAAGGCGGTGCGCTGCACCGCGCTGCCGGCACTAAGCTTGTCGATGCTGGCCGCCATGTCGTAGGCGGTCCAGGCGTAGGCCCGGCCCAGGCCGTTCTTGATTCTCTAGAACTAGCGAGGCGCAGGGACAACCTGCCCCCCCACGATAGCGTGACCCATGGAACAACGCCCGCACAGGGCAGGCGCTGTGACGAATGCAAGTGCTCTCAAGAGAGCACTCTCACGATCTCCCTGCAAGCTTGAAGAATGGCCCCACGCGCGTCAGCCAGATAGGCCTGCATTTCACCGTCAGCGCGCTTGAGGTATTCCGGGCTGCAGGTTGCACGCATCGCACCCAGCGGGAAATGGTCGGTTTCTGAATCGATCGCACGAACTGCCAGGAAGACTTCGTTCTCAGGATCTTCGACAGCAAATCGCAATGCACATATACGGCGTACGCCTTCAAGCAAATTGGCTTCGCCGGCCAACATGGCTTCAGCCACAGTGACCAACTCATGTCGCTTCGACGCAAGATTCTCGGTGTGTTCCATTTTCATTCGGCGAATTTCGTCTTGAACTCAACACGTTGTCCGGTCTTGATGTTCTCAACCCAATGTGTCTCAAACCTCGTCCCCTTCCCGTCAGTAAAGGAAGAGCTGGTCTTCTTGACCCAATCTGCAGCGTTACCACCGTGCTCACTGGCTACGCGCTGCGCATCCCGGAATGCGACGCGGCCACCGGCACCCGACATCGTCGTCCCGGACTCAGCCATCTGGGCCTGACTCGCGAGTTGGTTCTTGAGCTTAAGGACATCGGCGGTACCCGTTGGTACTCCCTTTACGACTCTGACCGCAGTCGATGCCTCAAGCACAACGCTCGCCGAAACCTGCAAATAGACGTCTGCCGCTGCAGCAATGGCCTGCGTCGTCTGGTTGGCAACATTTGCGAGGCCTGCTGCCGTCGACTCACTTCCACCACAAGTGCTCGCGTCGCCCATGCATGTACCGACAATTCTCCGTGCGCCTGACATGAAAGATTCGTTGGTCAGAGACCCCGCCATGGTGGAGAACGGGTTCAATACATTGGATATGAAGTTTCCGACTCTGGCCAAGAGTCCTTGCCCCTCCTCTTTTTGGGGCACTTTCACCGCAGCTACATCGGTCATGGCCTGAGCCTGACGCACGGCCTGCCCCGTTGCACACGTGCTGGCCGCAGAGAACGAACAGGCCGAGCGCACCTGATCGACGAAGCCCTCCTGTCCATCGGAGCGCTCCCCTTCAGCTTTCTCTCCGGCCAGCCCCGTCGGGTCGGTGAAGACGAGCGCGTTGTTCAGCACGTAGCTGTACCGGTTCAGGCTCTGCGCATTGGTCGGGTCGGGCACCGTCGGGTCGGCGCTGGTGTGGCGCCCCAGCAGCGGGTCGTACAGCCGCGCGTTCATGTGCACGAGTTCGAGCTGGTCCAGGCTCTCGTGCCCGGTGTAGCCGCTGTGGTCCTGGCTGTTCTTCAGGCTCCCCCACAGCGGGCCGCTGTCGTCGCTGCCGTCAGGGTTGCGCCTCCGGCCCCAGGCGTCGTAGCTCAGCCGCTGCAGCACGGCTTGCGCCTGGTCGGTGATCGCCAGCGTGGAGCCCAGGTGGTCTTTGAGGAAGTAGCGCGGGTTGCGCGTGCCGCTGGCGCCTGCCGCAATGGCGGTGCCGGCGATCTTCTCTTCGACGTAGCCCAGGCCCATGGGCATGGCGGTGCGCAGCGTCGTGGTGTTGGCGGCGGTGTCGATCTCTTTCTCGATCGCCCCGGCGTACCAGATCGTCGTGGTGGGCGCACCCGCCACGCCACCGCTCACGGGGCCGATGTTCTGCCGTGTGCGCTCGTGCTCGGGGCTGTAGATGAAGGCGGTGCGCTGCACCGCGCTGCCGGCACTAAGCTTGTCGATGCTGGCCGCCATGTCGTAGGCGGTCCAGGCGTAGGCCCGGCCCAGGCCGTTCTTGAGGTTGCCGTTGTCGTCGTAGCTGAAGCCGGGGTTGGTCAGCCCCGCGGTCGTGCCGGTGATCGTCGCCACCGCGTTGGGCCGCACGCTGCCCGTGCCGGAAGTCGGGTAGCTGTACACCCCCACACCGGTTTTGCTGACGAGGTTGCCGATCTCGTCGTAGTAGCTCGTCTTGACGACGCTGCCGAGGGTGCTGCTTTGCAGCCGGTTGAGGTCGTCGTAGGCGAAGCTCTCGCTGAGCAGGCTGCCGGCGGTGGCGATGAGCTGGCTGCGGCTGCTCAGGTTGCCCAGCGGGTCGTAGTCGTAGCTGTCGTTCTGGTGGCTGGGGTTGCCACTGCTCGGGCCGGTTCTGTTGCTCTCCAGCCGGCCGGTGTAGGGGTTGTAGCCACGGTCGGTGATGAGGCCGCTGCCAAGTTGCTCGCGGGTGGCATGGCCTTCGGCGTCGAAGGCCTGCGCTTGCCAGACGGTGCTGTAGGTGCCGTCGTAGCGGTCGACCTGGTTGACGTAGCCCTGGGCGTTGTAGCGCGGGTGGAAAGAGTTGGAGACACCGCTCGCACCCGCACCGCGCGCTGCGCGCCGGTGGTAAGTGCCGTCGACGCGGCCGAAGGCGTCGTAGGTGGTGCTCTCGGAGTAATCCCAGTCCAGGCTGGTGACGCTGCTGCTGAGCCGCCCAGTGCTGTCGTAGCTGAGCACGCGCCGGTAGTCTTTGCTGCCCGCCGCCCAGGTGTAGGCTTCGCCGAGCTGGCCTACGCCGTTGGCTGCGGTGTCGTAGTCCCAATAGCTTTCGAGGTCTTGCTCAAGACGGTGTATCAAGCGGCCAAGCGGGTCGAAGTCAAATGTCGTCGTCTGCAAGTTACCGTTTGTCTGCTTGCGTGTTTGACCGATGGGGTCGACCAAGTATGTCCAGCCGGCCAAGCTCGGGTCAATGAGTGAGGTGTTGTTGCCTAGGTTCGGGTCGGCCAGCGACGTTTTGCGACCAAGCCTGTCGTATGTGATGTTGATCTGGTTGCCCTTGGGGTCGGTGGTGCTCAGCAGGTTGCCGTACCCGTCGTACACGTAGCCGGTGGCCCAGCCGTAGGCATCGGTCACGCTTTTGACTTTGCCCAGGGCATTGCTGAGCTGGGTGCGGGTCTGGTTGTCGGCGTTCTTGGCGCTGCGGCTCAGGCCGTTGTAGATGTAGGTGGTGACGTCGTAGCCGGTATTGGTCTTGTTGGGCGAGCTGATCCTGTTGAGCCGGCCGAGGGGGTCGCGGTCGTTGTACAGGGTCCAGACGGCTGCAGCGCCGGCAAAGTGCGGCCGGGCGATCTTCTCGACGCGGCCGAGGGCGTCGTAGGTCTTCTCGTTGAGGATGGCCGTGCCGTCAAAGCCCCAGGTGCGGCTGAGCACTTGGCGCGACAGGGTGTCGGCAAACTCTTCGCTGGGCACGCTGGTCTGGCTGGCGCCCGACCAGTGCTGGGTGATGGTGACGGTGACCGCCCCGTTGAGGCAGCTGTCGATGCACTGGCGGTAGGCCAGTGTCGTGGCGGTCCCTTCGGGCAGGGTCTCTTTGGTCTTGCGGCCCCAGGCGTCGTATTCCCACGCGGTCGTGAGCTGGTTGGCGTCCACGGCGGTGAGCACCTCGCCGGTGCTCTCGCTGTAGGTGCGCCGCTCGACCTGGTTCTTGGCGTTGGTGAGGGTTTCTTTGTAGCGGTAGCGGCTGTCGTAGCCGGCTTGCTCCACCCGGGTTTTGCTCTGGCCGGTGAGGGGGTCGAGCCAGGTCACGGTGCTTTGCTTGACGACGCCGTAGACGGGGTCGGGCACGTAGTCGGTGGTGACTTTGTAGCGGGTGTCGTCGGGCTCGATCACCTGCTGCGTCAGCGTTCCGTAGGCATCGTATTGGAACGACACGGTGCGCGCTTCGCTGGTGATGGTCTGGGCCAGCGCGATGACTGGCACGGCGGCCGTCAGGGATGCCGCCAGCAATACCACCCGCCACGCCCATCGCCAAGCCGCGTTCATCGCCTTGCAGAGGCTCGTTGCAGGTCGGGTCATGTCTTGGTGCGCAATGAAGGTCAACATGGTTGGGCCCTCAGTTGCACGTGCCGGTGCTGCGGGTCGTGCCCGTCACCGCGACCGTCACTGGCGTGTAGTTGACGCCCTGGATCGTCAGGTTGGCGGTTCGCGTGCCACCGGTGCAGCCCGCGAAATACCTGACGTTCAAGACACAGGTAGACCCCACCGGCAATGTGGCACCCGGAACGCACGTACCCCCCACGGTGAAGGAGCCTTCAGTGCCACCCGTATAGGTCAGCGTCCACGACACCGTGGCGGCCGCGGCTCCGGTGTTGGACAGCGTCACCGATTTGACGGGTGACAGCGTGCCCTTTGCCACCGAGCCTGCGTCCACCGCCGGCGGAACGGCCGACATGACGGGACTGCCCCCTGAGGGAGGAGCAACCAGGTTGGCTGTTTTGGTGACGGTGCTTCTCGACAGCAGCCCGATGAGCCACGGCCCCGTTTGGTTGTCGTAAACATTTGTCGTGGTCGTACTGAAGGTGTCGCCGCCTCCCGACAAACTCTCGGTGCTGCTGGTGACATTGCCGTAAGCATCGATGCCGCCGGCGCTGACGGAGGTGGTCTTGGTGGTCAGCGCCGCTGCGTTGAGATCTTTCCGGACCACGCTGCTGGTGCTGACGTACGGATGAAGAGCGGCACCCGCGGTCACGAAGCTCGCCGGGGTGTTCGAGGCCAGGCTCAGCACGATGCCATTGGCTTGTGTTGCCTTGATCTCCACGGGCATGCCCGTGTACGGAAACACCTGGCTGGAAGTGACCTGTGTGGTGATGCCTTGGCTGCGATCGATGGTGCGAACCTTTTCGAACCCAAGCGGGCCGCGGCCGCTGACATCGGTGCGGTTGCCTTCGTATTCATAGTCCGACACCAGCCAGCCGCCGAGTGCGTTGGAGACCCGCATCTGTGATGCCACGATGGTGCCGGCATTGGTGTTTCGCTTGGGATAGGCGACGTCTGCACCTGGTGTGTAAGTAGACCCTTTGGGCAGCGCCGCGTAGCTGAACTGGGTCACATGCCCGAAGCCGTTGGTCACCGAAGACAGGACATCAGGCACCAGCCCCGCTGCCAGCGCCACACGCCAACCCGTGGCCATGTTGTAGAACGCAAGGTCGGTTTTTCCGTCGCCGTCGAAGTCGCCGTAGATCGGCCTGACTTCGTTGGCCTGGAACAGGGGAACGGACCAGGGCGTGCACACCAGTGTTGCGTTGCTGACTTGGCAGAGCCGGTCGTACTGCAGCACGTCGGGCCGGCCATCGCCATCGAAGTCGGCCACGGTGCTGAGGTCTGAATTGCCGGGGCTCACGGGCGTGTAGTCGGTGCAGGAAACGCTGTTGCCGGTACCGGTACTCAGGCAGACTTTCATCCAGCCGGGGGAAACCGTCCCCAGGCCCTGCAAGACGAAATCTTGCAGCCCGTCGCCGTTGATGTCGCCGACGATGCTGCCGGGTGGGTCGATGAACCCTTGTGCCTTGCCGAGGCCACTCACGACTGTCGTGCAGGGTGA
>Ga0307514_10003497_pt1 | contig 15048 bp, 13 predicted proteins | sample 16_EM_MG_FD_203088 | JGI IMG/M metagenome (GOLD analysis project Ga0307514, IMG submission 203088) | Populus trichocarpa ectomycorrhiza microbial communities from riparian zone in the Pacific Northwest, United States - 16_EM | ecosystem: Host-associated > Plants > Roots > Unclassified | place...
CGTCCGCATCACGGTCGAGACCTGCCCGCACTACCTCACCCTCACCGCCGAGGAAGTCCCGGACGGTGCAAGCGAGTTCAAGTGCTGCCCACCGATTCGCGAGTCCGCGAACCAGGACCTGCTGTGGAAGGCGCTGGCGGACGGCACGATCGACTGCGTGGTCACGGACCACTCCCCGTCCACGGCCGACCTGAAGACCGACGACTTCGCCACCGCCTGGGGCGGCATCTCGGGCCTCCAGCTGAGCCTCGCCGCGGTGTGGACTCAGGCCCGCGGACGCGGGCACGGCCTGGAGGACGTGGTCCGCTGGATGTCCGCGCGGACGGCCGATCTGGTCGGCCTGCGGCAGAAGGGCGCCATCGAGGCCGGCCGCGACGCCGACTTCGCGGTCCTCGCACCCGACGCCACCTTCACCGTGGACCCGGCCGCCCTCCAGCACCGCAACCGCGTGACGGCGTACGCGGGCAAGACACTGCACGGCGTGGTGCGGTCCACCTGGCTGCGCGGCCAACGGATCGTCGCGGACGGCGAGTTCACCGAGCCGAAGGGACACCTGCTCACGCGAACCCCGATCCCGACCCCGGCCCCTTGAACCGACGGGCCGGCTGCCCAGCCGCGGTCCTCCAGAAAGGCTGACCTGATCACCGTGACGGCGATTGAGAGTTTCACCGGCGACGCGCACCCCTACGGAGGCGGTGACCCGTACGCGGACTACCGCACCGCCGCATTCCCCTTCACCCAGTACGCCAACCTCGCCGACCGACAGCTCGGCGCCGGCGTCATCGCCGCCAACGACGAGTTCTTCGCCCAGCGCGAGAACCTGCTGCTGCCCGGCCCCGCCGAGTTCGACCCCGAACACTTCGGGCACAAGGGCAAGATCATGGACGGCTGGGAGACAAGGCGCCGCCGGGGCGCCTGCGCGGACCACCCGTGGCCGACGGCCGAGGACCACGACTGGGCGCTGGTCCGCCTCGGCGCGCCGGGCGTGATCCGCGGCATCGTCGTCGACACCGCCCACTTCCGCGGCAACTACCCCCAGGGGGTGTCGATCGAGGGCACGTCGGTGCCGGGGCACCCGTCCCCGGCACAGCTCCTCGGGGACGACGTGAAGTGGACGACGCTCGTCCCGCGCACGCCGGTCGGTGGCCACGCGGCGAACGGTTTCGCCGTATCGGTCGAACAGCGCTTCACACACCTGCGCGTCAACCAGCACCCCGACGGCGGCATCGCGCGGCTGCGGGTGTACGGCGAGGTCGTACCCGACCCGAAGTGGCTGGAGGTCCTCGGCACCTTCGACGTGGTCGCCCTGGAGAACGGCGGGTGGGCCGAAGACGCCTCCAACCTCTTCTACTCACCGGCCTCCAACACCATCCAGCCGGGCCGCTCCCGCAAGATGGACGACGGCTGGGAGACACGCCGCCGCCGGGACCAGGGCAACGACTGGATCCGCTACCGGCTGGTGGCCCGGTCCCGGATCCGCGCGCTCGAGATCGACACCGCGTACCTGAAGGGCAACAGCGCGGGCTGGGCGTCCGTCTCGGTCCGGGACGGCGAGGAAGGCGAGTGGACGGAGATCCTCCCGCGCACCCGCCTCCAGCCCGACACCAACCACCGCTTCGTCCTCCCGGCCCCGGCCGTCGGCACACACGCGCGCGTGGACATCTATCCCGACGGCGGCATCTCCCGCCTCCGCCTGTTCGGCTCCCTGACGGAAGAGGGCACGTCGACCCTGACGGCCCGCCACCAGGAACTGGGCGGCTGAGACAGTCCCTTCTTCACGCCCCCGCCGCCCCTACCCGTCCCGACCCGGTGGCTAGCCCCCGGACCCCCGCTCCTCAAACGCCGGAGGGGCTGGATTCGGCCCAGTCAAATCCAGCCCCCGACCCCGGGCCTCAATCGCCGGAGGGCCTGATTTCGGCTCAGCCGAATCCAGCCCGTCCGGCGTTTGAGGACGAGGCCCTTCAGGCCGAAGCGGGGTCTGGGGCGCAGCCCCAGCGGGGTGCGGGGCGGAGCCCCGCGAAGGGGGCGCAGGGGGCGGCGCCCCCTGGGATGGGACGGGTAGGGGCGGCGGGGGCGAAAAACCCCACGCCCGTCACGCCGCATGACCCCCGTCCACGGAGAACTCGCCCCCCGTCACATACTCCGCCCCCGCCAGATACGCCACCGTCCCCGCGACTTCCGACGCCGTCCCGAACCGCCCCAACGCCGTCATCGCCGCCTGCCCCTGCGCATACGGCCCGTCCGCCGGATTCATGTCCGTGTCGATCGGCCCGGGATGCACGATGTTCGCCGTGATCCCCCGCGCCCCCAGCTCCCTGGCCAGCGCCTTCGTGAGCCCGATCAACGCCGACTTGCTCATCGCGTAGAGCGTCCCACCCGGCCCCGGAACCCGCTGCGACATACACGTACCGATCGTGATGATCCGGCCCCCCGCACCCATCCGGGAGGCGGCAGCCTGGGACGCCAGAAAGACCCCGCGCACATTCACCGACAGCACCCGGTCCACCTCACCGACCGACAGGCTCTCCAGGGGCCCCAGAAGCCCCACCCCCGCGTTGTTCACCAACACGTCCAGCCGGCCCCCGAGCGCCTCCGCCGCCCGCTCCACCGCTCCCGCCGCCTCGTCCGCGTCCGCGGAGTCCGCCCGCAGCGCCACCGCCCGCCGCCCCAGCGCCCGCACGGCCTGTACTACGTCCTCGGCCGCCTCCTTGCCGCTCACGTAGGTGAGGGCCACATCCGCGCCCTCCTGGGCGAGTCGCAGGGCCGTCGCCGCGCCGATACCCCGGCTGCCGCCGGTCACCAGAGCCACCTTGCCGTTCAGAGATCCATGCGTCGTCGTCATGGGTCCATCCCAGCCGCCCCCGCCCCGGAAAACCGGCGGGGAACGGACATCGACGTCAGCCGTCCGGAGCAATCCGGAACTCTGTCCGACCGCCGACCGCCGACCGCCGACCGCCGACCGCCGACCGATGAGTTGCGGGTGCCGGTGGGGTCTGCCCTGATGACAACAGACCCCACCGCAGAGAGAAGGCACCCCATGGGCATGCTCGTCTCCACCATCTTCGTCACCCTCGACGGCGTCTACCAGGCCCCCGGCGGCCCTCAGGAGGACCCCAGCGGCGGCTTCGACCAGGGCGGCTGGAGCGTCCCGTACGGCGACGACGACTTCGGCCGGTTCGTCACCGAGGTCTTCGACGGCGTCGGCGGCTTCCTCCTCGGCCGCCGCACGTACGAGATCTTCGCCTCCTACTGGCCGAAGATGACCGACCCGTCCGACCCCATCGCCTCGAAGCTGAACGGGCTGCCGAAGTACGTCGTCTCGGGCACCATCCAGGCGCCCGACTGGTCCGGCACCACGGTGATCGACGGCGACCTCGCCAAGGAGGTCACCGCCCTCAAGGAGCGCACCGACGGTGAGCTCCAAGTGCACGGCAGCGGCGCCCTCGTCCGCTCCCTGCTGGCCCTCGACCTGGTCGACACCCTGCATCTGCTGAGCTTCCCGGTCGTGCTGGGAGCGGGCCGTCGCCTGTTCACCGAGGGAGCCGTACCGACCGCCTTCCGGCACACCGGCGGACGCGTCACGGCGGCGGGCGTCTCCATCCAGTCGTACGACCTGGCGGGCCGCCCGGAGTACGGGTCGTACTGAGTGCGGCTCGGCCACCCGGGACGAAGGTTAACTCCCTGAAAACTCATCCGACTTGACGGGAAAATCTCTGAAGTTGTCATTGACATGCCACTGTCTACGCGCGTCATCATAGGAGCCATGAGATTCCCCCCACGAATCACCCGCATCGGCGCGGCGGCCACGCTCCTGTCCGCCGTCCTCATCGGCGGCACCGTCTCCGCCACCTCGGCGAACGCCACCGTCACCGCGGTCGGCAGTATCTGTTACGGCGACCTGCCCGCACAGGCCTATGACACGCTCGAACTGATCGAGCAGGGCGGTCCCTACCCGTACTCGCAGGACGGGAGCGTCTTCCAGAACCGGGAAGGCGTTCTGCCCAGCCAGTCCAGCGGCTACTACCACGAGTACACGGTGAAGACTCCTGGCTCGTCCACGCGCGGAGCCCGCCGCATCGTGACCGGCAACAAGACCGAGGAGGACTACTACACGGCGGACCACTACGTGACGTTCGACCTGGTCGACTACGGCTGCTGAGCCGGGTGGTCCCGGCCGGAGGACCGGCGCGGATTCAGTCGGACCTCCGGCTCTCGGCCACGGCGAACAGCGCGAACGCCAGCACGATCAGGGCGACGCTCGCGTAGATCTCGTAGCCGTCGAGAAGACCGATCCGCTGTACGAGACCGATGTGCCAGTCGGTGAACTCGTGCAGCAGGCCCATCGCACCCTGCACCAGGGCCAGGAATCCGAGTAGTTCCAGCAACTGCTTCATGGGTAAGACCCTCGCCCCGCGGACCCCCCACGGACATCGGCCGCGGGGCGAGGCACGTCCGACGTAAGCCTCGCTCCCACCGGGGCGGACGCGTCGAAAGTCTTCGCCGCCGCGACTTTGGTCGACCATCCCGTGCGTGGAGGGGTTCCCCGCCCCCGTGCTGCGTAGATTTGTCGACCATGAGTGCTGACGAGAACGTGGCCGTGCCGCAGCCCCTCTCCGGGCCGCGATGGCTCCTGCCGTCGGCCCTGCTGGCGGAGTTCGACCCGGACACCGACCGGCCCGGGATGCGGCCCCGGCGCACCGGACGCGACTGGATCGTCGACTTCTCCTGCTTCTTCCTTGCCGTGGGCATCGGTCTGCTGGGTGCCGACGCGGTGAGCGACAATCCGCACGTCTCCCACGATGTCGCCGTCCTGGACCAGTGGATCGGTGCCCTGGCCTGCGCCGCGGTGTGGCTGCGCCGCCGCTGGCCGGTCGGACTGGCCGTGGCGACGATCCCGGTCGGAGCCTTCTCGGACACCGCGGGCGGCGCCTGCATGATCGCCCTGTTCACCCTCGCCGTGCACCGCCCCTTCCGGTACGTGGCCTGGGTGGGCGGCATCAGCATGGCGCTGGTCCCGATCTACTACCGGTTGCGCCCCGACCCCGACCTGCCGTATCTCGTCGCGGTCGCCATCTTCGTGCTGCTGACCGCCGCGCTGGTCGGCTGGGGCATGCTGGTGCGCGCCAAGCGGCAGTTGATGCTGAGCCTGCGCGACCGTGCCCGGCGTGCCGAGACGGAGGCGCGACTGCGGGCGGAGCAGGCGCAGCGGCTCGCCCGCGAGGCCATCGCACGGGAGATGCACGACGTGCTCGCGCACCGGCTGACGCTGCTGAGCGTGCACGCGGGCGCCCTGGAGTTCCGGCCGGACGCGCCCCGCGAGGAGGTCGCCCGGGCGGCCGGGGTCATCCGGGAGAGCGCGCACGAGGCCCTGCAGGACCTGCGGGAGATCATCGGCGTGCTGCGGACGGGCGACTCCGACGACGCCGGCCGCCCGCAGCCGACGCTGGCCGCGCTGGACGTGCTGGTCGCCGAGTCCCGCGAGGCCGGCATGAAGGTCACCCTCGACAGCCGTGTCACCGACCCCCGCGCGGTCCCCGCCTCGGTCGGCCGCACCGCCTACCGCATCGCACAGGAGGGACTGACCAACGCCCGCAAGCACGCCCCGGGCGCCGAGGTCTCGGTGTCCGTCACCGGCGCCCCGGGAGAGGGCCTCACCATGTCGGTGCGCAACCCGCCTCCCGAGGGCGAGGTCCCGCACGTCCCCGGATCCGGCCAGGGACTGATCGGCCTGACCGAACGCGCGACCCTGACCGGCGGCCGGCTGGAGCACGGGGCGGAGGCGGGCGGGGGGTTCGGGCTGCGGGCGTGGTTGCCGTGGGCCTGAGCACCGGCGCACGTCAACTCCCGCGGCACCACCGCGACTCCGCACCGCGCAACCGTGGTTCCGCACGCCCGGAAACCGTCATCCCGCACGCCACAACCGTGGTTACGTGGGCCTCATGACTGTGATCAGACTGCTCCTCGTCGACGACGACCCGCTGGTCAGAGCCGGCCTGTCCCTGATGCTGGGCGGTGCCGAGGACATCGAGATCGTCGGCGAGGCGGCCGACGGCGACGAGGTCGAGGCGCTCGTCGACCGCACCAGCCCGGATGTCGTCCTGATGGACATCCGGATGCCCGCCGTGGACGGCCTGACCGCCACGGCCCGGCTGCGCGGCCGGGCCGAGGCTCCGCAGGTCGTGGTCCTGACCACCTTCCACGCCGACGAGCAGGTGCTGCGGGCCCTGCGCGCGGGTGCCGCGGGCTTCGTCCTCAAGGACACCCCGCCGGCCGAGATCCTCGATGCCGTACGCCGGGTCGCGGCCGGCGACCCCGTGCTGTCGCCCACCGTGACCCGCCGGTTGATGGACCACGCGGCCGGCACCACCGCCGACACGCGCCGCACGCGCGCGCGGGAGCGCGTCGCGGCCCTCAACGACCGAGAGCGCGAGGTCGCCGTCGCGGTCGGCCGGGGCCTGGCCAACGCCGAGATCGCCACCGCGCTCTTCATGAGCGTCGCCACGGTCAAGACCCATGTCTCCCGCATCCTGGCCAAACTCGACCTCAACAACCGTGTGCAGATCGCCCTGTTGGTGTACGACGCGGGACTTCTTGAGGAACCGGAGGCAAACAGGCCCTAGCCGCGACGGCCGGGCGTTGAGAGAGTGGCGGAAGGGGGAGTGCCATGACAGAGGTGATCGACCTGGGGGAGTACGGCGACGCGTTCCGCGTCGACCCGCATCCCGTGTACGCACGACTGCGCGCCCGCGGCCCGGTCCACCGGGTGCGACCGCCCGGATCCCGCGCCGACTACTGGACCTGGCTCGTCGTCGGGCACGAGGAGGCGCGCGCGGCGCTCGCCGACTCCCGGCTGTCCAAGGACAGCCGAAGGCTCGGGGTGACGTTCGCCGACGAGGAGTTGATCGGCAGGCATCTGCTGGGCGCCGACCCGCCCGAGCACACCCGGCTGCGCGGGCTCGTCTCGCGTGCCTTCACCATGCGCCGGGTCGAGGAACTGCGGCCGAGGATCCAGCAGATCACCGACGACCTGCTCGACGCGATGCTGCCGCACGGCCGTGCCGACCTCGTGGAAGCGCTCTCCTATCCGCTGCCGATCACCGTGATATGCGAGCTCCTCGGAGTGCCCGAGATGGACCGGACGGAGTTCCGGAAGATGTCGACCGAAGTGGTCGCACCCACCAACGGCGACACCGAGTACGAGTCCGTGACGCGGCTCGCCGAGTACCTCACCGACCTGATCGAGGACAAGCGACGGGCCGGACCGAGCGGCGACCTCCTCGGCGACCTGATCCGCACCACCGCCGAGGACGGCGACCGGCTCTCCCCGCAGGAACTGCGGGGCATGGCCTTCATCCTGCTGATCGCCGGCCACGAGACGACGGTCAACCTCATCACCAGCGGAGTCCACGCGCTGCTCACCCACCCGGACCAACTCGCCACCCTGCGCGCCGACATGAGCCTGCTGGACGGCGCCGTCGAGGAGATGCTGCGCTACGAGGGCCCGGTGGAGAACGCCACGTTCCGGTACGCCGCCGAACCCCTGGAGATCGCCGGCACCCCCGTGGAGCCGGGCGACACCGTGATGATCGGCCTCACCTCGGCCGACCGGGACGCCTCCCGCTATCCGGCCCCGGACCGCTTCGACATCCGCCGGGACACCCGCGGCCACGTGGCCTTCGGTCATGGCATCCACTACTGCCTCGGCGCCCCGCTGGCCCGCCTGGAAGCCCGCACGGCGATCCGCTCCCTCCTGGAGCGCGCCCCCGCCCTGGCCCTCGACGGCCGCCCCGGCGACTGGCTCCCCGGCATGCTGATCCGCGGGCTGCGCAGCCTGCCGGTGCGCTGGTAGCGCCCGATGAGCGGCTACTCGCCAGGCGTTCCCTCAGCCCGCCATCGGCCACGCCCCGCCCAGGATCTCCGTCAGCCCCACGGCCCGTCGTTCCCGCCGCGACTGCTCACAGGCCTCGGCGATCCGCAACGCCTGCAGGGCCTCCCGGCCGTCGCACGGATTGGGCCGCCCGCCCCGCACCACCTCGACGAACGCGCACAACTCGGCCTCGTAGGCGGGCTCGAACCGCTCCAGGAACCCGGTCCACGGCTTGTCCGCGGCCGGCGGCCCGGTCGGCTCGGTGGACGCGATCGGCGTACGGTCGTCCAGGCCCACCACGATCTGGTCCAGCTCCCCGGCGAGCTCCATCCGCACGTCGTATCCGGCCCCGTTCAACCGTGTCGCGGTGATGGTCGCGAGCGTGCCGTCGTCCAGGGTCAGCAGCGCCGCCGCGGTGTCCACGTCGCCGGCCTCCCGGAACATCGCGGGACCGGCGTCGGAACCGGCCGCGTACACGTCGACGACCTCGCGCCCCGTCACCCAGCGCAGCATGTCGAAGTCGTGGATCAGAGTGTCCCGGTACAGCCCGCCGGACACCGGCAGATACGCGGCCGACGGCGGCGTCTGGTCGGACGTCAGCGCCCGCACGGTGTGCAGCCGCCCGAGCCGCCCCGAGCGCACCGCCTCGCGCGCCCCCGAGTAGCCCGCGTCGAAGCGGCGTTGGAACCCCATCTGCAGGACCGTGCCCGCCGTCTCGACCTCACCGATCGCCTCTAGGGTGCCGGCGAGGTCGAGGGCGATCGGCTTCTCGCAGAACACGGGAAGCCGAGAGCGTGCTGCCCGACCGATCAGTTCGGCGTGCGCCGACGTCGTCGTCGTGATCACCACGGCGTCCACGCCCCACCGGAAGATCTCGTCCACCCCGGGCGCCGCCGTCTCACCCAGCCGGTACGCCACCTCCTGGGCCCGTGCCGGGTCCGCGTCCGTGAGGATCAGGGAGCCGACCTCCCGGTTCTTGCTGAGGGTGTTCGCATGAATGGTGCCGATGCGACCCGTACCGATGACTCCGATGCGCATGTGAACAAAGTGCGTGCGGACCCGCCGCGCTGTCAATGCGTATGTCCGGACAACCGAACGACACAACTTCCCGTCATCAACGCACGGAGCTACGCTCGGCCCGTGCCGAAACCAGGAGTGGACCCTACCGTGACGCTGGATCTCCGCGTGGACCGCAGCAGCCCCGTGCCGTTGTACTTCCAGCTGTCCCAGCAGCTGGAGGCCGCGATCGAACACGGAGCGCTCACCCCCGGCAGCCTGCTGGGCAACGAGATCGAGCTCGCGGCACGGCTCGGTCTGTCACGCCCCACCGTGCGCCAGGCCATCCAGTCGCTCGTCGACAAGGGGCTGCTGGTGCGCCGCCGTGGCGTCGGCACCCAGGTCGTGCACAGCCAGGTCAAGCGCCCGCTGGAGCTCAGCAGTCTCTTCGACGACCTGGAGGCGGCCGGCCAGCGCCCCGCGACGAAGGTCCTCGTCAACACGGTCGTCCCGGCGCCCGCGGAGATCGCGGCCGCCCTCGGCGTGGCCGAGGGCGGCGACCTGCACCAGGTGGAACGGCTGCGTCTCGCGCATGGCGAGCCGATGGCGTATCTGTGCAACTACCTGCCGCCCGGTCTGATGGACCTGGACACCGCGCAGCTGGAGAGCACCGGCCTCTACCGGATGATGCGCTCCGCGGGGATCACCCTGCACAGCGCCCGCCAGTCCATCGGCGCCCGCGCGGCGACCGCCGTCGAGGCCGAGCGGCTCGCCGAGGAGGCGGGTGCCCCCCTGCTCACCATGCAGCGCACGACCTTCGACGACACCGGCCGCGCGGTCGAGTTCGGCACCCACACCTACCGGCCGACGCGCTACTCGTTCGAGTTCCAGCTGCTCGTCCGGTCATGACCCCCGTACTCGGACGGTACTGACCAGGCGCGAACCGCCCCTCGCCTTCGTCGCAATGTCAGGACAAGGCGACCGTCGGGTCACGGCGGCCTGTCCGCAGGGGCCTCGCGTACGCCAGAGGCTCGATGACGTGAGGCGCGAGAGAAGCTCGATGATGTGGGAGACGAGCCGCACACGCCCACCACGAGCGCGGGAAAACGCGCGACCAGCCACAAAGCACCCGCCCCCGGTACGGATCGCGCTCCCCTTCGCTCCCCCGTACGGCACCCGCCCCGACGGTGAGGCAGAATCGGGCGCGATGAGCACCTACGGCAACTTCAGCGCCCCCATCGGCTCCCGCCGCGCGCCAGCGCTGCGCACGGTCGGCACGAGGGAACGCCGCTCGCACCTCACCGCCCCCCGCGTGCCCACGGTCGGCATCGACATCGGCGGCACGAAGGTGATGGCGGGCGTCGTCGACGCCGACGGCAACATCCTGGAGGTGCTCCGCACGGAGACCCCGGACAAGTCCAAGAGCCCCAAGGTGGTCGAGGACACCATCTGTGAGCTGGTCCTGGACCTGTCCGACCGGCACGACGTGCACGCGGTCGGCATCGGCGCGGCCGGCTGGGTCGACGCCGACCGCAACCGTGTGCTCTTCGCACCCCACCTGTCCTGGCGCAACGAGCCCCTGCGCGACCGCATCGCCGGCCGTCTCGCGGTCCCCGTGCTCGTCGACAACGACGCCAACACCGCCGCCTGGGCCGAGTGGCGCTTCGGCGCCGGCCGCGGCGAGGACCACCTCGTCATGATCACGCTCGGCACCGGCATCGGCGGCGCGATCCTGGAGGACGGCCAGGTCAAGCGCGGCAAGTACGGCGTCGCGGGGGAGTTCGGCCATATGCAGGTCGTGCCCGGCGGCCACCGCTGCCCGTGCGGCAACCGCGGCTGCTGGGAGCAGTACAGCTCCGGCAACGCGCTGGTCAGGGAGGCCCGCGAACTTGCCGCGGCCGACTCCCCGGTGGCGTACGGGATCATCGAGCACGTCAAGGGCAACATCGCCGACATCACCGGCCCGATGATCACCGAGCTGGCCCGCGACGGCGACGCCATGTGCATCGAACTTCTCCAGGACATCGGACAGTGGCTCGGCGTCGGCATCGCCAACCTGGCCGCCGCCCTCGACCCGTCCTGCTTCGTGATCGGCGGCGGCGTCTCGGCCGCCGACGACCTGCTGATCGGCCCCGCGCGGGACGCCTTCAAGCGACAGCTCACCGGTCGCGGCTACCGCCCCGAGGCCCGCATCGCCCGCGCCCAGCTAGGCCCCGAGGCCGGCATGGTCGGTGCCGCCGACCTCGCCCGCCTCGTCGCCCGCCGCTTCCGGCGCGCCAACCGCCGCCGGGTGGAGCGCCACGAGCGCTACGAGCGGTACGTGGAGTCCCGCCGCCCGTCGCAGGGGTCCGCGTGACCCCTGCGCTCCCACACCAGGTCTCGTCGTCGCAGGACGAGCAGGGCGGGCCGGCCGAGGACCGTCGGCACATGATCCGCCGCAGGGCGCTGACGCTGAGCATCATCGTGCTCCTCATCGGCGTCCCGGCCGGCTATCTGGTGATCTCCGCCAACCAGAGCCGCGACAGCGGCAAGGACAAGGAGGCGAAGTACTCGGCGACCGGCCTCACCGAAGGCTGGCCCTCCAAGGTCCAGCGCCGGCTGTACCAGGTGCCGATCCCGCACCCGGCGGACCAGGTCGCGTACTACGAGACCAACAACTGGAAGACCAGCCGTCTGTACGCCCAGTTCCGCACCTCGAGCGCGGGCCTGGACGCCTTCCTCACCGGCCTGGGCGTGAACCGGGGCGACCTCAAGCAGGGCAAGGTCACCGTCAGCGCCCGGGACCAGCACATCACCGGCTGGTCCTTCGAGACCCCCGGCCCCTGGTCGGGCCTCCACCACGCGCAGAAGAACCCGGCCCCCACCCAGGACATCGCCGTCAACCTGTCCAACCCGGTGTCCCCCATGGTGTACGTCGTCTCGCGCACGGTTCCGTGACAAGGAGGCTGCGGCCGGACGCCGGAGCCGATTGTCAGACCCCGCCCGTAGAGTCGAAGACGACTGATCCGACACACGGGCGGGAGGTGGCAGGACGTATGAGCGACACGGCTTCGGTGGCCGGGCGGGCGACGGACACCGTCCCCCTCCGGCTCGCCGCCGTCTTCCTGCCCGCGCCCCTGCCCCGCGACGGCCGCGTCGCGTTCTGGGACCCCGAGGACGGCGAGCTGCCCGTCGCCCAGACCGATATCACCGTCGTACGACGGCATGGTGCCGGAGTGCGCCGCAGGACCGCCCCCGCACTGTCGCTGCCCCTCGGTGAGGCCCTGCCCCTCCTCGTGCGCGCCCGCCAGGACCGAGCCGCCCATCCCGCCACCGCCTGCTGGGGCGCGGCCGCCCTGCACGCGCTGCGGCTCACCGCCCGCGGCCGCCTGCTCCCGGGCCTGACGTCCACCGGCCACGACGCCTGGCGGGCCGGCCCTCTCGACCCGGACGACATCGCCCACCTGCGCGCGGTCGCCGCCGCCCTGCCGTACGAGGGCCACGCGGTCCCGCTGTCGGGCCCGGGCCCGATCCGGCTGCCCGAACCGGAAGCGCTGATGCGCTCCTTCCTGGACGCGGTGGCGGACACCCTGCCCCGCACCCCGGCCGCGCCGTACGCCTCCGGCAGGCCCTTCGCGGCGCGCGAGCCCCAGCGCCTGCCCGACGCGCGGGACTGGGCCGCGGAGGTCGCCGCCGGCATGGACGCCGGCGTGCGGATCTCGCTCCGCCTGGACCTGTCGGCCTACGACCTGTTCGACGACTCGGGCGACGGTGTACGCAGCGCGGGCGCCGCGATCGTCCAGGTGCACAGCCTCGCCGACCCCACCCTCATGACGGACGCGGCGGCTCTGTGGGCGGGCCGTGCGGACGCGGCCTTCGGCCCCCGTGCGCGCGTGGACGCCGCCCTCGCCGTACGGCGCGCGGCCCGCGTCTGGCCGCCGCTCGACCGGCTCGCCGAACAGGACGTACCCGACGTACTCGCCCTGTCCGACGAGGAGTTGGACGATCTGCTGGGCGTGGCCGCGACCCGGCTCGCGGCGGCCGGAGTCGCCGTGCACTGGCCCCGGGACCTCGCACAGGACCTCAGCGCGGCCGCGGTGGTCCGACCCGCGCCGGGCTCGGCGACCGACGGGACCGGCTTCTTCGAGAGCGAGGAACTGCTGCGGTTCCGCTGGCAGTTGGCGCTCGGCGGCGACCCGCTCGACGAGGCCGAGATGGACGCGCTCGCCGAGGCCCACCGTCCGGTGGTCCGCCTCCGGGACCAGTGGGTACTGGTCGACCCGGCACTCGTCCGCAAGGCCCGCAAGCGCGAACTGGGCCTGCTCGACCCGGTCGACGCGCTCTCCGTCGCCCTCACGGGCAGCGCGGAGGTCGACGGCGAGACGGTGGAGGCGGTACCGGTCGGCGCCCTGGCCACCCTGCGCGACCGTCTCACGGCCGGACTGCGTCCCGCCGAACCGCCCGCCGGTCTGCGAGCCACCCTGAGGGACTACCAACTCCGCGGACTGGCCTGGCTCGACCTCATGACCTCCCTGGGCCTGGGCGGCTGCCTGGCCGACGACATGGGACTGGGCAAGACGATCACCGTCATCGCCCTGCATCTGCGCCGGGCCCGGCGGGAGCCCACCCTCGTGGTCTGCCCGGCCTCCCTGCTCGGCAACTGGCAGCGGGAGATCACCCGGTTCGCGCCGGGCGTCCCCGTCCGCCGCTTCCACGGCCCGGACCGCAGCCTGGACGACCTCGCCGGCGGCGGCTTCGTCCTCACGACGTACGGCACGATGAGGGCCGCGGCGCCACAACTGGTCGAGCAGCGCTGGGGCATGGTCGTCGCCGACGAGGCGCAACACGTCAAGAACCCGTACTCGGCCACGGCGAAGGCCCTGCGCACGATCCCGACCCCCGCGCGCGTGGCCCTGACCGGCACCCCGGTCGAGAACAACCTCTCCGAACTGTGGGCGCTGCTCGACTGGACGACACCCGGGCTCCTCGGCCCCCTGAAGTCCTTCCGCGCCCGGCACGCCCGCGCGGTGGAGAACGGCGAGGACGAGGAGGCGGTCGCCCGGCTGGCCCGTCTGGTGCGCCCCTTCCTCCTGCGCCGCAAGAAGTCCGACCCCGGTATCGTCCCCGAACTTCCCCCCAAGACCGAGACGGACCACCCCGTCCCGCTCACCCGCGAACAGGCCGCGCTGTACGAGGCGGTGGTCCGCGAGTCCCTGCTGGCCATCGAGACGGCTCAGGGCATCGCCCGCCGGGGCATGGTGCTGAAACTGCTGGGCGCGCTGAAGCAGATCTGCGACCACCCGGCGCTGTACCTGAAGGAGGACGTCCCGCCGACGGCCGGTGATCGACTCGCCGCCCGCTCCGGCAAGCTGGCCCTGCTGGACGAACTGCTGGACACCTTGCTGGCCGAGGACGGCTCGGCGCTCGTCTTCACGCAGTACGTGGGGATGGCCCGGCTGATCAGCTCCCACCTGGCCGCCCGCGCGGTCCCCGTCGACCTCCTGCACGGCGGCACACCGGTACCGGAGCGCGAACGTATGGTGGACCGCTTCCAGAGCGGGGCGACCCCGGTCCTGGTGCTGTCGCTGAAGGCGGCCGGCACGGGACTGAACCTCACCCGCGCGGGACATGTCGTCCACTTCGACCGCTGGTGGAACCCCGCCGTCGAGGAACAGGCCACCGACCGCGCCTACCGCATCGGCCAGACCCAGCCGGTCCAGGTCCACCGTCTCATCACCGAGGGCACGGTCGAGGACCGCATCGCGGAGATGCTGGAGGCCAAGCGGGCCCTGGCCGACGCGATCCTCGGCTCCGGCGAGTCGGCCCTCACGGAACTGACGGACCGCGAGCTCACCGACCTGGTCTCGCTCCGGAGGACGTCATGACGGCCGGCCCCGCCGACGAGGTACGCCGGGCCCTGCGCGAGGCGCGGGAAAACGCCGCCCGGGAGACGGCGACGCCTTTCGAACGGGACGAGGAACGGGCGGCGCACGAGGGGGCGACGGGGGTGCCCGGCCCGGGGCGGCGCACGGCCTCGGGGGAGCCCGCGACACCCGTTGCCTCGGAGCCGTCCGACGGGGCTGAGGTGACCGAGGCGGCGACTGCGTCCGAGGGGGCGACTGCGTCCGAGGCGGCCGAGGTGGCGACTGCGTCCGAGGGGGCGACGACGGCTGACGGAGCCGGTGCGGGCAACAACAGCACGGCGT